>ENA-UPTA01006451-UPTA01006451.1-activated-sludge-metagenome-genome-assembly--contig:-NODE-6451-length-10343-cov-12.819984_pt1 | contig 10343 bp, 8 predicted proteins | sample MGYA00238184_ERZ773361 | MGnify/ENA primary metagenome ERZ773361 (study PRJEB29100, sample SAMN05720205) | activated sludge metagenome | isolation source: anaerobic digester from wastewater...
TAAAAAGATAAACAGCGGTCAATATGCATGGGAGTATAAAGAAAGCCGAGATCCTCAGGAAAGAATAAAAGATCTCGGCATAACGACCGGAGAAGATCGCGAGAATGATATTCAAAACAAGCATAATTGCGGCATATAGCGAAACTGACCCTAAATATAGGTTCCGCGTTCTGTTCCTGAAAAATTCTTTTAGTATTTTCTTAATCATCAAGGTATATTTTTATTATCGACAAGTATAGCATTCGAGCTCGGAACAGTTGCCTGTCCGGCAGTAAAAATATTTCTTATAAGAGAGATGCCGTTTCCTGTAATATCAGCCGATCCGAAAGAGCAGAAAGCCGCCGAAAATCCGTTGGCCATAACTTTAATATGCTCAGTAACATCGATCCCTCTCATTCTTGTATTACCGCCTCTAACTTCTATGCTGTCTTCAAATATTGTCTGGGAACCGGTAGTTTCATCCCATGCTCCAAAAAAAAGCGCTCCTTCAGCAGTGATCTGGTAGGGATTCGGATCAGGGAAATCGTATTCGCCCTCAGCAAATATATAAACATGAGAATCAATGTTAAAGTCGGTAACAGCGAAATTAGAGCTGTCTACAAAGGTAAAAGAGGTCGAATCGTAAGGATATCTAACTGCCGGACAGATATATTCAGTTGTTTCGGGTTTATAAGAAAGCACGAGATCATACATATCTTTCTCATTAACAACATCCAAATATACTGTATCGTTATTGTTTCCTACCAGTATGTTGTTGATCCCAACCGGTAAGTTTCTCATTACGGCAAGACCTGATGAATCCGTGTGAACCGTATCAACACCGTTTATCATTATTCTGATGCCATTTCTATCGGTTCCGGGCGTTACCGTTGTGCTTGATCCGACATTGATGATCGGATTTATAACGAAAACAGCACTCGTTGTTTCTCCGTAGAATCCGGGAGTTTCAGGTCCCAGAGGATCATCATTCGGCTTGGTACCGTCGTCATCGCTGCATGATATAATCAGACCCAGTGATATTACGGCGAAAATATATAACATTGATTTATTCGTAAAATACTTTTTCATTTCAGCCTCCTTTAAGGAATTCTCAAGCTGTTTTTAATATTAAATTCACTACTCCCTGTCCTGTTTTACCTTCTCGATCAGAATTTCAAGTATCTTGATCGCCGAGTCCGCTATGACCGTACCCGGACCGAAGATCGCTGCTGCACCTGCCTTATACAGATAATCATAATCCTGAACCGGTATTACTCCGCCGACTATGATCATAATATCTTCCCTTCCGAGCTTTTTAAGCTCTTCGATGACATCCGGAACGAGTGTTTTATGACCTGCGGCGAGTGAAGAAACGCCGAGTATGTGAACGTCGTTCTCAACAGCTTCTTTCGCCGATTCTTCAGGAGTCTGGAACAATGGACCCATATCGACATCGAAACCGAGATCGGCAAAGCTGGTCGCGATAACTTTAGCGCCTCTGTCGTGGCCGTCCTGACCCATTTTAGAGATCATTATACGGGGTCTTCTGCCCTCGAGTTTTTCAAATTCAGCCACGAGTTTTGCGGCCTTATCGAATGTACTGTTATTTTTCGCCACGCCTGAATATACTCCCGAAATAGTTTTAACAACTGCTTTGTGTCTTCCGAAATGTTTTTCGCAGGCATCCGAGATCTCGCCGAGCGTAGATCTTACTTTAGCCGCCTCAACGCATAATTCGAGAAGGTTGCCTTTTCCTGTTCTTGCGCATTCCGATATTGCTTCAAGCGACTTTTTAACAGCCGCTGGATCTCTTTCAGCTTTAAGTTTGTTCAGTCTTTTTATCTGAGCGTCTCGGACCGCGGTATTATCTACTTCAAGAACATCGATAGGATCCTGTTTAGCGAGCCTGTATTTGTTCACCCCGACTATGATATCTTCTTTCGTGTCTATTTTAGCCTGTTTTCTCGCCGCTGCCTCCTCGATCCTCATTTTCGGAATACCGCTTTCGATAGCCTTAGCCATTCCGCCGAGCTTTTCAACTTCTTCTATGCGCGCCCATGCCTTATCGACAAGTTCCTTGGTCAGCATTTCGACAAAATACGAACCGCCCCAGGGATCGACCGCTTTAGTAATTCCCGTTTCCTCCTGCAGATATATCTGCGTATTCCTTGCGATCCTGGCCGAGAAATCTGTCGGAAGAGCTATCGCTTCATCGAGTGCGTTCGTGTGAAGAGATGAAGTGTGTCCGAACGCTGCAGCAAGGGCTTCATTGCAGGTACGGATCACGTTATTAAAAGGATCCTGTTCAGTAAGGCTCCAGCCGGAAGTCTGAGAATGGGTTTTCAGTTTTAAGGATTTAGGGTTCTTAGGCTTGAATTCATTTACAATCTTTGACCACAGAAGCCTACCCGCTCTCATTTTTGCGATCTCCATATAATGGTTCATTCCCACGCCCCAGAAGAACGAAAGTCTCGGCGCGAATGCGTCGATATTAAGACCCGCATTTACTCCTGCCCTCAGATATTCCCAGCCGTCTGCGAGAGTATATGCGAGTTCGATATCAGCTGTAGCTCCCGCTTCCTGCATGTGGTAGCCGGATATTGAGATCGAATTGAAAAGAGGCATATTCTTCGATGTATATTCGAAAATGTCCGAAATTATCTTCATTGACGGTTTCGGCGGATAGATATAAGTGTTTCTTACCATGAACTCTTTTAAAATATCGTTCTGGATAGTTCCTGAAAGTTCATCCAGCTTAGCTCCCTGCTCGAGCGCAGTAACAATGTAGAATGCCATTACGGGCAGAACCGCGCCGTTCATAGTCATCGAAACCGACATTTTATTTAACGGTATATGATCGAACAGGATCTTCATGTCCTGCACGGAATCTATCGCCACGCCCGCTTTTCCGACATCGCCTTTCACCCTCGGATGATCCGAATCGTAACCTCTGTGAGTAGCCAGATCGAACGCTACCGAAAGACCTTTCTGACCTGCGGCAAGGTTCCTTCTATAGAAGGCGTTAGATTCTTCCGCGGTCGAAAATCCTGCGTACTGCCGTACTGTCCACGGCGCCGTAGCTCCCATAGTCGAGAAAGGGCCTCTAAGGTACGGTGTAACTCCGGCATCATAATCAAGAAAGTCAAAGTCCTTCACTTCATTTTTTGTATAAAAAGGATCGACAGTTATCTGTTCAGGCGATATATAAGGTTTTTTTGAAGATTTCTTCTGAACCATTACGGTTTTTTTCAGCGCCTGATCGTAATCTATTTTTGAAAAATCGGGTTTCATTTTATCACCTGCTGTTTAGTTTAACTTCTTAATACCGAGTTTAGCCTGAATGCCCCTTATAGTTTCTAAAGAATCGGATTTTACGTGAATAAATTCATCCACGCCCGATTTTTTAAGATCCTCAATAATGTCTTTAGGATATCCTGCGAGAATAACGACGACGCCCGGGCTCACTGACTTGATCTTCGCGGCTATTTCAGGAGCGAATACAGGATATTCCTCATCGCTTGAGCAGACAACGATTATCTCCGCTTTTGAATCGTATGCTGATTTAACTGCATCATCCGCGGTTTTAAAGCCGTTGTTGTCTATTATCGAAAATCCGCCTGCAGCAAGATATGAGGAAGCGAACGAAGCTCTTGCTTTTCTCATAGTAAGATTGCCTATCGTAGCCATAAAAGCTGTGACTTTTTTGCCTTTTGTCTCATTGAATTTCTCGGTCATCATTCTTAATTCTTCGAACTGCTCTGAGAGTCTGTAAGGTCTTATCTTCTCGACTGTAAGCTTTGAGTCTGTATAAAGCTCTTCTTTAAAGATCTTCAGCGTCTGTTCAGGTCTTATATTATCGCAGGAGCATTTTAATACTTCTGCAGGGTTCGGAACATGATTGGTTCCGACAAGGCTGTCTCTTCTGTTTGAAAAATTCGAAAGTCTTTTTACTTTCAGCTCGGCAAGTTCTTTCTGGATATCGCCTCTTTTCAATGCTTCATAAATTCCGCCTTCAGCCTCGATCTTCTGGAACAGTTTCCATGCTTGTTTCGCGATAAGATCAGTCGCTTTCTCGATGTAATAAGAACCTTTTGAAGGATCTATGAATTTGTCCAGGTGGGATTCGTCTCTTAAGATCAGCTGAGTGTTACGTGCGATCCTTGATGAAAAGCTGTCAGATTCGCCGATGCACACATCATACGGAAGCACCGTAAGCGAGTTACAGCCGCCGATCACGGCAGACATCGCTTCAGTAGTTGTTCTGAGCATATTTACATACGGATCATAGACGGTCTTATTAAACAGGCCGGTTTTCGCATGAATTTCAGCCGGTTTGATCGCTTTATTATCGTAAGCGCTGCCTAAATTGGACCATAACATCCTCAAAGCTCTGAGACCGGCTATCTCTAAGAGGTAATACTGCCCTACAGCGTATGATAATTCTATTTTGTCTGAAAATTCGCTGAAAGATAATTTTTTCGCTGCATTTTCTTTGTAAAAAACCGCCGATGATAAAAGATAAGCTATTTTCTGAACTATCGTAGCTCCCGAATCATGGAAATGTCCGTTGGATATCACAAGACCTTTAAAGTGCGGATATTTTCCGCAATCTTCGAAGATCTCTTTCATTTCAGCGATCCTTTTCTTTTCGCCTTTTGCGAAACTTCCGTTCAGGGCGAGTTCTTTTAAAGGATCGTTATCTATTGAACCTTTAGTCTTTTCATCTAATGAACCTCTGATCATTTCGAAGATCTCTTTTGAAGCTACTCCGGCTTCTATATTCACACCGGTCTTTTTAAGGTCGATGTTCTTAAGAATTTTATTCAGATCCGCTTTTGAGTTTATTACAATACCGCGGCATTTTTCGTATGAACATTCGCATTTGCAGGTTCCGCCGGATTTTCCGCTTGTTAGTCCGCAGCTTAATTTAAGATCGATAGCTTCAGCTCCGCTTTTAAGAGCTTCTCCGATCAGAACAGAAGCTTTTTTCGGATCAGCGTTTGCGATCTGCTGCCTGACCGTCCAATCGTTCTCTTTCGAGACCTGTTTATTGCTTCTCAGATACGGGAATTTACCCGGCTGATCGTCCGGAATAGTTATGTTCTCGATATCTAAACCCTTGTAATAGGGTTCCATCTCAAATCCCTCATAGGTCTTCCACCAGATCTTATCGTAAGGTTTCCCTTTAAGATCTTTCAGGACTTCCTCCATCCACTTGCTCTTGGTGCTTTCGGACGGAAAATCTTTAAATTTCTTCAATTTCAAGCTCCCGCTTTTTATTTAAACAAATATTTTGAAATCTACTGCTTCCTGCAGTTCTGTAATATAAATAATGCGGAAAGAAAAATAAATACTTAAAGTTAATAAAATATTATAAAGTTAATTATAGTGAGCTCAGATAATTATCGTAACTTTCGAGTTCTTCAAGAGTGATCATTCCGTTCACTATTTCGTTATCCGAGCTGAAGATCTCCGAACTGTCCGAACTCCACTTTTCTTTATCATACAGATCGTTAGAATATATCACATCATCATAGTCTTCGCCCAGCAATTCCGCAGAAGTATATACTGTCTCATTTTCAGATATATAATCAGGGTTGCCGTTTACAAAATAGGCATTTCTAACTACCGCTGCAACGATAATGATCATTACGACAGAAGCAGCGGCATAGAAAAACTTTATGTTATTTGTAAAAATGTTCATAAATGGCTGCGACTTTTGTGCCGGCAAAGCTCCTATTACCTTAGAATTCAGGCCTTGCGGTACAGAAAAATTATCGTATTCGATATTTAAAAGTATCTTTTTCTCCTGCTCGAGAAATTCGGCACATGACCTGCAGCCGGATAAATGCTTTTCAAGATCTGATCTTAAACTATTTTCCAGCTCACCGGAAATATATTCGGGTATCATATTTTTATAATCCGCGCATTTCATTTTATCCTCCGTAAACGCTCATCCTTATTTTGTCAACAGCGTATCTGTATCTGCTGAGAATACTGTTAATAGATATTCCCTTAATTTCTGCAATTTCTTTAAATGTCAGTCCTTTTGTTCTCAACAGGACTACGTCTTTCTGCTCGTCGGGAAGGTCATTTAGCGCTCTGTTAAACATTTCGCGCTCCTCTTTTAAAATATTCTCCTTTTCGGGATCTTCATCTCCGGAAGGAAGATTCTCGATAAAATCCCTCTCATCGTTCTCTTCTCCATCCCTTCGGGCAGGATTAAAGATGTTGTCATTCGTTTTTTTAATCTCCCTCAGATGGTCAAAACAGGCGTTAGTCGCTATAAAGAAAAGATAATTCGAAAATTTATTCTCGTCTTTATATGTAGCCAGGCCACCCGCGATTTTCATCCAGACCGTCTGATAAACATCCTTGGCCTTTTCAGGATCTCCGATCCGTTTTACTATGTAATTGAACAGTTTTTTATCGTATTTTCCGATAATTTTCGAAAAATACTTTGCGTCGCCTGTAGAAATGTATCTTTTGATCAGTTCGCTGTTTTCGGTCTCGTTTCTTTCTTCCACGGGTACGCCCATTTAATTTCCTGTTTAGTAAACGGATTAAACCTTTTTTTATTCTTTATTTGCTAAAATTATCCAAAAATCATCAGAAAAACAAAGTAAATTATTTATAATTTTATTTTGAAACACCGCAAATTTATTGTTATATTAAAAGTCCTGAAAAGAAAATTAATTTAAATTAACAGGAGCCAGGAATGCATACTTTAACCATCGATTCTCTTGAACTCAAAGGCAAAAAAGTTCTTGTAAGGTGCGATTTTAACGTTCCTCAGGATAAAGAACTTAAAATCAGGGACGATAAGAGGATCGTTGACGCTCTTCCGACAATTAAAAAAGTAATAAAGGAAGGCGGCAGACTGATACTAATGTCGCATCTGGGAAGACCGGAAGGAAAAGTTGTACCGGAAATGAGTCTTAAACCGGTTGCCGAAAGATTAAGCGAGCTGATTAAAAAACATGTAATCTTAGCTCCAGACTGCATCGGCGACGAGGTAAAAGAGATCGTAGCGAACATGAAAGACGGGGATGTAGTTCTGCTGGAAAATTTAAGGTTCCATGCGGATGAGGAGGCGGGTGATGAGGAATTCGCTGCGAAACTCGCAGAACTCGGGGACATTTACATTTCTGACGCATTCGGAGTCTGCCACAGAGCTCATGCATCTGTTTCGATAATCGCCAAATATTTCGATAAAGTGGCTTCAGGTCATCTTCTAAAGAATGAGATCGAATACATCGGCGGAGCTATGAAAGACCCGAAAAGGCCGCTCGCGACGATACTTGCAGGAAATAAGATATCTTCAAAGATCGATGTGATCATGAAATTAATCGATATTTCCGATAAAATATTCATCGGCGGAGGTATTGCGAATACAATGCTTTTAGCGAAAGGCGTTGAAGTGGGGAAATCGCTGGTTGAAACTGATAAAGTAGATGTAGCGAAAGAAATCCTGAAAAAAGCCGAAAAGAAAGGCACGAAGATACTTCTTCCTCTTGACATGCTATGCGGGAAGGAATTTAAAAATGAGACAGAGATCAAATATTTCGACACCGATAAACAGGAAAAAGACTGGATAGCCATGGGTATCGGCCCGAAAACCGTAAAAAATTATAAAGATGAACTTGCAGACTGCAAAACTCTCATCTGGAACGGACCGATGTCGGTTTTCGAATTTCCGAATTTCGCGAAAGAGACTTACGAAATTGCTCAGATCATAGCTGATTACACTCAGAAAAACGGCATGATATCGATAATCGGAGGAGGAGATACGGCCGCTGCAGTAAAAACAGCGGGTCTCGAGTCAAAATATTCGCACGTTTCAACGGGGGGCGGCGCGGCGATGGAATATATGGAAGGCAAAAAACTGCCAGGAATAGCCTGTCTTTCGCCGAAAGGTTTTGACGGAAGAAGGAAATTTTTGATCGCCGGCAACTGGAAAATGAATAAAACTCCGAGAGAATCAATAAAATTCGCAAAAGACATAAAAAAAGCGATGTTCAACGATGACGATGTCGAGATAATGGTCGCACCTGTCTTTAATTCAATTTATCCTGTTTATCAGGAGCTGAAAAAGACGCACATTGACATCGGATCGCAGGATGTTTTCTGGGAAAATTCAGGGGCTTATACAGGAGAAGTTCCGGCTCAGATGCTAAAACTTTCAGGAGTTAAATACTGCATAATCGGACATAGTGAAAGAAGGCAGTATTTTAACGAAACGGATGAAACGGTAAATAAAAAGATCAAAGCTGTACTAAAAGAGAATCTTGTTCCCGTGATCTGTGTCGGTGAAAGGCTGGAGCAGAGGGAGGCGGGTATCGAGAACAGCGTGGTTAAAACACAGCTAGAAAAAGCTCTTCACGGGATCGAACTTAACGATTATCTGAACATCGTGATAGCCTATGAACCTGTCTGGGCGATCGGGACTGGCAAGAATGCCACTCCCCAGCAGGCGGAAGAAATGCATAAATTCATAAGAGAGCTTTTAAAGAATAAATACGGGGAAGAATTTTCACAATCAACAAGAATACTTTACGGAGGATCTTTAAACGTTCAGAACGCAAAAGAACTTCTGTCTCAGAAAAATATCGACGGTGGACTTATCGGAGGTGCATCATTAAAAAAAGATGATTTTATTAAGATCGCAGAGACTGCAAGAGATATAAAAAAATAGACTTAATAATCACTGTTTAATTTTTCAAAAAGGAGTTGCGAAACTCCTTTTTTTATATTATAATATCTCTATGTTTAAAAAAGACTATATATAAAATTAGAGAGGTATGTATGAAAAAAAATTGGTTAGGGCTGATTCTGTTGAGCGTAAGTTTACTGTTCTCACAGTACAGCGTGGGAGAAACTGTAAATCTACAAGACGATCTGTCATGGACTATTACTGGTCCGTCCGGTAACTCTGAAGTAGGAAATTCATCTACGGTATTTTCAAAAATAACTGAGCAAAAGGCGGTATTTCTGTTCATGGGCGAATCGTGGTGAGGTTACTGTGCACAGGCGGCGCCTGGATTAATACAAAAATGGACAGAAACATACGGTCCTAACGCAGTTGGTGAATATGCTGGGAGATCATACTGGATCGCGACAGAGAACTGGTCAAATCAAAATTATCCAGTTAGCTTGAATTTATATGATAAGATCGGTTCTAGCGGATTTTATTGCGGAGGGACACCAACGTACGCCATTATAGGATTTCAAAATAAAGTCTATTATAATAGCTATAGCGGACCTTATTATGATGGCACGAATTTCTATAACGCAATGAATGCTGCAATAAATTCATTTCCGTCAGAAGGTGTTTTTGTGTCTGAAGCAGTTACAGATAAAGTGATGATATTCGGTGATTCATTTAATTATGACATCTCGAATGTTTTTATGGATGTTCAATCAAATTCCATAACTGTTACGGTCGAAAGCAATTCAAATCCGGAAATTGTTTCTGCGACAATTGAAAACAATACATTATATCTAACGGCTGGTTCATCAGATTATGGAACCGCTGTAATTACTTTAAGAGGAACAGCCGGTGAATTTTCAGCTAATGATGAATTCAGCGTAACAGTTTACGATTCATATTACTATAATATTGAAAGTTATGAAGCCGGAACATTTGACGGAAGCTACTGGGGATTCTCCGGTAATGCTGGGTGGTCATTGGATAATACGGTAGCGTTCGATGGAACTTACAGCGCAAAATCGAATACTATTACGCACAATCAGAAAGCCGAAATGTCGATCGAAGCTGATTATCCCACTGCGGGTAAGATCTCGTATAAAGGAAAAGCTTCCTGCGAAGCCGGGTACGACCACTTAAGATTTTACATCGATGGCGTGGAGAAGAAAAAGATAAGCGGAAATACAGCGTGGCTTGACGGCGCTTTTGATGTAGAGGCCGGCAGCCATATTTTCAAATGGTCTTATACAAAGGACGCATCGTCATCTTCATACAGCGACTGCGTATGGGTAGATTACATTACATTACTCGGCGGAAGAACCACTGGTATAGAGAACGAAGTAGTTCCGGTTGAAACCGAACTGATGCAGAACTATCCGAATCCTTTCAATCCTTCGACAAGGATCAGTTTTGCAACATCGGAGAACGGTTATGCTAAGCTGTCGGTATTTAATCAGAAAGGCGAGCTTGTACAGAATATTTTTGAAGGAGAACTCAATAAAGGCAACCACAGCTATGAGTTCAACGCTTCGGACCTTACAAGCGGAATTTATTTTTATAAGCTGGAAACGAAAAACGCGTCATATATGAAAAAAATGATGATGCTGAAATAAAGCAGATCAGCAATATTGTATAAACTAAAAAGAGGTTCAATTGA
>ENA-UPTA01006454-UPTA01006454.1-activated-sludge-metagenome-genome-assembly--contig:-NODE-6454-length-10338-cov-5.111252_pt1 | contig 10338 bp, 8 predicted proteins | sample MGYA00238184_ERZ773361 | MGnify/ENA primary metagenome ERZ773361 (study PRJEB29100, sample SAMN05720205) | activated sludge metagenome | isolation source: anaerobic digester from wastewater...
GTAGTCTTTTAGGAGCCTCGCGTTATACAATATTTGCGGCTTTTTTTGGTTTTCTGCTAGGAAATTTAATTGCGATTTTGCTTGCCGTATGGATCATTTATTCCCAAACGGCATCTGATACCGTTTACCCTATGGCTGTGATTTTGCGATGTATACCCTTAGTTGCCTTGACGCCTTTTATTGTAATGTTCTTTGGTCAAGGAATTATGTCAAAGGTAATTATGGCTGCCCTAATGTGTTTCTTTCCAACACTTGTTAACATGGTTCAAGGGTTAACTTCTATAGAACAGCATGAATTGGAATTCATGCATACCCTAAATGCAAATGAACGCCAAGTATTTTGGAAAATGCGAGTTCCTTACTCATTACCCTACCTTTTCACTTCATTCAAAATTACTTCATCAGCTGCTGTGCTTGGAGCGATAATGGGCGAGTGGATGGGAGCTTGGCATGGACTTGGAGCAATTATTGTGAATGCTATGTTTAACATGCAGGGAAATCTTCTCTGGGCAGCGATGGTTGTGGCAACTGCAATGTCTATCTTGGCTTATGTCATCACGGCAATATTGGAACCTATCTTCATTCCCTGGCACGAATCAGTTAAAAAATCTGAAGGTGCGTGAAAGTCTGGAGTGACATAATGAAAAAGAAACGATTGGTAAGAAATTTAATTATTGTTATTGTTTTCATACTGATAATTTTGTTATGGGAATTTGTAATTTCCAATACAGAAAACATTGAGTTGGCAAATTCTCGCATATATGAACTTACAGGTTGGAAAAGTAATTTTGAATCAATTTCGGAGACAATGTTGCCACGGCCATCAAAAATTCTTCGTACTCTTCTTATTGTGCCAATCAATGGAAGAGGTGGCTTGGCATATTTTTGGCGACACACCAAAACAACTTTATACGGAGCTAGTTTAGGCTTCCTTTTCGGAAATTTATTGGCAATGATCACAGCAACAACGTTTTTGTTTAGCAAACCTTTAGAGCGCGGAATAATGCCTATAGCACTTGCATTACGAAGCATTCCCCTTGTCGCAATTTCTCCGTTACTTCTCAGAATCCGATTCACATTGTCAAGTATGGATTCAATTACAAATAATAACTTATTGAGTTCATTATTTGGTACTGATATGTTCATGAAAGCAGTAATTGTAACAATTCTTGTGTACTTTCCATCGTTAGTAAATATTGCTCGTGGATTAACTTCAGTTTCACAACCTGCCTTAGAGCTAATGCATACTCTACATGCATCGCGATGGCAGGTATTTTGGAAAATGCGAGTACCTACTGCTTTGCCATTAACTTTTGCTGCATTAAAGGTCGCTGCTTCATCCGCAATACTGGGTGTGATTGTAGCTGAATGGCTTAGTTCTTCAGAAGGATTAGGTTATGTTATTTATCGATCTTACGGTGAATCTCAGATTCCAAGAATGATGATGGCTGGGATTCTATCGAGTCTGATCGCTGTAATAACATTTTTTGCTGTAGACTTGATACAGAAATGGGCTATTCCTTGGAATCCCCAGGTATCTAAAGTGAATAGTATAGATCGTGGAAGGAAATGTTAGTAGAAGAAATCAACTTTCATTGATTGATCGAGTAGATGTAACCTTCGTTTGTGATCTAATGGAGTGACGACATTGGAAGTAAGCGATATACCAAAGAATAGTGGAAGTCTAAAAACATTTCAGTCCTTACCCAAGGTACATCTACATTTGCATCTTGAAGGAGCTATCAGATTAAGAACAATCCTTGAACTTTATCGGCGTGAGGGTGACGAATCTCTGACCCTTGAAGAAGTTACAAATAAGGTACGGATGAAAAGGAACGAAACATCATTCGGAGACTTTTTGGGGAAATTTCCATTTATCTTTGGATGTGTCAATACAAAAAAAGATATATCAAGGTTTACACGTGAAGTCATTTCTGATTCCGAGGCTGAAGGTGTTAGATATTTAGAACTAAGGTTTTGTCCACATTCAATGGAATCGCGAACTGGAATTTCACTTTCAGAAACTTTTGAAGGTGTATTGGAAGGTTTACATACAGCCAAGACTGAATGTAACAATTTGCATACAAATATCATCGCAATAATTGATCAGCGACGAGGAACAACCGCTGCTAAGGAAGCAGTTTATTGGGCAGCACGCTTTTGCAATGATGGTGTTACGGCGATAGATATAGCTGGTGATCCATCGGAAGTACCGCTAATTGAGTATTTAGAGGTTTGTAATATTGCTCGCGAAAAAGGTCTTGGCCTCACAGTGCATGCGGGTGAGTTACAGTGTGCAGAATCTGTTAGGATCGCTGTAGAGAAGTTGGGTGCAAATCGAATAGGACATGGAATTAGAGCAATTGAAAGTCCCAGTGTGATCGATTTGTTATTAAGAAATCAGGTTGTTTTAGAGGTCTGTGTTACGAGCAATGTTTACACAAAAGCAGCAACGTCACTAAAATCACATCCTTTACCACGATTGTTCGATGCTGGTATCCGTTTGACAATTAATTCTGATGACCCATTGATATTCAATACATCTTTGAGTAAAGAGTATAAAATCATCCAAGAAGCTTTTGGCATGACATTGACAGACTTCCAAACGATGAACCTTAATGGTATAGATGCAGCTTTTACTAATGAAAAAATACGAAATGAAATACGTTCAATTATTATTCAAGGATACGCAAGCAGAGAAAGTGCTTTACATTAAGCCTTCATTATAGAAAATATTTTTGGTGAATAGGAATTTAGCGCAAATGAAGATTTTACTTTTTTCACCTAAATTTAATATTACTTAGAACCACCTGATCAACGCTTGACATTGATCTTCAATGAATCAAAATAATAAACGATAGAATTGTGAAAGGAATGATTTCAATGATTGGTGGAATCTATGGCAAAATATTGCATATTGATTTAACTAATAGCAATATCTACATAGAACAACCTAACGATGAGTTTTACCGTTTACTAGTAGGCGGTCGTGCGTTTGTGGGTTATTATTTACTAAGAGAATTACCTCGAGGTACCGATCCTCTCAGCCCTAATAACCTTTTAATTTTTGCTCCAGGGATATTTCAGGGAACCAATCTACCAGGAACCGGACGGCATGGAGTAGGTGGCAAGTCTCCACTAACAGGTGGGATTGGAAGCTCAGATGTGGGTGGCTATTGGGGTAATGAATTTAAGCGTACCGGATATGATGCCCTAATTATTCATGGACGGGCAGAGAAGCCAGTGTATTTACAGATTACCGAAAAGGAAGTTGAAATTTGCTCTGCTGATCATTTATGGGGATTAACAACAGCACCTACCCAAGCATTAATTCGTGAAGAATTCGGAGATCCAAATCTGCGGATAGCTCAAATTGGTCCGGCGGGCGAAAACCTTGTTAAGTATTCAAATGTGATTCATGATGTTAATCGAGCAGCTGGTAGGAATGGATTGGGTGCTGTAATGGGGTCAAAAAACTTAAAAGCTGTTGCTGTAAGGGGTAAATTAAAATTACCTATAGTTGATCGAAATCGAGTAAACACCATTACGAAATGGTTTAAGGAGAATTATAAAGATCGTATGGGGTGGGCAGTTCATGGGATGGGGCGAGGGACTCAAGATAGTCTTATGGTTTGGGGAGAATTAGGAGGTCTTCCAACCAAAAACTTTAGTGAGCCTACATTTCAAAACCGGGAATTGCTTAGTGGCAAGCGCAATTATGAAATGTTCGTTAATGACCGCGATTCATGCCATGCTTGTCCAGTACGATGTAAACAAGTGTTTTCAAATAAATCTGATGACCCCAGGTATCAACTCAATCCCGAATATGGTGGGGCTGAATATGAAGCAATGGCTGCTTTCGGCTCTTGTTGTGGAATTGATGATAATCTGGCTGTACTAAAAGCAAATGAGTTATCCAACGCCTATGGCCTTGATGTCATCTCATCCGGGATGAGTATAGCTTTTGTAATGGAATGCTTTGAGAATGGAATTCTAAACAGTAAAGATACTAATGGGCTGGAGTTTACATGGGGGAATGCCAATGTATTAGCACCTGCTATTGAAATGATTGCATACCGCAAAGGGTTTGGAGATGTCATGGCCGAGGGAGTTGCTCGAATGAGCGATCGATTTGGTTTGAAGACAAAGCCATTTAATTTAACGGTTAAGAATCAGGAACTTCCAATGCATGAGCCTCGATTAAAACCCGGAACAGGAATTGGTTATGCAGTTTCTCCGACTGGGGCGGATCATATGGTTAATATCGCAGATACAAATTATGTTGTAAATGGATGGTGGCTAAATCGGATTAATGCGGTATTAAAGAAAAAAGTAAAACCATTACCGAGAACTGATTTAGGTGAAGATAAATTACAAATCTTTTTTCATGAAGTCAACCTAAGGCATTTTCAAGATTGTGCATTGCTTTGCTTCTTTTATTGTTATGAGTATACCCACCTCGCAGAAGCATTATCAGGCATAACTGGAGAAGAATATGATGTCAATGACATCTTAAACGTCGGGCTACGTGCTAATACTTTAGCCAGATTGTTTAATTACCGTGAAGGCCTTTCAGCAACTGACGATAAATTGCCAGATCGTGTAATGAAAGCATTTACGAAAGGACCACTGGCAGGTTTTGAAATTTCTGAAGATTCTCTTAATCATGCCTTACATCGTTTTTATGAATTAATGGAATGGGATGTAGCAACTGGGGAGCCAACAGATAAATGTCTACACAAGTTGCATCTTGATAGGCTTTTATTGAATATTGATTATAAGCCTTCATAAAGAGCATGGTATTGTAAATGCGCTAATCAATGATTGTGAATGTTGCCTGCTAATGATCCATTCAGGCATTTTGAAATTATCTGACCGTATTTGAACTACTTCACATTTGATTGCAACCTCACATTAATAGTTTCCATTGAATTAATATTCAGCTCCTGGATAGAGGTGCCTGGTCATCACTTTCATCGAAACCCCTGGTGCAATTTGGTGCAATTTTCAAAATTACTATTTAGAATGTGTATAAAATATAGGCATTTTGGGACGAAAAGTGGTCATTTTATAGACAAAATAGACTTAAAAGACACATTTTTCGCTTTTTACTAAGGCAGGATTTGCCTTCGAATCAGTAGGTTGGGGGTTCGAATCCCTCCGGGGGCGCTAGATGTACTAGGCAACACATCCAGCACCGCCACATATTCCGATCGAAACCCGAAATTTTTTCGGGTTTTTGATTTACGGTGCAATAAGGTGCAATTCATTTCAGTCCTTCTTTTGGACTTTGGTCTTGGTTTTGGGAATTTCGACCAGGATCGGGGTTACCAGTTTATCCATCACGATTGCGGCTTCCCCCTGCATGTCGTGGAACACATGAGCGTAGATGTCCAAAGTTACACTTGGCTTGGAATGCCCCAACATACTGGACACCACAATGACAGGTACCTTATTATTCAAAAGAAGTGAAGCTGCAGTGTGCCTCAAATCGTGGAAACGCATTTTTGGTAGGCCTGCCAGCTCCAGGATGCGGTTGAAATCTATGCGCACATTGCTAGCGTCTCCCGGCGTTCCCACGGAACTGCAGAAAACTAGATCCATATCATGCCACCGATCCCCTGCCCGTTCTCTTTGCATCGCCTGATAGGCTTTGTGATGACGCAATACATCGAGAGAACCTTCGCCTAATTTAATGGTTCGCCTTCCGGCATTGGTTTTCGGTTCGGTAAAGCTGCATCCTTGTCCGGGAACATATTGCTTTTGCCGCTGTACGTGCAGAACACCCGCGTTCCATTGAATATCCGACCATTTCAATCCAAAGAGCTCCCCCATGCGCATCCCGGTGGTGATCGCCAGATGGAAAAAAGCATAATTTGGACTGTTCTGGGCGGCAACGAGAAATTGACCGACTTGATAGGAATCCAACACCGTCATTTCATCATGGGAGTATCGTGGTAATGTGGCACCATGGGTCGGATTAAAGATTACCAACCCGTAACGGACGGCTTTATCCAGCGAGGCGTGGAGGATGTTATGCACAACTTTGATCGTCCTTGGACCCAAACCTTTCTGCAGCAGTCCTGAATAGAATTGCTCGATCTGGATCAGGCGTAAATCCTTGAGCTTTTTATCGCCCATTTCAGGCAGGATGTGCTTATTGATGATGGCTGCATATTGATGTGCAGTTTTGGGTCTCAAGGAAAGCCTGCGATTTTCCAACCAGCCTGGGAGGTAATCTTTCAAGGTGGTAGTACTCCCCTTGAAGTCATAACCCTTATCCAGTTCTGATTGCATGGATCGAATCCATTCCAATGCTTCGGCTTTGGTTTCGGTGTTTTTGCTGATGCGCTGCCCTCGATGATAGATCTGTGCGCGCCATTTCTTGTTGGGTCGCTGAAAGATCGACCCTTCGTTTCTTCCTCGGTGATTTTTAGCCATTTTCTTGACTCCTTTTTACAAAATCAAGAAAAGGCGACCTTGTTTCTTTTTTCGGCTGCTCTATCCAGTTGTTAAGGTGCAAATGGTGCAATTGATAATCATTATATCGAAATCCAATCATGATGTTAATCCTGATGTTCGCCAATTGACCTAGAGGAAGAAAAATTTTTGTCATTCGTTCAATCGTTTGCTGGTTTGTGTTTATTGATAAATTCCTGCAGATCCCTTTCTGCAACACGGACAGATTTCCCAAATTTGACGATCTTGATATCCCCACGCTGCATCATGCGATATGCCAATGCACGGCTGATGTTGAGGATCTGGGCAACTTCATGCCCCTTAAGCAAACGGCTTTTTGATTCACTTTCCATTTTTATTACTCCTTTGATTAATTTGTGTATCGATAAACACAGACCAGACAAACCATCCCTTAAGGGTTTGGTTGGTCTGGTCTGTCGTTCATGCATAAATAAGTCTTAAAGGAACCTCGTTTACCTATCAGTATTCTTGGATCCCGCAACAATTGCGCAAAGGCACGACCAACCGTCCTGGCTCCATCTGGCAGGTTTAGGGTTTGAATCAGATCTTGCTTCATGAATTCCTGGTTGGGATTGGATTGAAGGTAATCAACTAAATCTTGAAATATGCGTTCCTGCTGACCAATTTCCTTTAGTATTTGCGTATTCTCCGTGTCGGAAAACTTCAATGTAATCTTTTGATCTTCTGAGACCAGTTGAAACCTCAAGGGTTTTGGCGGTTCAGCTTCACGCATTTTCTGAGGTTGGATCACTCGCATGGAGTTGACTGCGGATGAATTTTCATAATTCACAATAATGGCAGTATCCACAGAGCCAAGGATGTCCGTTGATCCTCGAACCCGGTATGAAAAATCATTACTGATTCCCTTGTTGAGATGGTGAATAAGAATAAAGGTTGTACCCAATAGATTGGCAATCTCCCGCATGGAGTTCATCAACGGGGACATTTCGGCGACTGAATTCTCGTCTGCGCCGGGAGCGAACTTTGCCATGACATCAAAAATAACCACAGATACTCCCTGACTTGATATCCGTTGTTTGAGTGCCAAAACCTCATGAGGTTCCCGCAGACTGAGGGGAGAGAAATCAAAGGTCAGGTTGGCTGGGGGTTGAATCCCACGCGCATTGCAAAGCTTAAGCACGCGTGATCGCATTCCGCGGAAACTGCCATCCAGAAAGTGATAGGTCACTTTGCCGAGAGAGACAGGCTGATCATTCCAGGCGAAACCAGTTGAGGCAATACCGATTGCCAGGTCAAGTGCAAGAAAACTTTTTCCGGCAGCCGGCATGCCGGCAATCAGATTGATCCCACCTGCCATGATCCAATCTTTGAGAATCCAGGTCAGCTCCCCCACTTCTGAGGAACAGAGTTGTTCCGCGGAGTAAACCAGGCGCTCGGAGTTACTTGGCAAAACAGAATAACCGGTGACCAGGTTTCCCACATCCTCGTGAAGATCCAAAAAGGTTTTTTCGCTGTAAGCGTTTTGCACAACCTTCATGGATAGCTCAGCAATCCGTCTTTTGTTGGCTTTATCCTTGATAATCCGTGCATATGACTCCGCGTGGAGGGCTGTCGGTGTGTCCTGGATCATCTGAATGAGATAGGCATCTTCCCCAACCTCCTCAAGCCAACCCTTGGAATTCAATCCATCAATCAAGGTGAGGTAATCGATGTGCATCCCTTCTTCGATCAAATTCCGCATTACCTCCCAAATATGACGATTTCGGAGCAGATAGAAATCTTCAGGTTTGATGAAAGAAGAAAAATCGTTGAAGATCTCCGGCGCAAGAAGAACGGAACCGAGGAAGGCACGTTCTGCTTCTGTATTGTTAGGAAATTCTGGATCTGACATCAGTAAGACTCCTGTTGTTTATTGGAGTCGCTGAATTAAAAACGACCTGAAATGGATTTCCCATTTCGAGGTCGCTCCGACGATTTTATTTATGCCCTACGATATCAGCGACGATTTATTTCTTATTCGATCACATAGACCCATTGTACAAATTTAATCTCGCTTATCCTAGGGGGACAAATATCAATCTAATGAATTACTTTTATTTCCAATCAATTCCAGCTTCTCGGAAATATTTTTCTGCGGCACTGATTAAGACAAATTTCTTTCTCTTATGACCAGGTTGGTTCCATTTCCAAGCTTGGCGGTCAGATTGGACTGGAATATCCCCATTATCGCCGCCAAATGCATCACATGCCGTTTTTCTTTTTTGGTTGTTCATTTCAGCAATGTTACACAACTGAACCATTGAAATAAAAGTGTACCCTTCACAGTCTGTTTTTGTAGGACATTCAGAAGAAGGATAATCTGGATACTCTATGAGTTCTTTGTATCCTGTAACTTTTTGATCAAATCTGCTGGTCATAAGACTCTCCTTTTGATATTCTGTTTTTCGTTTTTCTATTTCTTCTCTTTTTCGACTTGATGTAACCAAGCGATCAATTTTTGGGAAGAAATGATTTGAAGTGGTTCTGGTCATAAATTCCCGAACAATTATTTCATATTGGGAATAATGTGATCGGTTTATTGTATGAAAACCAGTGTATCTTGGATGAAAAGTTTCTATCCAGATCACCGGATGAGTATTTATTGCAATTATCTTGACCTCAGATAGAGATTCGGGAATATAGTCAGGAGATACCAATTGTGGGAAAATCCTATCTATTGCTAATTTTCCCCACTTTCCTTGAGAAACGATTATGTCAGGATCCAATATTTCTAATTCACCTGGTATAAACCCACGGCAGTTATCAAACAAGATCTGACTAGCTTGTTCTCTGCCAGGTTTGTTCTCACAGCATTTTGCGCTATTGATATGTGCAAAGTAATGTTTAGCTTCCTCCAACTTCATATCATCTTTAAAATTCCTCAAGAGGGTGAATGCTAATTCATGGGTTCGATACCAATGTTTGTTTCTATGAAGTCCAAGGACATTTTCACCTTCCTCTTCCCATCGCCGAACACTTTCAAGAGTCTTGAGAGCTGGATCAGTTTCAGCACTCCCAGAATCTAGTGAAATGAATACTATTCGTGGAAGTTCATGAGTAACATACTTGCTACTTACAAAAGATTCTTTGGCTGTTGTAAAAGTTGAGGGAAATTTTTGTGAACAACTTGTAAAATGTGGACAACAGAAATCCAATGCAGAAATACCATTGAGACGATAGTAAGCGGTTAGATCATCATACATAATCCCCTCCTTTTGACACTGCCTACTATTGAGTATACAAGAAAACAACTCTGAATTATCTGTTTTCACAGAATTTTTCAAATTTCCACCATTACGCATAAGCACAACAAAAAAACAAATTTTAAGATATTTTCAAAGCGGAAGGAACATTGTAAGTTTTGATCTTAAAATTTTCAAAGCTCAAAAATTGGAAGTTGGGGTTTGCTAAATTGATTGTGAAAACCAGTTCAGATGATCGTTGCTATAATCATTGGAGTAACTATGAAAAATCAATTTGTATTATTAGGCGCAATTACGAAGTGAAGAATATTTAAAATAATTATGCTTTCTTCTCCAACGGAGGCTAAAATGGCTCAAAATTTCAAATCGATCCAAGAAGCAATTCCACAATTCGACCGAAAAAACATTGAATCTCACATCCAAAACGGAGAGAGAGAAAGACAAGAAATTCTCAAACGTTTCCCAATTTCTGATTGGCCTTCTTTGCCTTTGGAAAAATATGCGCTTGGTTTGCCACAATCAGCAGATTCATTCTGTCGTTGGATTGAATTCAATTCTCCCCACTTAGGTAGTATGCGTGGCGGGAGTGCAGTCAAACACTTAATCTATAAACACAAAAATAAACCTGGTTGGTATTTTTATCCACCAACGATGA
>ENA-UPTA01006458-UPTA01006458.1-activated-sludge-metagenome-genome-assembly--contig:-NODE-6458-length-10329-cov-5.045357_pt1 | contig 10329 bp, 8 predicted proteins | sample MGYA00238184_ERZ773361 | MGnify/ENA primary metagenome ERZ773361 (study PRJEB29100, sample SAMN05720205) | activated sludge metagenome | isolation source: anaerobic digester from wastewater...
CGATCGACCGAGCACTGGCGCGCAACTGGCAATACGGATTCCCGACGTTCTACAGCGCCAGGCCGTTCGCACACCACCGAAACAAGGATGCGGGTCGCGCGTTCGGAGAAGTGGAGCTCGCCAGCTGGCACCCGGACATGAAGCGGGTCGAGCTGGTCGTAAGGGTCGACAGGGACAAGTGCGAGCAGTTCGGCGGATTGGGTGCGTGGGACAAGCTGAAGGCGGGGCAGTTCCCTGACGTGTCGATGGGGTGCAAGGTACCGTTCGACACGTGTTTCCCTGCGGGAACGCTGGTTCGTACCGAGACCGGCAATAAGCCTATCGAGCAGGTGGTGGTCGGGGAGAAGGTGTTGGCTGATGGCGGTCTGTACCTGCCTGTCACCGCCGTGATGCGTAGGCAAGCAGACGACCTGATGCAGATCGTGGCTTCTGGGCTGCCGGAAATCACCCCCACCAGCAACCACCCATTCCTCATCGTTCGGCGCGAAGAAGTACGCGCCTGCAAGGGAACAGCGAACGGACGACGTTGCAGGCACACGCCTGACAAGAGCAATACGATGCTCTGCCGTCGTTGCGGCGCAGAGCTGCGGTTCAGCATGACCTGGACGGCAGCGTCTGAAGTTCGCCCTGGTGACTACATGGTTGTGCCGGCGCAGACACCGTCCAGCCGCGTCGACATTGCTCTGCCCAGGGCTCGCATGCTCGGCTACTACCTGGGGGACGGGTACATCATCAAGCAGCGGACTGGCAAGAAGAAGGATGGCGAGTACCGCGACATGGGTGTGGGCTTCTCCGTCGGGTCTTCCGAGCAGGAGCACCTGCGAAGGCTGCTCGGTACATTGGCGGAGGCTGGTCTCCAGAACGAACCCGGTGTGTACGATGCCGGCTGCGAGCGGAAAGCGCACATCGTTTCCGTCTACGATCAGGAAGCGGCCGTATGGCTGCAGGAAATGGGTGGGCGCGGAAGCTACGGCAAGCGTTTGGCTGAAGATGTATTCGACTGGCCCCTCGAGGCCAAGCTCGAGCTTGTCGGTGGCTACATCGACACGGACGGGTCTTTCGACGACAAGGGGCAGGTTCGCATCGCTTCGGTGAACCGAGGGCTGCTGCTGGATGTGCAACGGCTGCTCCTTCAGGAGCGGATCACCGCTACAGTGTGCTTCGCTGGTACAAGTTCCGGCTACGAAGGCGGGAGCGATTGCTGGTACTTGGTCTTGTCAGCCACGCAAGCGCAGAGGTTCTTGGGACGCTCCGTCAAGGTTGAGCCACGTGAGTTGGTGTGGGAGTCGCCGCAGTCTTTCTTCTGGGAAGGCTATTGGCTCACGCCGGTCAAGTCGGTGGAGGAACTGGACGTAGAGCGCGAGGTCTACAACCTGTCGGTCGATAAGTTGGAGCAGTACGTCGCTGAAGGACGGGTCGTCCACAACTGCTCCATCTGCTTGGACTGGAAGCTCTACCGTGAAGCTGCTGCTACGTTCGACCCGAACCGGCACAAGCACCCGGGCGAAGCCATCCTGCAGTTCCACAAGAAGCTGGTGGCCAGCGGCAAGCCTGGCATTCGCGGGCTTGCCATCACGCGTGTCGACTACTGCGAGCACGCCCGAAGGATGATGAACCGAATCCTGCCAGACGGCAGGAAGGTGTTCGTCTTCAACGACTACCCGAGGTTCTTCGACATCAGCTTCGTTTTCATCGGCGCCGACAAGACCGCCAAGGTGATGGTGAAGATCGCCGAGGAGCAGAGCCGCAAGTTCTGGTTCATGCCGTCGGTCGAGCTGGCTGAGCACCTGGGGTACACGGATCTGCACGCCGAACCGACCGAGGAGAAGACGGCGTCTGTCGACGACCTGTTGAAGGAAGCGTTCTTGGGCAAGGCGGCCAAGCTCAAGGGCGCTGAGATCACCAAGGACGTCATCCCTTCGCAGCTGGCCGGTCAGGCGGTACCGCTTCTCAGCTCGGTCGAGGAAGACTTGCCTCGCGAGCTGGTCAATCGGATGGGCCGCATGCCCATGGGGGACGCGTTGGGCACCGTGACGTCGATGGGTATGGTGCTGCGGCCCCGCGAGTTCCAGCGGATGCTGATGTCGAACATCGGTCTCGGTCGCGAGGCAGACGATCTGGAGGACCGGGGTGTCATCTTCCCGAAAGTCGACACGGGCGATGGCGGGCCACTGGATCGCGGTCAGATGGGGTTCAGCCCTCTCCTGGCTCGACTGCTCGAACCTTTCTTGGGCGGCAGGTCGGCATTCGGCCCCTTCATCCAGCGCCGTATCACCGTCATCGTGGTGCGCCCAGAAAGTGACAAGCGCCCTACTTCCCATAACTCGCCTCTTCTGCGTAAGATAGGTGCTGCCTACGACGCGTACCGGAAGACGGCGATGCAGTATCTACCAGAAGCGGTTGCTCAGCTTGACCAGAGGGGATCTCCGGATGCCCTCCAGAAGCTCGCATCTGTTTCGGTCGACGACGTCATCACCCCGACGACCTTCGCCTACTTCCGCGAAGCGTTTTCGAGCGAGGTTGCCAGCAAGACAGCACAGGCCACGGTTGGCCAGCGTGGAGAGGGGTCGTCCCTTCAGAGAACACGTGTGCTCTGACCACAGGTGTTTTTGTCAGGAGAACAGAACATGAACGAGTGGCTCGCACAGTACTTCGGGACGGCCCCCGTGAGCGAAGAGACGACCAAGCAGGCGCACGCCGAGTTGTTCGTCAAGCTCGCCATGGAGAACGGCATCGACCTCAACGCCATGTCGGAGGCCGAGGTGGCCGAGCTCTACGAGAGCACGATGGGCAAGATGGCCGAGGAAGGTGCCTCGGAAGAGGACGAGAATAAGAAGAAGGTCGAAGAGGCCAAGAAGGAGCACGAGGAGAAGAAGGCTGCTGCGCAGGAGTTCGAGGCGAAGTTCGCCGAGGCGCAGTTCATGGGCCAGACGATGGCGCATGCCTTCACGGCCGAGCTCGAAGCGATCGAGCAGTCCAAGACGGCCGGCACCTGGGCCGGCACCTGGGACAAGGTCAAGGGCGGCGTGCGTCGCTACGGTGAGCTGATGCGCGGCGGCAAGTACAACAGGGAAATGGCCGATGAGGCCAAGAAGACCATGGCCACGCCTGGCTTCAAGACCATGGTCAACAAGGAGATGATCGCGCGCGGCAAGTCCCTCAAGGGCACTGGCGCGCTGGACGTCAAGGGACTGCGCAAGGCCGTCGAAGGCGAGACGCGCGAGGGCAAGTACCTCAGCCATGTCCGCAAGGAGAAGGGCAAGGCTCTCGCGGCGCGCGTCGGAACCGGCGTGGGCGCGGCTGCCTTGGCCGGTGGCGGTGCCGCTGCGGTGCACCACGCCACCAAGGACAGGGACAAGGAGTCCTCGGCTCTCGACGAGCTGGCAGCCGAAGCGGCTGTCGAGAAGGTGGCGTCGGCCGGATGGAACGTCGACGAAGCGGTCGACCGCATCTCCGCCATCCTGACGCTCGGGGTCGATGACGAGAACTCGAAGGTCGCGTACGCACAGGACCTGTCCGACGCGATCGAAGTGCGCGCTCTCGAACTGGCGGAAGCTGCGGGCTATCCGGTCAACTGGCCGACGGAGTAGTTGATGTGGACTGGGCGGCCGTCATGTTCAAGCAGTCGGAAGTCGATCCTGGGTCGACGGCCGCCCCCGTTCCACAAGTGCAAGTCGTGCCGACCCCCGCGGCAGGTAAGCGCGGGCCGGTCGGCACTTCACCCAGGACCAACTATTCGCGAGTGAACACGGGGACCCCGGAGACGCCGGATGCTGGTGCAGTAGCACAGAAGACGATGGAGCCGAAGGTCGCCAGAGCGCACAACCAGTTGATGAGCGAGGTTTCGATGAACACGATGGCAGCACGTCCCACCCTTCAGCAGATGCTGAAGAACGCGATGGCGGGCGCTTCTGTCGGAAGCACCAAGATCGCAGAAGAGGCGAAGCGCCAGCTCGAGAACCTCGAAGGCGAGTCCGACAAAGACAAGAAGGAAGAGAAGAAGGACAAGAAGTCGGACGAGTCCGAAGAGAAGGTCTCGGGCGCTTACGCCCGCAAGCTCGCCAGCGCGATCGAGTACTGCGCGGAGCTGTTGGTCAAGACCGGTGCCGATCTGGCCGGCCCTTGGAACGTCACGGAGTCCAAGGTGGAGCCGGGCAAAGGCCCCGGAGCACTTCAGGTCATGGAGGCGCCGAGCGGCCCTCCCCCTTCCGACAACGTCGGCAAGGCGACGGCCGGCAACCAGCCGCCCAAGAACCCTGGCCTGCAGAGGCAGCTGGCATCGGGCAAGGACGCCCCCACCCAGCTGGAGAACGACATCAACCACCGACCGGGAGCCGATGCAGAAGCCAGTTGGGCGCCGGACGGTGACCACAGCAAGCTGTCGATGGCCCAGCGGATCAAGGCCGCGGCCAAGCAGGCCAGCGTGGTGCAGATGATCCGCAAGATCGCTGCCCAGCAGAAGAAGGCAGAGGACGCGATCAACCCGGCGCGCGTCACGGCCGGCGCGGCCCAGGCCCCCCAGACGCTCGAGGCCAGCGACCCCGGCCCGGGCGGCGAGGACAAGAACCTCGTCCCCACCACCCCCCAGGGAGTGGCGGACTTCACGCGGCGTCAGGCCAAGGCTCCGATGAAGCAGGAGATGCGGCAGTACGTCGACGAGCCGATGATGAGCGAGTCGTCGGACAAGGTGCTGGCGAATGCCTTCGGTCACACCGACCAGGCGGGCGCCAAGATCAGCTCCGCCCAGGAGGTGTCGAAGGTCGCGTCTGCGCGCGCCCTGATGCGCCGCCTGGCCGAGAGCGCGGGTGTCAACCCCACGACGTACAGGTGAGGGCACGATGCAACCGAAGATCAGCGCAGCAGAGATCCACGTGCTTCGGGAAGGTGCCAGCACCATCCGCAAGCAGGCGAGCTACATCGAGCAGTTGGAAGAGAAGCTCGCTTCCGTGCAGCGGCGTGACAACGCCGAGAAGCTGGCGTACGCGATGCACCGCAAGGGCATCGACACCGACGTCCCCGTCGAGCAGCTCGCGGAACGTCTCGAGAAGCTGGCCGAACAGGACAGCGACAGGTTCAAGAACTACCAGGATGCAGTCGAGCTCATCGGCCCCGACATGGGGACGAAGATCGCGCAGCTGGACAACTCGGAAGAGCGCATCGCAATCGGAGGCAGTGACTTCGAGCGCTTCGTCGTCGGTTCGATCGGCTGATGGTTCGTAGTAGGGGCCGGTGAAGCCCCGGGAGATTGAGAGATGGCAAGCACACTTTCCAAGGTCAACTTCGAGCCGCAGTCGGACGTGAACGCGACCACGCGTCGCGACATCCCCCTGGCTGACGGCAACCTCGTCAACCCCAACAACGCGGTCGCGCTGGTCGACGGCGAGTGGGTGACGATCAACGACGACTACAAGATGCTGCGGGCGGCGGACATCACCCAGGCGCCCGGCACCGTGGCGGCCAAGCCCGGCGCGAGCAACGCCATGCCGCTGTGGGCCGAGAGGGGCCGCTACGACGTGCAGGCCAACGCCGAGAAGAAGTGCCCCTGCATCTACGGCGGCTGGTACGAGGCCGACACCCGCATCTACGACGACGTCCTCAACGGAGGCATCACCGCGGCCGGGCAGAACTTGAAGGTCGCGGTCATCGAGTTTCTCGTGTCCGGAACCCCGAAGCGGTTCTCCGGACTCATCAGGCACGTCGACGGTGATCCCGATCCGATCGTCGGCGTCGTCACCCGCCTCCCCGCGAAGAACGGGGGCAAGCTTCGGTTCCGCAAGCCCATCAACATCGGGTGAGGTCGGGACGAACTGACGAAGGAGGAAAGGTACTATGAGCGTTCCGGCACGTGTCATCAATGAGCTGTTCACCACGAAGATCGCGACAGCGGACGGCAAGGAGAAGGTCGCAGAGTACGGCGGCACCTACGTTCGCGACCGCCTCCGCGAGGTGAGCTACGCGCGCAAGGTCGTTCCGGCCCAGAACGTCACCAGGGCGGACTGCCAGCGCAGCGTCAACCACGACACCCTGGTGAAGATCGTCGACATCGAGCCGAAGAGCCGGGCGATGGCGCTGACGTTCCGCGGCCAGCCGACCGCGCGGTTCATCCGTGGCGAGCGTGCCGAAGTCGCGTTCTTCACCATCAGCTCCGAGCTCTTCCAGAAGACCGAGCAGGAGCTCCTCGCCTACGAGATGCCCATCACCAAGATCATCGAGGAGAACTCGGTGAAGGACATCCAGGAGATCGAGGACCGCGAGTTCACGATCCACGTCGAGGCAGCCATCCAGGCCCTGCAGCAGGAAGCCAACGGTGGTGCCCCGACCGCCTTGAACTGGACGAACATCGCCGGCGGCACGGTCGTCGAGTTCTCGGCCATCAAGGGTGAGCTGGCGCGCAACGCCGGCGCCGACGACGCGACCGTGCGTCCCCTGCAGCGCCCCGACCTCGTGCGGCTCTTCAAGCTGCTCGACGGCAACCGTCTGCGGGCCGAGCGCCTGCTCATGACGGAAGTCGACTGGGACGACATCCTGCAGTGGACGGTCGAGGACCTCGGCGATCGGCTCCAGTCGGAGACGACGGTCGACGGGTACAAGTACAACCTGCTCCTGGGCCGGGCGTACATCCGCACCGTCAAGACCGACATCCTGCGGGCCGGCAACATCTACTGCTTCACCAAGCCGGACTTCTTCGGGAAGTTCTACATCCTCAACAACACCAAGTTCTACATCGACAAGATCGCGAACAACATCATGTTCCAGGCGTGGGAAGACATCGCCATGGCCGTGATCAACATCGCGTCTGTCCGGAAGCTGGAGCTCTACAGCGCCGACGCGTCGCCCGTGGACGCCAATGCGCTGCGGTCCAACTTCCTCCCGGTGGCTGAGGATGCGCTGGGTGCAGTGAACAACCGCGTCGACCAGGGGCTGAAGTTCCCGCAGGTCATCAGCTACTGAGCGGCTGGTACCTGATCGACGACGGGCTGATCCGGTCGAGGGCGTCCGGTCTCGGTCAAGGTACCGGCGCCCTCGCCACATGAGGGTGCCGATGCCGACGTACTTCAAAGTCCTGAGCACGAGTCGCAACCGCCACACGCGGCAGCAGCGTCGTCTCAATCCCAAGCATGACGGTCTGATTCAGCTGCTGGGCGGGGGTCGCTTTCGGCTCGTACGCGGCAGGCCGCTCATCGTGACCGAGGAGCAGCTGCTTCTTCTGCTCGACGAGCTCAAGCAGAAGAAGCAGCTCGGCCTCCTCACCGTCACGACCCCCGATGGTCGGGAGGTGGAGCTGTCGAACGCGCCTTCGCCCAAGTCCAAGAGTCTGCCTCCGCCGCCCCCGCTGCCCCACCCGCCGCTCGACTCGGTGTCGAGAGACGACCCGTGGGGGCAGCCGATGGAAGCGATGGAGGGCAGCGAGCCGCTCGACCTCGGCGCAGGAGAGCTCGAGCTGCCGCCGGCGGTCGGTGTGGATGCCGACGCGCCGCCGCCCGTACCGATCGAGTTCGCTGCGGCTCCGGAGCCCAAGGCTGAACCCGACGCGCCGCCGCAGCACGGCGGGAAGAAGAGGAAGCGCTGATGTCGCTTGAGGGCATCCCGGGCATGACCCGCCAGTTCGACCTCTTCGTGCAAGAGGTGCGGCTCTTCATGCGCGACTTCCCGGAGCTCAACCGGCTCCTTCGCGGCGAGGAGTCGAGCGACCGGATGATCGCCTGGGCGGTCATCGACGCCATCAGCGACTTCAACGGCACACCCCACTTCACCTCGCTGTCGCTCGAGGACCTTCTGTCGCTGGGCCAGCGGTCGCTGATGTTGCGGATGACCGTCATCGCCCTGCTGGAGTCGGTCGGTCTTCTGCAGACGCGAAACCACTTGAACTACTCGGATGGTGGGTTGAACGTGGGCGTCAACGACAAGACGCCGATGATCATGAACTGGTTGCAGTACTTCAAGGGTTCGACCGAGCAGATGAAGCAGCGGGTGAAGGTGGCGATCAACATTCAAGGGATGCTGGGGCAGTCTGGCGTCCATTCCGAGTACTGGGCGGTGAACGCCACGTACGCAGCGTACTGAGGTTGCCGTGTACAAGATCCACAAGTTCCGTGACATCGCTGAAGTGCAGAACTTCCTCAACGGTGGTCTGCTCGGCACCAACGTGAGCAAGGGGGTGGTCGGCCTGGTGGGCCTGCAGCTGACGTTCACCTCGCCCGTCGGGGTCGTGACGTTCGCGCCCGGGGCTGGACCCGACCCGTCGGTGCTGTCCTTCAAGGACATCAAGACCCAGGTGGAGGCGGCGGTGGCGGGCGTGAGGGTCTACCAGATCGGCGGGCAGATCGCGTTCGTCGACAAGGCGGACCCGATCGCCACGCCCATCGCGCTCGCAGCCGGGGACGACGCGAAGAAGCTGTTCGGCTTCCCGACCGACGGTCCGGTGGCTGGTCGCATCATCAACGACGCGAACTCGGTCGTTCCGCCCCGCTTCGAGTGGTGGAACAACACCAACGACGGCGTCCACGCGATCATGGTTTGGGAGGGCTGAGTCATGGCATTCGACTTCGAACGAGCACTCCTGGAAGACGCGGGCCCCGAGCTCGGCGTGGTGGCCGACTACTTCCTGCGCCTCAAGCACGCCGCCCCCACCGACCCGCCGGACGTCACGGGCGCACTCGAGGGGCAGTTTGCCGTGCCGGTCGCCAAGGTGCTGCAGCTGCTGGCCGAGTTGGTGAAGAACGAGATGGAGACGGTCTACGCCTACACGGTGTATGGCCAGACGCTGCGCGACCTGGCGCACGACTCCATTGCCGACCACTTCGAGGACCACGCCGGCGAGGAGATGGACCACGCCCAGTTCCTCCTCAAGCGGATGGCCGTCCTTGGTGGCGCAGCCAACGTGCCCGACCTGGCGGCCCCGCACCCGTCGACCGACCCGTGCGACATCATCCAGACGATGATCCGCATGGAGCAGGAGGGGATCGCCGGGTGGCACAAGCTGCTGTCCATCGTGGGCGACAACCCGATGCGCATCAAGGCCGAGGAGTACATGGCGGCCGAGCAGGAGCACCTGGACGACCTGTGGCAGCTGCTCAAGCCGATGGCCGACCCCGCCGCAATGGTTGCCAAGCAGGCGTTTGCTGTCACCAGGGAAGGGCACGAGCTCGATGCGCGTGTGCTTCGAATGCGCGAGCAGCAGGCCATCGAAAAGATGAGGATGCTGCAGGACGAAGGCATCATGGGGTACCGCCGGGAAGGTGGCGGCACCAACATGGGCAGCTTCGGCAAATCCCTCAGCACGCCGGTCGGCGACATCACGGACGACCCCCGGCATCTCGCCTACGCGGCCCGCATGCACGAAGCAGGCAGAAACGCCTGGAATCCGTTCGGTGGCATACTGACCCCCCACGACATGGAAGAGGGCGGCGGTGCTCTTCAGTACGGCAAGATCAAGAAGGCTTCGTCTGAAGAGCACGAGAAGGGGCGTGCTTCTGCCGAGCAGAGCCTGGCGCGCAAGTTCCACGTCGAGAAGGGCACGAGGGGTGAGCGGTCCGGTGACCTGGTCGGGCGCATTGCCGGCGCCGTGTTGGGCGGCTCCACCCACGCGTTGCACAAGAACCCGGTTGCGTCGGTCGGGGCGGCCGCGCTGGGGCAGCACATCGGTGGCAAGGTTGGACGAGAAGTCGGTCGCGCCGCCGATGAGCGCCGGTTCGAGAAGAAGAGCGCCGTCTTCAGCGAGGGCACGATCGAGCCGAGCGGCGACCCTGCGGATCGGATGATCCAGCAGATGATCGGCCGCGGCAACTTCGACCGGGGCGATCATCGCGAGCCGGAGGCCCGCATGGCTTGGAACAGCCAGGGGCTGAAGACCAAGATGGCGTCGGCTTTCAAGCGCGCGTTCGACGAGATGGCGGGGCAGAACCCGAACGCCGCCATGGCAGCGTCGATGGTCCCCCAGCAGGGGGAAGAGACGGGCGTCGAACAGCATGGCGCGCTTCCGGCGGCACCGCCGCAGGCCCCGCTGCTGTCGGACCCGGCGCTGTCCTCGTTCCTGGCTGCAGACCGCGCCGGTACCAATGCGGAGCTCCAGCAGCAGGCCGCCTACTACAAGCAGCTGGCTGACCAGGCGCAGATGGCAGCCGACTCCACTGGCCAGCAGCTCCAGCAGGTTCAGCAGCAGGCGTCCGATCTGCAGCAGCAGGTCATGATGACCCAGCAGCAGATCGACCAGTCGATGCAGCAGGCCCAGCAGATCCAGCAGCAGGCGATGGCGACGGCCCAGTCGGCCCAGCTGATCGCCGCCCAGTCGCAGCAGGCCCACCTGCAGGCCGTCAACGAGTCGATGCT
>ENA-UPTA01006460-UPTA01006460.1-activated-sludge-metagenome-genome-assembly--contig:-NODE-6460-length-10326-cov-5.802648_pt1 | contig 10326 bp, 12 predicted proteins | sample MGYA00238184_ERZ773361 | MGnify/ENA primary metagenome ERZ773361 (study PRJEB29100, sample SAMN05720205) | activated sludge metagenome | isolation source: anaerobic digester from wastewater...
CGCGTCGGACAGGACGTTCGTTACGCGCCATGAGGGAGCGCATGTCATGAACAGAAGTGCCTTCACTACCCTGCCCTGCAGCATGTAACGTGAATGAAACCGGGTGCCGCTAAACAAGGCCTCGCCGCTTGAGAGCGGGAGGGGGGTCCGGGGGGAGGGTGGAACCCTTCACACGGGAACATGCAGTTCCTTTCAGGGACACCCGAAAATACCGGCAGTGCAGCAAATCGCATGAACAGCAACAGATATGATACATATACGTTTATCACTTGACAGGGTAAGCCTTTTTTAATACCTTTTTCGGACCAGGAGCATACTATGAACATAAAAGAAGATATTAAACCCATTTCATACATAAAATCCCACGCTGCGGATATACTGAAATATATCAATGAAAAACGCAGGCCCATAATAATCACGCAAAACGGTGAAGCAAAGGGTGTTTTTATTGATTCCGACAGTTACCAGAATATGAAAAACACCATGAGTCTGATGAAAATGTTACTTCTTGCCGAAGCCCAAGTTTCCAGAGATGTAACTGTTGACCACGATGAGATGTTTAAAGAGTTCGACAAGAAATTTGAAGATGCTGTAAAATGAACTATAGAATTTCATGGACCCGGTATGCCCAAAAAAGTCTAAACGACATATTGGAGTATATAATAGAACATGATGGAAAAATCATTGCGCATAAAATTTATCAGAAAATTCAGGATAAAACTAATCTTTTAAAAGTAAGCCCGTTACAGGGCAGAGAATTGAAAGAATTAAAATCCTTAAAAAAGAAGTATCGTGAAATAATTATTACACCCTGGAGGATTATTTACTCGGTCGAAAATGAAGTAGTGAGTGTACTATTGATTATTGACGGCCGCAGGGACCTGGAAGAGCTGTTATATGAAATGATAATCAATAGTGACTTCACCTGAACAGCCCTGCATCTGACACATGCTCTTCTTTGTCCCGGTTATTGACAACTGTAATTAAGGGAGCTTTCGGATATATTAATTTTCAATCAATTTTGTAGTATCAATAATAACTATTATTATACGAGGACAACAGCATGAATAAAAAAGTACTATTTGCCTGCTTAATATTATTGGCGTTTCTGTTTTGTGTCAGTCAAACGTATGCCTCTTTTTACAATTATTGTTATTTCAGGATAAAAATCATCAATTCGATACATGAACCGGTTCATTATGACAAGAATGGATTTATTTCTAAAAAATACACTTTTCGAATAGAAAGTGTTGATAAATGTATAGGACGTGGTGCAAATGAGTATTGCAAAAGCTACAACAATTCGATCAAAACGAAAAGCCTGCTTTTTAACCACAATAACAAATCGTTAAACATAATATCAGGTACTGTTCTTAGTATTAAGTTAACTATTGACCCTTATCATTCTGAAAAATGGGAAGTTTTTATTAAAAAGTGAACGTTCTCGAGAGTTACCATTGAATATATCGGAGGAGCCGACAAAACGTTTACCCAATATACATCCCGGTGAAATACTTGAAGAAGAATTTTTGAAACCACTGAATATTACTGCTTATCAACTCGCAAAAGAAACTAAAATTCCTCAAACAAGAATATCTGAAATATTAAAAAATCGGAGAAGAAAAGCACCATATCTATCCTGAATTAAAAGAGATTCATACATTTAGAAAAAATAACCTTGACCCATACGATACATTATCGTATAATTATCACATGAAAGTAACAGCACTTATACCAGATGAACTGGTGAATGATGTAAAGCATTTCGCAGGTGGAAAAAACCTTACCGAAAGTCTCGTGATTGCACTTGAAGAATGGCTTTCTTTAAAAAAAATTCATTCATTAAACGATCAAATATCAAAGCAACCATTGCAGTTTTCAAAAGATTTCTCTGCTGCTAAAGCACGTGAAGTCAATCGAAAAAGATGATAATTCCGGATACTTCGATATGGATTGAATTCTTGAAAAACAATCCGGAATACTTTTCGACAGTAAAAGATTTATTGGAAAATCGAAAAGTATTAGCAATCGAATGCATTTTCGGTGAATTACTTCAGGGAGCAAAAAGCAAACGTGAAATAGGAATCATTTCCTTATACTGGGAAAACCTTCCAAAAGCTATTATTGAAAATGGATGGATTGAAGCTGGCAAGTATTCTTCACAAAACAAATTAACATCACATGGTGTTGGCTTAATAGATAGTCTCATTATTGTTACAGCAAAAAAAGTTCACGCCCGGGTATGGTCATTGGATAAAAAATTAAATTCACTTTTAAAAAAAGAAGAAAGATTTACTTCTTAGTTATTGATTACCCTTACTGTAGTTTTTGCTATGCCACATAACACAGGAGTCTGCCGCAAAAGCCCACGACTGTCATTTATCCTAATCCACCTTTTATCGACAATAAATGAAATCAAATCATAAAGCACATTCCCCGCTGTGGGTGAGGCCGGGAGGTCATTGTCATCATGGAAATCCCCAACTAAAATAACATTTCATTTATTTCACATTAATAAAACATTGTTTCATTAATATCTTGACAATAAAACATAATTTTAGTATTGTTACCTCATACAGGTGATGCCATGAATACCATAAAAACAGACATACCGGAAAAGCTTAAATCACGCCTCTACCCCGCGGTGCTGGAGCAGTTTTCAAAACATGATTTTCACGATGTGAACATCCGTGACATATCAAAGGTGACCGGCATCAGCACCGCCACCCTGTACAAGTACTTTGACTCCAAGGAAGAGCTTCTGTTCAGGATCATCGACGAAAAACTCAATGAGCTGGGAGACCTTATGCGTCTCCACATAGCGGGACTGGTGAACACCAAGGAGATTTTCCGCAAGCTTTTCTGGGTCACCATGGATTTCTTTGACCGCAACCCGGAGCTGGCGGTCACCACCTTCATCACGGTCCCCCTGAAGCGGTTCATGGAAAGCGGCACCTGGCGGCGGGAAAAGGAAATCGACATCCTGAACAATGTGATCGACAAAGCAAAGGAGCGCGGCGCCGTGGACCGTGACATCGACAACCGCTACTACGCGGACATTTACTTCATGATAGCCCACCGCCACATTCACAACTGGTATTTTCACGGCAGGAAATGGAACCTCGCGGACACCATACATGACTTCTTCGATTTTTTCTGGAAGATAGTGAAACCGATGGCGGAGATGTGACCCATGGACGGAAGGAACACGATCACCAGGACCTCCTCCTTCACCCTGCACTGTATTGAAGGCTACATCAATAACATCTTTCTCGTGGAATACCCGGAAGGCATTCTCGCCATTGATCCCGGTGTTGCCAGCGACCTGCCCCTTATTGAACGCTACTGCGCAGAGGTGCTCCGCCGCCCGGTGACCGATATCACCCTCAGCGTAGTGTCCCACATGCATCCGGACCACGCCGGAGGGGCAACGGGGCTCAGGAAAAAATACGGCATCCCTATCGCCGCCCACAGGCTCGTGGATTCATGGTACGCCGGGGTGACGGGACTCATTCAGCACCTCCTCGACATATACATGACGCAGATTGTGGCGCGGCGCAGCAAACGCCCTCTGCGGCGGATATCTTTCAAGCGGATCATAAAGCCCGATCGTCCCCTGATTGACAGCATGTACCTTCCGGGATTTGACGACTGGAAGGTGCTGTACATCCCCGGACATACCAACCATGACATTGTGCTGTTCAATAAAAAAGAGAAAATACTGTATGCCGCGGATTCAATCGTGAATGTCAGGGGATCATTCTTCCTCCCGATCCCTGTGATCTTCAAAAAGAAAATGATCAGCTCCTACAAAAAAATGGGGGCCCTCAACGCCTCGACGATCCTCCTGGCCCATGGCGGCACTATTTCCGGCACCAGGGGAAAGGATATATTCAGCTACCTGAGCGGGCTCGTCTTTGAACCCGTCCCCGCCCTCGCGCGCCTTCCCTACCGGCTGTCGCGGTTTTCTCCCGGCATCTGGAAACCATATATGAAAAAACGGTTCAGTGCCGCTGTAAAAAAAATTATTAAATAATTCATCACATTTTTTTTGTCAGTCCCGCTCCGGGAGGGTTTTCGGTTCACACCGGTAATATAATCCTGTCACCCTGCAGGACATTTTTATGATTGCATAAAACATTGGATATATTTTATAATGTGCCCATACTGTTATCTGCATTTTGGAAGGAGCCCTTCTGGGTCATGGCATACATCGCAATAATTGGAGAAGAAAAGGAAGGGCCCGCCGCTGTCAAAACCATGCTTTCTGATTTCGGGCATCAGACATCGGACATTATGAAACCGGAAAGAGCCCTTGCCGGTCTCCTCGACGAACCAAATCCTGACCTCTGTATACTCGATCTGACATGTCAGAATACGGCAGAAACCATCAACGCGGCAAAATCAATATCAGATAAGTATGCGATCCCGGTACTATTTACGATAAATCCGGATGCTGATATCACCCTGCTGCGGAACGCGCTCCTGACATCTCCTGAAGGCTTTATCGTTCTCCCCGCAGAGCCCCTGCAGCTCCGCCTCACTGTTGAATCATTGATGATGCAGCAAATCGGGAAAATGGCCCTCCTGGAAAGCGAAGAAAAATACCGCGCCATTGTGGAAAACACCCATGACGCGGTGTATATCTACCGCAATAACCGGTTTATATTTGTAAACAGGAGACTCACAGAACTTCTTGGATATACCGGGTATGAACTTCTGGGGAAACCATTCCAGGAATTGCTTCATCCCGATGACCGGGAGAGGATCCTGGAATACGCGCAGATGCGCGCCCGGAAAGAACCTGCACCGGAAGTATACGAAGCCCGTGTTATCACGAAGACCGGAGAAACAAGAATTTTTTCATTCAGGCCGTCCGAAATTACTCTCTCCGGCGAATACGCGGTATTAGGGGCTGCAACGGACATCACTGACCAGCAGGAATATGAAAAGGCTCTCATCGAAAGCGAGAAAAAATACCGCTCGGTAATTGAAAACATAAGTGATGTGTATTACCGCTCAGATTCCGCGGGAATAATCACCATGACAAGCCCCTCGGGACCCGTGTTATTCGGATACGACTCGGTTGAAGAGGTACTGGGTCTTTCCCTGGAACGCCTGTGGGAAGATCCGCAGAACAGATATAAACTTCTCGACAAAATGCGGGAAACGGGGAAGCTCAACGATGTTGAGATCGTATTAGTCAGGAAAGACGGTTCCCCTGTTTCCGTTTCCCTCAGCGCTAATTTTCTTTATGATGAGCAGGGCGCCCTCCTCGGAACAGAGGGAATCCTCCGGGATATCAGCGAAAGGAAACAGGCGGAAGAGAAACTCCGGCAGAGCGAAGAACGCATGCGGCGCATTCTTGAGTCGACCAATGACGGGTACTATGAATGGAACATCGTAACGGGAGAAATTTTCATCAACGACCGCTATGTTGAATTACTGGGATATGCGAAAAATGAACTTCCGGAAGTGTTTGAAGAATGGCAGCAGCACGTTCATCCGGATGATATCGACACCGTGATGAAGCATCTCACTGATGCCATAGCGGGGAAATCAGAAAACTACATCGCAGAATACCGCATGATGTCCAAAAACGGCGAATGGGTATGGATAGCCGACAACGGCCGTGTGGTTGAACACGATGCTGATGGAAATCCTGTCCGTTTTGCTGGCGCTCATCGCGACATCACAGAACAGAAAAAAACCGAGGACGCCCTGCGTGAAAGCGAGCAGCGCCTCAGAACGCTGATCAACGCCATGCCCGATATTGTCTGCTTCAAGGACAGCAAAGGGCGCTGGCTTGAGGCGAACGATTACGACCTGAAACTATTTCAGCTTGAGGGCGTTGACTACCGCGGCAAAAAGGACTCCGAACTTGCGGAGTACAGCGATTTCTACCGCGATGCGTTTCTCACCTGCGAGGAAACCGATGAAATCGCCTGGAACACGCCGGGATACACCAGGGGTATTGAAACGATCCCGCGTCCCGACGGGGAGCCCTTCATTTTTGATATCATCAAGGTACCCACCTTTGAACAGGAGGGCGTCAGAAAAGGGCTGGTGGTAGTGGGCCGCGACGTCACGGAGCTGAAACGCACCGAGGAGCAGCTGAAGTCATCGCTGCTGGAAAAAGAGGTGCTCCTGCGCGAAGTACATCACCGGGTCAAAAACAACTTCCAGGTAATCACAAGCCTTCTGAACCTGCAGTCGGGAACCATTACCGACACAGCGCAGGTCCGGCAGTTCAACGAAATCAAGACGCGGATTCGCTCCATGGCGCTGATACATGAAAAGCTGTACCAGTCTGATGACATGGCCCATATTGACTTTTCCTCCTACATCAGGACCATTTCCCATGAGCTCTATCAGAACCATTACAGTTCTCCCGGCGCCCCGGAACTTTCCCTCAACTGCGACGATATATCCCTCACCGTTGACCAGGCAATCCCCTGCGGCCTGATAATAAATGAACTTCTCACCAACATCATGAAATACGCCTTTCCACCGGGATTTTCAGGTGAAAAAACAATACACATATCCTTTCATGAATTTACTGAATACCGTCCGGTACTCAGAGTGAGAGACACCGGTGTGGGCATCCCGGAAACGCTCAACTTCGAGAAGAATGAGTCTCTGGGACTCACCCTTGTGCGGATGCTCACCCTGCAGCTTCAGGGTAATCTGGTTATGAACAGGGAAAGAGGTACCGAGTTCATCATTTCCTTCATAAGAAAATAATCCATCTTCCCTTACCGGTATTTCACATCAGGGGGGTGATATCATTTTTTTCCATAATACGCAACCGCTTCAATTTCCACAAGGGCCCCCAGGGGAAGCCCTCCCCCCTGAAATGCCGCCCGCGCCGGATATTCACTGTCAAAATATTTTCCATACACTTCGTTCACTGCAGCAAAGTCCTGTATATCCGCGAGGATAACCGTTGTTTTCACCACATCCTTCATGGTAAGTCCTGCCGCTTCAATAATCGATTTCAGGTTATCCAGTGCCTGCGCCGCCTGCTCACCGGCGCGGGAACCACGAAGCTCCTTTGTTCCCGGCACAAGGGCTATTTGCCCGGAAACAAAAAGAAAATCCCCGGCACGCATGGCCTGTGAATAGGGCCCCGCGGCGGCGGGGGCGTTACCGGTATGAATTGCCTGTTTCATAAAGGTGTTCCTCCATTTCGTCAAGTCCTGATTTCCATTTATATAAAATCATGTATACACAATATTTTTTTTGTCAATACCAAAGCAATACTCGAAAACACCACTACACCACTATCCGTATTCGTAGATATTAATATTTGATTGACATATATACATATAGATGAACACTATTGAATATAAATAATATTTAACCCATGTACCATCATTTTTAAGGGAGGTGCTGTTATGAATCGAAGCGTTACCTTTCTTCTTTCCGTTTTTTCAGTAATTATGGCCCTTTCAATCGTCGCTCCTGCTTCCGCAATGGACTACATCATCGGCGCGAAGGGGGGATATTATGTTTGGAAGCCTTTCATTCGGGACATCCCCGGAAACGAGTTTTCCACGCTGGAATCAGGAACCGGGGCGCTGGCGGGACCGATTCTCGGCATATCTTTCACCAATGACATCACTCTCTCACTGTCGGGACTTTTCGGACAGCAGACTGCACAGTGGAATGTGAATAATGCATATCGCGCAGAGGATAACGATTACCAATCCCTGACCTGCTACATGCAGGAACAGCGGTATGACATTGATACCGCCCTGAGCTACCAGGTCATACAGGGACTCCGGGTATTCATCGGGTACAAATACCAGTACCTGGAAGTTGATTATATAAAAACAAGGCGCACCGCAGAAAACGCAACGATGATGGGGCTGGAAGAGGACAAGATGGTTTTTGAAATTCCTCTTCACGGTGTTGCCTTCGGAGGGAGCTATGCTGCTCCAATAACGGACCTCTATTTCTTCTCCGTATCACTGTCGGGTATTGTTATGCGGGGGAAGTTTAAAGTTACTGAATATGAAATGGAGTACAACACAGGCACGAGTACCGCCATTGCCGGGACATCGGGAAGTGGAAGCCAATCATTTGACATGCAGCAGATGGGGTTCAACTTCGAACCGGCAATCGGTATCCGTACCGGAGGACCAATTATCACTCTTGGAATGAGGTATCAGTACCTTCGTTCCCAGTTTTACAACCAGGAAGCCACCAGCAATGACGGCCCCTCGGACAACTGGATGAACGACCACCTGTACGGCGTCTTCATGTCGGTGATGTTTGTGCTGTAGGCTTCGGGCAGTGAGACGGCTGCGGGAAGCAGGGCTGGCGGGAACCACGTCCTGCGGTATATCCCGTGCGCAGACGACAATAACCGTTGACTGCAGAGGTCACCGGTGACAGCAGTGTCCGGATTGGCCCGGAATTCAGTATCGTGCCCTTCACTCTCCATCGCAAAGACTGCAGACTACTGCTGCAGCCCGTGATTGCGATCAACATAATATTTTCTGCTTTACATCACCGTTCCCTTCGGATATAAAAAAACCGGGGTGCGGGGCCTTTTCTATACACCATACGGTCCCCCGCCTCCGGGAATCAGTATCGACCCCCAAAAGGCTTTAAAAGGAGACTGCTTCATGACCAATATTTACCCTGCCCCCTGGAAACTCCGGGGTAACGGCTACATCTTCGCCTTCAAATTTCCAAAATCTCTCCAGGGAAGCAGATTTTTCAGCTCCCCGTTTCTGGGAGACTCATTTTCCGGTTTCGGCGCCATGATGCTGGTGGATTACCTGGAATCCACCGCAGGGCCCTACCGGGAACTGCTCTTTGTGCCGGGCAGGTTTCCCTTCGGGGACAAAAAGTATTATTCCATCACTAAGATATTTGTTTCAACAATGGAAAGCGTCGAAAACGGGAGAAGGAACTGGGGCATCCCGAAGGAACTGGCGGACTTTTCCATCACATCTGAAGGCCCGCGCCGCGAGCGAATCGCTGTTGCCGTAGAGGGCGTGACGGTCATTGACATCACCATGAAACAGGGAGTGGTACCTGTCCCCGTGACATCCTCTCTTCTGCCCGTCACCCTTGCCCAGAAGGAGGAGGAAACCATATACTTCACACAGTTCAAAGGGAAAGGAACCGTGCGGCCTGCGCAAATCCTGTCCCTCACGGTAAACCATGAGATGTTCCCTGCAGTCGACCAGTTCCGCCCCTTCATGTCCCTGTATACCCGTGACTTCGGCCTTGAATTCCCCGTGGCCCAGACCATGAGCGAAGAGGACATGTGAGAATACAGGGGAAAAAGATTGTCCTCACCGGAGCAGCATCGGGAATCGGGAAAGCGATACTGGAAAAGCTGATCACCATGGATACCACCGTGGTGGTGGGTGATATTAATCCTGAAAAAATTCCCATGGTCAGCGAACGTGTCTATCCGCTCCACTGTGACGTATCAAAGAAAGAAAACATTGACCGTCTCTTCAGCGAGGCCCTGCGGCTCATGGGCGACATCGACATATTCATCGCCAATGCGGGATATGCCTATTATGAAACACTGGATACCCCGGACTGGGACCACATTGCCGCGATCATGGAAACCGATTTCATTTCACCGGTGTATGCCATTGAAAAAATGCGGGAGCTCAAAGGGGACCGCGAACATGCCGTGGTGATAACCGCGTCCTCCATGGCGCGGCGTCCGATTCCCGGGTACGCACTGTACTCCGCGGCGAAGGCCGCACTTGATTCCTTCATCAGGGCGTATCGCTACGAATCGCCGGACAGCGCTCTTATTTCCCTTGTGTTTCCCATCGCGACAAAAACAGAATTTTTTTCCCGCGCCGGAAGCGGCACCCCGATGCCATGGCCGAGCCAGACCCCGGAACAGGTGGCAGCAGCCATCCTCAACGGGATAAGGAAAAACAGAAAATCCATTTATCCCTCACGCCTCTTTTTTCTGCTCATGATTGTCGACAGAATTTTCCCGTTAATTCTTCCTCTCTATGCGAAAATTCAGGACCGTAAATTCAGGCGCTGGGTGCGTGAACGCAGAAACAATGACGGAATATAATTCCCTCCCTGAGGCGCGCTTCATTACAAGGCTGAACCGTTTCGTGGCGGAAGTGTCCCTTAACGGGAAGCCTATCCTGGTACACGTCCCCAACACCGGGAGGCTCTCCGAGCTGGCAATTCCGGGCGTACGGGTGCTCCTCGTTCCCTCCCCGGGAAAATATCCCTATAAAATCCGGTATATGTATTATGACGGGTATCCGGTCATGATCGACTCCACGTACAGCAACAGGCTCTTCTGGGAACTCCTCAATAAAG
>ENA-UPTA01006461-UPTA01006461.1-activated-sludge-metagenome-genome-assembly--contig:-NODE-6461-length-10326-cov-4.829423_pt1 | contig 10326 bp, 8 predicted proteins | sample MGYA00238184_ERZ773361 | MGnify/ENA primary metagenome ERZ773361 (study PRJEB29100, sample SAMN05720205) | activated sludge metagenome | isolation source: anaerobic digester from wastewater...
GCCATAGGTGCAGGTGTGGCTATCGGCCCCCAGCACGACCTCTCCAGGAAGGATGTAACCCTGCTCGGGAAGAAAGGCGTGTTCGATCCCCACCCTGCCCTGTTCCCAGTACAGGACACCCTGCTCCAGGGCGAAATCCCGGGCCTCTCTGGTCTGCTGGGCCGCCGCTATATCCTTGTTGGGCGTGAAGTGATCGGGAAGGACAGCGCAGCGCCCCGGGTCGAAGACCTTCTCAGCCCCCATTTCTTTAAAAGAACGAACTGCGGGGGGTGCGGTAATATCGTTCGCGAAAGCCAGATCAACCCGAACGCGGCATATGCCCCCTTCTTCCGTGGGATCATCCGACCTTCTGGACAGGATAGCCTGGGCCAGGGTCATTGGCATTGAAAACAACTCCTTTCGCTGCGGCTACCTGGTACAGTCGATTCACTGCGTTCACGTAGGCTTTTATGCTGGCTTCGATCACATCTGTGCTTGCCCCTCGCCCCTGGGCGGATAAATCACCCAGCGCCAGGGTGATGTGAGCTTCAGCTACCGCGTCGGATCTCCGACTGACGGCTTGTACACGGTAACAGGTCAGGACTGGCTCGATTTTTGTGAGGCGCTTCAGGGCGGCGTAAGCGGCGTCTATCGGGCCGTTGCCGGTGGCGGCGTCGCTCCATTTTGCTCCGTTTTCCGAAAGGGTTATTGTGGCAGTGCCAGTTCCGTGAGCGGCGTGGACGGAAAAATCCTCGAGGGAAAATCGCCTGCAGGGAGCAACAGAGATAATTTCGTCAACTATCATTGCCTCCAGGTCTCCGTCGGTTACCATTTCCTTGCGGTCGCTTAGCTGTTTGAAGAGAATGAAGGCCTGTTTCACCTGTTCTTCGGAAAGGTCGAAACCAAGATCCGACAGCTGTTTTCTGAAGGCGTGTTTCCCGGAATGCTTTCCCAGGACCAGTTTGGTGCCTGCTCCTACGTCCTCGGGTTTCATTATTTCGTAGGTGGCCTTGTTGCAGAGCACGCCGTGCTGGTGGATGCCAGCTTCATGGGCGAAAGCATTAGCCCCGACAATGGCCTTATTGGGGGGTACAGGAAACCCTGTCAAGGTCGAAACCAGGTGGCTTACCCCACAAAGGCATGTAGTGTCTATCCTGGTCTGTACTCCGAAATGGGAATTTTTTGTCTTTAACCCCATTACGATCTCCTCCATTGAAGCATTTCCCGCACGTTCACCAAGCCCGTTAACGGTACACTCCACCTGTCTTACACCCTGTTTTACTGCCTCCAGGGAGTTGGCCACAGCCAGACCGAGGTCGTTGTGGCAGTGACAGGACCAGATCACTCCGTCCCCGGCCCCGGTTCTCTGGATAATTTCGGCGACAAAACGGGAAAACTCTCCCGGAAGGGCATAACCCACGGTATCGGGTATATTGAGGGTTGTCGCACCGCATTCCACTGCGATCCGGAAAACTTCACAGATAAAGTCCAGATCCGAACGGCTCCCGTCTTCTGCGGAAAACTCAACGTCATCAACAAGACTCCGTGCGGAGGATACGGCCCTTCGAACCTCCTCCTTCACCTGCTTCCTGGACATGCGGAGCTTGTGTTCCAGGTGGATGTCGCTGGTGGCGATAAAGGTGTGGATCCGCGGTTTTTCAGCTTCCCTCACAGCCTCCCACGCTGCTTTGATGTCCTCATCTCGCGTTCTTGCAAGTCCCGCGATAACTGGTCCCCTGATATTTCGTGCTATCTCCCTGACTGCTTCCAGGTCTCCCGGGGAGGCAGCAGGGAAACCTGCTTCTATGACGTCCACTTTCATACGGGCGAGGTTGTGAGCTATCTGGATCTTTTCAGCAGTGTTAAGGTTGATCCCCGCTGATTGCTCCCCGTCCCTCAATGTGGTGTCAAAAATCCGTACATGGTCATCACCCATCTCTGTATCCCCCTCTACAATAGGCCGCGGTTTCAGGAAAAACGCGGCCCCTCGCTCTCTTTTGATGCTACACGCCTGACGGCGCCTCTTTGGCGTCCATCCAGGGCATCATTTTACGGAGCCTGGGCCCCACTTCCTCGATCAGGTGCTTCCTCTCCCTTTCCTCCCATTTTTTCATGGAAGGTCTGCCGCAGCGGTTCTCAAGTATCCAGTCCTTTGCGAACTCCCCGTTCTGAACGTTTTCCAGAAGACTTCTCATTGTGGCCCTGACGTTGGCGTCAATAACCTTATTGCCGGCGGTCTTGTCTCCGTATTTTGCGGTGTCGCTGACGGAATATCTCATCCATCCCAATCCACCTTCGAACATCATGTCAACGATGAGTTTCAGTTCATTGAGGCATTCGAAGTAGGCTATCTCTGGCTGGTAACCCGCTTCTACCAGCGTGTCGAAACCGGCCTTTACGAGCTCGGTAACCCCTCCGCACAGGACAGCCTGTTCTCCGAAGAGATCGGTTTCAGTCTCTTCCGCAAAGGTGGTTTCGATTATCCCGGCACGGCCGCAACCTATAGCCGAGCCGTAGGCAAGACCCTTTTCCATGGCTTTGCCCGAATTGTCCTGGAAGATGGCAATAAGGCCTGGAACCCCTTTGCCCTCGGTGAACATCCGGCGAACCAGATGGCCGGGGCTTTTTGGAGCTATCATGAAAACGTCAGCTTCTTTTGGCGGGATGACCTGGTTGTAGTGAACGGTGAAACCGTGTGAAAAAACAAGTGCCGTACCGGGTTTGAGATGGGGTTTGATCTCTTCGGCATAAAGGTCGGCCTGGACATGGTCCGGCACCAGGAAAACCACCAGATCTGCTTCAGAAACCGCCTTGCTTACGGTCAGGACCTTGAAACCGTCTTCCTGGGCCTTTTTCCGGGAACGGCTTCCCTCATGAAGACCTACCACAACATCCATGCCGGATTCCCTCAGATTCTGGGCGTGGGCGTGCCCCTGGCTGCCGTAACCCAGAACTGCAATGCGTTGTCCCTTGAGAAGATCGAGGTCTGCGTCGCTGTCATAATACATGCGCGTCATTTCCTTCACTCCCTTTCGAAAAGTATGGTTGGTATCTAGATAGTTCCCCCGAAACCGCCCCTTTGCATTGCGACGGCCCCGCTTGATGCCATTTCGAGAATCCCGTAAGGCTTGACGGCCTCTATGAAAGCTTCAACTTTTCCCCTGTCGCCGGTAGACTCCAGAACCAGTTCATCTTCCCCGACATCTACTACCCTTGAGCGGAACATTTCCGCTGTCTGGAGAATATGGGGCCTGGTTTCCCGGGATGCCCGCACCTTCACGAGGGTCATCCAGCGCTCTACAAAGGGATTTGTGCTGAGGAGTTTAACATCGACAGCTTCCACCAGTTTTTCAAGCTGCCTTACGATCTGATCAACGGACCTGTCGTCGCCGTTGACCACGATGGTGAAGCGCGACAGCCCTTTACGGTCAGTCTTTCCTACGCTAAGGCTGTTTACGTTGTAACCTCTTCTGGACACCAGGCCTGAAATACGTGAAAGAACCCCCGGGTGGTCCTCCGTAAGAACACTGATGGTATGCTGCATTCCGATCCCTCCAATTCTCTGGTTTGTGCCCGAAGGCAAAGATAAAAAAAGGGCCGGAACCCTGGAATCCGGGTCCCGGCCCTGAAAAGCCGCCAGACGGTACTAGTCCGCCGGCGCTCCAGGAGGGGATCCGGAGCGTGTAATAAGGACGAGTACGAGAATGGCTATTATGACAGGGGTTATACGCTGGGATGCTGTTGATCTGCTCACGGGCCTCCTCCTTTCCACCGGCTGGTGATAGTAAATTGTTGTGAATTGTATCTGTCTTTTATTTACATGTCAATCATTAATTTCTTTAATTTATTTTTTAACATTAATTTATTTTAGTGACCAAACAGGGTCATGATCCCCGACTTCAGGAAGGGGGTAATGTCCACCTCTCTGCGGGATATTAGTAGGGGCCTGCCACGGTGATCATGACAGGCCCGCAATGTAACTGCTCGTAAGGTTTTCCGGGTATTCCTGTCTTACCGCTGATACTGGAAAACCCTTACCCGAAAAGAAGCCTGGGCAGCCAGAGTACTATTCCGGGGAAGATGATGCACAGCGCCAGGCATACCAGCTGGGTAGTTACGAAAGGAACAATGGAACGGTAAATATCGTTCATGGTGACTTCCTTTGGTGCGATCCCCTTGATCATGAACAGCATGGTGCCGAAGGGCGGCGTAAGGTAGCCTGTCTGGGTATTGACAGCGTAAAGGACACCCAGCCACAGGGGGTCGAAGCCGTAAAGCGGCAGGATCGGTAAAAGGATGGGCAGGGTGATCATCAATATGCTCCATGCATCGATGACACATCCGAGAAGGAACCATACGACCTGTATCGCGATCAGCATGGTCCACCATCCTATCTCGTAGGTTTCGACCAGCCGGACGACCATCCTTGCGGCCCCCAGGCCCATATAAACTGCTGCAAATGCCTGGGCCGCGAAAAGGATCCACATCATGAAGCCCTGGACCTTAATGGTGGTGTAGGCCACGCTCTTGATCAGTTCCCAGTTCAGTCGCCGGTGTATGGCGCTGCAGACGAAAGCCCCGAAGGCTCCGACGGCGGCGGCCTCGGTCGGGGTGGCTATTCCGGTGTAGATGGACCCCAGCACTGCAGTTATCAACAAAAGGGGAAGGATCACTCCCTTGAGGGAGGCGATCTTGGCTTTCATGTCGGCCCTCTCTTCAACTGGGATAGGGGGGCCAAGTTCCGGGTTGATGTAGCATTTGATCAGTATGTAGGCGATGATCAGGAAGGAGCAGAGGAGCCCTGCGCCCATTCCTCCCGCAAAAAGTCCGCCGATCGATACCTGGGCTATCGTTCCGTACAGCACCAGGGCTATGCTGGGGGGGATAAGCGGTCCCAGGACACCCCCGGCCAAAATGCACCCCGTAGCGATCCTCTTGTCGTACCCGCGCTTGAGCATGGCGGGAAGGGCCATCACTCCCATAACCACCACACCCGTAGAGGCTATGCCCGACATGGCGGCTATAAGCGTACAGGCGAAGACGGTACCAACTGCCAGCCCCCCCCTGACGCCCCCTGACCATCGGTACATCATCTCGAACAGGTCTTCCGCCACCCCGGAACGCTCCAGCACCGTCGCCATCAGCACGAAGAGGGGGGCTGCCACCAGGGTTGTGGTGGACATCATGGAATAGGTCCTGGCCACAATGATAAAGAGAGATTCTGGTCCCCAGAAGATGGCTGTAAAGACCGTCGCCAGTCCCCCGAGAACGAAGGCGACAGGAAGGCCTGAGGCCAACAGGAGGAACATGCTCCCGAAAAGAAGGATCGAAATGACTCCTATATCCATAAGATCACCTCAGTTCCCAAAGGGGGCTTCGGTTTCAGTCTGGGGAACGATCTCCCGTCCGGTCAGGGCCATGAAAAGATCCTTTATCGTTTTAGTCATACCCTGCATAAGCATGAAAACAGCTGCAAAGGGTATGGTCCACTTTACAGGCCAGACATAAGGCCCCCAGGTACTGTCGGAGAACTCCATCACAGCGAGGCTTTTCCAGGCCCAGGGAACACTTTTCCAGAGCATTACACCCACAAAAGCGTAGAACATGGTCCAGGTGATCAGGTCAACTACAGCTTTTGTCCGTTTGGAAAACCGCATGTAGAAGACCTCGACGTTGACAAAAGCATCATGCCGCAGCGCATAGGCCCCCCCCAGTACGAAGTGTGCCCCGTAAAGCATGCAGGATGTCTCATGGGCCCAGATCGTCGGCCTGTTGAAGGCATACCTCATAACAACCTCGTACACCAGCACGAGCATGACGGGGTAGACCAGAAAGGCGACGATCTTGCCCATCCGGTCGTTAAAGGCGTCTACAAACCTGATAAAAGCGGTTAAAAAGTTCAATCTGATCACCCCATTTGAAGCTTCCGTCGAAAAACCCGGTTATAAAGAAGAGCCCCCTCCCCAAACAAGAGAAGGGGGCTTGGTTATGGTTCCTGATCTTAGTCGATGTATCCGTAGTCCCTCATGAACTGCTTGATGATCTCCACCGCCTCGATAACCCTGGCATCCTTCGGTCCCTGTTCCGCTGCCACCTTGTCGAGGTAGGGCAGAGAGAACTCTTCGATGATCCTTTGCACGTCCTCATCGCTGAACTCGATGTAAGTGGTGCCCCACTCAGGGAAGGACTTGTTGAACATCTCACGCTCCTCCATGGTTACAGCATCCATGTAGTCTTTGTTGAAGGCGTGAGCTGCCGTCTCGACGATAGCCTGGAGGTCCTCAGGCAGTGCATCAAAGGCTTTTTTGGAGGCCCAGAGTTCCATCCCCTGGGGGACCTGCATGGCAGGGCCAATAAAATAGGGACACACTTCGTAGAGCTTGAGATCCCGGTAGAGCCACCATGCGGTGCCGCTGCCATCGAGGGTTCCGGTAGCGATAGCCATGTAGGTCTCCGGATGGGGGAGCATGACGGGTGCAGCGCCGAAGTGTTCCACGAAGTCCGACATGGACCCGAAGAACCTGACCTTGAACCCTTTGAGGTCCTCCAGTGAGTTGATCGGCTTCTTGCTCCAGAAGTAGGTGTTGCCCACGCTGTGGCTGCCGAGGAACTTTATGCCGCGCTCCTCCAGAGCTTCTCCTACCAGTCTGTCGATCCCTCTGTGATGGAAAAGTTCGTTGAATTCGTCATTGGTCCGTGTAATGAAGGGCGGCATGTTGGGTGCCGAAACCCAGCCCATGGGTATGGCTCCCCTGAAGAACAATGAACTGGTATTGGATATCTGGATCATATTCGTCTGGAGAGCTTCATCAACTTCTGCATAATCGACCAGCTCCCCGGCATAATGGAGGCTTATCTTGAGCCTGCCACCGGACATCTTCTCAACTCTTTCGATAAAGGGTTTGATCGCCTTCTCTACTGCCAGGGACCCGGGCGTGTGGTGGCTCTGGAATTTCCAGTTGAAAACTTTATCCGCAGCCATTGATGGACCACTTGCAGCGAGCAGGCCCAGGGTGATCAGTACAGCCATTCCCAGTAAGACCAGTTTTCTGTGCTTCACCGATAACATCCCCTTCCGTATTTGGCTGGTTATTCCATTTAACGGTCCCTACAGTTATTCCTCACCTCCACTAATCTGTTCATTTAGTATTGTAAATTTACTGGCCCACAGGGTCAATGCTACTGCTTACCCGATATTCAAAAAAGGTCAGCCTATCTCAGGATCGGCCGGTCCCGAGTGATCTCTATTGCCAGGTCATTGCGAAGTGGGCCATGACGGCAGAGCCTATCCATAGAACGCTCTCGTCGAGGTCGAACTTCGGGTGGTGGTGAGGGAAGATCTCCCCCTCTCCTGGCGTCGAAGGGAGGAAGAAGAAGCATCCCGGAACCCTTTCCATGAAGAAGGCCATATCCTCTCCGCCCATGGTGGGTTCGGCTATCTCCGTGACAGCCTCCTCTCCCACGATACTGACAGCCGCCTCCCTTAGCTTGTCGGTGATCTCCCTGTCGTTGATCAGGGGTGGAGCGCCAGTTATCAGCTGCACTTCTGCTCTGCCGCGCATACTCTGGGCAATACCTTCACAGACGGTCTTCAGCCGTTCTGAGAGCATCGCCCTTGTCCCTGCGTCCAGGCTTCTTATAGTCCCGCTTATGGTGCATCTGGGGCCAATAACGTTGGGTGCCGATCCCCCGTTGATGCTGCCCACTGTGATGACCGCCGAGTTCAGGGGGCTGGTCTCCCGGCTGACTATGGTCTGGATGGCGAGATAGGCCTGACAGGCCATGGCGACAGGATCAACAGTCAGGTGCGGAGTGGCCCCGTGCCCACCTTTCCCCTCAAAGGTGACGGTAAACCAGTCCGTGGCCGCCATGAGAACGCCGTATCGGTAGCCCACCATGCCCGTGGAGGGTCCTTCCCAGAGATTGCCCGTGTGAAGACCGATAATGGCATCCATGGGCGGGTTCTCCAAGACGCCGTCCTTTATCATCGCAGGGGCTCCCTCCGAATTCTCTTCCGAAGGCTGGAAGATCAGCTTCACCGATCCAGGAAGGTCCTTACGGTTTTCTGCAAGCATCTTTGCCGTTCCAAGAAGGATCGCAACGTGAGCGTCGTGCCCGCAGGCGTGCATTCGACCGTTGACCGAGGCAAAGGACAGGCCGGTCTCCTCTTTTACGGGAAGTGCGTCAATGTCCGCTCTCATTCCAAGGACCCTTCCTGGCCTTTCCCCTTTGATAAGGGCCGTCACACCGTGCTTGCCTACGCCAGTGCGGATCTCCTCGATGCCCATCTCCCTGAGCCGCTCTACGATAAAGGCCTCCGTCATGGGAGTTTCAAAACCCGTCTCCGGGTTCTTGTGGATGTGACGCCTCCATTCAACTATCTCGCCATTAAGCGCTCTCGCTCTTTCCTTGATATCTGCCATTTGTGACCCTCCTTCCTTCTCCTTTCGCTGACCCATCTGCTTCCGATCCGGTTTTCCCTGTCAGGAAGTTCACCGCAAATGCAGCAAGCAGCTCCACTCCTGTTGAGAGAGCCTCGTCGTCGACGTTGAAATAAGGCGAGTGATGCGGGTGGTCGGTACCCTTGGCGGGGTTGCCGCAACCAAGCAGGAAGAACACCCCCGGGATCTTCTCCTGGTAGTAACTGAAGTCCTCGGAGACCATGATCAGGGACGATCCCTGGACCCGATCTTCACCCAGGATGTTCCTTGCCGTTCCAATGAAGCGCGAGGTCAGTTCTTCGTCGTTGATCGTGGGGGGCACGAAACTGGTGTATTGAAGCTCCGCACGACACCGGAGAGCGGAGCAGACGCCATCGGCGATCCTCAGGATCATGCCGGACATGTTCTTCTGGATCAGGGGGTTGAAGGTCCTCACTGTTCCGGTGATCTCGACAGTGTCGGGAATGATGTTGAAGGCCGATCCGGAAACAAGTTTGCCAACGCTCACTACAACGACCTCGGTGGGGTCTACCTCCCTGCTGACAATGGTCTGCAATAGATTTACAAAGGTCGTCGCAGCCAGGGTGGGATCGACGGCATCCTGGGGCATCGCCCCATGGCCCCCCTTCCCGTAGATCCTTACCGTCCAGCTGTCACAGGCGCTCATCATTGGGCCGGGACGGACGGCGACAAAGCCTGTCTTGAGGGGAGACCAGATATGGAGTCCCGCTATGGCGTCGATCCCGTCGAGGACACCCTCCCGTATCATGCACTCCGCGCCGGGGTAGTTCTCGCTGGTGGACCCACCCTCCTCGGCAGGCTGGAAGATCAGCCGGACCCTGCCGGGAAGATCATCTTTTATGAAGGACAGGACTTTGGCAGTGCCAAGAAGGATGGCCATGTGCGAATCGTGGCCGCAGGCGTGCATTACTCCTTCGCGATCCGAGACGTAGGGAACGGAGTTCTCCTCCTTTATGGCCAGGGCATCCATGTCGGCCCTGAGTGCAATGGAAGGTCCTTCCGATCGCGGGTTAAGGTCGGCGACTACACCGCAGGGAGTTCCTCTGACGCCCCTTCTGATGTTCTCGAATCCCCATTCCTTGAGAAGTGATTCAATCTTCTTGCTGGTCTCGACCTCTTGCCAGGCTGTCTCAGGATTCTTGTGGAAGTGATGCCTTAGTTCCACCACCTCGTCACGGAAGGCTTCAGCAAGTATCTTGATCTTTTTCCTGTTCACAGGAACACCCCCCTTGTTCACGAAGACCCGGTGCGCCTTTCCGGATGGTCACAACGTCCACCTTGAAAGTGCCGAGCATAAGGTACTTACCCCTTTCGTGATCTCCTGTGTTTTGCCGCATGATAATACAACAAATGGAGCAAAGTTGGGGAAGGTGACCGACGAGGAACGGCATGGCCAATAGAGGACAGCAAGCCCGGCCGCCCAGCAGGCGTACCCGCCCCAATAACCTGGAGGGGCCGGGAATAGTTTCCCGACCGCCAGGAAGAAGAAAAGGTGCAGGATGTAAAAGAAGAATGGACATTTACCAAAGACCTGCAGTGGATCATCCTTTCTGGCCCAGAAATGTCCGGCCCGGGAGAAGGCTGAAATGACCAGGAGGTTCACGCCCGAGAAGAGAAGCATGTAGGCCAGGCTCGGAGGGTACTTGTTAACTGCAAGGAAGGCCATGATCCCGCTGCCCTGGACGGGGTGTGTGTTGCCGAACCCTCCTGTTATCCGAAATAAGTGTGGTTTCAGGTATCCACTATATAAAGATCTTGATTCCCTTTTTGTCAAAAATCAGAGGGGGAAATGTGTTTCTCTGAGATTTTAGAAAAACAAAAAGGCAGGGTAGGACCTTCCCTGCCTTTGGCGAACAAGACCATGCCATGTAACATTTGCAACGAA
>ENA-UPTA01006462-UPTA01006462.1-activated-sludge-metagenome-genome-assembly--contig:-NODE-6462-length-10325-cov-4.751120_pt1 | contig 10325 bp, 7 predicted proteins | sample MGYA00238184_ERZ773361 | MGnify/ENA primary metagenome ERZ773361 (study PRJEB29100, sample SAMN05720205) | activated sludge metagenome | isolation source: anaerobic digester from wastewater...
TTATGGAAATTTTTCAGGAGCCCATATTCGAGAAAAATATCCGGTTGAAATGAATTGATAATGCGGGCCGGCACGGATATTACATTAGCATCTTTAAGCAGTGCCGCTCTGTTGTGGCCCGTAAGTAAGGTGTAGCATCCATCGCAATACACAAGGAGAAGGGGCTCAATAATCCCGTATTGTAACACTGATTTTTTTAACGTTTCAGTCGGCTCGGGTTTACTGATTTTATACCTTGTATCATGGAGGGAAATGGAGGAAAGATAAATTTCTTCAACAGGAATTGTAAAACGTTTCATGTGTTAAATTATTCCCTGAAGCATTTGTCCGACTTCTTCCGGATATACAACACTAACCTTTGAAAGATTGCTCAGGCTGTTTTCCGCACCGGTCGTCAGTTCTGCCGTCGTCACGAACACGCCTCTTCTGGCTTTTATATCGTTAATTGCCTGAGCAAAATTTCTCAAGGGTATTTCACCGACTTTTGTCTTGCTCCAGCGCCGTACCCAGACAAGCACTTTATCCTTTTCAGGTGAAATTGCAAGAAAATCAACGCCGTCAGACTCTCTGTATGTTTGCAGTATCTGGTCAACTTTGTAACCCAGCTTTCCCAGAAGTCTGTTCGAAATGATTCTGAAGTTTTCATTGTCAAGTTTGGTAAAGGTGTCTAAATTTATTGAATAATCATAATGAACAGATGACGTATGGCCATCATCCTTTGAGGATGATATCCTTGCGGTTACTGCTACATCTTTGATATTTATCTCAATATCACTCTTTAATCCGCAAATGTTCCAGAGGAAATCTTTCGGAAAAGCTTTGGTAACCCATTCCTCGACATATTCAATAACGGATATATCAAAATTTTCTTTCAGAAGCTTGAAGTCCATTTCCATTTCTTTACGTAGCATTGTGACAAGACTCTGCACGTTTTTGTAGGACTTGTCCATGGCATATAATTCATTCCAGTAGTCGTATGCGTAATTTGAACGTTCAGCTTTAACGCATGCAAAGCCGATGTCATAGAGCGTCATCATTGTTTCGTCATGCATGTCATTATTTTTAACAATAGTGAGCAGCTCTTCAAAATTTTTAACTGCGTCATCAAATTTTTTGGCCTGTATGTTCAGGAAAGCCTGCACGCGTTTTGCAATAAAGATAATATGTGGATCATTCGTGCTATCAGAGACCTTTGAAGCGTATTCAATTGCCTGCTTGAAATCATTTTTGCGCTGCAATGAAAAGGCAAGAGCAAGGTTTGTTATGTCTGAATTTGGTCTCTGGGATGAGGCAGCCTTGAAAAATGTGATTGCGTCAGAAGTATTCTGGGTCTGGTAGCTGCAGATCCCTGCGCCGAATTGAATCTCAAAGTCATTGGGTTTAATTTTCGCAAGTTTGTTAAAGTATTTCTGGGCGATTTCAAACTCCTCCTGACCAAGAGCAATAAATGAAACATGATACAGGGCTTCCGGATCGACGGGAAAGAGTTTTAGTATGTCAATAAAAAGCTGAAAAGCTTTTTCATGTTCCTCGCGTATGGTGTAGGCCTGAGCAAGTTTTTTCTCAATATCTAGTTTTTCAACTTCGTAGTTGTATTTATCCAGTTCGAGAATTTTTTCGAGATGAATCACGGCCTGGTCTGTTTCGTTGAGTTTCAGAAAAAGATTTGCAAGCTTGAAATGTATCAGGAAATCATCAGGATGTTTCTCAAGGGCTTTTTTGTACTCCATGATGGCTTCGTCAATATTATCGTTCGATATAAGTTCTTCGGCCTTTTTCAGGGGATCAAACTTCGGTGCAACATAATAGATATAATAAATTATGATCCCAAGGATGGCGATTGAGATTAATAGAATGTTTATCAACATTGGTTATTGCTCGTATTAACGACGTGTAAATCTGATAATTGACGGCCAGCCATTAATTATATAAGAATTCCCATAACGTTTTTTTATAACAAAATCATCTTCTTCTTTCAGGGAAACCTTAACGGGCAGGTTGATCATGATATCCGGCGGAACGAATTTCGGAAGAACCGGGAAATGGATGTGGATTTCGTTCTGGGTATTGATAACTTTAATATGAAGCAGGCCAAAACGGCTTGGCGCATCGTTGATGTTGAATTCAACGCCAGGTACAAACCATTCCTCCCGAGGCAATGGAAATAATTCCAGCCTGTTGCTGTGGTCAATGAAAAGCAGATTCCGCAGCAATTGGAAAAGCAGCGCACTGAAATGAGGAGGATCTCCCTGTCCGTTAACACCGGAGCCTGTTGCAGGGTTGACAAATTCTGGTACCGAATACGTCATGCCTCCCATTTTGAGAATTGTATCCAGTATCTCAATGCATCCGGGGTCCTTCTGCAGCAGGAGATTGTGCGCATATATAAGTGAAAGAATAATATCATATCCTCCTGCTGAAGGGATATACAACATGCGGCTTTTATAGTAATTGGAAATTCTATCCAGTAAAGAGGAGAAGTCTTCTTTGCTCAGTGAATCGATGGTAAACGGGTAACCTGAGTAAAGATAATAGCCGATAAATTCATTGCATTGGGAGGGATCGTAGCAGATATCACTGAGGAATGTGTCAGTTTCATCCTTTTCTATATTATCTTCATTGTTGGATCTGCCCTCGGGAGTTTTACCTGATGATAAGGGAGCAATTTTCATGCAGGCTCTCTTGACATGACTGCTGATTATTGAGTCGAGAATGTCGGCAGGTTTTGTATATTTAATTTCTTCTCCAAAAAGACCAATGCACCTCGCAAGATATGAATACTCGCGAAAGGTATATGCAATGAGAATAAAATCATACAGGTGCATACTGTTGCTGAAATTAAATAATAGAGAATTATTTTTCAGTTTGTTAACATCGACCTTTTTCCCGAGAATGCGTTGAATAACATCTAGGAGTTTCCCGGATTGTTTTTTCAGTGTTTCAAAATACGACTGCAGAAATTCAAGGTCCCGTGAAATAGTGAAATAATCAGAAACGGTGAGAATAGCGTAGGAAAGATCGATTGCGTCTTCAAAAGATATTTTTTCAGTTTCAGGAAGCTCTTTAAACATCTGGGATATCAAGGAAAGAGATTCATTAAAATATCCCATTCTGTTATAGCCTGTTATGGTAAAATATCGCGAACGTGCCGGAGCAGTATTACAGCTACCTGTCTTTTTCGCAATACGGTTGCTTGTTGAACTGTTCAGGGAAAGGAGCTTGGATGCATAAAACCATTTTTGAAACAGTGGATCCGGAACAGTGATCGTAATTCCATTATGTATCCTGTGGTTGATATAGTTGCTGAAATCTTTTCTCACGGCAGAGTAATTCATCGTAAGAGGTGAAATTCCTTTTTTCCTGTCAAGGCCAATGCGTATGTGTAAAGTGCGTGGTTCCTTTCGGATTTTGAATCCCAGCGCGATTGTCGCCATGCCATATTTACATGATACACTATTTCCTGAACTTCCCGATGATGAATAAAATAAGTCTCCATCAGCCCCGTTACCGCATACAATTATATCAGGGGTGTTGCCCGCAATTACACGGTCGGTGCCATTAATACGAATGGAGCCGGTATCCTCCCTGTATTCAGCGTTAAAAACACCACTCAATTTCATTACTGTATAGGGCCTGACAACAACAAAAAAATAGCTGTCTTTTGTGTTTTTAGAATTTAAAAAAGAGATATCCGATACGATTTCGTCAATTGACGTCCGTGTCCCGTAAACATCCGATTTCATTTCGTAATATTTTTCTTTCCACACCGTTGTAATGATTGAAGATGCGGTATCCCTGGACTGTGCGATGCTACCCTGAGAGGATATTCTGTCCTGTGGACGTAAAACATTACCATCTGACATGAGCCAGAATTCAATCGACCAGTCATCATAGGTCGGGGAAATCATTCCACACTGGTCTACAATAACTTTATCAGTGGAGAGAAGGTTTGAGAAAACAGACCAGTTACGGCAGCTGTTATTACCCATTCGGAGATTTGTGATGGGATTGAACACCGCTGAGTCGGGTGAAAGGCTCTGGTGAACCCAGAGCGGCCAGCGAAAAGAATTGAATTTCTGAAACAAAACATAATTCGCCACTGATAATTTTATATCATCAGAATAACGAATTACCTTGTCCCGGTTAACACAGGAACCGAGATCACTGAGATTTATCAGTGACTGGTCCCCGAAAGTTTTTTTTTTATCTGAAATTTCAATATTATTTCTTGTTAGGTGGAAATCAGAATGACTTAAGAGCTTCTTCTTCATTTTCATGGATGTCAAACATATCCATGAGTTCGACAACTTCAAATATTTTCTTAACTGCGGTATTCATATTACATAGAGCAAGTTTTCGCCTTGATTCTTTGAGTATTCTCATGGTGGAAACAAATATACGGAGGCCGGAACTGCTCATATACTCAACATCCTGGAGATTAAGAAGCAGGTGACTGGATGGGTCATCACTGATAATTTTATTTATTTCTTTTTCCACATCAGCGGAAAGGTGCACATCAAGTCTTCCCTCAAGATAGATAACAACTATATTGTTAATCTTCTTCGTTTTAAGCTCCATGTTGTATCCTCGTTAATCTACTGTTTAATTTACTGTTTTTTCTATTGGATAATCGATAGTTAATGAAATCAAGATCATTCTAATAATGATATTATAATTAATCAATAAAAAAAATAATTCATATCAATTTGTTACTGATTATTCAATTCCTGATTGAGCACTCTTTCTTGTAATAAGTAACGCCGATAACATGCACACTGCAATAAGAAGATAGGTAAATCCCAGAATCAGTATTGGCGCGGACACATTTTTTGTGCTTGAAATAAGAAAAACGAGAGACGCGAGAAATGGAAAAAGAACCCCTGAGTAATATACAAGACCGCGGTATCTCAGAGGATCAAACAATGGCAATATCATTGAAACACCAATTGAAAACAAAAGAGCGGCAAAGGCGCGTGATAATGTATAAAAAAGAAAGAATACTTCATTCGTCGGAATAACATTCAACCATTCAGAACTAATGTCAAGATTAAACAACCAGCAGAATGATAATGGAGAAACATAGTATATTGCTCCATTGAGAATGTAAACAATACCCGCAATCAGTATAATTCCCTGTAGAAAATTTGTTTGTTTTGACCTCATCAGGATAATTCCTCCACGCAAAAACCAGTGTATTATTACAGAATATTCAGTTCTTTCATACGTTTTAAAGCCTGACCTTCAGCATCTTGAATAATTTTATTATGGTCCTTTTCTTTTTCGTCAATCGCAATTTCTATGTAGTTGGTGAAATTATTCGTCAATGAATCGATAGGCTGCTGCTGGTAGGCGTATTCGATATACTTATCAAAAAAATTGATGGTTTTTCCCTGCCGTATTAATTGATTATGCCCGGAAATATATGAATAAAAGACGTTCCGCGTATCGGTCCTGAAAAGGTCAGCAATTCCAGGTTGATATAAAGGATAGCCGTTTGTAAAAAAAGAACCATGACTTTTCACGGGTTCAAATACCGGCGTCATAACAAAGGATGCGGCAAGGAGGTTTCTCAGATAACCGGTGCTGAAAATCTTTTTTTCATTGTGTGTATCAGCTCCCAGCATCAACGGCAGACTGTTAAAGTATTCAATCCTGCTGCTTCCTGCTATATCACTGCAAAACTTCAATATACGGTTATTTCGGAAAATATTCTCCTCGGGAAAGGTGATGTCCAGAAGCGTTGTTGTAATATTTCCTTCATAGAAACGTTTAATTTCTTTCAGGAAACCTGTTTCGTCCGGATGAAGAAGAAAACATGTTATTATAAAGTAGGAGAAGGCTGAAGAATAGAGTATTGAATATTCAACAGAAGATTGCAGCATTGCCTTAAAAATACCGGCATACGCTATTGAATCAAAGAGTGTTCCCTGCAATACAAGTCCCCGTTTGGGTTTCAGGGGAAGTCGTATGAAATCAGCTGTAGATTTATCTCTCTCGAGAAATTGAGAAAAGGAATCTATAACCGGAATGTCGCGGTTGACCGGAATTGATCCCAGGGAAAATCCACCTTCGAATGTTTTTGATTCACCGGCAAAGTGTTGGTTGATTACATAATACACTCTGGGAAATTCAGTTACCGCACTGTCAATAAGCTGGAACAATGGCGCGCTGTCTTTTTGTTTTTTCAGTAATGCGTATATTGTATCTGAAACATTAAATGCCCTGTCGCGTAATTCCGGGTCAACATTGGAAAGATCCAGTATAATATATCTAAACTTTTTCGATAAAAGAAAGAGGAGGGGAGATAAAATATCCGGATCGACCTTGACCTGTGAACCGAAAACAACATTGAGCAATGACAGTGAATCTGTGACATGCTCGATTCTTTCAAATATTATTTCCTCATTTGAGCTGTTTTCAATCTGCTTTTGAGACAGGGCGGGAGTGATTTTTTTCTCAAAAACGTTGAATATAGAATTTCCGCTGTATGACATATCAAGGATGATGGTTTTTTCATCCTCTGAAAGGGCGTACCCCAGAAGACCGGCGAAGAGTGTTGTGCCGGAATTACCGTATTCGCTAAACACGGTGATAATGGAACTGTTTTTGATATAAAGGTCTTTAATGGCAGGGGACAGTTCTATCCCGAGCATCGATACCGACTGAAGGTATCCCCGAAGGGCTTTGTAATATGTCAGAAAAAATTTATAGAGATCTTCAAGACCGAATACATATATTTCCGCATCAGTTTTCGCCTTAATTTTCCCATAGTTTCTTATTGAAGTAAAGGGTAATGATCCAAAAAATGATCCCGGTGTAAGATATATGCAGTCTGTTTTCCCGTGTATTTCAATTTCAAATATTCCATGGATTATAATATTCAGGGTATTTAGCTTTTTCAGGTCAAATTCCTGGCTGCGTTTTATGCGGGAGGTTCTGCAGATTTGCCGGAGGGAGTCGAGCTCCTCTCTCGTACAATACCTGAACAAAGGCATATTCGACAGTATTTTGGAGAATAGGTCCATTAGATGTGTGCTTTATCAGCCGCCGACTGTTCTCAGCAATTTTACCAGTTCACTTTTTCCATAGAGCTCAATTGGCCGGGTATTTGAAAATTCTACCGCGGACTGGGAAAAATCACCGGTAGAAATTATTAAAGCCCGAATTGCATTTTTCGGTTTCATGGCTTCATGTATTCGTCTGAGCAGTTTATCAGTTACTGTATCGGTTGTTCTTATTATACGGATAATTCTGTTCGAGCGGCGGGTATTCCTCCATTTACCTTCAGTTTCCGTCGCAATTATTTCTATTTCTGTATCGCTGATTATATCGATATCGAGAATCATCAGTCCCATTGATTCAACAATTTTTCGTGTGAGGTGCTCAAACTGGGCAAGACCGGCAATCATGAAATCCTTAATTCGGTCATCCTGTCTGAATTCGGAATAGGATTTTAATTTTTCCTGAACATTCCTGAAATTTTTATTTACTTCGGCGATTTTTTCCCAGTTGGTGATTGCCGCATGGAGGTCGCGCATCTTTTCATGGGCCTCCGCAAGGAAATAGCGCAAATTCAATTCAGTATCGGAACCACGTTTGGAAAATTTCAAACCCCGTTCAAATTCAACGACCGCTTTGGGGTAATGTTCACGCTCAAGATAGCAGGTCCCCTTTGCGAGAAAGCACTTAATCTTGATGTCTTCGTCTCTTTGCGCGATTTCAAATTCCTTTATTGCCCACTCGTAATCACCAAGCTGACGGAGTACAAGACCTAAAAAATAATGGGAGCGGTAGTTGCCCTGATCAATTTTGATGGATTCGAGAAACATCTGTTTGGCGTCAGGGTAGTTGCTCCCCCTGTAGTATATCTGGCCGAGGTAATAATAGGGCTGGCTGGTCTTATTATTGCTCGCTATCGCTTTCTTAAAGTAGGGCAATGATTTATCATAAAGGTCGGCGTTGAAATAAATGACTCCGAGTTGAAAGTAGTTTTCGTAATTGCCGGGATCAAGTTTTGAGAGGATGAGATATTCCTTCTTCGCATCATCAACCGCATTGCGCTGGAGGTAAATTTTCGCAAGTCGTGACCGGATATTGATTTCGTTTACCTTGTCGGAAAATTTGCCGAGTTTCAGGACCTGACGATATTCCAGAATCGCATATTGAATATTATTTTCCTTGTAATATGCTTCAGCAAGGAGAAAGTGGGCGTAGGCATCACGGTCATCCTTTTCGATGATTTCATTGAGTTTTTTAATGGCCAGTTTTGTTTGACCGGCCTCAATCATTTTCGCGATTTCCTCAATTTTCCGGGGAAATACGTATGTCGAAAAAATATAAAGGACGAATATTGTCAATACAACAAAAAGGATAAAAAGGAATACGTATGTTATTATCATTTATCGCTCATAAAATTGTGATTATATGTATATCTTGATTTATTCACCGTATATTCTGCATCTTTTTATTAATATATCGTATAGAAAAGGTGATAAACAAAGTAATTTTACATAAGTATTTTAAAGGTAATTGTAAAATAATGCAAGAATCTTTTTTATATTCAACGCTGTGACATCCTTTCTTTCAGTTTTCTGTTCTCTTCTTCGAGTTTCTGTATTCGGGTAAGTGCCGTTATCAATTCTTCCCGGCCAAGCTGCGAAATGTTCTCCCGGGCTTTTACCGTTTCACTCGCGAGCATCAGCTCGTTTCGGGAGTATTCAACAATAATTTCGTACATTTTTATGATCTCTTCGTTATTTTCCCTTTCGAGATCGTTAAGCTGCAAAACATTCTCGTATCCGGTGATTATTTTTCTGCAATCGTTTAATTCTTTTTTGAGGCTTTCATTTTCCTTTATCAAATATTCAAAATCACGTTCCATTATCACCTCTCATTACAGAAATACATTACATGACATGTATATAACAAAAGTAAAATTGTTTCAATCAAAAATGCTGTTATGGAAGTGATACAGAAATATTAGTTGTCGACGTTATTAACATGCGGCAGGTTTTTCGGGTCGATATATGGAAAACGATCAGGCGCTTTCAGTATGAGGGAGTGATACCACTTTGCCCCCTATGACCTGTATGCAAACTGTGTGTGTTTGATTTCAGTTAAATTAATTATTGACAGAAATGCCGCTTATTCAATATGGTAATCGAAGTTTCGGGGGCGTAGCTCAGTTGGGAGAGCGCTTGAATGGCATTCAAGAGGTCAGGGGTTCGATTCCCCTCGTCTCCACATCAACCGAACCCCTCATATCCCGGGACGTACCCTCTCTTAAATTCTGTGTATAATTAGACCGCTTCGTAATTTTGGTTCAAACCATGTAGATTTCGGGGGCATAATACCGCCTGAATCCGCAACATCCATCAGGTCCTCGACAGAGGTGGGATACATGGAGAATGCCACCGCGCATTCACCGCTGTCAACGATGCGGGTTAATTCATCAGCTCCTTTTATCCCCCCTATAAAATCGATCCTTTTATCCGTCCGGGGATTCTGTATGCCGAGAACAGGATTTAAAATTCTGTCCTGAAGTATTTTTACATCAAGGCTTTCGATGGGATCATCGGGAATGTCGAACGCCGGTGTCAGCACATACCACTGCCTGTCGATATACATGCACAGGGTATTTTTCTTTTCAGGAACGGAAAGACCTGTTTTCTCAACAGTGTAGTGGGCTTTAACCTTGTCGATGAACTCATCAGGTGAAAACCCGTTCAGGTCCCTGACTGTCCGGTTATAGGGCAGTATTCTGAGCTGGTCGTGGGGAAATATGACACCGAGAAAATAATTATGCTCCGCGTCGGCAGGGGCAGCGGGGTTCTGTTCGCGGCGTTTAAGTCCCACTTTGACCGCGGAGGCTGCCCGGTGGTGTCCATCGGCAATGTAGAGGTCGATATTGCTGAAGGATGCGATAAATCCTTTCACCATGTCCGGATCATCGACGATGCGGATGGTGTGCCTGATGCCGTCGGATGCGGTATAATCATAGACGGGGGTTGTTGCGAGTGCGTGCTGAAAGCGTTCCTTTACACTGCCGTCTTCATGATACAGGAGATACACCAGGCCGGTATGAGCGTTCTGGACATCGACATGGGTCATCCTGTCAATCTCCTTGTCCTCTCGTGTGAGCTCATGTTTCTTTACCGTGTTGTTCAGATAATCATCAATGCTGATACAGGTGACAAGGCCTGTCTGCGACCGCCCATCCATCACGAGGGTGTAAAGATACAGGCAGGGTTTTTCTTCATACCGCAGGACGTCTGATGAGATAAAATCCTCAAGGTTGTCCGCACCTTTCCGGTATACCTGCGGAT
>ENA-UPTA01006466-UPTA01006466.1-activated-sludge-metagenome-genome-assembly--contig:-NODE-6466-length-10322-cov-8.757183_pt1 | contig 10322 bp, 7 predicted proteins | sample MGYA00238184_ERZ773361 | MGnify/ENA primary metagenome ERZ773361 (study PRJEB29100, sample SAMN05720205) | activated sludge metagenome | isolation source: anaerobic digester from wastewater...
CATATGCCACCTCATGTAAAATGATAAATGAATAGTACCATAATGAAAATTACACTTCAACATATATGTCATTGTTCCTTTTAATAGAAGCATATTAATGGTAAAATAACCTAAGCGATAAAAATAAGAGGTTTGTATGTCATTAAAAAACAATATACTTGATAATCTGAATGAAGAGCAGCTTAAAGCAGTGACCCATACACAGGGAGCAGTGCTGGTACTTGCAGGAGCTGGTTCCGGCAAAACAAGAGTACTGACGCGAAGGATTGCATACATCCTTCAAGAAGGCCTTGCCCGCGCAAACCAGATACTTGCCATTACCTTCACAAATAAGGCAGCAGCCCAAATCAAGGAAAGAGTATATGAGTTATGCGATGAGGATTTTAAAGGGTATTTCCCATGGCTTGGCACGATGCATTCATGCTGTCTGAAGATGTTAAGGCAATATCCTGAAGAAGCCGGTTTCAGAAGTAATTTCCTAATATATGATACAGATGATAAGAAGAGCGTCATTAAAAACTGCATGAAACAGCTGAACATCTCTGACAAAGCATTCACTCCAGGTTATATCGCATCCCAGATAAGCAGGGCTAAGGATGATCTTATGGGATATACCGAATATGCAGCTTCAAACGCTAATGATTTTCAGAAAAAAGCAGTTGCGAGGATATATGAGCTTTATCAGGTTAAGATGAAAGAGTATAATGCCATGGACTTCGATGACATAATATTCAATACATATTTTCTTCTTAAAAACAACAGGCATGTACTGGAATACTTCCAGAATATCTTTAAATACATTCTAATAGATGAGTTTCAGGATACAAATATAGCTCAATATAGAATTTTCGCAATGCTTTCGATGAAGTATAAGAATCTTTTTGTTGTAGGTGATGATGACCAGTCAATATACAGTTTCAGAGGAGCGAATATAAAGAACATACTAAATTTTGAGAAGGATTTTCCTGACAGTGCTGTTATAAAGCTGGAAACTAATTACCGTTCTTGTGAAAACATATTGAAAGCTGCAAATTTCGTTATAAGGAACAATGTCGCAAGGAAAAATAAGACACTGAAGACAAATAAACCCGAAGGCAGCAGAATAAACCTGTATAAAGCATATAATGAGCTGAATGAAGCTATATATGTCGCAAGCGAAATTAAAAAACTTATAAACCAGGGCTATTCATACAAAGATTTTGCAGTACTTTATCGGACAAACGCCCAGTCGAGAGTTTTTGAAAGAGTATTTCGCGAAAGAGACCTGAATTACAGGATATTCGGAGGATTAAGTTTCTTTTCCAGACAGGAAGTCAAGGATGTGCTTGCATACATGAGGGTTGTTTTCAGTACAGATGATGATGCTTCACTTTTCCGCATAATTAATCAGCCTAAAAGAGGTATCGGAGATACCACTATTAAAAAGATTCAGGCAATAGCATCCTATGAATCCTGTTCGTCGTATGAAGTCATTAGAAACTCTGATAAATATGATCAGCTTTCCTCTTCATGTACAAAACTGAAAGCGTTTAGCGATATTATTGAAAAGCTGAAAGAATATGATATGCCTGGCAGGCTGGAGGAACTATATGACAACATCCTTAAACTTACCGGAATAGATGAATATTATATATTAGAGGATGCGAATCTTGGCAAAGAAAGAGTAGAAAATATTAAGGAGTTAAAAAGCGCTATTGTTACAATGAACCAGGCACAAGAAGAGGATTACGGAGAATTGCTGTCTTTAGCAGCTTTTCTGGAAAATGTAACTCTTGCAACAGATGCGGACAAAGAAGAAGCATCTGATGACTATATCTCAATCATGACTTTGCATTCAGCAAAAGGTCTGGAGTTCAAAGTCGTATTTCTTGTTGGAATGGAAGAAGGGCTGTTTCCTTCATTTATGTCCATGAGCGAGAGTTTTGAAGGTCTGGAAGAGGAAAGACGGTTATGTTATGTCGGTATAACAAGAGCGATGGATATACTATATTGCGTATATGCTGAGGAGAGAACAAAATTCGGCAAAACCCAGCCATGCGACCAGTCACGTTTCCTAAAAGAAATACCAAGAGAACTTATAGATGCGGGTAAAAAAGCATATAAAGGCAGCGAACAGAGTGGATTCTCCTTTGAGCGGATGTTTTCACAGGACAAACCTTTATTTGTAACAAAAGGCGGTAAACCAGTTGATATACCAGGACTTAAAGTATCATCTGAAGCACCTATGAAGAAGGAAGAATATAACATAGGCGACAGGGTTATGCATAAGAAATATGGGGAAGGCTATATAAAAGACCTGTATGATGATAACGGAATGGATATTGTTGAAGTTAATTTTGATATGGCAGGAGTCAAGAGACTTGTTATGGAATTTGCAAAGCTGCAAAAAGTTAAGTAAAAACCATATTATGCTGTGCTATTTTATGGCATAAGACCTTGTACATTGCGATAGATATTATTATGGAATATAATTAAGCAAAGCAGGATTTACAGATCTTAAGATATTTATATGAAAGGAGCTGTATGAAATGAAATGCCCAAATTGCGGACATGAGGAAGACAAAGTTATTGATTCAAGACCTTCAGAAGAAGGATATGCCATAAGAAGAAGGCGTGAATGCTTAAAATGCAAAGAACGTTTCACTACTTATGAAAATATTGAAAGAAAACCTATAATCGTAGTGAAAAAGGACCAGTCAAGACAAAATTTCGATAAAGCAAAACTGCTTAACAGGTTAATGATAGCATGTGCCAAGCGTCCGGTTTCCATTACAATGCTGGAGAATGTTGTAAATGCTATTGAGCTGGATTTTCATAAACGCCACTTAAGAGAAGTAACATCAAGAGAAATTGGCGATAAGGTACTTGAACACCTTATAGACATTGATTACGTGGCATACGTAAGGTTTGCATCGGTATATAAAGATTTTAATGATATGGATACCTTCACAAAAGAAATAAACATGGTTAAGGAAAAACAGAAAAAACAGGAGATATAGTATATGGCACAGGAAAAAAAGGATGTAGAGCAGATTACCAAAAGGGAAGAGGATTTTGCCAAATGGTACACTGATGTGGTAAAGAAAGCAGAACTCATTGATTACTCACAGGTTAAAGGATGTGTGATTCTAAGGCCTTATGCTTATTCATTGTGGGAAAATATACAAAGAATACTAGATGGTATGTTTAAGGAAACAGGTCATGAAAATGTATATATGCCAATGTTCATACCGGAGTCGCTTTTACAGAAGGAAAAAGATCATGTAGAGGGATTTGCTCCCGAAGTGGCTTGGGTTACAATGGGAGGTTCTGAAGAACTCACTGAAAGGATATGTGTCAGACCAACATCAGAAACACTTTTTTGCGACCACTACAAAAACATAATTAAATCATGGAGGGATCTGCCTAAGAAATATAACCAGTGGTGCTCAGTGGTACGCTGGGAAAAAGCGACAAGACCATTCTTAAGACACCGTGAATTCTTATGGCAGGAAGGACATACGATACATGCAACAGTTGATGAAGCAAGACAGGAAACTCAGCAGATGCTCCGGATATATGCAGATTTTGCAGAAAATTATCTTGCAATGCCTGTGGTAAGAGGACAAAAAACCGAAAAGGAAAAGTTTGCAGGTGCTGAAGAGACATATACTATAGAATGCATGATGCATGACAAGAAAGCATTACAAAGCGGTACCAGCCATTATTTCGGTGATGGATTTGCAAAAGCATTTGATATCAAGTTTACTGACAAAGATAATACTTTAAAGAATCCTTATCAGACATCATGGGGAATGTCCACAAGAATAATTGGTGGAATAATTATGACGCATGGAGATGATTCAGGACTAAAGCTTCCACCAATGGTCGCACCTGTCCAAGTTATGGTAATACCAGTCGCACAACACAAAGAAGGTGTTATTGATGCAGCAGATGCTTTATTGGAAACACTGAGACTTTCCGGAATAAGAGCAAATATTGATGTTTCAGAACAGTCTCCAGGCTGGAAGTTCGCTGAATATGAGATGAAAGGTATACCTCTAAGGCTGGAAATAGGTCCAAGAGACATACAGAACGGGCAGTGTCTTGCAGTTCGCAGAGATACAAAAGAAAAGATATCCTTAAACCTTGCTGATATAGAAAATTCTGTAAAGGATCTTCTTGAAAAAATACAAAAAAATATGTTTGAAGAAGCAAAAGAGAATCTGGAGAACAACACCTTCACTGCTTATACGACAGAAGAGCTGAAAGATATAATACAGACCAAAGGCGGATTCGTAAAAGCTATGTGGTGTGGAGATGAATCATGTGAGATAAAACTTAAAGAAGAAGCTCAAGTTTCTTCAAGATGCATACCTTTTGCGCAGGAAACTCTTTCTGAGCATTGCGTATGTTGTGGGAAACCTGCAAAGCACATGGTTGTCTGGGCTGTGGCATACTAGAAAACTGATGGAATGTAAGACGGTAGCTGCCGTAATACTGGATAATACATCAAGAACATTTGACAAGATATATAATTATCTTGTACCTCTGGATATGTCTTTATATCTTGAGACGGGTATGCGTATTCTAGTGCCTTTTGGGAAAGCAGATAACCAGAAAGTTGCTTATTTTCTGGACTTTGTACCATATACTGAAAAACTGAAAAATATAAAGATGAAGTACATAGCTGAAATACTTGATGATGAAGCAGTACTTTCAAAAAATATGTTCATTCTCGCAAAAGAGATAAGAGATGAATATTTCTGCACATATGGGCAGGTATTAAATTCTATGGTCCCATTGGGATTAAAGATATCTATTGAAAAGCTTATTCTTCAGGAAGATGGGACGCTTACTCTTTTTCAAACTTATTTAAAGTCTTTAGCAGGCGGTATAACCGAGCTTAACCAACAATTGAAAACAAACAGTATTAAGATTGTTGAGCAAGGTGTGCGTAACATGAAAAAGAAAGTTGAGAAAGCCGCAAGACTTAAGATAACATCTGAGGAGGTAATGGATCTTGTATATAAAGACATTATTAAGAATGAAAAACACATAAGAGTGTTGGATCTTTTGTCAAGTTATGATGAGATCACTGTTAATGATTTTTCCTGCTATGAGAATATTTCCAAAAATATTCTGTCAACATTAGAAAAAAAAGGATATATAGAGATTTTTGAAAAGCCAAAAAAACAGGAGATTGTTAATGAAGAACCGGATGAGGCAGTCCCAAGCGATAAAATACCTACACCTGAGCAGGTATCAGTAACAAATACTATCTCTTTGTCAGTTGATAAAGGTATATATGACAAATATCTGATACACGGAGTAACAGGCAGTGGAAAAACAGAGGTATACTTGAATCTGGCTGAGAAAGTCATAAATAAAGATAGAAATGTAATTGTTCTGGTTCCTGAAATCGCTCTTACTCCTATGATGGTGAAACGTTTCACGCTAAGATTCGGGAATAATCTTGAAGTAATGCACAGCCGTCTGTCCATGAAGGAACGGTATAACGCATGGATGAAGATAAAAAGAGGCGAGGTTAAAATAGCTTTAGGGACTAGAAGCTGTATATTTGCACCTTTTGACAAGCTTGGCCTTATTATTATTGATGAGGAACATGACAGTTCATACATATCTGAAAGCACTCCGAAGTATCATACTAATTTCGTTGCAAACAAGAGAGCGCAAATGGAAAACGCTGTTCTTGTACTTGGATCTGCAACTCCGAAAATCACGACATATAACGCATTTGAGAAAAAAGGCCATGTGCTTTCCATGTCAAACAGAGCTTTGGGAAAGCTTCCGTCGGTATCTTTGGTAGATATGCGTGAGGATGCCATAAATGGAAAAATGTCAGTATTCAGCACAACATTACTAAATGAGATAAGCAGAAATCTGAATAATAAAGAGCAGACTGTCCTTTTCCTTAATAAACGCGGATATTCATCTATACAGCTATGCACAGCATGTAAGGCAGTTGTAAAATGCGAGCACTGTGATGTTCCCTTAACATATCATAAAGGAAGAAATTATCTTATCTGCCACTACTGCGGGCATATGCAGAGAAAATCCGATATCTGCACCTGCTGTCATGAGACAGCTATGATGGAATGCGGTTCAGGTACTGAAAAATGTGAAACACAACTTCAAGAGATGTTTCCTGAAGCATCAATTATAAGGATGGATCTGGATACAACCGGTATGAAGAATTCCCATAAGGATATACTGGAACGTTTTGAAAATGAAAAAATTGATATCCTGATAGGTACGCAGATGATAGCAAAAGGCCATGACTATCCTCTGGTGACATTGGTCGGAATCCTCAATGCAGATGCTTTAGGAGCTGGAGCTTTTTATGAATCCAATGAGAATGCCTATCAGCTGATAACTCAGTCAGCAGGCAGGGCCGGCAGATCAGACCTTAAGGGGAGAGCTATTATCCAGGCATATAATGTGGATTCGCCTTTAATGGAAAGCGCGATTAAACAGGACTACCAGTCATTTTACTTATCTGAACTTAAAATACGTAAAACACTGGAGCTTCCTCCCTTTACGAATATGGCTTTTTTAATTTTCTCTTCAGTACAACAGCATTTAAGCGAAGAATATGCTGATATGGCTTATAGGCTTTTAAGTAAAACATCAATGACCATATATGCACCTTCAAAACCGCAGATCGGAAAACTCAATGACAGATTCAGAACAAGGATTATAGTAAAACATAAGGATACAAAAGAATTTATGGATAATATAACCAAAGCATATCTGTTTATAATAAAAAAACTACCTAAGAAAGTAACTATGAGCATTGATGTTTTTAAAGATGAATTCGACACTTTATAATATACAAAACACTATTTGGTGTATAATAAATTCATGTTCATTATCAAAGAAAAGGAAGGTGTCATATGCTGACTGATATCGAAATTGCTCAAAATGCAATAATAAAACCAATTACTCAAATTGCGGATTCCATAGGAATTAAAGAAGAAAGTTTAGAGCTATATGGCCAGTTTAAGGCAAAAGTAAAAAGCAATGCTCTGGCCGGAAAGGATAAAGACGGAAAACTTATTCTTGTCACAGCCATTACACCCACACCCGCAGGCGAGGGCAAAACTACAACCAGTATCGGGCTTGCGGACGGATTGAGGAAAATAGGGAAAAAATCCATGCTTGCTCTCAGAGAGCCTTCATTAGGTCCTGTATTCGGAGTAAAAGGAGGAGCTGCAGGAGGAGGGTATGCCCAGGTGATTCCAATGGAGGATATAAACCTTCATTTTACAGGCGATATTCATGCCGTTACAGCTGCAAATAATCTTTTGGCAGCTCTTGTTGATAATCACATATATCAGGGAAATGAACTTAAGATTGATCCTAGACGAATAACCTGGAAAAGATGTATGGATATGAACGACAGGCAGTTAAGATATGCTATTGACGGTCTTGGAGGAAAATCCAATGGAATGCCCAGAGAAGATGGTTTCGATATATCTGTAGCAAGTGAAATTATGGCGATACTCTGCCTGTGTCAGAGTATAAACGATCTCAAAGAAAGATTAGGCAGGATTATAATCGGATATGATTTTGATGGAGAACCTGTAACAGCATCAATGCTAAAAGCACAGGGTTCCCTTGCAGTCCTTCTTAAAGATGCTATCAAACCTAATCTTGTGCAGACACTTGAAGGAACACCGGCATTTATTCATGGCGGGCCTTTTGCCAATATAGCTCATGGCTGCAACAGCGTCATGGCAACAAAATATGCATTAAAATTAAGTGACTATGTGGTCACTGAAGCAGGATTCGGTGCAGATCTGGGTGCGGAAAAGTTCTTTGACATTAAATGCAGGATTGCAGGTTTAAAGCCTGATGCAGTCGTAATTGTAGCTACTGTGAAAGCATTGAAGTATCATGGAGGAGTAAACAAGAAGGATCTTGGGACTGCCAATGTTCAGGCAGTTGAGAAGGGTATGCCCAATCTGTATAAACATATTGAGAATATAACTAAAGTATTCAATGTTCCTGCTGTGGTATCCATAAACAAGTTCTCCAAAGATACAGAAGAAGAAATTGATATCATAAAGAAAGGATGCATTGCTGCAGGAGTAACTGCAGTGGAATGTCTTGTATGGGAAAAAGGCGGAGAAGGCGGTACAGAGCTTGCAGAAGAAGTTGTAAGACTATGTGATTTACAGAACAATTTTGAATACTGTTATGACAGCAGACTTTCGATTACAGAGAAAATTAAAACGATTGCCACTAAAATATACGGAGCAGACGGAGTGGAATTTGCAGCCGAGGCAAAGGCAGTACTTAAGGTAATAAATGATAAAGGTTACAACAGCCTTCCTGTATGTGTGGCAAAAACCCAATTTTCCTTTTCAGACAATATTAAGCTTATTAACAGGCCGACGGGTTTCTTGGTAACTGTACGTGATTTGAGGATATCAGCCGGAGCGGGATTTATTGTAGCTCTTACAGGTGAAATAATGACAATGCCGGGATTGCCCAAGATACCTGCAGCTCAATCCATTGATATTGACGATGATGGCAGGATAACAGGATTGTTCTGATATATCAATTTTGTCTGTTGACATACTATATCTTCATGCTAACATAAAAATACTAATAAATGTCATAAAAGGAGTATTTATGTTAGTTGAATTCATAGGAGCTGTAATAATCCGGAATGGACAATACCTAATCGAACCTGTAGAAAAGGATAAGAAAATGCATGTAATGTTTCCAAGAGTGGAAACTGTTAATGCTATCGCAAAAAAAGAAGAAATTCTGAAATACGGTCTGAAAATGAAGTATGGGATTTCTATAAAAATTAATAGCTGCATTTATCAGGAGGATTTCAAAGAAAACTCTGATGTTATAAGTTATGCATATTTTGATGCATCTCTTTTAAGTGCTGATCCGCCTATGGAATTGTTATGGCTAGATAGAGAAGATCTTATTAAAGTAGATTTCATAATTGGTGATGACATAATTAAGGATTTAATCCTTAATGCAGATGGAAAGGAAGCATGTAATGTATAAGATATCTCTGGTTTTAAAAAAAAGAAATAATTTTATAGTAAGAAAAGACTATTTCAGTAATGACTATTTCTATGGTTTTTTTGAATTATGTGAGATGAAGGAAATTGACATATCAAACATATGTGATTTCATAAATGCCAATTATCCTTCTTTTAATGGTGCAGACCTTGAGGATATAAGCTATGTGACAAAAGTAGAAAATCCGGAAACAGTTTATGTATTCTGCATAGCTTATACTGATTCTGAACTGGCGTATGAAAAAGAGCTATATCATGAAGTGTCAGAAGAGGAACTTAAAACACTAAATATGATTTATCCTGATGCCATATGCCGGGATATTCTTTCCAAACAGGATAAACCTATGAGCGTACAGGAGAAGGAAATTCTTATTGCAGCGGATAAAATTTTCAATATTAACGAAAATGCCGCCAGAGCAGATGCTTTCATAGCGCTTATGGAGAACAGGATTGATGAAAGAGGGTTTGAATCTTTTATTAAAGAGAGGATTAAGGCATATAGCTATGGCATGCCGGATTTCGGGTTCACAACAGATATGCAGCTTTGCATATGGAAGGGGAAAGAAGACAGGTGGAATCATCAGTATTAAACATAATTCTAAATATTTTACAGCAGCATGCTGAAGTAATATAACAACTGTGTTATCATATCCTAAGGGGGTGCGTTATGGCAGATCTGATGATGAAAAAAATGCCTGCGACCGAGTGGCAGGATGCATTGCCTTTGGGAAATGGCGAAATCGGTGCAATGATTTATGGCAACATACAGAAGGAAAGAATCTTACTTAACCATGAAAGGCTTTTCAGATATCAGAAAGAACCAGTCTACGATCCTTTTTACGAGTATCTGCAAGAAGTCAGGAAACTGATGCTGGAAGGAAGATATGATGAGGGAGAGGAATATTTTAATGAAAAATTCAAGGCATGCTGTAAAGAGGTGTATAACGTAGATCCTTATCAGCCTTTTGCTGAAGCATATATGGTGAGAAAGCCTGATGATGCTTTTACTGAATATAGTTCAACACTTGATTTTTCATCTGCTATCGCAAAAGTTCAGTGGAATGAGAAAAACACCAGGATAACCCGTGAAAGCTTCGTGTCATATGATACTGGATGTATATGTACAAGCATGACTTCTTCAAATGACAAGCCTCTAGACCTGAAAGTTTATATAGGTTCAGTTCCTGGAGGCGAAAAGTATCTTGACAGCAGCAGCTGCGTTCGTGAAAACTGCTTCATATTCAATTCTTCGTATAAAGACGGCAGAAAACA
>ENA-UPTA01006467-UPTA01006467.1-activated-sludge-metagenome-genome-assembly--contig:-NODE-6467-length-10320-cov-6.167949_pt1 | contig 10320 bp, 11 predicted proteins | sample MGYA00238184_ERZ773361 | MGnify/ENA primary metagenome ERZ773361 (study PRJEB29100, sample SAMN05720205) | activated sludge metagenome | isolation source: anaerobic digester from wastewater...
CTTTTATCCTGGATCCCGAAAATCCTAGCAATATTATTGGGAATATTTTTTATTATATTCGGTGAATTTGATGATAGCCCTGGCTTACAAGGAATCGGCCTTATTCTAATGATTGCCACGGTCGTTATTGTCATCAGAGGCAGAAAGAAAAAATAATCTACTATGATTTTTGAACACTCATCAAAAAATAAAAAGATTTTATTACTTGTATCCGTCACTATTTTAGTGCTGGGTATTTTTATGTTTTTCTACTCGCCAGTAATTTTTCAGGAAGGCAATCCTTGGCCACAAATTAAAGGGATTGCTCAGTTAACTTTTAGCGATAAAGATATTGTTAAATTAGACGTCGAAGAAAATAAATACATCACCAAAAGCAATCACTCAGAGATAATCAAATCTTTAATGAGAGAAAAGGGTTATGATTTTACAGAACAACTGGGATCAGCTTATCTTTTTGAGTCACCAACTAGAACAAGCGCAGTGGCTTATCATAGATATTACAGCCGGTATTATTCTTTGTGGAGTATTGCTGAAAACTTAATTGAAGAAGACGCTGAATTAGCCGACGAATTAAAAGAATGTCTGCCCAAAAGCGATATGGCGAGCCATGAAAGGTGTAATGAACTTTTAGCTACAATTAGAAATTTTGATGATTGTGTTAAGGCCGGTTTTTTAATTATGCAATCCAACCCGCCACAATGCACTACCCCTGATGGTCGAAACTTTACAGATGAAACCAACAGTAACTGGAATACAGTTTTAGCTGCCCTTAATAATTGCGAAGTAAAAAGCGTATTTCAGACCCATAGTAAGTTAGTAACTATCAAACTTAAAAATGGCGATATTATTACTGCCTACGAACCCAAAATTGATGATGTTATGAGGGTGGTTGAAAATTTAAACGGCCAATGTGGTGATATTAGACTGGCGACCGAATAATTTAATTATCAAACAGAGGCGAGGGTTGGCCTGACATTGGAAAATTTGCAATCAATCCCATTCCGGCAAGCCTAATCGCATTAAGTAAAAAAGATGTCCCTGTACTTATCCCTATTTCACTAAATACTTTTTGGTTGCTGTTGCTTGATGCGGTATGAGTATGAAGCGCTCCTCGAGCATGTATTCATCACTTGCTTCTTGGAACGACCCAAGATTATTTTGTAATTGATAAGGGCCTCGCCTTCAACAGGTGATTCTTCAAAAGCTTTATTAAATGCTTCATCATCGTCGCGCCAACGGTAGACTGAAGAACGCGCTACCCCGACCTTTTCACCCGCTACCTGAATAATGGGGATCTTGCGGATTTGTTCAAGAAATAATGTTTTAGTTCTGCTTTTTTCATAATTGGTAAAAGATCTTTCTTTGGCACGTATCTAAAAAATATCCTATTCGGATGATTAATTTAATTTTTTGTGTTTAAAACGGTCTCAAATTAAGCACTATTAAGACAGCCGAATGTTCCACTTTTTGAGACAGTCAAAGATAGCGTTTTCATGTCCGATTTGTCTCATTTTAGAAAACCCGACCCCACCCCACATTGGGAGAGACTTAAGAGTATGCTAAAGTACCCTTATAAGGTTTGTACCTACGGGCACTTAACCTGACTACAACGCCTAGACCTTTAAGATGAAAATTTTAATTAAGGCCAAGCCTGGGGCTAGCCAAACAGAGATCAAGAAAACCGGTCACCTCAGTTATTCGGTATCAGTCAAGGAGCCGGCTGTTAACGGCCGGGCCAATCAAGCAATAGCGAAAGTTCTGGCCAATTATTTTCAGGTTTCAATCTCAAGAATTAATATTATTAAAGGCCGAAGATCTCGTAATAAAATAGTCGAGATCAAAGATTAGTTAATTTTAAAATATGTCAAGGCAAAATATTTTAAAACTAGCTATTTCCTTGTTAACCTGCTACTTGGCTGGGGCAATCGGGTTGTTGTTTACCCGGCCGGCGGTTGAGTTCTGGTATCAATCTCTAGTTAAACCCGGCTTTTCCCCGCCCGACTGGATATTGGCTTCGGTTTGGCTGGTCCTTTATGCCTTAATGGGCATAGCGGTTTATTTAATTTGGCGCTCGGGTTTAGAGGATAAATCAGCTCGAACCGCTTTTGTTCTTTTCTTTGCTCACCTTATAATTAACGTCGGCTGGTCAATAGTCTTCTTTGGCTTCCAGAATATTTTCTGGGGCCTAATGACCATAATAATTCTTTGGGGCTTTATCTTGGTTTTATTAATTGCCTTTAGCCAGGTTAGAAAGCTCGCCGCAGCCCTTCTGGTGCCTTATTGGCTCTGGGTAACCTTGGCTGGGGTTTTAAACTGGTACATTTGGCTTTTGAATTAATTTTCTGGAGAGAAAAGCTTATTTGATTCATGAATTAAATTCCGTTATAATAAGCTAGAATATTCTTATGGCTAACTACTATCAAGAAGGCACTCTAGCCAGCCAGATTCCCGGAGAGGATTTAACCAAGCTGACCCAACCGTCTTCGGGGCCGGCCGTTTCTATTTTTATCAATACTCAGCGAATTGGAATTCGTCCTCGCCGTGATCAGATTAAGCTGAAGAATCTTTTGTCTCAGGCTGAGAAGGAACTTTCAGCTCAAGGTTATCGCTCTCCTGAGATAGCAAAACTGCTTGAGCCGGCCCAGGATTTACTCCAAAATACTATGTTTTGGCAGCATCAGGGCGAGGGCCTGGCGCTTTACTTCGGTCCGGATTTATTTTTGTCCTACCGCTTACCCTTTGCGATTAAAGATATGGTAGTGGCCAGCCGGCACTTTCATCTCAAGCCGCTTCTGCCTCTTTTGTGCGGCCACTGGCGTTTTTACCTCTTAGCCTTGAGCCAAAAGCAGGCTCGGCTTTTCCAAGGCTCGCCTTATCATTTAGAAGAGATAACCTCGGTTGATCTGCCCCAGGGAATTGGAGAGGTGGCCGGAGAGGAGCCGAAGAAGAGCCTCAACTTTTATAACTTGGGCCGAGGGGGCAAAAGGATCTTTTATGGGCATGGTGGGTCAGAGGAGGAGCTAAAAAACAGACTGAAAAATTATTTTCAAAAAGTTGATCGGGCCCTGAATGATTTTTTGGCCGAGAAGCAGGCCCCATTGATTCTGGCCAGCGTCGATTACTTTCTGCCTATCTATAAAAAGGTCAGCAACTCCTCTTACTTATTAGATGAGGTAGTGAGCGGTAATCCAGAGAAGATAAAGCCGGCCAAATTACACTCTCAAGCCTGGGCGATAGCTTCGCCTTACTTTGAAAAAGAGCGAGAGCGTGATCGGGCTGAGTATAAAAAACTACACGGAACTGGCCAAGCCACGAACGATGTTTCTGAGGTGGTACTGGCGGCTGACCAGGGCCGGGTTAAAACTTTGTTTGTGGCTCTGGGGCAAGAACGCTGGGGCCGCTTTGATGCCGAAAAACTCCAGGTGGTCATAGAAGATAGCCCGTCATCGGGTAGCGTTGATCTGCTGGATCTGGCCGCGATCCGAGTTTTTCAGCATGGACAGAGGGTTCATGCCGTCAACCCGGATGAAATGCCCGACCAAAGCCCGCTGGCCGCTATTTTTCATTATTAAAAAACAATGGCTATTTTAAACAAACTTTTCCCTCACTTTGTTGGGGTAGATGTCGGTAGCACTTCCGTCAAGATAGTTGAAATCAGCCGATTCGGCAAAAAGACTAGTTTAAAAAACTATGCTCACCTGGAATCGGCCACCTATGACGGAAAGCCTTTTCGAGCCTTCGAGAAGGAGACTCTGTTTTTAGAAGGCGAGCAGTCAGTAGCGGCTATCCAGGCTTGTTTTGACGAAGCCAATATTCAACCGCAGAAGGTTGTTTTTTCCTTGCCTGATTTTTCTAGCTTTTTCGTTACTTTTAATCTGCCGGCTATGGACAACAATGAGCTGGCCAAGGTGATTAATTTTCATGCCTCAAAATATGTTCCGATCCCAATGACTGAAATCGTTTTGGACTGGAAGAAAGTTGGCCCACCGCCTAGTAAAAGCGATAAAAATAAGCCTCTCCATATCTTAGCGGTGGCGATTCCTAAAAAAACAATGAATCAGTATCGCCAAGTAGCTGAAGCCGTTGGCGTATCTAATTTTGTCCTGGAGCCCGAGGCCTTTTCCTTGTTCCGAGTTTTTGCTCCAGCGGACGACCAGCCTCTTTGCATTATCGATTTTGGAGCCAAGAGCACCACTCTGAGTTTTGGTGATCGCTATGGGCTCCAAAGCAGTCATAGTCTTGATGTCGCCGTAGAGAAAATTGTTAAAACAATTCAAGAGAAGCTCGAGATCGAGCCGGAAGAAGCAAGGGCACTGCTGAACAGCGAAGGGTTTGAAGCCAAACAACCTGAAGTAGCTCGGGTTTTGACGATAGCCATGGCTTCTTTAACCAGCGCTTTTAACGAATCTTGGCAATCGCTCCTCAAAAGAGAAGCAATTTCCGACCAGCGTCCCAGGGTTCTCATGGCCGGCGGAGCGGCCCGCATCCCCGGGGTTCAAGACTACTTGCGCGGGTCTTTAAAAACAAAAGTTGAGTCGGCTAATCCTTTTGTGGCTTTAGACTATCCTTCGATCCTGGAGCCGGTTGTTCAGGAAATCGGTCCGTCTTTTAGCGTTGCGGTCGGCGCTTCTCTCCGCAACTTTTAAGGAGTCTTTTATTTTAAAGAACGGCTGTTATAATTAAGTCAGTTATTATTTAGAGAAAAGATGGCTGAAATTATTCCTCGCTCTAAAGCCCGTCCGCCATGGTGGCTTAATACCCTCTTGGCTGTTTCTTTGATTTTCTTGGGCGCGGCTATCGGTGGCCGGATCTTCTTTCGGATCAGCGCCGAAGGATTGCGGGAACAGAAAGAAGACGCTCTTCAGCAGATTGTTAACCTGAGGACGCCCGCCAATCAGGAATTGGAGAAGCGGCTGGTTAATTATCAGACCCAGATTAATGAATTTAATAATCTGCTGAATCAGCGTTATCTGACCTCTCGGGTTTTAAACTTGATGGAAGAAACTATCCACCCCGAGGTTCTTTATGAAGAATTTCTGGTTAATATCGAGGAAAAGCGGATTCAGATAACCGCTTCCAGCCAAAGCTACAAGGCAATTGGAGAGCAATTATTGGTTTTGAATAACGATTCACGCATTAAGCGGGTTGACACAAGTAATTATTCTCGGGATAAGGAAGGCTGGATTAATTTCCGGATAATGATCGAATTTGATCCCGAGATAATTCGCCAACTATGAAGAACTATATCTTTTCAATCTTAGTCATCTTCCTGATCGCCATGGGGATAATGATCTTCATTACTCTGCCGGAGTACGGCAACTTTGTTTCCCTGACCCAGCAGCTCCGATCAACCCAGGAAGAGTTGTCGGAAAAGGAGGCGCGACTAACTGAAATGTTCGAGATAAATCAGAGACTGAGAGAGCATCAGTCTGCCCTAAACAAGATTAGTTCCGCCCTGCCACTTTATCCAGACTTTCCCTCGCTCATGGTTTTTTTAACCCAAAAGGCTAGTGAAAGCGGCCTGATTTTATTGCGTCCAGAAAACGTTTCCACGGTTTATTATTCGCCAAAGTTAGCCGCTGAAGATGAGCGCGGCGCCGGCGAGGTCAAGAGCATCAATTTTGATGTGGTCTTAACTGGACGATATCCTTCTCTTAAAAACTTCATTCGAGTCATTGAAAATTCTTCCCGGCTGATCGGCGTTTCTAGTGTTGGAGCCCAGGAAGAGCAGGACATGGATCAGCATGTTTATCGAGTAGGTATCGAAACCTTTTTCTACCAAGAATAATATTATTAATTATGGCTGAGGCAAGCTACGAATTTAAAAAAAGCACCAAATACTTACTACTGTTTGTTTTCTTGTTGCTCCTTTTGGGGATAGGCTTTGTCGTCCGCGGATTCATCTTACCCTGGCGACAGACCAGTATTTCGTATCATCCGATTGCTCAAATTGAAATTGATGAAAGCTTGCTGAAATCAGCTGATTTAACTACCTTGGTCCAGTTCAATCATATTCCCTATCCCGATCAGCGGATTGGCCGAACCGATCTGCTCTCTTGGCCGACCGGCCAGCCAGAAGTCGAACTCGAAGAGACGGTAGAAGAAACGGAAGAGATAGAACCCGAGATTGAGGTTGAAGGAGAATAAACTTGTTATGGATTTACTTAAGGTTTTAGTCCAAAAGGGCAAGCTGAACCAAAAACAAGTTCAAGAAATAAACGAAAAAGTAGTTGATAGTGGCCAGCGGGTGGAAGAGGTGATTATTGCCGAAAAGCTGATGGCGGAGGCAGATCTGTTCCAGATAAAGAGCGAAATTTTAGACCTGCCCTTAATTTCAGAGGTACCGAAGTCGATTTCTTCGGATATTTTAAGTTTAATCCCTCGTGATTCAGCCGAGCACTATTACCTTATTCCGATTGGCCGTAAGGATGAAATAGTCGAGATCGGGATGGTTTACCCCCAAGATATTCAGGCTCGCGAAGCCCTGAAGTTTTTGAGTCGCCGGAGCGGCTTTGATTACAACATTTTCTTAGTTTCCCCGTCAGTTTTTCGGGGCATTTTGGACAAGTATCAAACAGCGGAAAGAGAAGTCAAGGAGGCTCTGGAAAGCCTCGAGGATGAGCTGGAAAAAGAGCGCGGTGAGCTGTCCCTAAAAGTCGATACCTCGGAGGCGGGCCGGACGATGGAACAGGCGCCGGTAATTAAGATGGTGGCCGTGATCTTGAGAGAGGCGGTTGAGGGCAGGGCTTCAGATGTTCACATTGAGCCGATGCAGGATAAGCTTCGGGTCCGCTTTCGTCTGGACGGAATGCTGCACTCCAGTCTTTTTCTGCCACTCAAAGTCCATGCGGCCGTCATTTCTCGTTTGAAGATTTTGGCCCATCTTAAGATCGACGAGACCCGGATTCCACAAGACGGCCGTTTTTCAACTCGATTTCAGAGTCGCCGCATTGACTTTCGTATCTCAACCTTGCCGACGACCCAGGGGGAAAAGGCGGCCATCCGTGTTTTGGATCCAGAACAGGGCTTTGCCGATATTAGTAAGCTGGGCGCCCTGCCGGAGCAAGAAGCTATTCTGAAAGAGGCGATTAAGATGCCCTTCGGGATGATCCTGGCCACCGGTCCGACTGGTTCGGGTAAGACGACGACGCTTTACAGCTTGCTGAGGTTGTTAAACCAAGAGGAGTCGAACGTGGTGACGCTGGAAGATCCGGTTGAATATTTCATTGAGGGGGTTAATCAGTCTCAAATTCGGCCGGAGATTAACTATAGCTTTATCCGAGGCTTGAGACAGCTGGTGCGACAAGACCCGGATGTGATTATGGTTGGTGAGATTCGAGATGACGAGACGGCCAGTTTGGCTGTTCATGCCGCCTTGACCGGACATATTCTTCTTTCTACTCTGCACACCAATAATGCGGTCGGAGTAATTCCCCGCTTAATTGATATGGGCATTGATCCATTTCTGGTCGGTCCGACTCTGAGATTGGCGATTGCTCAGCGTCTAGTCCGCTGTCTCTGTCCCGAATGCAAGAAAAAGGTAATTGCCACTGACGCCCAAAGAGAGCTAATTGCGAAGCACTACCAAGCCCTGCCGACTCATCTCCAAAAGAAATATGTTTTACCGGATCCTCTCTATATATATCAGCCGGTTGGATGTGAAGCTTGTAATTTTTCTGGCTATAAGGGCCGCTTAGGTGTTTTTGAGGTGCTCAAGATGACCGATAATTTAGCCGACATTCTTCTTAAGGACACAAGCGAGGAAAAGGTTGCTCAAGAAGCCGAGCGGCAGGAGATGATTACGATGCGCCAGTCTGGCTTGATCCGGGTGGTCGAGGGGCTAACTTCAATTGAAGAGATTCTTAGAACCACTGTTGATTCTTAACCTTAATTATGGCTACTATTCCTGAAAAATTTAAAAATTGGTTGAAACAAGCTCGGGCGGTTGAAGCTTCGGACATTCATTTTACGGTCGGACATCCGCCAATTTTAAGAATAACGGGGCGATTAACTCCTCTGTCCGAGACAGAGCCGTTAAGCCCTGAAGATACTAAAGAATTGGCCCGTTATTTAATGACCGAGGCTCAGTACAATATATTCCTTAGGGAAAAGGACATTGATTTTTCTTGTCGCGGCGACGAGGATGTCCGCTTCCGGGTCAATATTTTCTATCAGCGAGGCGAGGTTAATCTAGCCTTAAGAATTGTTCCTAGCCAGATCAAGACTATCGAGGAGCTTAATCTGCCCTTGGTTTTAAAAGAATTTACCCACAATGCTCAGGGCTTTGTTTTGATCACCGGAGCTTCCAGTCAGGGAAAATCAACCACGCTCGCGGCGCTGGTTAATGAAATCAATCAACGGCAGTCTAAACATATTATTACCATTGAGGATCCGATTGAGTACGTCTTTAAAGACGACCAGTCGATTATTGCCCAGCGGGAGGTTCACTCCGATGCAATTAATTTTCCTCAGGCCCTGAGAGCCACTCTCCGGGAGGATCCTGATGTTATTGTTGTCGGCGAAATGCGTGATCTGGAGACAATTGCCACAGCCATTACGGCGGCTGAAACCGGCCACCTGGTTTTTGCTACCTTGCACACGAATGATGCCGCTCAAACCATCCATCGGTTAGCTGATGTTTTCCCAGCGGCTCAACAGAACCAAATTCGGGCTCAATTGGCCGGGTCTTTGTTGGGCGTTGTTTCTCAGCGGCTGATCCCCGACCGGGCGGGAATCTTTATTCCGGCTTGTGAAGTTTTAATCAATACTTCGGCGGTCAGCAATTTAATTCGCAAAAATGATATTGCTCAGATCCCTCTAGTTATCCAAACCGGGGCGAATGTCGGGATGATCTCAATGAACCAGTCTTTGGCCGATTTAGTTGAGCTCGGGCGGATTTCTCCGGAAAAAGCCTTAGCCTATTCCTTGCGACCTAATGAGCTGAGGGATATACTTGTGAGACTTAGTTAATATGGATTATAAATATCAAGCCAGAAATCAGCGGGGCGATAAAAAAGAAGGAGTGATTCGGGCCATCAACGAAGACGCCGCTTTGAGGGAGCTGCAGAAGCAGGGTCTTTATGTTGTTGCCCTATCTCTGGCTAAACAAGAGTCAATCTGGAAAAAAGAAATCGTTATTAAACGAAAGGTGGGCGCCAAGGACGTTGTTGCTTTTTCTCGGCAGTTTGCCGTGATGATTAAGAGCAATATTCCGATTGTTTCAGCTCTGCAGGCCCTGGCCGGCCAAACCGACCATCCGGTCTTTCGTGATGTTATTTTGGATGTCGCAACTCGAGTTGAAGAAGGGTTGTCCCTCTCTCGTTCTTTAAGCGAACATCCGAAGATATTTAGCAAGTTTTTTGTCAGTGTTGTTCAGTCGGGCGAGGCTTCGGGACGGATGGGAGACTCTCTGGAGTATTTGGCTGACCACTTGGAGCGGGAATACAAACTGAAGGCTCAAATTAAAGGAGCGATGATTTACCCGGCCTTTATTTTGGTGGTAGCCATAATGGCTGTCATTGTTTTAACCGTCGTGGTGATGCCTAATTTAATTAAGGCCTTGGAGCAGTTCGAAGAAGATCTACCGGCGGTGACCAAAGTCGTTATGGGATTATCGGGGGCAATGACCAGCTGGTTTGGGCCGGTTATCCTAGGCGGCCTGGTGGTTCTCATTGTCTTGATCGTCCGCTGGTTTAAAACCCCTCGTGGCCGGACAACCTTAGATCGATGGGTTTTAAAGATTCCTTTAGGGGTGGGTGATTTTTTCCAAAAGTTTTACCTAACTCGCTTTTCTCAAAACCTCTCGGTGCTGATTGAGTCGGGTTTGCCCATCTCGGAAGCCCTAAAGATTACCGGCGAAATCGTCGGCAATAGCGTTTATCAGGATGCTTTAGAGAGGATTCAAACCAGAGTCATTCGAGGCGAGAGAATCAGCACCGCCATGAAATCGTATCCGCGCCTCTTCCAGTCCTTTGTCGTTCAAATGATTGAGGTTGGCGAACAGACTGGCCAATTGGGTAGCATTTTAATCAAAGTAGTTGATTTCTATCAGGATGATATATCAAGAAAAGTCGATAATATGACGAGCTTAATTGAACCGATCCTTATTTTGCTGATGGGGGCGATGATCGGGTTTTTAGTTCTTTCGGTCTTCATGCCCATCTTCAGTGTTCAGATGGCGGCCCTAGGCGGATAAACTATTGTCAATCAAATCCTAATCTGATATGATTAGGGTAGTTTGAAGAATAATTAATCCTATTATGAATAATAAAGGTTTTACTTTAATTGAATTGCTGACGGTGATTGCGATTATTGCAATCT
>ENA-UPTA01006470-UPTA01006470.1-activated-sludge-metagenome-genome-assembly--contig:-NODE-6470-length-10315-cov-4.752729_pt1 | contig 10315 bp, 9 predicted proteins | sample MGYA00238184_ERZ773361 | MGnify/ENA primary metagenome ERZ773361 (study PRJEB29100, sample SAMN05720205) | activated sludge metagenome | isolation source: anaerobic digester from wastewater...
CTTGAGGTATTATTTCTCAGCGCCATTATATAAAGAAGCTGTCAAATAACTCTTCCACGTATTAAGAATGACAAACGGGTCTTTAATTACAGGCACTTAAAGACAAATATTTAATGATACAGCTTTAAAGATAAATGCAAAATTTATAATATATTGAAACTCGAAAGTTTCTACATGGCGTAAATAGCACCCTCCGCCAGCTGCTACGCTTAGCCCCTGAATGATAATAAAATATGCTTGCATTTTCAATCAATAAATTTTACAAAACTTCTGAGTTTTAGGCTTCGGCACATACCGCTTCGCGGCACGTCGTTTACGCCAGGCAAGTAATACATTTCCGAGAAACTGCAAATTGTGTAGAAAGGGTCGCATAACTATTTCAGGAGAATGCTATGAATAAAAAACTGGTGTCCGGATTGGTGGCATTTATAGTTATATATTTTATTATCCAGATGATATCAGGATTTTATGTCGACTATGAATGGTTTCGGATTTACGGACAGGTTGAAACTTTCTGGACCCTGTTCATAACCAAATTTAATGTGCAGAGCATTTTTACCGTTACATTTATCCTTCTGTTTTTCATGAACTTTCTTCTTATAAGAATAATCGGGGGTAAGGGGAGGATATTTACCCGGAATATTCTTGATCGTCTGCAGATTCCGGTATTGGGAACCCCAAAAAGAGCACTTCTCATTCTTCTTGTACTCGGCGTTTTTTTTCTGGGGATATTTATGGGTCTCGGTGCCGCATCGTACTGGAAAGAATATCTCATGTTTGTCAACGCATCCGCGTTTACCGGATTTCCAGCTGACCCGATATTTAATCTCGATCCCGGATTTTATGTGTTCAGGCTTCCCTTCTATGAGTTCATTCTCAGCTGGCTTATGATCTCCATGTTAATCATCACATCCTTTTCATTTGTATTTCATGTATTCAACGGCGGAATAACCATTCGTGCGGGCAGGATAGATTTTTCACTTTTCACGCGGGCTCATCTCTCCACCTTAATCGCTATAATAGTAATTATTCACGGAATTGGTTACAGGGTTTCTGCTTTCCAGATACTCTTCTCCGACCGTGGTAAATTTTTTGGCGCCGGGTACACCGATGTCAATGCACAGCTCATCGCCTACAACGTGTGTATGGTAATATCATTTATTGCTGCAGCATTATTGCTTTTCAATATTTTTAAAAGAAGTTTCAAATTACCTGCAATCGTGCTCCTGACGCTCATTCCGGCATATTTTGTGCTGGGCACAATATATCCATCCCTCCAGCAGCGCTTCATCGTGGAACCGGATGAGCTTGATCGGGAACGCCCTTATATTCAGAACAATATTCATTTTACACGGCTTGCCTATGATATTGACAGGGTTGATGTAAAACCCTTTGCGAATAATCTCACACTCACATATAAGGACATTCAGAGAAACAGGAATACCCTTGAAAATATACGTCTCTGGGACTGGAGGCCGCTGAAAAACACCTACAAACAGCTGCAGGAACTGAAACCCTACTACTACTTTAATGATGTTGATGTTGACCGCTACATGATTGATGGGCGTAAAATTGCAGTTAATCTCTCCGCAAGGGAATTCTCGATGCAGAACCTTGGAAGGGAGAGTACATCATGGATAAACCAGCACCTGATCTACACGCACGGATTCGGGCTGGTAATGAGCAGAGTAGACAGGGTAACCCCCCAGGGACAACCTGAGATGCTGATATACGATATCCCCCCGAAATCAAAAATATCTATTACTGTTGAACGTCCGGAACTGTACTACAGCGAGCATAAAAATGAATATGTCATCGTCAATACTTCTGTCACTCCCGGAGAATTCGATTACCCTCACGGAAATGAAAACAAATACACAAGGTATAACGGGAAAGGGGGCTCTCATATCGGTTCATTCATGAAACGGCTTCTTTTTGCTGTATCATTTAATAATATCAACATCCTTATATCAAATAATATCACCGGTAAGAGCCGTATTCTTTTCCGACGAAATGTTGTGGAAATGGTCCGGACGATGACTCCGTTTCTTGATTTGGACCATGATCCGTATCTCGTAGTTGTAAACGGAAAACTGTATTGGATACTCGATTGCTATACCACTACCTCAAATTTTCCGTATTCGACACCAATTATTGTTGGTAGAAACAGGGCCATTAACTATATCCGTAATTCAGTAAAAGTAATAATTGATGCGTATAACGGCACCATTGATTATTATATTTCCGATGAAAATGATCCTATAATAAAAACCTATGCCAGAATATTTCCCGGTTTGTTCAAAAAGCTCACAGCAATGCCCGAAGATATTCGGGCACATGTCCGGTATCCTGAGGATATTTTTAATATTCAATCCAATATGCTGCTGCGATATCATATGACCAATGTGAATATATTTTTCAACAATGAAGACGCCTGGGCAATGCCGAAACAAATATATGAAAATTCAGAAGTCAAGTTAGAGAGTTATTATCTTGTAACAAAACTTCCTGAAGAATCGCAAAGTGAATTTATTCTGATTTTACCATTTACTCCGATACAGCGTAATAATATGGTTGCATTTCTGACGGCAAAATGTGATCTTCAGAATTACGGCAAGCTCACACTGTATACCCTGCCCAAAGACAAACTCAGTTATGGCCCGATGCAGATAGAGGCAAAGATAAACCAGGACCCTGAAATTTCGAAACAGCTAACCCTCTGGAGCCAGAAAGGGTCAAATGTTATTCGCGGCAACATGCTTGTTATTCCGATTGAGGATTCCCTGATGTTTATTGAACCATTGTATCTGAAAGCTGAAACAAGCGAGATGCCTGAACTCAGACGAGTATCTGTTGCGTATGGCGACAGGCTTGTGATGGAAGAAACTCTTGATGCCGCACTTGAAAAGGTGTTTTATGACGGAATATTTATCAACCGCAAAAATGATTCACTGCAGGATGTACGTGCGTCACTGAAGGACTATGCGGGACGGGCATATATGTATTTCATTCAGGCTGAAAATTATCAGAGGCAGGGGAACTGGGAGAAATACGGTGCTGAACTGAAAAAGTTACGCGAAGTGCTTACGCAAATGAAAAATCTACAATAAAGGATATATCAGAATTACATGAATGACACGATACAACCAATGATTGCGCTACAGAATATCTGGGATAAAGTTATCAAGGACCGGGATACTATCGACCGCAATAAAAAAGCTATTCAGTTCTGGAAACAGAAAGTCAGCGATATGACGGCAGCCTGTGTCATGCTTGAAAATGATATAAAAAAATTGAAAGCATATATAAAAGAACATGAAATTGATCTATCCGAAAAGGATACACACTCAAAAAAGCTTGAAGAGCGAAAGTTCTCTGTTAAAACGGAAAAGGAACTTCAGGCAATTGAACATGAACTTGAAAAAATAAATATTGAACGTGGTGCACTTGAGGATGATCTTCTTGAAAAAATGGAAACACTCAGTAATAAAGAAGATGACTTATATTCGAAAAAGCAGGAACTTGATGGAACCCGAACACAATCAGAAATCGATATCCAGAATCTGAACTTGGAAATTGATGAATTGACGCTGAACATCACGAACAATGAACAGCTTTTCGAAGATGGAATGTCTTCTGTTGCAAAAGAATACCTCTCAAAATTTAGAAAACTCATACAATCAAAGGATGGGAAGGCGATTGTTCCTCTTGAAGATAAAAATTGCGGAGGTTGTCATTTTGAGATTCCAATGCATCTCACACTTGAGATAGCAAAGGGGAATTCACTTATATCATGTACGAACTGCGGAAAATATTTGTATAAAAAACAGTAATTTCAACTATGGGGAAAATTTTAGTTGTCACCACGCATACCAATACACTATAAGAACAATTGAAACGTTCGCATACCTATATTAATCAAACGGAAAATAATGCAATGATATTAAGTATTGAAAGAGTTTTAAAACTGCTTTCCGAGGGAAAAAGTGCGGATAAAATCGCAGAACTCGGCGATGTACCCATTGACAATGTTTATGCAATGATTGATGAAGCTCGATTAATGCTTATGAAATCGGACAAGGAACGCATGAGGAAGAAGTTTATTATAAAAAAACCGCACTCTAATGAATTGAAAGATGATATTTTTGAAGGAGCGGAGATTTCAGCGATTGCCCTTGAATCCTCACTTATTATGTACACCGATGGAGCCTGTAGCGGAAATCCAGGCCCTGCGGGGATTGGTATTGTCATCTATGATACAGACGACAGACAGGTTGGTAAAGTTTCACATTTCATCGGTAACGGTACCGACAGCTTTGCTGAATACACAGCGGTGATACGTGCTCTTCAAATAGCTATTTATTTTAAAACCCGTGTTTTAAAAATTAGAACGGACTCGGAGTTAATCGTGAAACAGCTGACCGGAGAGTTAGAGATCAAAAATGACAGGATTAAAGAGCTCTATTCAGAAGTATCACACCTGAAACAGAAAATTAACAGTTTCAAAATTGAACATGTAACACGGAACCTGAACGATAAAGCAGATTATCTTGCCAAAAAAGCTATTTCTTTAGATTAAATTTTATTCCCCTGGAACACAGTTGCGTACATGAAACCTGAATGGTCACTGAAAGATACTGACGATACAGCTGCCGGAGAGTTGTCACGCACCCTCGGTTTAACCGCTAATCTTGCCGCGCTTCTTGTTTCCCGCGGCATTAAATCTCCGCAGGAAGCGTATAATTATCTTTATCATGATATCTCGATGCTGCATAGTCCCTTTCTTATGAAAGGAATGGCCGAAGCAGTGGCAAGAATTCGTAAAGCTGTTAATGAAAAAGAAACCATCGGTATTTTTTCAGATTCTGACCTTGACGGATTATCATCACTTGCAGTGATTGTTAATCTCCTGCGGAAAATAATGCCCGGTGATAATTTCATGTATCGTTTCCCGCGGGATATTGAACAGTATGGACTCACGAAACTTGTTGTGGACGAGTTTGCTGATAACAATGTGACACTTATTATCACCCTTGATTGCGGAATTAGAGATATTGATGAGATACGTTATGCGGCAGAGAAGGGTATTGACGTACTTGTTTGTGACCACCATGAAGCTGATTCAGTCCTGCCTGATGCAATTATTATAAACCCGAAACAGCCGGGATGCGGATATCCCTTCAGAGAGCTTGCCGGTGTCGGTGTCGCATTTAAGCTTTATCATGGAGTGCTGCTCAGTTATCTGGAACGTTTCAACAAACAGTTTCTGTTTGTTTCCCGCCATTCCGATACATACAATTTTTTTTCAATTCAAAACGGTATCAATGGGGAGTATTTATCCTGTGATACCATTGATTCATTGCTCGACAGTATTGATGATTTTGATGTTATCATGACATATATGCTGACTCCAGATGACAAGGAAAAACTATCGGCATTGTGCAGCAGTACGTGTATTGATATGAGCGCACAGATCAATGAGATACTCGCAACTTTACCGTTAAAAATTGCCTCAAGAGTGTTTACCTCGCATATCGATCTTCTTCACATGGCCTTTGTTCAGCTTGAAATGACAAAACGAATGCGTGAGTATCTTGAAGATATGCTCTCTCTGGTTACACTCGGGTCAATAGCGGACATTGTACCGCTTGTCGGTGAAAACAGGACAATGACGCACATCGGATTACAGGCACTGGAAAAAACAAATCATCACGGCCTTTCTGAAATTATAGGAAACAAGCCGGTTACCTCAAAAACTGTAGGCTGGCAAATCGCTCCTCTTCTGAACTCCCCGGGAAGGTTTGGTAAAACCGAATTGACTGCGGACTTTTTGCTCCATAATAATATTGACGAAACAATGGCATCATTAAATTCAATAAAAAAACTCAATGAGGAACGCAAGTCAGTTGTCAACGACTACTATACCGGTATTATAGATGATATTGAAACAGGGTCCCTTGAAGTAAAAGGAAATCTTCTGTTTTTCGAGTCGGACTCAATCCCGGATGGTTTAGCGGGATTGCTTGCAAACCGCCTCACAGATTATCTTGATATTCCAGTTATAGTTGCAACGCCAATCAATGATACCTGCGTAAAAGGTTCAGGAAGAGTAAAAGGACAATTCAACTTTTTTTCATTAATGGAGCCTCTGACAGACCTTTTTGAAAAAATCGGAGGACATGCACAGGCATTCGGATTCACAGCTCAAAAAAACAATCTTGCTGAAATAAAAGATAAACTTGTATCATCCCTTCTGCATAAGCCTCAGGATAATACAGGTATTGAAATAGACATGGAATTACAAATCGACAGTATCGATATTGATTTTATCCGCTCACTTTCCCTGCTTGAACCGTATGGACATCAGAATGAAGCACCAGTTTTTTTAAGCCGCAGCATAAAAGCATCTGCTGTCAGGGTATTCGGGAAAAACAACAATCACATAAAAATCCACATTTCCGGCTGCAATGGTCTCGAGGCAATAGGGTGGAACATGTCACACCTGGCAGAAACAATTGTACCGGGAAAAATTTTTGATGCGGTATATAAGGTTGATATCAACGAGTATAATGGTACAAGTTCACCAAGACTGATGTTGCTGGATATTGATAATTAGAACAAAAAAACGAGTAATTACTTATCCGCTGTATTCTCTATCTTAAACCTGTAATAACAAATTCAATCCTGTTAAAGTTTAACCTGTAATTATTAATTGTTAGCAATGTATCATTTACTTCAGAAGTGGAAGTAATCCTGTTGTTTCCAATCCGTTTTTCGGCATTAAGAAATAAAACAATTTTTTTTGTTTTTTCAATTGCTTCTGACATTTTCTCTTTTTCTTTTATGATTCCCTTTATTGAAATACGGCTTGAGGGATTATATATCATTACGGTACCGATTTTACTCAATAGTTCAATGCCGTTAGCGCTCAGGGTATTAGTGTTGCTTGTAAAAAGAATAAATTCAGGTATCACGCTGGTGTATTTACCATTCGCTTGTTTAAAAAATGATCCCGCAATAACAGCTTTCCTTCTGTTTTGCAATGATCCTTTATCGGCAATATCCTTATACTGATCCCGTTCATATATAATTTTTTCCCGTTCAATCTTTCTTGTCATTGCGATGGTATGCAACGTTTTTAATTCAACTAATGCAAGAACAGCATAAAATGAGGCAAGTGTATGATCCCTTTCTTCATCCATCTGATATTTCGCGGTATCGTAATACACCTTGGCATTGTAATAATGCCAGTGTGGGAAATATGGCTTCAATTCACTCTGTTGCTCAATCATATCAAAATATTTTTTTGCTTCAGATAATTCCCTTGCTGGTTCATATCGAATTTCAGAATAGCAATATGTTGACATTACTAACAAAACAACAGCAATAACTATTGTCTTTAATTGGAAAGGGAATTTAATTACCTTTTTGCAATAATTATGATATTTCATCCGTGATGATCCTGCTATGGGATTCAATGATTCGGGATATATAATCCTTCACCATCAATACATAATACTTCAATATATTTTCTTCTTGCTTCAATCAGCTGGAAAAAACCGCGTGCTTTAATAATTTCATAGTACGCTTTGTCCTGCTCACTTCGGGACAATAGCTGTGACGACCGCTGGATTAAAAGAAAAACCTGTGATATTTCAGCTGCAGCGTAATCTTCTGCTCCATTTTGTTTTAAAACCTGAAGCCGTTCTGAAACTTCCTGTATTAATTGTGAAACCTCAACTGAAGAATGTCTGTCAGCATAGAGAGGCACAATAAAGGTAAAAATACACCAAAGAATAATGAATATTCCCCATGCACGCTTGAAAATCCGCATTCCCCATTCTCCATTCAATATTTTCATTTTGATACAATATAGTTTATCGGTAAAATAATTCAATACTTTATTGATACCCATTTCACCATTTGTCTTTAAAATTATCCTTTCACAAGGTGATTATCGTCACCAAACTTCCTGAATGACTTTTTTCCGTCTGATAGATTGTATTATTAGTTTTATTCCTGTCAAAATTTCTTCTTAAATAAAAATTATTTATTTGACTTAATAATATAATTTTGCTGAAATAACAGTTGACTGTAAATCAAACCAGAAACAATTGTACTTTGACTTATATTTGTTTTTCACCCTGTAATTTTTTTAAAGAGGACGTATTATGAATATTGAGATCAATGATACCGACAATCAGGTAAATGTAATTGTTAATGGTGATATTGAAATGATGACGATCAAAGAGTTCAAAGAGAAGCTCTTTGATCTTGGTCAAAATGTTGATAAGGATGTCAAACTTGATCTTTCTAATGTTGATTATATTGACTCTTCCGGAGTGGGGGTTTTGATCAGTCTTATGAAACTCCAAAAGAAAAAGGGGAAAACCTTAAAAATTGCAAAAGTAAGCTCCCAGGTAATGAATGTTCTGCAATTAAGTTCCCTTTCTGATGTTTTTAATCTTTAATTATCCTTCCCGTAGCACAATATTTTACCTGATCACGAAGCATACTATTAGCAAGAAAAGTTATTGCCACGTTATCAGTTCCTGTCGATACTTGCCATTAAGTATTCCCTTTTAAATAAGTATTTTAATATTTCTGATCTACTAAACTTAGTAAATGGTACATACATGAATTCTATACGTATTGGAATCGGTTATGATGTGCATCCCTTTGTATGTGGTCGGGATCTTATACTCGGCGGCATCAGGCTTGAACACGATAAAGGTTTGGGTGGACATTCCGATGCTGATGTTTTAATCCACGCAATCATTGATTCGTTCTGTGGCGCAGCAGGTCTCGGTGATATTGGTAAACTGTTTCCGGATACCAGTGAAGAGTATAAAAATATACACAGTATATTGCTTCTTGAAAGAGTCAGCGCCTTACTGAAGGATATGGGAGCTTCAATTATTAATATTGATACTGTTGTAATCTGTGAACAGCCCAAAATACTCCCTTATGTTTATGAAATGAAAAACGCAATCAGTGCGGCTCTTGACAATCTTCCAGTGGAAAGAATAGGTATCAAAGGTAAAACAACCGAGAAGCTTGGTTTCACTGGAAGATCTGAAGGTATTGCAGTTCATGCAGTTGCGCTTCTGCAGTTGCAACAAAACACAGCATCACGTATGTAAAACGATTAAAATGTTGACACAATATTTAAATTGGGAATTTGTTTTGTTTTAATCAACAGAAAAAATCCATACAATGATTTCGAAACATATACATGATAATTGAAATTTGTGAAAGGTGTTTTATTTATGATAAAGAATAATATTGAACTTCTTAAAAGAGGAACCGAGGAAATTATTCCCGAGAATGAATTTCTGGAAAAGATACACAAGTCTGAAAAAGACAACAGGCCCCTTGTCATTAAAGCTGGTTTTGATCCCACCGCACCGGATATCCATCTTGGACACACCGTACTTCTGAGGAAAATGAAGCATTTTCAGGAAATGGGACACCGCATAATATTTCTTATCGGTGATTTTACAGGAATGATTGGCGACCCATCCGGGAAATCAGACACCCGGAAACGTTTGACCCGCGAAGAAGTCCTTGAGAATGCTGAAACATATAAAAAGCAGGTTTTTAAAATTCTTGACCCGGAGAAAACAGAAGTTGTGTTCAATTCTGAATGGTGTTCGAAGATGGCTTTTGCCGAAGTACTTGATCTTACTTCGAGATATAATGTGGCAAGAATGCTTGAGCGGGATGATTTCAGCAACCGTTATAAAGAAGGACGTCCTATATCGATCCTGGAATTCATGTACCCCCTGATTCAGGGATTTGATTCAGTTGCACTCCATGCTGATGTTGAACTGGGAGGCACAGATCAGAAATTCAATCTCCTGGTGGGACGTGATCTTCAGCGTGAATATGGGCAGGAGCCGCAGGTTATCATCACCATGCCTCTTCTTGTTGGCCTTGATGGTGTTCAGAAAATGAGTAAATCATTGAACAACTATATCGGCATTGAAGAAAAACCACAGGAAATATTCGGGAAGGTAATGTCTATCTCCGATGACCTTATGTATCTCTATTACGATCTTGTGACCGATGTGCCGAAAGATAAAATTGAAGCATACAGGATTGGCATTAAAGACGGAACCGTACATCCAAGGGACGTAAAAGTCATCCTTGCAAAAAATATCTGCGCACAATTTTATGATAATGAAACCGCCGATAGAGCAGAAGCTGAGTTTAACGAAATTTTCGTTAAAAAGAATATTCCAGATGATATAGCTGATTTTATCATTCCTTCATCAGATTTTCCCATTAACTACCTCTGATGAAGGAATGATAA
>ENA-UPTA01006474-UPTA01006474.1-activated-sludge-metagenome-genome-assembly--contig:-NODE-6474-length-10311-cov-5.736642_pt1 | contig 10311 bp, 5 predicted proteins | sample MGYA00238184_ERZ773361 | MGnify/ENA primary metagenome ERZ773361 (study PRJEB29100, sample SAMN05720205) | activated sludge metagenome | isolation source: anaerobic digester from wastewater...
AGTCATCCACCGGTTCGACCTTCTGGATCTGCGGCAGGGCCGAGAGCATCTCCACCGCCCGGGTGGGGTCGCCGAGCACCTTGACGCGGACCTTGCTCTGGATCCCCAGTCGCGGCCGGATTTCCTCCATGGTCCCGCTGAAGACGAACTGGCCTCGCTCGATGATCCCGATCCGGTCGCAGATCTCCTCCAGCTCGCTGAGGATGTGGCTGGAGACCATGATCGTCTTGCCCATTCGCTTGAGCTCGCGGAGCAGCTCTCGCATCTCGATCCGGGCCCTCGGGTCCAGGCCGCTGGCGGGCTCGTCGAGGATCAGGACTTTCGGGTCGTGGATCAGCACGCGGGCCAGGCCGAGACGCTGCTGCATGCCTCGCGACAGGCTGTCCACCGGGGCGCTGCGCTTCGAGACCAGATCGGTCAGCTCCAGGACGCCGTCGACGATGGCCTGGCGTTTTTTGTACTCGATCCCGAACGCTGCGGCGAAGAACTCCAGGTACTCGAACACCTTCAGGTCGTCGTAAACGCCCATGAAATCGGGCATGTACCCCACCCGCCGCCGGACCTCCCTGCCCTTCTTCGCCACGTTCAGGCCGTCGATGAACGCCTCGCCGCTGGTGGGTTCCAGCAACGTCACAAGGATCCGCATGGTCGTGGTCTTGCCCGCGCCGTTGGGTCCGATGAAGCCGAAGATGTCCCCGGCCCCGATGTACAGGTCGAGATTGCTCACCGCCACAAGGTTCCCGAAACTCTTCGTCAGTTTTTTCGTCTCTATCATGGCTTTTCCTCAAGGCTCGACCGGAACAAGGAGTCGTGCGAACTGGATGTGATTCACCGTGTAAGATCGATCTCGGATCGCAAACGGCGGCGGTGCATTCTCGAAGACCACGCACACCATTGCCGCTCCGGCATCGAGACAGGAGTACATGCCCCACGTACGGTCCAGGCAGCCCTGGGCGAAGAAGGCGTTGTCCGTAATGCCCGTCAGGCTCGCCGGCATGCGCGGCAGTTCTGCGCCAATCGGCCAGTTCGGCGGCCGGGGACCGCGATCTGAGTCGGGAAGCAGGCTCTGAGTCGACCAGAGCTGGAACAGCCGCGTCGATGTCTCAAACCGCTTTGTCCCATGGGACGCAACAGCGCCCAGATCCGCATACGAATCCGCGAACAGGACGTATCCCTTTCGAATGGGGTTGTCCGAGAGATTCTGAATCTCAACGGCCACCCTGCCGTCGCGTCGCTCGACGGTCGCAGCCAGCGGCATGTCCTTCGGCGTCCACTCGCACAACAGGGATTGCACGGTCCAGATGCTGATGGGCAGAGAGACCGGCAGATTGCCGCCGTCGGCTTGGCGGCAGAGAATCTGTCGCACGCCGGCTTCCCGCTGGTGGGCCCAGATCTCGTCCTGCATCGGCGAGATGCCCGACCACCATTGGTTCGGCGCCAGGTTGTCGAGCACGTAGTCGTCGCTGCGCGGGGCGAAAATGCCGGCATAACAGGTTGCCCAGGCACAGTCGCCGCCGGCGATGCCGTCGGTGACTGTGACGGCCCGCAGTTCCATCGAGCCGGCGCGGAGGTATTGGACGCCGTAATAGGCGCCGACGGTGAACACCACGATCCACGCGGCGCTCGTCAGCCAGGTGAACGGCTGCTTGTCCAGTCGCTTGAGAACCCAGTAATCGACAGGTCCCAGGAGTACCGCCAGCGAGGTCAGCGTCAGGATGACCCACCAGATGCTCAAAGGCTGCATCTGCCGCAATTCGAACAGATAGTCCATCACCTGGTTGACGGCGGCCTGGCCCACCCCGATGCGATGGCGATTGTCGTATGGATTGGAGCCGGCCGGAGGATCGGATTCGGAGGGGCTGCCGGTCAGGATGATCCTTCGTCTACGGCCCGCCGCACTCACGGTATCCGTCGCATTCGATGGTCCTGCTGTAACGCCGATGCAGGCCGCGATCTGGTTCGTCCAGAATGCGGCAGACCGCTCGGCCTGCGCATCTGTCAGTTGTGCGGGATCGAAGGCCAACATCGCGACGCGTCCGAAACCGAGGCGGCCGGTTCCATGGAGAGAGCCTGTCTCCGGCCGGATCCGGGCCGGCATCGGCGTCCCAGGCTTGGGCAAAAGGGGCCACGCTGTCACCGTCTGAGGCCGACCTGAATCCAGTCCCCACGCGTCCATCGCCAGGGACGGGATCTCGACCTGCAACGGCTCGCCGATCTGGAACGGAATCGCGGCTCGCAGCGGGCTATCCTGCGGCAGAGGATGCCGCCCGAGAACGAGCAGCACTGTCCCGCCGTTCGACGCCCACTCGCAGATCGCCTGGACCTGCTGGGGCTTGAACTGCGACCAATCGGGATCGCACAGGACCAGGACATCCAGGCCCATGAACCCGGTCCAGTCCCACGGGACATCCCGGGCCAGTTTGGGTCCCACATAGACGTGTCCCTGGCCGCGGGCCGACAGGCACGCCGTCTCCTTCGCAAGTCGCATCAGGCCGAACTGCGGAGAACCCACCAATCCGACGAGCAGGTCCTGTTCGTGAACGGTACGAAGCAGCCGATTCTGAGACGAGTAGTCCCACAGTGTCCGGGAGTAACGCCAGCGGACTCGCCCATGATCGTCCCGGATGGTCAGGTCGCAGGCGCCTGCGCCGAACGCAAACTTGGCCACGAGCGAGATCGGGAGGGAGACATCGGGCATCAGGACGAAGGTCTGCGCGACATCCAGCGTATTGAGCCCATCCTGCTGAGCCGAGACGGAAATGGACCCTGCGAACGGTTCCTTCAGATCGCTGCTGATGCCGAGTTCGACCGGCGTCCACTCCATGGGTCGATAGTACCCGTCCCATCCGCACGAGAAATCCACGTTGAACTCGATCTCCTTCGCCGCATGGAGACCGGCCGCGCACATCAGCACGCACAGACTCGCAGTCAACACTCTCAGCATCTGATCACTCCACTGCACTCCGATCCTCGCTCAGATCCGACTCTTCAGATTGTACGCAAGCCATTCGATACACACCAGCGCCAGGGCCGCGAGCGTCAGCAGCGGCCACAAAGGGACGTTCGCCCGCTGAACCCCCTGCTCCTGGGCGGTAACCGCCACGCCGGCCAGCTCGATCCTGTCTTTCGGCTCGATGCGGCTTTCCTGCGGCTCCAACAGATTGACCGCATAGAATTGTGGCGGTCCCTCCGGCGGGCGGGCGGTGTAGACGCCGACGCGGTATGTCCCGGGAAAACGCACGACGCCGCTCGGGTCCGCCTGCATCTCCACCTCGGCGCCGTCGGGACAAACCACGGTGAAGGTGGTTTCGCCCGAAGCGTTCTCGATGGTGATGGGCTCGCCGACGGCCAGCGCATGCCTTCGCCCGTCGCCGGCCTCGGTCCCGAGGAACCCCAGGGCATTGTAACAGAACAGAACGAAACTCGGCTCGAACGGCCAATTGCTCTGGAGGATGTCGAACCCGGCGATCAGGTACGTGCTGCCGTAGCGTCTCAGCAGGGCCACCGCGGGCGACTCGTTGAATTCCGCCAGCACTTCCGCATCCCGCGGCAGCACGAGCCGATGGCTCCGGGCTGCGACGAGATTGGTCATATTCACGTATTGCAGGACCGGATGCTGCGAACGCCAGTCGACGATGAGCTGGTTCTCCACCTCGCCGGGCGAATTCACGTCAATTCCCCCTGGAGGAGCCCCGAAGACAAGGTATCTGCACTGCGGGAGATGCGCCGGGACGTGGTTGTCGAGAACGATCACGTCGTATTGCTGCCGAGCGGCGAACACGGTCGGGTCGAGAGCGTCGAATCCCGCCGGCGTGCAGGGGTCCAACCGGGCGATTGGGCAGGCCTTGAGGGCCGATTCCAACACGGCGTTGCCCTGCGTGACCAACAGGACCGACAGTCGTCTCGGCGGATCGAGGACGCTCCACGCCGCATCGTCGCAGGCCAGCGCATCGCGGCCCAATTGCCGCACTTCGAGCACGCCCGCTTCACCGTGCGACAGCGAAAAACTGACGGTGGCCTGGCCCGGTCGAAATGGATCGTCGCCGGCTTCGGCTTCACAGCCGGGGATCGTCACCGACCGGACCGCATGCACGTTGCCACCGACGGCCAACTGCACGTCCCGAGTGACCGGCTCGGTCCCGAAATTGGCCAGGGAAGCGAAGACCTCGACCTCCTGCGGCTGCTCGTACGACCGCCTGGCGTCCATGGCCGTGATGCCGACGTTATCCTGCGATTCGCCGATCCGATGGAAGACAAGCTCGTCGGGACCGACGAGCACGCCCTCCAGGTCGGCAATCCGTCCATCGCTGAAGAGCACCAATTGAGCGGGCTTCTCGCCCGACTTGCCGTTGGCTTCCGCGCTGGAGGACTGTGCGAATGCCCGGGCCACCGTGACCGCTTCGCCCAGGCGGGAGACGCTGTCTCCGGGCTCGATCTCGTCGATGCGTGCCGCGAGTTGCCGTTTGTCCGATGTGAAGCTGCATACGACGCCGGCGCGCTGGTCGAAGGCGATCACCATCGCGTGGTCGGATCGGTCCCGCCAGGAGAGCGTCGAACCGCTTCGCATGGATGCGACGAAAGCCTTCGCCTGCGTCTTGGCCGCGTCGAGCCGGGTCGGCGCCACGTCGGTGGCGTTCATGCTGGCCGAGCGATCGATGAGCAGGACGTATCGGCGGCCCGGTCCTCGCTGCAGGTCGAGCACAGGGCCCGCCAGCGCGAGCAGGATCGCGGCCAGCGCGAGCAGTTGCAGCAACAGGAGGAGGTTCCGCCGCAATCTCTGGAACGGCGCGTTGACCTGCAGGTCCCGCACCGCCCGCTTCCAGAGCAGCGTGCTGGAGACAATCGCCTCGTGCCGCTTGAGCTTGAGGAAATAGAGCAACAGCAACAGCGGTACGGCGGCCGCCGCGGCATAGAGACCAACAAGTGGTGTCAGAAATTCCATAGCGATTCTACCGCAGCAAGTGAATCCGACGCAGGTAGTTCAGGACCAGGGACTCGACGGAATCCGCGGAATTCGCCTGCACATAGACTGCGCCACGGTTCGTGCAGAAGTTCCGCAGTTCGTCGCACCAAGCCGCCAAGTTGCGCTTGTAATATTTGATCAGGGCGGCGCTGACCGTAATCTCGGCCGTGTCGGCGTCTTCGATATCGAGCAGTTTCAGGTCGCCCGTCAGCTCCGGCGAGATCTCCTGGGGCGACAGGACCTGGATCACATACAGGTCGTACCTGGCTCCGATCAACCGCCGCAGCGCAGCCTCGTAGCCCTGCTTGAACAGGAAATCAGAGACCACGATCGTCACACCGCAGCCGATGCGGGATGCAGTCGCAGCCCGGCAGGCCTTCTCGAAATCCGAGAGGCCGTCAAACTCGGTGCTCAGGAGCATCTCGGCCATCTGCGGCAGGTAGTTGCGGCCCCGCATGTTGGGCAACTGGGCGCAGATACCGTCGCCGAACAGGCTGATTGTGAGCCGATTGTTGTTGGCCAGGCTGACGTAGCCCAGCGCCGCAGCGAGCCGCTTGGCGAAAAGCCCTTTCGCCGGTTCGCCGAAGCCCATCGAGGCGCTCGTGTCCACGAGGACGTGCACGGTCAGATCCTGCTCTTCGAGAAACAGCTTCAAGAAGAGATGTTCGAGCCGGCCGTAGATGTTCCAGTCCACGAAGCGGAGGTCGTCTCCGACCACGTAGGGACGATGGTCCGCGAATTCCACGCTCTGGCCGCGGCGTTTCGAGCGACGTTCGCCCTGGAGCTTGCCCTGCAGGATCTTGCGGCTGAGCAGGTCGAGCGAGTCGAGCCGGGCCATGAACTTCGGGTCCAGCAGGTCAGTCAGCTTTCGGGTTGTCGGCTTTGTCGTTGGCATCTGTGTTCAACGGAATCGGATAGGACAAATGGAATCCATGAGACCTATGCGATGGATTTCTCCTCTATGGTTCTCGGGACGTTCTTGAGGATGTCGGCCAGCACGTCGTCCGTCTGGATGCCCTCGGCCTGACCTTCAAAGTTCAACAGCAGCCTGTGTCGCAGGGCAGGCAGCGCCGACTTCGCGATATCCTCGAAACTCACGTGGTATCGCTCGTCGAGCATGGCGCGGACTTTGGCCGCCAGGACGATCGCCTGCACGCCGCGAGGCGACGACCCGAACCGGACGAACTGGTTCGTCAGGCTCGTCGCGAACTCGCCCTGCGGATGCGTGGCCAGGACCAGGCGGATCGCGTAGTCCTGTACGTGCTCGGCGACGACGACCCGCCGAACCAGCTTCTGGGCCCAGAGGATCTTCGCCGCATCCGCGACCGGCTGGGCCTGCGGCTCCTGTCCCGTCGTGGTCCGGTCCAGAACCGCCTTGAGTTGCTCGCGATTGCTGTACGTCACAAGCAGCTTGAAAAAGAACCGGTCGAGCTGGGCCTCGGGAAGCGGATAAGTCCCTTCCTGCTCGATGGGGTTCTGCGTCGCCAGGACCATAAATGGCTCGGGCAGCCGGCGGACCTGCCCGCCGCTCGTGACGGAATGCTCCTGCATCGCTTCGAGCATGGCCGACTGGGTCTTCGGCGTAGCGCGGTTGATCTCGTCGGCTAGGATGATCTGTCCGAAGATCGGGCCTTTCTGGAACTGGAACTCGCGCCGACCGGTCGTCGCGTCCTCCACGACGAGGTTCGTGCCTGCGATATCCGCGGGCATCAGGTCCGGCGTGAACTGAATCCGACGGAACTCCAGCGACAGAGCCGAGCCGAGTGTGCGCACCAGCAGCGTCTTACCCAGACCCGGCACACCCTCCAGCAGGACGTGCCCGCCGCCGAAGAGAGTGATCAGGACGTTGTCCACGATGTCCTCGTGGCCGACGATGACCCGACCGACTTCTCCACGAATCGCCTCGAACATCTCGCGGAAGTCCGCACATTGCTGTTCCACATTCTTTTCGTCGCTCATCATCTTATCCTTGTTCACCATGACCTGTCTTTCTACGTTTGGCCTGCAGGAGCTGATCGATATGCGTGCTCTTCGCCGCGGGCTGGGGCGGCTTGGGTTCCTCCACAGGCTTCGCCGGCGGCGTCTCCTGCCGCCTGGGCTGCGAATCGAGGGTGTCGCCCCGATACCTGTCGCCGCCTTCATATCGTTTCGCAAAGACGCCGTCCGCCGCTCCGGCGGACCACTGGGCCCGCAGCTTGTGCCGTCGCGCCTGCAAGCGGGCGATCCGCTCGTCCTTCTGCTGCTGGGCCGTCGCGGTCAGCCAGCCTTTGACCCTGCGCAGGCCCGCCCGCACATCGACGACGACCCGCCGGACCGCCACATCCAGCAGAAACAACGCGATCCACACCAGCATCAGCGGTTGTACCAGCGGCAGGTGCGTCTCGGGGAACTTCAGGCCCGCGGAATCGAACAACTTCGCCTCGTTCGGATCGGAATCCAGCGACAGGACCCGGCCTCGCGTCATCTTGCTGACCTCCACCAGCAGAGGCGCGTTGTCGCAGAGATCGCGAAATTCCGGCGCAAAGGGAATCGTCACGATTGCGTTGGCCAGACGCGGGCCATTCTGCACAGGCGCCGCCGCGTCGCTTCCGTCGGCTTGCGCCGCTCCAATCCTGTGGTACTGGAGGCTCACGATGTAACTACCCGGCGAACACGCCTGGAATCGGCCCAGATATTGTCCCGGCCCGGTCTGCGTCAATTGCAGCGGCCGACCCTCCATCTCCGGCGTCAGCACCTGTCCCTCGATGGACGCAAGCTGCAGAAATCTGCCCTCTGCGTCGAGCGCCTCGACACGGACCGTGGCCTCCTGGCCCTCCACGTCGGTGAAGATTTCGCACTCGGTCGATTGAGAGGGCTTGCCCGCCCAACGGATCACCTGTTCCCAGAATTTCGCGAACTCGGGCCACTGCACCCACTGCGCCGCCCACCGGCTGTCCGCGGAACTCGTGAACGCGACGCACCGTCCGAGCCCGGACTGGCAGGTCGCCAGGATCGGGTCCGCCTGGCTGCTGCCCAGAACCACCTGGTTCAGGCCGCCCTTGGGGCCGGTCAGCACATACCCATCGAGCGGGGGCAACGCGGTCGAAACGCCGGTGAGGATTTCGCTGAGCAGGCAGACGATCTGCGGCGAGAACGTCTCCTCGACAATCATCGACCGGCGGACAACCTGGGCCTCCTTGATGAAGACCTCCGGGATCGTCGCGGGATCGGCCACCGGATAGAAGCGTCCCTGCGCCGCGGCGGCAATGTCGTGCAACAGTTGCCCATCGGCATCCGCTCCCACCGCGACGGTGGAGATCGTGATTCCCGACGCAGCCATATCCATCCCGAGCTTGCTGCAATCTTCCGGGTAGGCGGTCTGCCCATCCGTCAACAGGATCACATGTTTGACCGTCGGCTTGGCATCTTTCAACGCATCGAACGCCAGTTCCATGGCCGGGCCCATGATCGTCCCGCCGCCGGCGCCGATCTGGCTGATCCTGTGGAAGATTCCCTCCTTGTCGACAGCCGGTCCCAGCGGCACGATCCAGTCACTGGCCGCATCGAAGAGCACGATGCCCACGAGGTCCCTCCGGCTCAGCAACCGGACGGCCCCCGCCGCAGCGGCCTTGCAGATCTCGACCTTCTCTCCGACCATCGAACCGCTGTGGTCCAGCACGAGCACCAACGCGCCCAGGGGCAGTTGCTTCTTCTGTGGCGGGTCCAGATCGACGGGCAGCATCGTCGCCACTGGCGAGCCGATCCAGCCGCCGGCTCCGAAGGCCTCCGGCCCACCCACCATGACAAGCCCGCCACCGAGGTCATTCACGTACCGACACAACATCTCCTGCTGGGCCATCATGAAGTGATGCACCGGCGTATTCGCCAGGACGACCGCATCCACGTCGAGCAGGCGAGCGAGGTCGTCGGGCAGTTCGGCAATGTCCTCGTGGACCGTGCTGATCCCCGCCTGCTGGAGGGCTCGGGCAATGCCCTCGCCCGCTCGCTCCGTGTCGAAGACCCGCACATGGCCCGGTCCGGCGACATAGGTGATCGTGCCGGCCCGGTTGTTCTCCGCGATCCTGTCCTGCGCCGGGTCGTCCGCGAGGAAAACGGCCTCGAAGTCGTAGATGCCGCGAGGTCCCACCGGGACCGACACCATCTTGACGTTGGTCCCGGCCTTGAGCTCCACAGGGACTGCAACCTCCGAAGTCTCCGGCATCAGATCGACCGGCTTGCCGTTGAGCGTTAAGAACAGCTTGCCGTGAACGTCCCCTGTGCTGTCCAGGAGAAAACGCAGGGGGACGGTCTGGCCGCTCCGGATTCGCGGCGGCGCGGCCAACCGCCGGAACAAGACCTCGTTGCCATATCGGTATCGCAGCGGCAGGACATCGATGGGAATCCAGTTGGCCGCGGCGGTTCTCGCCGCTTCCTTCAGGTCGCCTTCCGTCTCATTGCCTTCGCTGGCCAGAACGATCCGCACCGCCGTATCGGGAGGCGCGATGGCCATCGCCATCTGGACGCCATCCGCAAGCCGGCTCTGGCCACCCGTCAAAAGCGTGTTCCTGCGGCGGACCTGGGCGTCGCCCGAGGGCAGCGTGGAAATGCTTGCCTTCTCGGCCACGTCCACGACCGCGAACTGGTCCTGCGTCTCCTTGCCGACGACGGCTTTGGAGATGTAGTCGAGAGCCGTTTCGGCCAGTTGCGTCGGGATGGACTGGCTGCGATCCAGCACCGCGATCACGGTCGTGCGCCGGTTCCGCTGGAGCAGTGTGGGCCGAGCCAGCAGGATGGCCAACAGCAGGATAACCGCAACGCGAAGGAGGATCGCCACGACGCGGCGGGTCGTGCGCAGCGACGTCAGGCTCCGCCCGGCCAGCCAGACCATGGGAATGACCACCAGGCTCGCCGCAAGCCACCAGGGCTGACCGAGATAGAAGCCGTATGCGTCGCTCACCGCCTGTCACGGCCGGGGGCCGTTCTCCTCAAGTTGGTTGAAATACGTTTTGACTGCGTCTTCGTATCGACGCGGGATCTGGTTCTCGCTGATCGCCTCGGCGGCACTGGCCCGACCGGCCTGGACAACCTCCGTGAAGCTCCGCTGGGCCTCACCCTTGACCTGCGCGTCCCTGAAATACCAGCTTGCCACGACGGGACCGCCTTTCCCCTGCGTCGGCGCTCTTTCCATCTTGTTTGCAGTCAGCGGGTCCGACGCAATGACATGATCTCGGCCGGCTTTCAGACCGATCCCTTGACCGTACCCGCTTTCCTCGCCTCCCTCGCTCACTTCCCAATGACCGCTCTTCAGATTCCGGCCGAGACTGCCGAGTGCTCCCGAGATTTCCGCCAGGCTCACCTCAAGCTGGATC
>ENA-UPTA01006476-UPTA01006476.1-activated-sludge-metagenome-genome-assembly--contig:-NODE-6476-length-10309-cov-7.442949_pt1 | contig 10309 bp, 5 predicted proteins | sample MGYA00238184_ERZ773361 | MGnify/ENA primary metagenome ERZ773361 (study PRJEB29100, sample SAMN05720205) | activated sludge metagenome | isolation source: anaerobic digester from wastewater...
AGCCTGCAAGGAATTTGGTTTCGGACGCGAGTTCGACTCTCGCCGCCTCCACCAACGCAATACATCGCGTCATTTGATCATTGCACCGGTGCGAAACGAATATGGAAGTTGTCTGTTTGCCCCCACACTTTTGAGGATGTGGGGGTTTCTCTTTTTAAGCCAATCTTATTCGAGGTATTCAAAAAAAGGTCTCTGCTGCCAGGCAAAATTTTCTTCGCGTCGAGATTTCTTCGCTTATAGAATTCCGAAAGGTAACAGTTTACTTCTGATCTTGCCGGTTGAAGTTCTGAAATTAGCGAATATAGGAAAAAATGAAAATCGAATCAAGAAGTTGCCTCAACAATGTTTTAAGAAGGCTCATTCGAAAGGACTATAGACACTGTTTACTAAATCTTCCGCAGAGACTTGTTGGCGAGGGAAATATTCATCTTTCTTCCATAATGAGAGTCTCTGTTCGTGATAGTTATGATGCCGGCGGCTCATTATTCTTGTGTTTTGGCTCAGTTTTCTGCGCGATGTTACCGTTATATGATTTGCATTCGAAACGAATCGATTACACTTCTTTCCTTGCGAGGTTCTTGATATCTGTGAATACGGTAATTTACTTCTGAACAATTTTCTGTGGAGAGAGGGGTGCTTGGCGCTTCAAAAATTATTCGAAATGATGGTTTCTTCTTCAGCAGAATATCTTAAACATGGTTACATCTGCGTCAAAAAAATGCTTTGCGTATTGATTTGATATCTTTTAAGGTGTCAGCGGAACTAGGAACTTCAATATCGTCATTTCATCGTATACTTTGTTCCTTCCTTTCCAGTTCTTTACATTTCGGTTTACAATGGATTTGATTACGTTATTCAGTACCTTTATCGTTTTGTCTTTTCTGCACCTGTTGTGATAACATCTAGTTGAGCATCGTTTCTAGTTCTCAGTCAACTGAATAGCAGCACCACTGGATCTTCCGGAGGCTCTCCTTTTTGAGAAACCCTGATTCAAGCTGATTCTTGAAGCACTGTTACGAGACCGATAGTAGCAATGACGATAGATAAGAAGAGCGTTCTACTGTCGTATGGTTTGGAGACAAAGTTTTAGGGGGGAACAAATGGCAACAAATATCACTGTACGCCTACCCTGGCACATGAACGGTTGGAACGGAACCGTGTGCAAGGACCCAAAGGGGAATACGTATTGTTCGGGCAGGTTCTCATATCCCGGCGATACTATAGCCAGAAAAAAGGATGAGAGTTACGAAGTTGAGTTTGCTGGCAAACACTGCAGTCAACTCGATATTCCGCCACCCTGTGCCTTAAGCTGTAACGCATTCGGAGGCAAAGCTATGCGTTGCCTACACGAACCGCCGAATTGGTTCAACGGGGCAAGTGGTGTCTGGGCTGAAGTGCCTCCGTATACCGTTAACATTTGGCCGTATGAACAAATGTACAGTAAAGAAGTGCAGGCAACTGCCGCCGCAGGCAAATCATATAACAATAATACGCGCCGCAGACTAGCAAGGGAGTTTTTCGACCAGTTGACCCCAAATGAGTCGCTTCTTGTGTACTACGCAAATTACAGCAACCCTTTCAGTAACGAGGAAAAGCAGCGTTATATTGTTGTTGGCATTGCGCGGTTAGGCCAGCCGGTTGGAAGCGAGATGTTCTATGAGAATGTTTCCGAAGAGATTAAACGCGATTATGCTAATGGTCTTGTTTGGCAGCGTTCCATCACGTCGGCATACCCTGAACAGGGTATGCGAATCCCGTATGAACTCTATTATAGTAATCAAGAGGTGTTAGACAACATTGTTATCGAACCTGACAATCCAAGAGCATTTAAATATGCAACCCGTGAAATTGCAGATGATGATCTTATTACTCTTGTTGAGCGATTGATTGGCGTAGCCGATTATCTCTCAGAACACGGTGACACATCGCAGAACTGGACATTACGTAGACAATGGCTATCTGTTTTACTCAGCGACCTTTGGAAGAACCGTGGTGCATATCCTGGATTTCCGCAGGTTCTGAATTATTTGGGCTGTGCTGACCTCGCTGAGAAGTACCTTGTTGAAACAAGGAACAATAATAGTGTTCGGGCATACGAAGCAATAAGAACTGAACTCATATCAGACACGAGAATGAAGCGGGCTATCGCTCTCAAGGGCAAAGACAAAGAGAGGCTGCTTTTGGACATCATTCCAAGGTTCAACCTTTCGAAAGAGCAAATAGCAGCACTCATAGATAAAGACGGTGTTGAAAACGGTATCTCGGCTTCTTCGAAAGAAATCGCTGAGAATCCGTACTTGCTATGCGAGCAGTATATAGGCAATAGTCAAGACGATGTAATTTCGTTTTATCAGATTGACAATGGTGCTTTGCCTTCACCGGAATATGGTGTCGAGAAAATGACTGATGCCGACTCCGCTGAACGATTTCGTGCTTTATGCGTGGATGCTTTGCACTGGGATAATACACATAGCTTCACTCCTTCAGAACGTATTCTTGACTTGGTGAACCACCGAATAAGCAAGATGCGAGACTGGCGGCAAAAGGAATTTACCAACGTTTATTTCGAGGTAGATCGCGAAACACTGTCAAAAGCGATAACGTTCCGTACTGATGAGAAGAGCGACAAACTATATCTTTACCTCAATGAGGTCTATGGAGATGAGCGCCTTATTGAACGTACTTTAAAGAGCCTTGCGTCACGGGGAGACATTCAACTCAAGCAGCCCATGACTCCCGAAAAGTTCAAGGCCACGCTTTTTGAAAGTACAAGTTCCTTAGCAAGTATTCCTGAATACGGCGAAGCCATCCAGAAACAAGCCGAAGTATGTGCCAAGGTTTTCCGAAAAGGGCTATGTGTGATTTCTGGTGCGGCAGGTACGGGCAAAACTTCACTAGTTAGTAAAATAATTGACAAGATTAGACAAACTGAGGGAGTGGGCGTGAGTATTAAGCTACTCGCTCCGACGGGAAAGGCTGCAGAGCGTATTCGAGAAAAGACAGGGCAAACTGCCACTACTATTCACTCTCTGATTGCGAGTGGTGGGTGGTTGAACGAAAATATGACTTTCAAGCGCTCCGGCGGCAAGCAGGACAAAGAAGTTAACACGGTAATCATTGATGAAACATCGATGGTTGATTTGAGCCTGCTCGCCACGTTATTCAGGGCAATACTCTGGAATAACGTGAAACGGCTAATTCTTGTTGGAGACCCGAACCAGTTACCGCCTATTGGTCGTGGAAAAGTGTTCTCAGATACCATTGAGTGGCTACGACGAGATTATCCTGCGAACGTTGGTGAGTTGAAACACAACATCCGTCAAATGGAAAACCGAATCAACAATCACGGAACTGGTGTCGTTGATCTCGCCGAAGTTCTCATTCAGGAAAAGCAAAACAGTATGGAGAAATCAGTTCGGGAATTGGTTTTACGCAAGATTCAAGAGGGAAATATAGTTGACAAGGATTTAACCGTTCGCTACTGGCAGACTGCGGACGATTTAGATGAACTCATCAGGCAAGAACTAATCCGTGATTTGGGCGCTGAGACAGACGAAACAAAGTTGCCGGATTGTTGGATAAGTGCTTGTACGTTGGCGGACAGCCGAGAGCGGAATCCTTCATTCCTCCAAGTGTTGTCACCTTTCAGAGGTGATGACCACGGGACTGACAGGCTAAATTCTGTTCTTGAAACGCTCCTTAACAAGAGATGGGCGGATAGATTTACGCTCGATACCATTACACTGTTCGATAAAGTAATCCAGATTGTTAACCGCCCAAAATCTAATCCGATTTACGCATATAATTGTGATACGAGACAAAATGAGACGGTAGAGGTATTCAATGGAGATATGGGCTTTGTCTACCCGCATGGCTTTGATGCTAAAAAAATACACTATATGCGCAAACTAGAGCATTTTTCCGTGAAATTCAAAGGTAAGGAAAATTACTCTGTTGGCTATGGAGGAGGCTTAGGTAAAACAAGTATTGGACATTGGATAAGAAAAGAAGATCCAATCAATAATCTTGAACTCGCTTATGCAATCTCTGTTCATAAATCTCAAGGCAGCGAATTCAACATTGTCTACCTTGTCTTGCCGAAGCGCAAAAGTTCAACGCTGTCAATGGAATTGCTTTATACCGCGGTAACAAGGGCAAAGGGTCGTCTTGTACTATTAATTCAAGAGGATATTTCGGCTCTGTCCTGCTTGACTAAAATTGAACGGTCAGCGGTTAGGCGCATTAATTCTTCTGTTTTTAAGTTTGAGCCATTGCCAGAACAGCTCTCATATTTGCCCGGATATTATGAGGAGTATAAGGTTATCGCTACACTAGCAGACTACTTTGTTCGTTCGAAATCAGAGGCTCTCATTGCAAATGCGCTCCATGCTACAGGGCTAGACTTCAGCTATGAGAAGCCGCTGTTCGCGCCCGACGGAACAATGTACCTGCCGGATTTCACCGTGATATTCCAAGGTAATGACTATTACTGGGAGCATTGGGGACTTCTTGAGAAAGAACGGTACGCTTCCCATACCGCAGAAAAGAAAGAGTGGTACGAGAAACATTTTTCCGGTAGATTGATAGAATCTTTTGAAGGCAATGATATTAGTACACAGATCAAGGCAATATGTAAAGAAAGATTTGAGATCGAACTATAAGGGAAGAAGTCCACAACCATCAACTCAAATACAGCAATTACGGGCATTAGGAATTTGACCAAGTATCAGTTGTGTAGTCAAATTTTTGTCAAACAGGCGATAATGAACTGTTTCTGAGAATAGGTGAAGGTTGCATTATAATACAGATTACCCAACCAATTCACTTTGCCGGTTTTTCATCATATTCTATGAACTAGCTCACAATGGTTTTCGATCTCAGCGGTTGTAAACAATATCTGCCGTGCATCATCTACATAATCACATTTATTTTGTTTATAATACCTTTTATGATTTCGTTGCTAAACTCAGTTCTTACGACTTCGTCGGTTGAAGTTTTGAAAGTAGTCAAAGACTGAGAAAAAAAGTAAAACTTAAAAAGTTGCAGCTATAGTGCTTTCAGAAGCTCGATTCTAGAGGTTTGTAGACGTTTTTAGGCGAAGCCATTCCCGTTATGGAGAGTATCTTGCTGCTATAAGAGTCACCGTTATCTTCAAGTATAGTTTGTCTCTCTTTGAGGTTAAGTTTCACCATCTTAGAGACTTTAGGGAGTCCCTTATTTTTCAACCTGAGTTTAACTCCACTTTGACAGCAAGAAATCCGAAAACAGCTAAACATGGGAAAAAATGAAAAGAATAAGAGACGTACCATCACAGTGGTCTGTTATGCAATCTCTTTGAGTAGATCCGGTGGTCTTATTCTGAGCGCTTTGAAAGTGTCGTAAGCATTGCCCATCATTTCAGCCCTTGCAAGAATGCGTTTGCCCTAATCATGAATATGACTTTTTTGTAATAGGAGTGGTTGCGTAAGAAGCATAGTGGTATGCTTAGAACCTTTGTGGGTGGTACGTGTGGGTGGTCAGGATCAAAGAACAAGAACTGGATAAAATTCATTAAGAAACAGTTCAAAGCTATCTAGTCAGAACCTCCTCAATTCGTCATCTGAAGTGCTCCTGTTAAGGATCTGGTCTTTGATCTGTTTATAGAATCACGAAACATATTTTTCTCTAGATCAAAGGCACAATGAATTTCTATGTATTTATTAGCTACTAAAAATGATCAGCAAGAAATAGATATCTTGTCGGAAAACCAAGGAGAGACTTCTATAATTGAGAAGAAGAGTAGACAGGATCAAGAGAAACGCGTAATCTCATTTGATTTCTAGAAACAAAAATGTATTCAGTTGTCCTTTCAAGAATTTTCCGATTAGCTTTCAGACAGTTTTACACTGTTTTACACTTATGAGCAGAAGAAGAAAATAAGATTTGTGACAAAGCGAAAGATGGGTACAGGATTTGACAGAAAAGAGGAGGTGCAAGGATGAAGAACATTTCATTGTTACTGCTTACCAGTGTCCTACTTTTCCTATTATTGGGATGCCCTTCTCTAGAAAAACCTCCGACAATTAACATACCGGATCAGACAGTAGATGAGGGTAAGGTTCTTCAGTTCGATCTAAAACAATATTCCAAAGATGAGAACATAAACTCCCTGGTCTTCAAAATAGTCTCTGGAATTGGGCAAATAACAGGATCCGATTATAAATACTCCCCAACGTTTGAAGATTCGGGCATAAAAGAAGTGAAGATAAGGGTAACAAACTCGAAAGGCGCATCTGCCGAAAACTCTTTCAGAATAACTGTTAATAACATTAACAGGTCTCCCGTGTTAGAAATACCAGATCAGACAATGAGTGAAGGTGAAACCCTTACGCTCAACCTGAACGATTATGCAAATGATCCAGATGGAGACACGCTCTCTTTCTCTTTGGTATCGGGAGTGGGAACAGTAAATGGTGCCATATACACTTACACGTCCGCCTATGATTTGCTGAGCAAGCAAAGAGAATACGATCCAACGGCGCAAAGTGTGGTTTTCCCGGTAGTAATCAGTGCGAATGATGGAAAGGGTGGAGATGCAGAAGACTCATTCAACATAATAGTCGGAGACGTTAACCGTCCTCCATATATGCCCACTCTGATTTCACCAATAGATGGTGAATTAATTGACAACTCGGTATCAGTTGTACTCAGTTGGGAATGCAATGACCCCGATGGAGACACGCTTTTCTATGATGTTTATTTGGATACAAAACCAGCTCCAGAGGCGATGATTTTTGAAGACTATGAAGAGACGACTCTAGAGATAGAGACCTTGTTGTTCGGAACGGAATACTACTGGAAAGTAGTTGCTGAGGACCACAACGGTGGAGTAACTGAAAGTCAAGTGAGAAGCTTTGTTATTTCAGAATATCAGGGAAGGGACATTGTCTGGATTGACGCAGGAAGAAGCCATACAGTTGCACTAAAGGAAGATGGTACGGTCTTAACTTGGGGGGAAAACTTTTATGGTCAGCTTGGAGATGAAAGTGATATACCTAGCCATTTCCCAATGTATGTTAAGGGTCCGGATGGAGAAGGCCTGCTGGGATCAATCGTAGCTGTCGCTGCAGGATACTTGCATACTCTAGCATTAGCTGCGGACGGTACTGTATGGGCATGGGGAAATAACGATTCCGGTCAGCTTGGCAATGGAACGAAAGCTGATAGTAGACTTCCGGTTCAAGTTAAAGGGCCGGGATCAGAACCATTTCTTATCGGCGTTGTTGCAATTGCGGCCGGAGGAAAACATAGCTTAGCTGTGAGGGCTGATGGTTCAGTGGTTGCTTGGGGTGAGAATCCTGATGGTTGCTTGGGCGATGGAACTACACAATCGAGGAATAAACCAGTAATTGTCAAAGGGAATAGTCCTGAGGGATACTTGGGAGGAATTATATCACTCGATACTGGACGTAATTTCACTATTGCACTCGCTGGTGATGGTACTGTATGGGCATGGGGAGGAAACCGGGTGGGGCAACTGGGAGACGGAACGAATATTTCAAGCTATTCGCCAGTGAGAGTGAAGAGTCCGGATGGAAATGGGTTCCTTTCTGGCATTATTAAAATAAGCGTTGAATCTAATACCTTTAGCGGTCATGTATTAGCCATTGCAGAGAATGGTTCTCTTTTCTCTTGGGGGGAAAATGGTTCAGGACAATTAGGAAATGGAAGAACTGATGATCAAAACAGGCCAGTTCAAGTAAAAGGTTATGGTGGCATTGGGTATCTTGAAGATGTAGTCGCTGCATTTTGTGGGCAGTTCAGTTCCTTCGCAGTTTCAAAGAGTGGCGTGTTATGGTCCTGGGGGAATAACGAATTCGGACAGCTTGGAGACGGAACAAAAAGAGCTAGATTCACGCCCGGGACAGTTAGGAATGAAGAGAACTCTGGAGATCTTGAAAACATAATTTTTGGAGCAGCCAGCGAACACTCTATTGCAGTTGATGAATCTGGTCTGGTTTGGGGCTGGGGGAATAACGAAGACGCTCAGTTGGGCAATGGGACAAACAATGAAACTCTTCTTCCACAACAAGTCATAAATTATCCCCCTGCAGGCTTTCTTCAAGGCATTTTAGGAGTAGTCGCAGGAAGCGGTTACTGCATTGCTATCACAGAAAGCAGAACGTTGGTTGCTTGGGGTGCTAATGGATCCGGGAATCTTGGCAACAATTCTACATTTACTGGCAAGATTCCAATACAGGTAAAGGGACTAAACAACTCTGATTTGATTGAGAATATTATTTTCGTGGAAGCTTTTGGTCACTCTGTTGCTCTGTATGAAAACGGCGCAGCCTTAGCATGGGGAAAGAACTCTGACGGTCAACTCGGTGACGGTACAACAATCGATAGGCTAGTACCTGTACAAGTCAGAGGTCAAGACGGAGACGGATTTCTGACGAATATTTTGGAGATAGCTGCTGGATATACTCACACCATTGCTTTGAAAGAAGATGGGACTGTTTGGTCATGGGGAAGAAACAAATATGGTTCTTTGGGAGATGGGACCACTGTACGGAGAAAAACTCCTGTGAAGGTTTTGGGTCCTGCAGGCGAAGGGTTCTTGGAAGGGATTGTGAGAGTAGCTGCAGGAAATGATTATTCTCTCGCATTGATGAATGATGGTTCAGTGTGGGCATGGGGTGTCAACGATCTAGGTCAACTCGGCAACGGAGAGAACACTTCATCGTCAGTTCCTGTGAGGGTAAAAGGCCCATACGGAGAAGGATTTCTGAGCGACATTGTTGATATTGATTGTGGTAGCTACCATTGCATAGCACTCAAGAGAGATGGAACTCTATGTTCTTGGGGATACAACTATTATGGCCAGCTTGGTGATGGAACAATTGAGAACAGAAGCACACCTGTTGAAGTACGAGGTCCTAATGAAATAGGTCTGATGTCTGATGTAGTTGACATTGGTGTGGGCTGGACTAGTTCGGTTGTCTTAAAAAAAGATGGAACTGTATGGTCTTGGGGAAACAATGAATATGGACAACTCGGTGATGGTACAAAGATTATAAGATACTCTCCAGTTCAAGTTAAGGAGCCAAATAATGAGACATTCATCCAGGACATTATTGCGATTTCGATGGGCAGTTCTCATGCTGTAGCTTTGAATAATGATGGAACTGTATGGTCTTGGGGAAACAATGAATATGGACAACTCGGTGACAGCTCTAGCACGAATCGTTTGACTCCAGTGCAGGTGCGTGCTCCTGCAAGATTAGACAGTTATCTTTACCTCTGGTAGGGTTGCGCAAACGGGAGCCACAATCTTTCTGATACCGTGATGTAGATAGTAGTATTAAGAAGTCACAGCTGTCTTCGCTACATTACTGGATTTCTTTAGAGAAATGGTGAGTACCTGAACTGGGAATAGAAGTGCTTTTTCACTTGTCTATTTGTGCTTATTGACCGAGCACTATGAGTCATTTATTATTCGCTTTAATCTGTTCCTGTATGAATCTCTCAATTTCAGATCTCAATATCCTGGTAGATCTTCCTATCTTGAAAGTCTTGATCTTTCCTTCCTTCATTAATTTATGGATAGTCTGCCTAGTCACTTTCAAGTGGTCTGCAACTTCAGGAATAGTCATCACTTCATCTTTCATGCAGTTAAGTCTCCTTCTTTATAAAAGCCTTTCCAGACGCTCTCCATATGGAAAATACATAATTTCCTTTTGTATCATGATTTTGAATATAAATTACATCATATATTGCGTTGTAACCTTCTTTTATGGCTCTAAGTTTTAGTTCATCTAGTGCATTTTCCTTATTCCCAAAATATAGACTTTCCACTTCATGAATTGCATAGTTCTTATCTATAGGTATTTTTCCCTGATATGATGCTGGATATGTTGATACCTTCTTGGTTTTAGTGAGACAAGAAATACAGACAGGATACCAATGATAGTCATCTCCAAATTTCTTCAAATTTTGTGAATCAATATTTATTAGTTGTCCACAATAAGGGCAGTTAACAGAGAATGGTTCTTTATCTTTTTTTATAAGGCGTTTGAAGGACTTATACAAATCGTGGAAGAAAAACCAGTGCCCAATGATAATATACGCCATGGCGAAGGGTAAATATATCCAGAAATTGAAATCACCAACAAGAATAAGTGGAATAAACAACATGAATAGCAAAACAGTAATGTCCAAAAAAAACCTATCTTTTGGATTCATTTCCCACCTTCCTTTCTCCATTCTCTATGTTTGATAAGAAACGTTATCAAACATAGGAAGCCTTCCTTCAGGGAAGAAAGGCCAC
>ENA-UPTA01006481-UPTA01006481.1-activated-sludge-metagenome-genome-assembly--contig:-NODE-6481-length-10305-cov-6.668976_pt1 | contig 10305 bp, 12 predicted proteins | sample MGYA00238184_ERZ773361 | MGnify/ENA primary metagenome ERZ773361 (study PRJEB29100, sample SAMN05720205) | activated sludge metagenome | isolation source: anaerobic digester from wastewater...
TCCAATATCCCGTCGACATCCGCAGGGTGGCGCACATTTCAGGTACGCCCATAGAAGTGCTGCGGTTGTACAATCCGGGGATAAAGAAAAACTTTACCCCCCCGGATTCCGCACCGTATCAGCTGCGGGTCCCCGCGGAGGCGAAAGAAATACTGAAGGTAAACGCAGAGAAACTTTACACCCTGCGTTTTAAAAAAGTAAAAAGATATGTCGTGAGAAGGGGTGACACCATCAGTAGAATTGCAAACCGCTTCAGGATTCAGCCCTCGAACATTATACTCTTCAACGATGTCCCTGAGCCGAATCGCCTCCGGTGCGGGCAGGTGCTGTACCTGCCCCTTTAGAGAGTGCCAACATCAATGCGTTCATTGAGACGGGCCTCAGCCTGTCCCACGACCTTTGCCGCAGCATAGCTGGCGATCCGCCCCGCACGCTCCATCGGAATGCCGTTGGCAATACTAAAAAGAATACCCGCTGCATACATGTCGCCGGCGCCATTGGTATTGACAACCTTTGTCTTTTCCGGCTTAACCGTGTACACCATGTCACCCTGTTTTATGAGGCTTCCCCCTGCTCCGAGCTTCACAACTGCAACTTCGCAAAAAAGATGTATAAAATCGAGGGCTTCACGGCTTTTCTTCTGCGTAAAGGCTTCCGCTTCATCTTCATTGACAAATACTATATCGGCGTAGTTTCTCACAATTCCCTTAAACTCCCCGAGATTCCGGGTAATAAGGGACGGATCCGCGAGGTCGACTGATATCTTCACCTTGTGTTTTTTCGCGAGCTCCATCGCATGAACACTTGCGTCCTTAAGGTCCCCCTCAAGGAGGTATCCCTCAATATGGAGAATCGCGCTCTTTCTTATTGCCTCCTCCGAGACATCATCGGGGCGCAGAGAAAGCGCGGCACCAAGATTTGTGGCAAACGTCCTTTCAGAATCGGGGGTGATAAAAGTTATTGCGTGACCGGTCATGGTGTCTGTTGAATTAATATATGCCTTCACGCCGAATTTTTCCGTCTCGGCAATATATACCTTGCCGTTAATATCGTTACCCACTTTACCGATAAAAGCGCCGCTGCCGCCGAGCACCGCGATCCCCGCCATCGTGTTCGCGGCGCTGCCGCCGGGACTGACCTTCACAGGATATTCCTTCATCTTCTGAAGTATTTTTTCGCTTCCCGCCTCAGTGATAAGGCTCATGGTGCCCTTTTTAAGCCCCAGTTTTTTCAGTATATCATCATCCACTTCATAGGTGAAATCCAGTAAAGCGGAACCAATACCAATTACTTCGCTCACGGTACTCCTCCGTCATGACATTATTTAATCCGGCAAGAGTTTTCTATATTATGCAATTTTGCAAGAATAATTTTCATTACATTACAACCGGCATTAGAAATCGCTTGAAACTATATTCGACGACAGCTAATATCTCGCACAGGAAATCATTACCAGATGGAGGAAAACCATGATTCAGCGGATTGACCATGTCTCCCTTGCCGTTACAGACTACGAAAAAGCCAGAAATTTTTTCATAAATATTCTCGGCGCCGTTCCCGGGGCATCAGCGCGGGACGATTCAATGAAATATTTGTGGCAGATTTTTTCTATCGGTGACCTCACAAGGTTTGAGCTGCTGACACCCACCGGAAAAGGAAGTTTTCTGGATAATTTTCTCTCTTCAAAGGACGGGGGCGTTCATCACATTACTTTCCAGACGAGCGACATTCGAAAATCAAAATTATTTTTGGAACAGAATGGTATTCCCTATTTCGGGTATATCGAATATGGCGATGCATGGAAAGAACTGTTCATCCATCCCCGTGATGCATTCGGGGTCCTGATTCAGATAGCGGAGTTCCGCCCTGATGACTGGCTTCCGGAAACGGCCAGATTAACGGGAAAAAAACGCTGGAATATTTGCGGGAAGGAAAACGAAACAACACTATCCTTTGCACATCCCGGAGGAGGCACGGTATCATTCCATCTAAGCAGAGAAGAAGCACAGGAACTGGCAGCTGAACTTGATGCCGCATCACAAGGATAAGCGCTACCCGGAAACTGTTGCGCAGACCGGACACCCGCAGAAGGCCGTAGATTGCTATCTGCCGGCCTTTCCCTTGAACTGGTTCAGCATTTCTACCATCATGGTGATATGGTCTGCAAGCATTTCGATTGCAAGCTTGGGATCATTTAATTTTTCAAGGGATACATAAAGGTCGGCAATTGCCTTTCTCAGCACCTGGTCCCTGTCAATAATGTGCTTCATAATGCCCGGGCCCGCGTCATTGCTTCCTTTGTTTTTGAGAAGGTCATTTACCATTCTGTTATGCACCTTATTAAGAAGATCGGAATTGTCCATTTCCCTGTTGTCACCTTCGATAAATGAACAGCATACTATTTCTGCTGCTCCCTGTTTTTCGACTGATCTTTCTGCGCCGCTTCGGAACCGGAGTCCAGACCGGGCTCCTCGCCGGATCCGCCGTCGCGACGGATATCGCCAACCACCTTAACATCGCCGGCTATTATGTCAAGCATGGATTTCTTTTGGGCGGTTATTACCGGAGATGCCTCTCCCGCTTTCGGATCCGTCTGACCGTATGATTTGTGCAGACGTCCGTAATTATCATAATGATGGGCAATGTATGCATTGTAATCAGTTGAACCCTGCGGTCCCTTATCACCGAGAACCTTCAGTGTCGAAAGAATGAGTTTAAAATTGAAATCCTTAACATATTCACGGATTATTTCTTCAGCACGTTCATATTCCGCGTGAAGAAGAAATTTCGCGGCAAGCCGTTCTTTTCTGAACCGCACACGCTTTTCAATATTCAACTCATCGGTGTTCTCCGCAGGAGCTGTTCTGGTTTCCGCTGGAGCACTTTGCGATGTCCCCTCCTGCCCGGCAGGCTGCGTTTTCGCTGCGGCTTTCGGAACCTGTGCTTCGTGCTGTTCATAGGTCAGATTCAGTTCTTTATAGAAATCCTGCTCAGATTTCTCCAGAAACCTGCGGTAAAATTTATTACCTGCTTCATTTTCAGATTTAAAAAGAGTATCGAATATTGCCTTTTTCGCAGCTTTGTCCCGACTCTCATACAGGGCAAGGAAACCATACCTCTTGGCCCGCCTCGCCAGCTTGATACCCTCTATGTAACGGAATATTTTATACGAATAAAGCCTCGGGTTGGATGCATCGGCAACAATTTCATAGTTTCTGCCAACCGCACGGTCACGGTATCCCAGGGTAAGATACAGACGCGCCCGTGCATTTTTTGAGCGTATAATTTCCGGAGCAAGTTTATCAAGTATAATTTTTGAGTCTTCAAGATATACCTGCTTCAGGACACCGCTGGTCATGTCAATCTGCTCCTTCTGCGAGCGGCGGATATTGTAAAAGGAATTTTTGTATTCGGACTGGAGATATGCTACCTGGGCATTGAAATGGTTCTGATATATTTTTTTGAATTTATTTTCAACATCTTCAACTTTATCCCGGCCGAAATTTGTCACACAGACATCGATAAAAGATATAAAACCTTTATTTTCACGTAATATTCTTTCTGTAGTCGTTTGATCAGAAAACGAATACACCGGACCACTTCCAATAAGCATCACTGTGAGAATACAAATTATGTGCCGCACAGACAGCCCCCTGTCATCATTATGTTTCTCAATCATTACAGATTTCCGTACATTCTTTTACTGTGTTATCTTCTATATCGGTCAGAGGTGCAAATAATATCACACTCCTCATTCCCGGATAGGCCCCGATCAGTAAAAAAGTACAGATTTCCGGGAAAATAATGCGCCATTAATAATTAAAAGTCAACTCTTTCATATAATCTGATCAAAAAAATAGCATGGAACATAGTTGCCGGATAACACGTATAAGGGATCAACAGAAAGCCATCCCCGGTCAACATAACCGAAAATCACTGAACACACGACAATTGGTGATATCGCCCCGCCATCCTTGGGCAGACAGAGCTGTATCGTCCCCCTGGCCTTTGCCGATAAAATTATCATCAAAAAATATACATTGGCATAATATAATTTATTATTGCAAACAGGAAGGAAAAATATTAATCTTGACATTATTTTGTTTACAAATTCTGAATATGCGAGTAGCGTTCTGTAAGTTTTTCCATAAGAATAAATAAATGAATTGCAACTTGAAATAAAAAAGAGCGTTGAGGAACCCTCCCGTGGACAAAAGCATCATAATTTTGAAAGCCCGGTTTAAATCAAACTCACTGAGTCTTTACGGAATAGTGGTTGTAATATTTAACAGCAGCCAGGAAATCGATTCTTTCAACACTGTTGTTTCGACATACTCCAGCATTTATGATTTAGAACCTCATGCGGGATGGGAACGCTACGAAGAAAGCATTCTCGAATTGAAATGGAAGGGTAATTTTAACAACAGCATGACGAACTCTCTCATGGACCAGATCAATTCCATCTCAAGTGATCAGCATTTAAAATCTCAGTTCTACGAATATTTAAACAACTACGACTACGATAATGTCGAAGTTTTCATGTTCGATGCAATTAACAGAATTATTCATGATAAAAACCTCATCGTGGAAGTCGGGATACAGGAAACAACTGCCGAAGAGTTCCAGGAAACCAAAAAAAACCGCGGGAAGTCCGATGGGAAAACAGATGAACCTGCCATTGAAGACGGCTCCGCAATTCTCCCGATTGAACCGATCCTGTCCCCGGTAAAGGGAAAACCGATTTATGAAATGAAAATTGGCGATAAAATAATGGGTCGAATAACCCCGAATTCAGACAGGGCAAATTACTTCATTGATCTTATGGATCTGCGCCAGGATAATGTAATCAAGCCTATCCCCTGTGAGGTTATTGACATTAAAGCCTCAGGCAAAACCGGCCCAATTGAAATTCTTACACAGATTGGTCCCGGTATTTACGGAAAATGCACGGAGGATGAAAAACAGGTCAAACTGAAGATATATGATCCCATTGCGGACGGTCCCCCGGCAAAAGCAAGACCCAAACAGAAGATTTCATCACAGGGCTCTCATGACAACATATCAGAGGCCGGTGCGGGTTTTTCGAAATCGACGTATGTGATCATTGGTCTTTTCGTGCTGATACTGGTGATTTTTGTCCTGCTGATATACCTGAGTTTCGCTTAATTCAGGGCTCGTATCATAATTTTTACCATCATTTCTGCCGATATAATAACCATCAAGTCCTTAAGGAGGATTGCCATGTTTTATCTCCTTTTACGGTTATTGTATGAAGAAATGACATCCGGAAGAATCAGCCGCAGAGAATACAATACTGCTGTCGAAAAGGCTGCAACTGTACACGGTATAAAAAGAAACGGTATACGATAAATGCAAGAAGATAAAGAATTTGTACTGAAGCTTGCCCATAACAACAAGGTCAAGTTTATACGTCTGTGGTTTACCGACATTCTTGGTTTTCTGAAAAGTTTTGCCATTACTATTGACGAATTTGAAGATGCTCTTGATGAAGGAGTACGGTTCGACGGCGCCACCACAATGGGATTTATCCGCCCCAGCGAAAAGGAAATGATCGCGGTCCCGGATATTTCCACATTTAAAATTCTTCCATGGAGACCAAAGGAGGATTCTGTAGCACGGGTTTTCTGTGATATTTACACCACAGACATGAAACCATTTGAAGGCGATTCCCGGTATGTCCTGAAAAAAACCCTCAAAAAAGCCGCCGAAATGAATTATACGTTTTACACCGGACCGGAAATCGAGTTTTTCTTTTTCAAAAATTCCTCATCACCGGAGATTCTTGACCGGGGCGCATACTTTGATCTCACACCGCTCGATGGCGCGAGCGATTTCAGACGGCAGATTGTACTGACCCTTGAAGAGATGGGAATCGGAGTAATATCGTCCCACCATGAAGCGGCAAACAGCCAGCATGAGATTGACCTCCGGCATGATAATGCCCTCACCACTGCTGACCATATTATGACCTTTAAGCTCATCGCCAAGGAAATTGGACACCTCAATAATATTTATACTTCATTTATGCCGAAACCCCTTGCAAACCAGAACGGCTCAGGAATGCACATTCACCAGTCGCTCTTTGAAGGGGAAACAAATATTTTTTTTGATGAAAAAGGCCCGTTATCACTGTCAAAAACCGGACAACATTATGTAGCGGGGATTTTAAAGCATTGTAAGGAATTTTTTGCAATTACCAACCAGTGGGTCAACTCCTATAAACGGCTTCAGTTCGGATTTGAGTCCCCGGTGTACATCTCATGGGGTACCGGCGGCCACAATGACCTCATACGTATTCCCCAGTGCAGGCCTGATAAGCATGAATCCTTCCGGATAGAGCTGAAAAATCCTGATTCAGCATGCAATCCATACCTTACCTTCGCGGCGGTTCTCGCAAGCGGGCTGAAGGGCATTAAGGAACAGTATGAGCTCCCGGAACCGGCCGATATTGATAGGGAGATCACAAACAGACGGGACATGCAGAAACTTGGTCTGGATCCTGTTCCAACACAGCTCAATGAGGCGATTTCACATTTTGAAAAAAGCGAGTTAATGCGTGAAACATTCGGCGATTTCGTCATTGAAAAATTTGTAGAAAACAAGATGCTGGAAATTGACAAATATAACTCATTTATTACTGATTATGAAATCAACGAGTACCTTCCTATCCTTTGATGCTTGCAGTTCTTACCATGCAGGCCGCTCTTCTGATTCAGGATATCCCCTGCGGTACCGCTTCTGATTTCTTCAATTTTTATCCGGTATACTGATGAAACAAATAAATACAGCGCTCATTGGATGCGGCAGAATCGGTTTCATGCTTGAATCCGATCCGCTCCGCTATAAGCCATGCACCCATTACGGCGGCGCGGTAAAGGCAGGTATAAAAATCAATGCGGCCTGTGACATCAATTCCGACCGGCTGCATTTGTTTCAACGGGTTGCGAAAATACCTGATTCGAACATCTTTACAGAATCCGGCAACCTGTTTGCGACTTGCAACCCTGACATTGTAATTATTGCGACATGGACTGACAGCCATGTCCCGATAGGAATCATGGCGGCGGAATCGGGGGCGAAAGTCATTGTGTGTGAAAAACCAATCGCACCGGACCTGAACGATGCGCAAAAACTTATTGATTCCTGCAAAAAAAACAATACGGCACTCATTATCAACCATGAACGCCGGTTTGATCATCGGTACCGTACCGTAAGAAAGCTGATACATTCCGGGAAAATCGGGGAAATCAAAACCGTTCACGCTTCAGTTCTCACTTCCGGATATCGCGGAAAATCAGATATCCGGGAAGGCGGGGGTCCCCTGCTCCAGGACGGCACCCACATTATTGATATAATCCGCTTTCTTTTCGGTGATATAACCGCTGTAACCGGTTCCTTTGAGCGCAGCGGCAGGAAACGCGGCTATGAGGACAGGGCAACTGGTTGGCTCAAAGCAGGTAATAATATCGACATATTCCTTGAAGCGGGGGGATGCAGAAAATATTTCCATTTTGAGCTTGATATTTTCGGAACAGAAGGCCGTATTGTGATCGGGAACGGCTATGAAAAGCTTTTTATAAGCAAAAAATCCACTCTTTACAAAAATTTCAGAGACCTGAAGGAACAGCCCTTCCCAATGAAGAAGGGAATAAACTGTTTCACCAGGGAATACCGGGAAGTAAAAAAGATCATGAGAGGCAGTGTAGTTGAGAAAATATCGACCGGACTGGACGGATACCGTGCTCTTGAGGCTGTCCATGCCCTCTATCTTTCCGGATTTTCCGGAAAAAAGATTGATTTACCGCTTATGAAAGATAGTATTGATCTTGAAAAGATTTTTTCTCTATAAAAACATATAACGGAATGCAATAATGCAGATAACAACAAAACATCCCTCTGAGGACACGGTAATCATTACTCTTGACGGACGGTTTGATATTGAAGAAGTAATAAACTTTGAATCGTCATGCGGCGAGTTTCTCAAATCCGGATTCCGTAATATATGCCTTGACCTGAGCGAATTGAAATATATTGATTCATCCGGAATCGGGTCTCTGATCAAAACAATGAATATTACAAAAAATGAAAATGCAAGTCTTGTCCTCCTTGATGTTCAGCCCGACATAATGAAAATCTTTAAACTGGCATACCTCGATAAATTTTTTACCATAACCACAAGAAACGATTTCTTTAAAAAAAAATGATCCCTACATAAATCCTTCTTCCATAAGCTTTTCTTTCAGCCTGGAATCATCGGGAGGATCGCTTTTCCCCTTCCCTTCTAGTAGCCGTTCAACATATTTTGCGAGAATATCGGTTTCGACATTAACTCTATCACCAGCCTTTTTCTCCTTCAGAACAGTATTTTCAATTGTTTCCGGAATTAAATACAGGTGAAACGCGTGTTTATCGACAGACACGACAGTAAGAGATATTCCATCCACTGCGATAGACCCCTTTGGGACCACATAGCGTATTGCTTCCTCATCAATTATTACGGAAATATCGATACCCTTATCCCCTTTGCTGATTCGGTCGATTTTTCCGACACAATCCACGTGACCCTGAACGATATGGCCCCCCATCCGTGAACCAAGAGCCAGAGCACGTTCAAGATTCACCCTGTCCCCCTGTTTCACGGTCCCCACTGTTGTAATTTCACAGGTTATTTTTGATGCAAAAACTGAAAACCCGTCACCGGAATAATCTGTAACGGTAAGACAGGCGCCGTTAACCGAGATAGAATCACCACGCGCCGTGCCGTCCAGCACCCTTGATGCGGCGACAGTAAATTCGACACCGTCACCTGATTTCTTGATGCTTTTTATTGTTCCGATTTCTTCGATCAATCCGGTAAACATGCACTCCTCACATCATTTCAAAATTATACGGTTCCCGGTATCCCGAATACAACAGGTCCTCTTGTATCATCACCGTTGAGACATCCTTCAGCCTTACTGAATCCTGCATTGCGGAAATGCCATTCCCGTCAATCGCGGGAGTACCGCACCCGATGATCTTTGGCGCTATAAAATACAGGTACTGGTCAATCTCCCCCGCATCAAAAAAACTTCCCGATATGGCGCTTCCACCCTCAAGGAGCGCCATCATGATACCCCGCGTATACAGCTCTTCCTGGATTGCGTGGACCCGGGCAACTCTTGTGTCTCCGCCGATAAAAACTATTTTATTCTGCTTTTCCATTTCCTGAATGAGATCATGGTCTTCACGGCGCTTCATTGCAGCATGTGTATTTTCGTCCACAAAAAATATATAGTCATCACTCCTGAAAAAATTCGCTCCGGAATCTATTTTATCAGGCAACCCGATTACAATACGCAGCGGCATATCACGATTCACAACCGCATCACCACCTAACAGTTTTTTCAGAAAATAATTATCATATCCAGCAATACCCATATTCGTTTCCCTGAAATAGCATTTCACGGTATCAGGAAATTCCTCAAGACGCACATTCAGCGAGGGATTATCCGCGATAAGGGTGTTCTTGCCGATAATCACCGCATCGGCAATGGCCCGGAGCCGGTGTACAATATAACGGGAACAATCAGAAGATATCCATCTGGAATCCCCGGACTTTGTCGCGGTCCTTCCATCCAGGGTCACCGCAAGTTTCTGAATGATAAAGGGCCGTTTCCGCAGAATATATTTCCGGAATGGCCTTATCAGATCAACGGCCTGTGACGCGAATTCATTCATTATCACCACATCGACTCCGGCATTTTTAAGCGCGAGGACGCCCTTTCCCGCGACCATCGGGTTGGGATCAAGCAGCGGGATATATACTCGTTTAATGCCCGCTCTGATAATCGCCTCTGTGCAGGGAGGGGTCTTTCCGTAATGGCAGCACGGCTCAAGGGACACAAACATCTCCGCTCCCTGCAGTGTGCCCGGTGCTTTTTTTATTGCCGTAACTTCCGCATGGTCTCCGCCGCATGCCGAGGTCTTTCCCGTTGCGGCAACGGTTCCGTTCATCACGATTACTGCTCCCACCGCGGGATTCGGCGAGGTACATCCCATCGCGGCAAATGCCTGTTCAAGAGCACATATCATAAATGCAGATTTATCACCCACAACGCTCACCCTGTATTGATAAATAACGGACATTCGCCTTACAGGCCGATATCGACCCGCATACGCAATACCTTCACTGCCATCATGAGTCTCTTTCACCGAAGGTTACAATCACTTTTCATTGACCGAAATGCCGTAATCATTATTCAGCCGGTCCCAGTCTTCAGCAAATCCGGCATCCTCGCAGAG
>ENA-UPTA01006482-UPTA01006482.1-activated-sludge-metagenome-genome-assembly--contig:-NODE-6482-length-10305-cov-3.967512_pt1 | contig 10305 bp, 12 predicted proteins | sample MGYA00238184_ERZ773361 | MGnify/ENA primary metagenome ERZ773361 (study PRJEB29100, sample SAMN05720205) | activated sludge metagenome | isolation source: anaerobic digester from wastewater...
ACGCAAGGGAGAGCAGGACAATTAGTGTTCAAGAACACCCTCGGTTGCATCGGCCCCGAAGGTTCCGGCAAGAGCCTCGGGATGACGTGGTGGGCGTTGAAGCACCGCTCCCAGGGCGGTCACGTCCGCTGCTTCCCCGGCTATCACATACAATCCCCGGACGGAGCGGTCTGGTCTGAGGAGATCGACGCTACCGACTGGCTCTCCATCGAGAAACTCCCCGAGAACACGCTCATCTGCATCGACGAGGTGCCGGTGTTCTTCGACTCGATGCTCTTCTCGACCACGACGTCGCGGCTGTTCGGTTACGTGGCGGCGCAGCGCCGCAAGGTTGGCCTCGGTATCATCTACACCGCTCAGGATTGGGGCTGGGTGCATCCGCGCATACGAGGCACCACTCACGCCATCGTGACATGCCGTGATCAGTATTGGGACCCTCAGCAAAGGGCCGACGGGCGGAAGCGGGGAGAGTTCATCAACCTCCAGTATTGGGACGTCAAAGGATTCTTCACCGGGCAGCCGTGGTCTCCGGGGCCGCGGTACACGCTGTTCGCGCACCACCTCTGGCCGTACTACGACACCTACGGCGTCGTAGACCCGTCCGAGGGCATGCTGCAGGTGCAGACGAAGAAGCGACAGATCGTGTACGACGCCAGAGGAGGAGACGGCCCGAAGTTCTACGAGCCTGGGGAGCACGATGGCGACGCGCCAGCGCCGCCAGTGGCACTCACCGGCGACCCGATGCAGGACTCCGAGTTGCTCAATCGCCTGGCAGCTGGCGGCATGGACGTCAAGACACTCATGAAGGTCAGAAGGGGGCTTGCTGGTGTTCGACATTGAGTTCGTCCTCGTCATCGCGCTGGCGCTCATGGCGCTGTGGGGCAAGCACATCATGCTCTACACGGCGGCGGGGGCCGCTCTCGTGCTGTACGGCTTCGACTACGCGCAGGCGAGTCTCGTGCCCGGCATCGCCCTCATCATCGTCGCCTGCTATATGTTCTACAGGGGGGTGATGTGTCTCGGGCGCTGAGGCTCTCTGTTCTGGTGGCGCTGGTCTTGGCGCTGATACCGGCCCCCGCGGGAGCGACGGACCTTGACGTATCCTTCGAGGTCGTCAGAGTAACGCCCGTCAGCGCGACGATACGTGCCACGATTTCGGGCTCTAGCGCCCCGTTGCAGGTAGCGGCCCGTGTAGACGATTACCGCGGGAAGCAGGGGCCTGCAGTGCAGGGATTGCAGGTGCAGGCGGTGGAGCGAGTGGCTGAGTACCGCGACACGCCACAGTACGAAACGCAGCGCATCCCCATCGCTGAGAAGGTGGCATCCATCACGGCTGAGATCGAGGCCATGCGTAAGGCTCCCGCACAGAAGGGAGAGGACCGACAACTACAGGAGGAAGCTATCAATGGCAAAGAGAACGAGCTCGCGGCGCTCAACGCGCAGGCGGACCTCGGCGCGACGTTCATCGAAGAGGAGATAGCAGTCGCGCACCGCTATGACCTACGGTATCGTGAGAGGCTCGTGCCCGTGGCGACGACGAACGAGGAGTCGGTCATTCTCCTCGCCGCGCAGTCATGGGCCGAGCCTCCACCGGCGTCACTCATCGCCGAGGACGCGTTGAAGTTGGAAGAGACGGCAGTCAACTGGGGCCATGGCACTCGCGTGTACGAGTACACGGTCCAAACGGATTCGCTCTCGGGTAGCACGAGCGGCATACTCGTGCTGACCATCAACGGCAAAGACTACTACGACGACACCAACTCGTCATGGTGGGATTCCGAGTGGCCGTATCGCATGCCGCTGACGTTCGACGCGGCGACGATGACGACGGACCTTGTGGACTTCACCACGACGGTATTCTTGACACCAGACAGATTCAGGTACGACCTGTGCCAGCCGTCCGGCAATGACATCCGGTTCGTGGACAGTGACGGCACTCCCCTACCCTACGAGGTAGACACATGGGTCGCGGACGGCACAAGCGTGTTTCACGTGCTGGTGCCCCATATCCCCGCGGGGAGCACAGACGACTACATCTGGCTGTACTACGGAGAGCCGCTGGTCGGGGATGGCTCGGACGCGGCGGCGGCATGGGCCGACCACTGGGAAGCTGTGTACCACATGGCCGACAAGCCTGGCGACCCGACGATGATTCTGGACTCCACCGTGAATGGCAACCACGGCACGAAAGGCGCAGGCGCTGCCGCTCCTACCGAGGTAGCGGGATTGGTGGGAATGGCGCAGGAGTTTGTGAGAGCAAACGCTACCTACATCGCCTTGCCGGACATTGCCATGGGCACAGGCGCGCTGTCTGTAGTTGTACTAGCCAGATTCACGGTTGTCGGGCAGCTGCAGCAGCCCATCAGCTCATCCGCAGGTGGCGGATATAAGGGCTGGGGCATGGCGGCCTATGCTAACGATCACCTGGCCTATGAGATATACGGCCCCACTGGAGGGAGGCAGAGCACACATACGCCAGTAGGCAGCATCGCCGTTGATACAGACTATTGCCTCGCCGGAGTTGCTGACCCGAGCGATTTCACGATACGAGCATTTCTCAATGGCGTCCAACCGGGCTCGACTCTAAGCGCTGCCGATTGGGGTTCTGTCGTACGGCAATACACGTCCTACATAGGGAAGGCCGGCCGCTCCGGCTATGACATCAGCTGCATGGATGGATTGATTCACGAACTCCGCATCTCCTCCTCTGCCCTGTCGGGGGATGAGAACGCGGCCATCTACATGAGCCTGTTCGATTCGTTTATCGACTACGGCGCCTCCGAGGACCAGGAGGCCCCCGCTCCTGAGCCTGTTGAGGACTGGACCGCTGCAGCGCTTCTCATCCTGCTCACCTTCATCGCGCTCAAAGAGCGCCACATCATGACCTACACCGCCGCGTTCCTCTTCCTCATCATGTACGGCTGGACGCTGGGCACCGAGTACCTCGGCCTCACTATCTGCGTGATTCTGTTCGCAGGCTACATGCTCTACCAGGTCTCACTGTCTCTCATAAGGAGGGCGTGATGGCAAAGATACGCCAGACAATCCCACGAGCCGCAGCGCGGGCCGGAGCGCGGCCAGGGGGCAATGCCGCCGCAGCGACAACGAAACCAACGTCAGTCACGACCACGACTGACAAGCGCCTCGATGAAGTCGTCCAGCAGGGCGGCGTCGGTGTGTGGAGGGCGAAGGGCTCAGACGCCAACATCTACGCCGTCTCCCGCGAGCAAGCGCAGCAGGAAGCGCAGCGCCGCGGCACCAAGGGCCGGCTCTCATTCGCAGGCTATGTGAAGTTGTCCGACCAAGACCGCGCCCAACTCCAGGAGCAGGCGGCGGAACTGGAGGGGCACAAGGGGAAGCCCTCCAAGTCGGCTCCACCACGGGCGGCGACGCCGACGTACAAAGAACTCATGGAGACACGAGGGTACGACATCGCCACGGCCCGGCGCATCGCCGCACAGATGAAGGAAGACGATCGCCAGAGCCGATCCCCGGAATATGGCATCGCGGAAACACGCGAGCGCGAGCAAGCGGCGAAAGACGCGACGGCCAAGCTCGCGGTGGACCGAGTAGAAGCCTCGCGCGAGTACATCGAATCAATCGGCGGCAGGATAGGCGTCGTGTCTGAAGCGGAAGCTGCACAACTGGAGGCAGTCAGCGCGTCGAATGCTATGCACTACGCGTTCCGCCCTACCAATGAGACCGAGGAGCGCATGAAGACCTCGGCTGACTTCTACAAAGCGGCCGCTGCGCAGATCGCACGCTACACGGCGCAGGTGCCCTGGCGACATACGACCGTGACTCAGGTGGACTTCGCTGGGATGGTGGAGGACATCGGAGAGAAGGAAGCTTTCATCGTGCTGCAGAATGCCGGCTACTCGGCTAGTGACGCGCGGGCTATCGTTGCTGACGCCAAGGAGTTCGCGGCAGCACAGAAGTCACTCGCGCCCTACACAGACAGCATGGGGCGCATCAATGTGATTGACGCTGTCCGCAACGATGCGCCCGAGAGTGCGCTTCGCACCATGGGAATTGACACGAACACAATCGCCGAGGCCAGGTACTACGCGGCTACTATCGTCGAGCTCCCCGAGGTCCAGAAGGCAGAAGTCGCCCCCATCGCCGAACGCATCATGACACACGTTCCCGTGCAACAGCCGAGTATGCAGGCGCTTTGGCAATGGGCCAGCCGACAATATCTGGAGCCCTACAAGGTCGGAGAGAACACGTATGACATACGCGCGGCGCTTGACAACGGCGTCGACGTACAGGTGCTCCAGTGGGCCGGCGTCGCTGGGTCTGACCGCTTACTCGCAGGCATGGCCGAAAGGCCGCAGCCTATCAAGTCGACGGCCACGGTTGGGGTCGGCGCGAAGCTGCCCGACCCGACACGGGCCAAGCCTGAGAGCGAAGTGGCGAAGGCCGGGGGCGTCAGCGGGATTGTCGCCGCAATCGTTTTGCTCCCCTATCGCAACCGTGATGGGTCCTACAACCTGCAGCGCATCATCGAGGACAACAAGCTGACCGTCGGCCAGATGCGGCAGGCGGGTTTCACCGACGCGCAGATTACATCGGCGATCACCTCCGCCCAGCAGGCCAACGCGGCACGTGCCGCGCTCGAGATTCAGGAGACGATGGCGAGCGCCCAGGAGGCTCCCGCCGACAGAGCGACAACATCACCGATACTCACAGCAGTCACCATCGACCGGCAACGGGACATAGCCGATAACCTTATGGTGCATATCGACCCGGCACTCCCGGAATCCGGGGTCATCATGCCCAAACTACAGGAGCTCCAGCAGTACATCAACAGCAAGACGCGGGGCACGAACCAGGTGCTCAGAGTTGCAGGCGGCGCGGCAGTTGGGCTCTCCTATGCCATCATGCCCGTCGCTATGGCCGAGGACCTATTGTTCACTCCCGGATGGTCGCAGAAGGCACAGAGGGCTGAGAGCTACGTGAAGGGGTCCGTCTCGTACTTCCTCACACTCCCGGTCGCGTTCATGAATGACCCATACTGGACCATCGGAGAAGTAGCAGGGATGATTGCAGGGCCGAAGGCTGCAATCAAAGAGGCACGTACCGTCCGCGTGTGGGTCGACCCGTACGGCGTACCCGCCCGTGCCGTGGGCATAGAGTTCTCCACTGGCAAGGCGCCCATCGGCAATCTGAGCAAGGCGGACCTGGGCCGCGCCGTCGCAGAGGCGGAGCGCCAGATTCTCGCAGGCAAGCTCAGTGGCACAGTGAAGGTCGGCAGCGCCGAGGTCAAGTATCGCGGCACGCCGATACAGCACACAGTCGGAGAGGTCGCATTCAACGCAACGACTGACGTTGCCCGCGTCGCCGGAAAAGATGTGCTGAAGGTACCCGAGGGGCAGGGCATGTACTTCTCCCCCTACGTCGCACCGCGCTTCATGGCGACTTCTGCAGGAGGCCGCCTTGCGACGAAGCCGGGAGTCATTGCCGTGCTCACAGACGCGAGCCGAATCCGCGACGTGGCAAAGACGGCGCTCAAACGCGCCACCGGGTCCGAGAAGTTCATCCTCCGGGCAGATGAAGGACTCTACGGCCCCAGCAAGATATACCGCCACTCGTTCGAGACGGAGGTTGTGGCGAGTCCAGGCACGACGTTCACGAAGGTTCCAACAAACCTCCGCACCCGGATACTTGGCGAGAAGGCCGGCGAGTTCTTCGTCCAGTACGACGGTCCCTCAGTTCCCGGACTCACCAAGGGGCAACTCGTCCCGGTCCACGTGTTCGTGGACAAAGGTGTCTATCGCACGGCGCCGTCGCCGTCTGCCCTGTACGCTGCGAAACTGCTCACCATGTACGAGTCGTTGAAGGACATCGGGCAGAAGGTCATGCACCCATCGCGCACCATCCGCGACGCACTCTCCAGGAGCGGAACGGCTGGCGTCCGGGCGGTAGAGACCCAGCCGACCAGCGCGATGCGGACCCTCATGCAAGAACTCGAGCGCGAGGCTAAGGCGACCGCACGGACAGAGAAGGCATACCGCGCCGCACTTGTGAAGGCGTACGAGTCGCGGGCCGCTGCTTTGTACGAGCGCGTCGGGCGCAGCGCCGAGACGGCGTATGCTAGAGCTCCCGCGGCGTTCGAGAGGGCATACGCGTCCAGGCTCGAAGGGAATCTCCGAACTGCCGCACGTGCGCTCACCGTACAGAGAGCCTACGAGACGGTGCGAGAGGAGCCGAGGAGACTCCCAGAGAGAACAGTGCGGGACCTCCCAGAGTGGATGAGGGAGGCGAGAGAGGAACCAGAACGGACTACCCGAGACGAGTCCAGCCGGATTGCCCGTGAGCCACGTGCTGAGCTTCGCCGCGCGCCTGCGCCGCCGCGCACGCCGCCGCGCACGCCCCCTCCCCCTCCACCACCACCTCCTCGCCGCATTCCCGTCATACCGACGGAGACTACCGGCCCCCGGCCCCCGAAGCGCGAGGTTGTTGCCACCAACAACGGGCATCGCATGGAGGACACCGGTCGCGTCCAGTGGAAACAGGGCGCGTACTGGATCATGGTCGAGCCCCCCGCGGTGGAGGGCGAGCGACAGCGCAACGTCCAGTACAGCCGCCGGCCGTTCTGGGGTGTTCGCAAGGTCAAGGGCTCACCGGAGGAGACTTTCTCCAGGCAAGGCACGCCTCCGCGTGAGTTCCTCTACGAGATGGGCGTCACGAAGGCCCGCATACATTCCTACGAGAAGCCTCATCTGCGCTGGCGGCAGACATCGAAAGCGCGGCGCCGTCGTGGCCGACTGATATAGACAACCGGGACAACAGGGTGTAGCCTAGAAGTATGACATGGTTGAAAGGGCATCCTCGGGTAACACTGTTGTTGGTTTCTGCCGTCGCAATGGCGGGAGTGGTGGCGGTGCTACAGAGCCCGTACCTGTGGGTGTTAGCGCCTGTGGCGCTGCCCGCAGCGTACGGGCTCATTGCATTGGCGAACGCTACAGCCCTGGAGGCGAAGAGGGTCTCGCGGCACTGGCTCTGGCTCTACCTGATCGGTTGCGCACTTGTCCCTATTGCCATCGCGCTCTGGCCGTCAAAGCAGCCGGTCGATGACCAGGTGAGCTCGCTGAGCGCGTAGCGCATCATCCGCCTGTTGGTCCTTCGTGTACCGGGCGACCATATCGAGGCTCGCCCATCCGCCGAGCGTCTGCACGTACCGCGAGTCGACTCCCGCCGCCAGTGTCACACGCGCCCATGTGTGGCGAAACACGTGCGGCGAACACGCCTTCGTGATGCCCGCCAGCTTCGCCATTGTGATGAGCGCCTCCCGGACTCCATGATACGTGAGCGGCCGGCGCTCCTCGGACAACATGAGTTGGTCAGAGCTCCCCCGGTGAATTGCGCGGTCTGCCGGGTGCGTGTCCAGCCCGAGGTAGACGCGCAGTTCCTTCACCGTCCGCTCAGACAGACCGACGACGCGTTCCTTGTTGCCCTTGCCGCGGCGAATCCGCACCAGTCTGTTGCGGAGGTCCACGTCATCGAGCGTCAGCCTGAGCAGTTCCGCCGCCCTCATCCCGGTGTCAGACAGCAGCATCACGATGAGCCTGTTGCGCCGGCCGAGGAATGTCTGCCGGGACTGAGTGGCGATGAGGCGGCGAATCTCCTGACCCGTGAGCGTGGGCTTGATTCTCTGAGGAATAGCCGGCGGAGAGAAACCCTCCAGCGGGCTCCGGGCACAGTAGTCCTGCTTGACGCACCAGTTGAAGAAAGCCCGGAAGCTCCTGTTGTGTGAGCCTTGAGTATTGACAATTGCGAGCATGTATGCTTACAATCGTGAGCATGGAACGCAACCTACTGGAAGCCCTTGAAAGCTGCCGGAAGCGAGAGAAGCTGTCCGTGAGAGCTCTCGCCAGGCGCCTGAACGTGAGTGACTCATACCTTTCGATGATTCGCAGTGGTAGCCGCAGGATAGGGCTGCCTCTCTTGTGTGGAATCGCCAGGGCGTTCCCGGAGTTGGACCGCGCCCTGCTGGCTCATCTTCGAAACGGACATGACGAAGGCTAACGCCGGATTGCTAGGCGGCATCGCCACGCTCAACACACATGGCGTTGAGATGTGCCCATGCTGCGGGCGCCCGGCCCCGAGCCGGTACTACCAGGACATCGGGACTCAGGGCGGAGCGACTACGGTCGCCAAGTACGGCAGAGCCTATATGACCGCGATCGGCAAGAAGGGCGGCAGACCACGACGGCAAGCGGCGGATGCCGCTGTCGATACAGGGGCGGGCGCGTCACCTCCCGCCCGCCCCAGGAGGTAAGCAGATGAATGATGCCCAGCTAGAAGCAGTGGGGGACACGTTCCTCGCGTGGGACCACGCCACGAGCCACACCGATGAGCCCGCGTATCCCAACGGCTGGTCAGTCACCAACATTCTCCCTCCCCGTCTCCAGCGCGCCGGCTTCACCCTCACCGAGGACGAGGACTTCCTGGTCCTGTGGCATGAGCATGAGTTCGTCGCCCGGTTCCTCGGCATCGCCACCAACATGCCCAACATCATCCTGGAGTGCGACGCGCATCTGATTGCTCACCCGGTCGTCGTCGACATGGCGGTTGCGGAGGTCTAGATGGTCTACGCCGTCTGCTGGGCTCTCATCGGCATATCGGTGGTCCTGATGGCGCTCCATTACATCAACCACCTGGACCAGCGCGCCATCGACAAGGCCGACCGGGCCTACCACGCCGCCCTGGACGCCGCAAACGCCCTTGGGACCCAGCAGGACGCCCAGCGACATGCTCCAAACAGGCCCGACATGGGGGATTGGTCACGTCGGCATGCAAACGTGCCAGAAATCGCAAAATCTGAGGGGGTGCAACATGAGCGTCGTCATCACTAGCTTTGAGTATTGGCTGCAGGACGCTACTGCATGGCTGATCCGGCTCGGAGTCTCCGACGCCGATGTCCTGGACCTCGACATCGCCTTCTACCGCTCCCTGTACGACAAGGGCCTCACTCCCGAGCAAGCCGCCAGGGAGGACGCGTGTCTGTAGTCGACTCCATCCGGGAGAGGCAGGGGCGTGACCGGCCGCGGGCATCATGGAGGCCGCGCACTGACTATGCAGCGCCGCCAGCCTTCGATGCCGATGACGTCGAGTACATGGTCGGCGAGATCGCCGCAGCGAAGTGCGCCGACCCTGTCGATGTGATGCTCGCCGACGCGGCCACCGCCGAGGTCAGAGCCGACGTGGCCGAGGACCTCGGTGGCAGCCGCTCGCAGTCCGACTTCTACCGGGACTATGCCCGGATGGTGCGCCTCGCGTGTCGCATCGCCGCCTGGGACAACTACATCGCCGACGCTGAGAGGCCACGGCAGCCGGGGCATCTGCCACAGCGGCCGGACGCTGCCACTATCAAGGCGCAGATAGACCTTCCGTCGTTCATCGACGGCAAGTACGTCCGCCTGGTGAAGGCCGGCCGGGACCGCTTCGTTGGGCTCTGCCCGTTTCATGGAGAGAAGAGCCCGAGCATGTCTGTCTGGAGCGACGGACGATGGCACTGCTTCGGCTGCGGAGCCGGTGGAGATGTGTTCGAGTTCGTCAAGCGGTGGTACAAGTGCGACTTCCGCGGCGCGCTTGAGATACTCAGGGGAGGGACGTAATGGCTACCGACCCTCAGTCAATCAGAGCCCTCATTCTGTTTTGGAAAGCGCAAGGGCTCGGCCAGGCCGAAGTCGGTGAGCGAGTCACCAACCTCGACCTCAACGGCTACAAGGAGGACGCCTGTCAGTTCGTCCATGAGGCGTTTGACAGCGACCTACTCCCGCAAGTAGTCATCACCAATCGGGCGCTGCGCGACGTGTCCTCTCACGCCCTTGAGATTCTCTACGGGTGCAACGGCGACACAGACGGGGTCTATCGCCGGGCGAGCACCCTCGTTCGCATCACGAAGGACGACGAGGGGCGCCCCATCATCGAGCCCATGTCGGAGGCGGCGTTCCGCGGCAGACTGGAGCGCAAGTGCGCGTTCTCCTCTGTGTTCAAGGGCAAGCCGCAGCCGGTCGCGCCGCCGATGGACGTCGTCCGCGATTGCATGTCGCTCGGGGACTGGCAGTTCCCGGCGCTGCTTGGCATCACCGAGACGCCGGTGCTCCGACGCGACGGTACGGTATTCGCTACACCCGGATACGACAACAAAACCCGTCTGTACTACCCGGACGGAGCCCTCCACATCGATCCCGTGCCAGAAGAGCCGTCCGAGGCAGATGTCGCATGGGCTATCGAGACACTACGGGACCCAATCTGCGACTTCCCGTTCGATTCTACCGCAAGCCGCACAAACGC
>ENA-UPTA01006484-UPTA01006484.1-activated-sludge-metagenome-genome-assembly--contig:-NODE-6484-length-10303-cov-12.175449_pt1 | contig 10303 bp, 3 predicted proteins | sample MGYA00238184_ERZ773361 | MGnify/ENA primary metagenome ERZ773361 (study PRJEB29100, sample SAMN05720205) | activated sludge metagenome | isolation source: anaerobic digester from wastewater...
CCAAAACATAACCCGCCATGGGCCTTGTTTTTTTTGACTCTTCCTCATCGTCACTTCCTGGCTCTTCATTACCAGTAATCTCTTTATCGTTTGACCCATTCCCTCCCGTGGATAATGTCCAAAGCCACATGGCTGTTAATCGTGCGTCCTCTTCGAAGCCTGTAGCATCAGCGCCGGAAAAGATCATGGCCAGAGCTTCCCGGGAAACAGCAGCCCACACTTGCTCCAGATATTCTTTAAGGGATACTTGTTCACCACTTGCTTTTTCCACTCGCGAATAGCGAGAGAAGATTTCCAATGCCGGGCCGAGACAGGCGAAAATTGCGTCAGCACCGACCACACCTTCCTCGGCTAAACGGGGTAACCATTCGTGAACACGACGTGGCAATGCAGACAAGATTTCCCTCCAGTCCCCCGTATCATTTGCGGGGACAGAATCGCTAAGTTTTTTATTTCTGCGTGGACGGCATACAATATGAATCGATGAAGCAAGAGCAGCAGAATTTTGAGCCCGTAGTCTCCCAGGTCTTTCAGTATCAATGGGCCACGAGGCAGTCACGATCCATCCGTTATCGATGATACCCTTTAACATGGCCTCCCAACCTGCAGTTTCTTTATTAGCGAACACAAAACAGCCGATGCCTTCACGTTTAACTACTGTCCGCGCGCGTTGGCAGGCTTTCCCGATTTCTGTCTCAAACCACAAGCTATCTTTGTTACGGTACATCGCTGCCCGATGAGACAGGGCAACACACTCTTGGTCTTTTGGTGCTAGACTGTATGCAAAGAGGTCTGGTAACGAGTCAAATAAGGCCCTTTTCAACCATACATAGAAGAAATCGGAAAGATCAGCATACGGTATTGCTGAATAATATGGTGGGTCTGTAAACAGCAGCTGGGCAGAATTATCGGGTAAAGGCAGATCGTTAGCTGATGACTGGATCGCTGTCCCTGCATATTTTTGGGTATTCTGAGATTCAATAACTTCAATCGTGTCTCCTATAATTCCACTCCAAGCACCACTAGATCTTAGAGGTGACATTTCAACAAAATCCCAGTTCATTGGGAGGGCCTGACGACCGAAAGTATATCCAGTAGCCTCATTTTGACTAATCCAACGGCACACAGCTGAATTACGATCTGCTTGCTTTCCCAGAGATAGTGCCATGCATACTTGAACTGCTCGGATCAATTCCGGGTCATTTGCATTAGCAATTCTTCTAATCATACTCCTAATTAAATCACATAGAAGAACAAGGGTTAGCGCTTGCCTTGTTGTGAATAAATTCCCCCATGTCTTCATACCGTAAAGAACTACATTGAAGAAACCTCTTAAGTGATTAATGGGTTCATCAGGGATATGTGATACCATGCCTAGCTGTGATGCGCAGATGCTACTTAACTTAGTAGCAGCTTTCTTAACCGCCAAAAGATCTTTTTCAACTGGCAGGCGGTATGAGCGACCAGAAGTATTGGGTCTTGTTGTAACAACAACAATTAATCGCGCGTTATTCGCTCCCCCGACCTGTTCGCACATCTGTGCACGAACTCTCTCGACCGGAGTTGTATATCCACAAACAGGGCAAGTAACAGCTCCTCCTAAAGTTGTGCCTGCTCCGACTGCCTTTGCATTATGAACTATGTTTATTCCAATCTTCTTACTTTTAGCGTCAACCAATAATTCAAGAGCAGTGGAATGTTTGCTCTTTCTGGCAAGCCATAAAGACTTTATTAACGGCACTTCAGTGCCACATTTGGGACCTTCGCATTTGATCCTTCTCGCCCATATGTATGCAATAGGAATAGCGCCGTCCGAATCAACGGGAAAGAATTCAGATAATTCCTTCTCAGCCTCCTTCTTTATCAAATCGCCCCATTTCCGAACTTCATCGGCCAACCTTTGACCATACTTGGGAATATACTCAAGAACTACTTTATTTAGCAAAACAGCAACTGGGTTAAGGTCGCTGGCAAAGGCATCGGCCCCCACCCGGAGCGCTTCCAAGGGAATCGAGCCTCCTCCAGCAAATGGGTCCACCACAAGCGGTCTGGTGTCCGGCTCTCCGCCCAACGCTTCATGCGCCGCCTGCGTCAAAGCGCGACTCGTATCTAGATACTCCCTTACTGTCGAGTTGTCCCAGTTGGCAAAGTCGGCAATAAAATCCAGAAGTGCCTGACGGAGAAAAATGTCATCCTGCAATGTATCAGGATTTTTCGCGATTTGGATGAATCGCTTGATGCTTTCCTGACTGCTTAGCAGCTTTGGATGCTTTTCAGCCCATTCCTGCATATGCTGCCTTGCCGTTTCACGGAAAGAATCCGGACACCGAGGATCTGCCGGGTCCGGCCATAGGGCTGCGCATATTACGGCTCGGCATGCCGCAAGAGGCCGCCTGGCCCACCAGATATGCAATGTCGAGATATGACCATGACGGATTGATTTCTCGCGCCGGGCATGTGCCGATATTCGTTTTATTGGAAGATCGACCTCAATGAGACGTCTGGGTGTGCCCTGCATAGTACCCTTTACAGAAACACCTTCCTCTTTATCCGTTGGTTTATCAGCCGGTAATGAATCGTAGTGTACAGGCTGTTCTGAAATAGTTTGGCTGGCTGCCAAAGGTCCTTCTGCTGTGGCTTCTATAGCACCTAATGCCTGCATCAAACCTGAAAAGGCATCTGTAGTGTCATCAGAAAGAATTTCGTTCACTTGAATGGGTTGCGCCTTAATCTTCTTATAGATATCTGTGGCGTGAAGATCAATTTCTCCATAATCAATATAAAATATTGGCGGCAAATGAAGCGATGCTTTCTGAAGCAGCATCTTGGAATTTGCCTGCACAGAGTTATCGGTGATCAACGTCGTGGTCGCCATTGATAATTGGAGGTCCTTGGTTCTGAAAGCAGCAGAAGGACTCCAACGTTCGAGGGGCTTTGCCGCAGAGAGAATGGTGATACGGTTTTCATTCCATACATCCAATAAATCTCTTCGGACTTGGAATCTCAAGATACCTTCGGATATGAAAATGACAATGTCAGCGCCCCTTTCCAATGCCAATTTGATGGCTGGGCGCTCAACGGCAGCTCCATATCCAACCAGTAGCGAAACGCCTGGGCGCGCTGATATGCTTACTGCTTTCATGGCAGCTTCAATTTCCCTCTCCGAAGGCTTGACAGAAGGCAAAAGTAGAAGAGTGGGCATGGTATGTTGTTGGAGATTGCCCTTTATATATAGCCGCGCCGCTGATCGCCCCCGAAGCGCGGGAGGATAGAACTCATCTCCTGGTTCTAAGGTCTGTATCCCATTTTCTATTAGCCTGCCCTGGATGGCTTCTTCTTCAGATTGCCTGATCTTGTTTCCGGCTTCACGTGAATCTGCCGGTTCAAATACGATTATATCAGATTCAAGGTCCTTCAGATGCTTCCTGATCATTTCTGAAATGCGAGACCAATCCAATCCACCATGCCCACAGCCGACAGCAGGAAGCAGAACCTTTAGCTTCCCCTGGTCAGCCAAATAATTCTTTAGAGCAATCAACCCTTTTTCAATATCTTCATATCGCGACGGTTCTCGCCAATGACGCTTGGTCGGAAAATTGATAATCCATCCGCCATAAAGATCTTTCCAGACGTGCAGCTTGCCGGGTTTCACTTCCCCGGATTTACACGCCCGTTGGTAGTCGCGAAACATCGCAGGATATTTTGTTTTGAAGGCCAAAGCCAACCCCGCGCCCATCACACCAACGCAATTAACTGTGTTGATGCGGATGTCAGCGTCTTTTTCAAGCAAATTTCCACTTGTGAATGTAAGCATATCTTTAGCCTTTATTAATCCGGCATTTTCGATTTTAGTGCATCCAAAACCCGATTACGAACTTCCACAATCCTTGTTTCATTCAGCCAATCAGGATGAATCGCCTGGATGTCCGCCTTGCCTAATGCGATCAGCATATTCAATTCACTTTCATCTTCGACAACATCAATAAGTTCTTCAATCCGTCGACTTTTACCGATAATATCGCCGACGAGATCATGATAACATACAAGTTTACAGATCAACATTGCCGACCTTTTAGTTATTGTCTCTATTTCCTCGGTGAGGATTCTCTTTAGCATGGGAAGGGCTTTAATAGGATGATCTGCATCACGTTCCTGTTTCCCGCTCTTTTTGGCCCATCTTGATTTAGGTCCCTTACCGATATCGTGCAGATATGCCGCCACTTCAACAATAAGCTTATCTCTTTGATCTAAAGCCCTGAATTCTTCTAATTCTTGTAACTCATTGACCACTGTCAATGTATGGGTACCTACGTCATCTTTATGTGTCCAGTTATTTGTTTTGAGATTAATTAACTCTTCTGTTTCGGGGAGGCATCCGAAATCATTCCTTATTCTATCAAGCATTGATGCGAGTCTGTCAAATTGCGGTGATGAGGCTTGATTGATCTCAGGTATCAAATCTTCGATGGTTTTCTGATAGGCTTGCTTGATGCAAAAAGGGCCGGTTACTATTGAGCGTCGATTTGAACCATAGAAATCGATGTAATAATGGTATCGATCTCCAGCCACTGGTGGTGCCGGTAAATTCGCCTCTTTGTACATTTGTAATACTTCTTCTTTTATTGCATTATTCCACACAATGATCTTTGAAATTGAAGATATATCGATCTTTCTATGGATAAGAAGTTCTGCCTGACGGGCTTGTTTCAATGAATCGGAGGGCATGCTCCATTTTAAAGAATCTATTGCATCCCAGTTTAATTGTTCCAGCTCACTGAAATCATCGTAAAACAAAGGGGGTTTCGCGGTGTTTGCCGATGCATTGGTGAAAACGCAAGGATATTGGTTCATAATGTCGATGGGGAATTGAAAATGGATAATCAATGGCTGGTCGGCAATCTTATTTGTAACAACAGCCAAGAGCATTAAGGAAAGTTTGCAAAAGTAAAGCGGAACATAATCGTGGACAACCCCACCACATCCGCAAGCGACATCCATACAGGATCTTCTCCCTTGTATTTCCTCATAGGCTATAGCAGTGTGTTTAATGCTAAGACGTTTCTTTTCGTTTGTAGAACGTAACCCGTATTCTAGAATCTGAGGAAGATTATCTATATGGGTGAAGTGATATACGCAGCGGTTCTTGTGTTGATCTGGTATTGGCATTTCAGTTCTTTTCGTTGAGATTAGATTCGGCCTTAATCAACTCTCCAGTATTTTCTTGGCTCCGACGTGGTAGTGCTCTATTTTTATGAGAGGTTCCCAGCCAAGACGCACAGGATCCTGAATGGGGTGGATATTCGGCGCTGTGGCACAGTCATAGACCACGTAGAGCCAATAATCCTTCTTCAGCCGTTCGGCGGTCTTGTATTCGTTGGTGGTCAGCGCTACCTCGCCGACGGCGGAACGCCCCTTGACCTCGATGAACCGCACCTCGATGGCGGTTTGGGGGTCTTCCGGATGAGGCTTTCGGGAGATCAGATCAAACCCGCGGTTTTCCTGTTCCACGCTGATGACCTGCCGCCCCTGCGCCTCTTCGTGGGCAATGACTGCTCGCACGGCAATTTTTTCGATCTCCTCGTCGCGAATGAATGAACGGACTGTGGGCGTCTGGCGTTCGGGATGGGGCAGCACCCAGGCCCGGCCGAGAGGTTGGATATCGGTGATCGTACAATGACGCTCCTGCCGAAGTTCATCCCGTCTCCGTTCAAGCCGGGCATTGAGTTCAAAAAGGCGATCTTCCGTTGTTTTGATGTTCGCTGCAATAAGCGGGCTCGTATCGCCTGCCTGTTGGCTTTCCAGGAGTTCGGCCATGCGCAGGTTCTGTCGGTTTATCAATTCGTTCAAGCTGATTTCGATATGACGGGAGATAACCTCGGTTTCTTTCTTCCTTTGACAATCAATTTCCCCAAGGAATTGGGTGAGGGCTTTTTGGATGAGTTCCTGTTCGACCGCATCGCGTGAAGGCAGCCCTGCTCCATCGGGCGTAAGGGTTGAGGCCGGTGCGGGGCTAAGATCCAGAAATATCGTCGGCTGGCGAATAGCCAGAGCGCCGTTCATGTCGGCCTGCACGACAAAAAGGCGGCGGTGAAGGACATTGCCCCGCCCGTCGCGGATAGCGGCGGAAAATACATCCAGTCTGGCCGGTTCAGAACGATGGATGTCATAAAAGACCGCCCCGCGGCGCAGGTCGCTCTGCACACGGTAAAAGACATCCTCGCGGACCGACTCAAACAGGGGATGCCCCGGCGTGATCCATTCCAGGGTCGGGTCGTCAGTGAGGCGTTTCCTGTCGAAGGCGATTTGCCGGTATTCCCGACCCAGTTTTCCGAATTGGGGTTCCAACTGTTCTCCGATCGGCCAGAGGGTCCGGGGCACCCGCCCAATGCGGTAGATATGCCCGCCTCTGGCCGTTTCCCTCGGATGGATTCCGGCAATAGGTGCCGCTTGAATGAAAAAGTCCTCGATAACTTCGGGGACAAGACGCCTTTCCTTCGCTTCGGCTGATTTGCCGACGATGGCGGAAAGGTTTAGATCCCGCTTGGCCAGCCCTTCCAGCGTCGATTGGGTGATGCTGCGGAATCGTTCCGTATCGATGTCCTGGACGATGCGGTTCTTGATGACCTCCTCGGTGAGGTTGTGGGCGTACATATCCCGCAGCATCCGCTCAAGCATGTTGGAGGGAAAAACATCACCCAAGACGTTAAAGATCTTTCCTGTACGTTTGGGATCGAGGTCCTCCTCAATCTTCTCGATCCGCTCGAAGAGTTTCTGGAAGACTCGACCTTCGCGGGTGTTGGTGGAAACAAAGTTCAAGACCAGACAGTCCTTTTCCTGACCGTAGCGGTGAATACGTCCCATCCGCTGCTCCAGCCGCATAGGATTCCAGGGGATGTCATAGTTGATCATGAACCAGCAGAACTGGAGGTTGATGCCTTCGCCTGCCGCCTCCGTGGCGACCATGACCTGGCAGTCTTCCCGGAATTCTCGCTCCGCATAGATTCGCGTTCCCGGGGTATCGCGGTCGCCGATCTTCATGCCGCCATGAATTTGTGTGACGCTGAGACGCCATTCCCGCAGCTTCTCAACCAGAAAATCGAGTGTGTCCTTGTGTTCGGTGAAGATCAGAAGTTTCATCCGCGGATCGTCGAAGACATTCTGCTTGATGAGTTCATCCCGCAATTTAACCAGTTTGGACTCGATCTCACGGTTTTCAAGGTGCTTTGCCAGCATGATCAGCTTTCCGATCTGGATGATCTCTTCTTTGAGAGCAGCAGGATCGACAGATGCGACCACATCTTCCAGCTGAGAAATAATTTCCTGTCGTTCTTCTTCGGGCAGATCGTCAAAATCTTCGGGCAACTTTTTGAATATTTGCTCCTGTCGATAGCCTTCCGGATCCGCCAGGATCTTTTCCCGTTTTTCCTTCATCCGCTCAAGAGTGCGACGCACGGCGTGAATGCTGGAGGCGAAACGGCGCTGCAGCATGGCCATCGTGAAACCCAGGGCGCGACCGCGGGCGGAATCATCGGCAGCCGCCTTGATGGACTGATCTTCCACGTACCGGGTGAGGGCGTCATAAAAGTCCCATTCCTCTTCGTCGATCTGAAATCCGATGGTACGGACAGTTCGACGGGTAAAAAGCGTTTTGACCTGCCCTGTATCGGGATCCGGGAAGGTCACCAGGGCTTCCTTGATGCGGCGAAGGTAAAAGGGCGCCTCGTGCACGAGCATGGCCTCTTCAAGGCTCTTCACATCCCCGTAAACGTCGCGGTCCAAGAGCTCCAGAAACAGGCAGAAATTATCAGGATCGCCTTTGTGTGGCGTAGCGGTCATTAGCAGAAAATGGTCGGTGATTTCGGAGAGGGCCTCGCCTAGTTGATAAGCCAAAGTCTTCTTCTCTGCGCTGTAGGCGCTCATCTTGTGAGCCTCATCGACAATGATCAGATCCCAGTGGCTTCGCAGGAGGCTGTCCTTTGCGTCCTCGATGCGCGATACCCAGGAGATGGAAGTAATGACCGCGTTCCTTTCCTGCCAGGGGTTCGAGCCATAGTTAGCCCTCAGGATGTCGCTCCGGATCACTTCAAAGTTTTCGCGGAATTTATCCTTAAGTTCACGCTGCCACTGAAAAGAGAGGTTGGCGGGTGTCACGATCAGGATTCGTTTGACCAAGCCGCGGATCTTGAGTTCCTTGATGAGAAGACCCGCCATGATGGTCTTGCCGGCGCCGGGGTCATCTGCCAGGAGAAACCGAATGCGGGGAAGCTTCAGAAAATAGTCGTAGACCGCTTCCAACTGATGGGGGAGCGGATCGACTCGGGCAATGGAGAGGGTAAAGTAGGGATCGTACTCATAGGCCAGGGCCAATCGAAGGGCCTCGATGCCCAGGCGGAAGTGCTTTGGGTCGCCGTCGAAAGGTTCCTGCTCAGGGGTGGCCTCCAACGTTGCGAGCTGTTCAAAGCTGAGGATTGGGTCGTGTACCTTGTTAGACTTCAGACCCTTACCAATCAGTTTGACAGAGTCGCCCATAGGAATGGCAGTGATCACCTGCACCGGTTCGGGGAAGATTGGGCCGTAAACGATAACGTTCGGTTTTAATTGATCAATCAGCATGAAAGTTATCCAATTATGTTAATGCACAGATGCATGTACGGTCATTGTTGAAACGACTATGTGCTGCCCTTTTTATCTATGATTCAAATTGCTTTACTATCTCCCACCGTCCCGCCTTTTTGCCGCCTGTGCGCCGCAATATACCTTTACTCTTAAGTTTGCTGGTATTAAAGCGGATACCGATTTCCGTCAGTTTTAATTGTTTTGCCAACTCTTTTTGTGTGATCGATGGATTATCTGCAATCAGTTTAATGACGGCTTTTTCCGTAATGGATAAATCTTTATCGATAGTCTTATCGATAGTCTTATCGATAGTTTTTCCCGCAGCCTTATCCGTAGTTTTATCCGGGCTGGAATAAGAGGGCCTGTTAAACGCGGCTATGAAGAGATGGGCGACTTCGCTGAATTGGACGGTGGGCTCTTCGGCAAGGATGAGCCGCATCCCCCGCCCCCAGGTTTCGACCATCTGAATCCGGCGAAGCAATTCTGCAATCAGGGGATTTCTGCGCTGAGACACATTGCCTTTGCGAATCTTATCAATGGTCAGACCGCCATACAATGTGCCGGGATTGCGAATTTCCACGCGATTCTTGAAAATGGCTATCTGCACATAATCCGGATCGTGATAGTTCCGATGACAGAAGGCGTTGATAATCGCTTCGCGCATTGCCGCCACCGATATCTCCGGCACATCAACCCGATAGAGGCCGTCGAGCTTCATGCCGATGTGAATATTTTTCAGAATGTATTTTTGCGCTTCTTCGATAAGCTCCAGAATATCACCGGTAAAGTCGTGACGGTCGATAATGGTGGCCGTGTCCGTCGCGGCAAATACGGCGCACCGCATCTGCAAAGACGGTTTCCTGGCAAAAAAGAGCAAGGCGGCATTGAACAGTTGGCCGTCTTTGATCAGGCCAAGCTTTTCCAGCACGTTGGTGATGTTGTCCCAGCGAAGACCGGCTCGTTTGACGAAGGCTTTGATCTTTTTCTCGCTTAAATCTTTAATGGATGCGGCGCAAGGCTGGTTGTCCCAGCGTATCGCCTCACGGTTGCGGGCAAGGATCAGGTTTTCCAATTCTTTGGCGGTCAGATGCCTGTCTTCGTCGGCAACGCGCATGTAGGCTCTGCCGTATGCAAAATAAGGTTTTTCTGTTCCTGAAAAAGAGATTTTGATGCAGGTTTTGCCGCTGCGGGTCTCTTCGATGATCTGCGGGTAAATCCGGGGCTCAATGTGTGCGGCAATGGATTGCGAAATATCGCGGAGCGTCTTTTCATTGACGACAAGTCCTTCCGGCTTGCCGTTGGGCGCGATACCAAACCAAAGTTCCCCCGCGCCATGCTTGTTGAGAATCGCAGATATCGAAATCAAACCATCTTTGAGGGCGGTCAGGCTTTTCTTCAGTTCAACGGTTTCACTTTCCTTAAGCCCCATATCCGATTCCCTTCAGTTCTTCGCAACATGACAACTCAACAACGCATCGCAGTTAAGATTCGGCTTCCGGCGTCTGTTCACTCACCAAACCCCATCAGGCTGAGCATGCCCAGCTCTTCCTTGCAGGCCTGACAAAGATTCTGATCGTCAAGCTCGCCGGTTGACGCCTCTTGAAGATCGCCTAAAATCTCCGCCGCATTCTTCATGTCGTTTTCCTGGATGGGTTGTCCGCAGTTGCTGCAAGTTTTCATACACCTA
>ENA-UPTA01006485-UPTA01006485.1-activated-sludge-metagenome-genome-assembly--contig:-NODE-6485-length-10301-cov-21.511224_pt1 | contig 10301 bp, 8 predicted proteins | sample MGYA00238184_ERZ773361 | MGnify/ENA primary metagenome ERZ773361 (study PRJEB29100, sample SAMN05720205) | activated sludge metagenome | isolation source: anaerobic digester from wastewater...
TTAACGACGACACAAAGAACGAACAGAACAAACACCTGCACAGCATGCAGGAGTCAATGCCCGGAACATACAAGGAACTGGTTGACATCAGGAACATCCTTGAGAAGTCGTTCCATGACATGCTTGACATCGAGTTCACCATCCAGGAAGGCACCCTGTATATGCTTCAGTGCCGTGCCGGCAAGCGTACCGGTACCGCTGCCCTGAACATGGCAATGGATATGCTTCAGGAAGGTCTCATTGATGAGAAAACTGCTGTGATGAGGGTTAATCCTGCTCAGCTTGATGAACTCCTCCACCCGATTTGTGACCCGGATGCTGAGAAGAAGGTTTCCCCGCTGGTCAAGGGTCTGCCCGCCGGTCCTGGTGCTGCAGTAGGCAAGATAGTCTTCACGGCAGAGGATGCAGTGGCATGGAACCGCAGGGGCGAGAAGGTTATTCTTATCCGCGAGGAGACCAACCCCGAGGATGTTGAAGGGATGCGCGCAGCAGAAGGCATTCTCACTGCACGCGGTGGTATGACCTCGCACGCTGCCCTCGTGGCACGTGGCTGGGGCAAGTGCTGCATAGTAGGTGCAGGCAGCCTCCATGTTGACGTTGCAGGTAAAAAAGTCAGGATAACCGGATCAGATGTAGTTCTGAAAGAGGGTGACATCATCACCCTGAACGGAACGAAAGGCAATGTTTACACAGGTTCGCTGAAACTGATGGATGCATCAGAGAATCCCAGGTTCCAGTCGTTCATGAAACTGGTTGACAAGAACCGCACCATGGGTGTCCGCACCAACTGCGACAATCCTGTTGATGCAAAGATGGCACTCGAATTCGGAGCTGAGGGAATCGGTCTCTTCCGTACCGAGCATATGTTCTACGGCCTTGGTGCGGAAAAGCCGCTCTTTATCCTCCGCAAGATAATCCTCAGCGAGAGTGAAGAAGAGCGCAGGCAGGCTGTTGACGAGCTCTTCCCCTTCGTGAAGAAAGACATGAAAGGGACACTGGAAGCGATGGACGGACGGCCCGTGACATTCCGTCTGCTCGATCCGCCTCTTCATGAGTTCGTTCCTCATAGCCCCGAGACGCAGGCTGAGCTTGCAAAAGCACTGGGCATTACCGTTGAAGCCATTGCAAAGAGAGGCGAATCTCTGCATGAATCGAACCCGATGATGGGCCACCGTGGCGTCCGCCTCGGCATTACCTATCCCGAGATCTCAGAGATGCAGATCAGGGCTATGTTCGAATCTACGGCAGAACTGCTGAAAGAAGGCAAGAACCCGGTACCCGAGCTGATGGTCCCGGTCACCTGTGACGTTTCTGAACTGGATGTTACGAAGAAGCTGTACGACAAGGTCCTTGCCGAAGTACTGAAGAAATTCAACCTCAGCAAGATTGACCACAAGTTCGGAACAATGATTGAGATACCGCGCGCCACGCTGCTGGCCGACCGCATGGCAAGAACCGCCGAGTTCTTCTCGTTCGGCACCAATGACCTGACGCAGATGACCTTCGGATTCAGCCGCGATGACATAGGAGGCTTCCTCCATGAGTATCTTGACAGCAAGATGCTGGATGCTGACCCGTTCCAGACCATTGATCAGGATGGCGTAGGACAGCTGATCACCATGGCATGCGAAAAGGGCCGTGCAACCCGTCCGGACATCAAGATAGGTATCTGCGGCGAGCAGGGTGGTGACCCGGCATCAGTTGAGTTCTGCTTCAAGAACGGGCTCACCTATGTAAGCTGTTCACCATTCAGGGTACCCATCGCCAGGCTGGCAGCAGCACAGGCAGCCATCAGGGCATCCAGGAAATAAGCTTTATTCATGATAATGAGGAAAGGGAGGCACATTCGGGGCCTCCTTTTTCGTTTAGTTGGCAGTTGGCAGGAAATATGTGCGATTTGCGATTTGCGATTTGCGATTGCCGATTTTTCCCGAGGGGTTAAAGCATTGTAGTACAGTACCATATATTGTCTATTGGTCGTAGACCCATCAGCATTGTAACCCTGCTGCTATTTCAAAACCACCCACCTCCTGGAAACATATCTCCAGGCATCATCTTCACCACCGCTGATTCCCAGCCTCAGGGCATATACCCCTGCGGCAACCGACTGTGACGGGCTGCAGGGGATAGAATGCTCTCCGGCGCCCAGTGTCCCGGTAAAGATATTTGCAACCAAACTGCCATCAGAAGCAATAAGACTGATATCCACGCGACATTCAGACCGGAGCGTGAATGACACCCGGCCCTCACCAGCTACCGGATTGGGAAAAACAGTCAGTTCTGTGAGGTCTTCCGGAATCACCTCAATGCCGGTGGGGGTGAAAACCATGGCATCATCGAAGTACATTGTCCCGGACTTAAGGCCGCCACTGTTCTGCCTGACCACAATGCTATGATACTGCCATTCACCGCTGCCGCCAATTGAGCTGACGGGAATGGCAATCAGGTCCCACCCCGCCCAGTTGATGGTTGCAGCCGGCACTACCTGATTGACAGATCCGGGTGAGTAGAACCAGTATTCCAGCCGGTTCTCGCTAAGATCGCCATAAACCCACATTGCAAATACCTGGCTGGTATTGTTGCCTATAAGGGGTTTACCGGTATCAAATACCCTGCATATGCCTCCGTTGTCGCCGGTGAAGAGATAATCGAGCCGGCCGGCCGGGGCATTAACCTTAAAGGTATTATATGAAGCAGTGAAGGTGGTCATCGGATTGTCAGTCCCGACGGTACTGCCGCTCGTCTCAGGGTCCCAGAAAGCACCGATATTGTCAAATGACTCAATGACGCTGCCTGACTGGTAAGCCTCTGTACGAGTGGTAAAGGTTGTACTCACCGGAGTGCCCGCGGAGATGCCTGAGACATCCTTCACAGAAGCGTCAATCTCAATCCGGTAGATGCGGTTCCGTTCCAGCTGTGAGGCAGGCTCGAAGGTGTAGCTTCCCTTTCCGCCCTCACTTTTAAATTGCTCATTCTGTTTCGTCAACGGGACAGACTGGCTGTCGAGCAGTCTGATTCCGGCTGTGGCAGACTCCTGGCTCAGGGGAGCGTCAAAGAGTATTGTTATCCTTGGAAAGAGAGTGATGCCGGCAGAGCCCTGCGAAGGCCATATCCTGTCAATCACAAGCTTCGGTCTTTTTTTCGTTACGAAGCTTACCAGGTACTCCCCTGCAGGATGTACATTCCACCTGGAGGTGGCAGCGGTCGTCAGCCGGATGAGGTAAGGCGTCCCGGACGCATATCCGGTTTTCGGTTTAACAGTCAGGATCCTGCTTTTTTCATCCCATTCATAGGTAACGCTCACTTCCGGCTCGAACACCAGGGCGGACTGAACAGCCAGCATGTTCATGGGAACATTGAATCTGAACGAGAATGCCTGGTTGAACGGCAGGCTGTCAGTCGTTGAAGGAAGATGTTCAATGACCACCGGCACCCGTGCAGTATCAAATGAAGGAAGCAGATCAGCGAGTGTTGTCATTCCGGAATTTGCAACGGCATTAACGGTGTCATTGTAAAAATCAGTCATGCCGCTGGCGATGACCTCATAGTTACCCGGAGGCAGCGAGTCAAACATGAAGAAGCCATTGTTGAGGTTGTCAATCATGACAGACCGCCCTGATGGCTTCAGGGTGACTGTTGCTCCGTTAATGGGTGAGTTTTTGTCTGTCGTTTCCGGACCATAATAATAAGGTGGTGAGGTCAGCTCGTCCCTTACGGTTCCAGCGATTATCCCCAGGGATTCCGGATTAACATTGTAGAACTGCTGCAGCGCCCTGAGCATTGCCCATGCTTCGTGGCGGAGGTGGTTTTCATTCCGAAGCCTCCATCCCTCGGGTATGTAATCATGGTATGATCCTTCCGACAGCACCCCGGGCATGGTGAGGTCTCTGAGAACACCCAGTCCCACCTGATCTCCCCATTCGGGATAAAAGGTCCAGTCACCTTTTACCCATTGAAATGAATGAGTCCAGTAGTTGCTTTTCTCATACAGTTTTTCCCACAGGATCTGTGCCATTGATTTGGCAGCCGGGAAAACAGGAGAGTTGTCATAGCCCCTGAAGAGTACCAGCGGCTGGTTCCGGGTGCCGTCGAATCCATTGCTGTGAATTGAAAGAAAAATATCAGCATTTGCCTGGTTGGCCAACTCGGCTATGACTGAAAGTTTAAGGTCATCAGAGGTGTAATTTGTGGTCCTTGACATGTAGACAGTGGCCTTCCGGGCTTCCAGCAGATCGCGCAGGAAGAGCCCCTTGGCAAGGTTCCCCTCCGACTCCCAGAATTCAGTTGCAATCATGTGCCTGTCATCGCCGTCATGCCCTCCATGGCCCGGATTTATAAAGATCTTCAGTCCGCTGAAGTCCGTTCTCTGGCCATACAACAATACCGGCAGGCAAAGAAGAGCAGCCGTCAGCCAACACCATTTCCCCGGTTTCATCTGATCCGTACTTTCATCATGTATATCTCCCCGTTGTCAGTGCAGAAGGCAATGCGTCTGTTGCCGGCCGCGAACGGGAACATCTCCGACCTGTCAGGTGTGGAGGTGAGTATTACCCGTTTCTTGTCTCCAAGGGAATAATAAACAAGTTCGGATCCGGTTATCCTGTGCCCGTCATCTTTATCATCCATTCCTATCACAAGCCTGTCATTGAACCACTTAGGAGCGTTGATCCTGCCAAGGTCATGCAGGATCCTGCCGTCAGTATCACAGATGAATGAACTCTGCCCCCGGTAGTTATAGAGGATCTTGCTGCCGTCAGGAGAGAGTGAGGCCCAGATATAGAATCCGTCACCGTTAGGCATCATGGCTTTTCTCTCGCTGCCGCGAAAGAGCACCGGCATCAGATCCTCCGTCAGAAGGAAGGTTCCGTTGTTGCCGGATTTCAGGGCTGGACCTGCCTGTTCGACCTGCGTTCCTTTATCCGATCTGACAAGGACATTGTTTCCCGCGACTGCGGGAGGAAGAACATCCCTCCCCTTCTCCAGGAGCAACTCTTTCGTGCCTGTGGCAATGTCATAACTGCTTACAGACGAGAATTTGACGTTATCTATGAAACTGTCACTCCTGTACATGACCTTCCGGCCGTCAGCAGTCACTGCAGGTTCATACCCGGCGCCGGTATCACCGGTTATCACCTGCACCCTGCCTGTCTTCGTATCAAGCAGACAGAGCCCGTTGTAACCGCTTCCCGACACAAGCAGGAGTCCTGACCCGGGCACAACACCTGACAGCAGATAAGATCCGCTCTCTTCGGGTGATACCTTCTTTACGCTCCTGACCCTGATATTTTGCGCACATATGCTGATGGTAAGGAATAATGCCGATAAAAGAATAACTGTTCTCATGGTGGTTGGTATTGCCATCTAAAGATAGTCAATAGGAAGTTCGGGTGTCACTATTTCTTCATAGTCTGCTTCTTGACTTTTATCAGTGTATTTCGTTACTTAATATTATTAACTTTGATGGACATCAAAACCCCCGCACCCATGATGTCAGAAGAAATCTTGAAGCAATACGGTATTACAAAAGTAAAAGGGATAGTCTATAATCCTTCCTATGAACGTCTGTACGAGGATGAGCTCTCGCCCGGCCTGAAGGGATTCGAGAAGGGTGTACTGACAACCACCGGTGCGGTGGCGGTCGATACCGGAATATTTACGGGCCGTTCGCCAAAGGATAAGTACATTGTGCGTGACAGCACTACTGAGAATACCGTCTGGTGGAAGTCTGAGAGTGCTCCTGTCTCTGACAACAAGTCCCTTACGAATGAAGCATGGGACCACTGCAAAAAGATTGCTGAGTGTCAGCTTTCCGGCAGGGAACTGTACGTCATGGACTGCTTCAGCGGCGCAAACAGGGATACGAGGCTCTGCGTACGTTTTGTAATGGAGGTGGCATGGCAGGCTCACTTTGTCAAGAACATGTTCATTCGTCCCACCGAAGAGGAGCTGAAAGATTTCAAGCCTGATTTTGTGGTGTTGATGGCTTCAAAGGCGGTGAATCCCGAATATCAGAAGTTCGGAATGAATTCGGAGAACTTTGTGCTGTTCAACCTGACCGAGAGGATGGCGCTTGTAGGCGGCACATGGTACGGAGGCGAAATGAAGAAGGGTATCTTCTCGGTAATGAACTACTATCTCCCGCTGAAGGGCATTGCCGCAATGCACTGTTCGGCCAACGTCGGGAAGAAAAACGATGTGGCCATCTTCTTCGGCCTGTCCGGCACCGGCAAGACCACCCTCTCAACCGATCCCGAGAGGGCGCTAATCGGTGATGATGAGCATGGCTGGGATGATGAGGGCATCTTCAACTTCGAAGGGGGTTGCTATGCCAAGACCATCAACCTGAGCAAGGAGAATGAGCCTGACATTTATCGCGCCATCAGGCGCGATGCACTGCTTGAAAACGTGGTTGTTGACGACAAGGGCGAGATCGACTTCGCCAGTGCAGCCAAGACGGAAAACACGCGGGTCTCCTACCCCATATACCATATAGACAATATTGTGAGACCTGTCTCCAGGGCCGGGCATGCGACCACCGTCATTTTTCTCACAGCAGATGCTTTCGGGGTATTGCCCCCGGTCGCCAGGCTGACTGAGGAGCAGACGCAGTATTACTTCCTCAGCGGTTATACCGCGAAGGTGGCAGGTACGGAAAGAGGGATCAAGGAACCCATGCCCTCCTTCTCGGCATGCTTCGGGGCGGCATTTCTGCTGCTTGACCCGATCATATACGCACGTGAACTCACCCGGAAGATGAGGGCGCACAACGCTGATGCGTGGCTGGTCAACACCGGATGGATGGGAGGACCATACGGGACAGGCAAGCGGATAGACCTCCCTTCAACCCGCAGGATTATTGACGCCATATTGAATAAAACCATCAACGACGTACCGTACACTACGATCCCGGTGTTTAACCTGAGCATTCCCTCATCATTGCCCGGCATGCCCTCTGACCTGCTCGATCCCGGCAAAAAATGGCCTGATTATGAGGCATGGCTGAAGGCAGCAAGGGAGCTCGGTGAAAAATTCGTGAAGAACTTCAGCAAGTTCACATCGAACGTCGAAACGGCAAAACTTGTATCTTCGGGACCTAAGCCGTAAGAGATCGTAAATGGTCATATCGTTATCAGTTATTGCAGTCGTGCTGGCTTACCTGGCAGGCTCAATCCCCAGTGCCGTCTGGGCAGGAAAGCTATTTCACGGAATTGATGTCAGGGAGCATGGCAGCGGCAACGCCGGAGCCACAAACACCGTAAGGGTGCTCGGATGGAAGACGGGCATACCCGTTCTCATATTTGACCTCTTCAAGGGATGGCTGGCTGTAATGCTGCCGGAATTCCTCGACGCGGCCCCTGAAGGCTCCGAGCCTATGATGGTGCTTCAGATCGTATGCGGAATGGCAGCAATACTGGGGCACGTGTTCCCTCTCTTTGCCGGTTTTCGCGGAGGCAAGGGGGTTGCAACAACATTCGGAGTCCTGCTTGCACTGCATCCTCTACTGACTCTGACATGCGCCGGCATCTTTCTGCTGGTGCTGTTTATCAGCGGTTACGTCTCACTCAGCTCCATGACTGCCGTGGCCATGTTTCCCATATTGCTGGTTACGGTGTTCCGGACACCATCTACCCTGCTGATAATGTTCTCGATAGTGGTGGCGGTGGCGGTGATCATCACCCACGCCAAAAACATCAGGAGACTCCTCAGGGGCGAGGAGAAGAAGTTCATCAGGAAGAAAAAGGATTAGCGACGCCTCAGTCCGGCAATTGCATCTGAAGGGTTCCTGACTAGCGCTGCCTTAGTCCGGCAATTGCATCGGCGAACTTCCTGCCCAGGTCTATATAACCTTCACTGTCATAATGCCACATATCACTGTAACCGTAATTGTCAGTTGAGGTTACCAGTGCGGCATTGCCGTCTTCCGCCACAAACGTCGCCTGGGCTTCCCTGACATCATCACCCCATGTCCATACGATGCTGTCGGCATCGTTGTGCGAATCAGATATACGGCCTATTGCCACCGGCATTCCAGGAGCGGAGAAAACTTTCCGGATGCTGTCAACGAGCAGGGCCAGGTTCTCTTTATAAACAGAGGTGGCGTAATCATTATTAGCGTCACTCTCTCCCTGCATCCATAGGATTCCGGAGGGAATCAGCCGGTCCTTTTTCCCATCGCCGTCAATATCTCCGGCAGCCATCGCACCTTTTACAGTGGCGAGGAAGTGGTCATACTGGTTGATTCCGTTTCCTCCGGTGTATGAAGGCAGCCATGCCCCGAAGGAACCCGCTGCTGTTGTGTCAATTGAAGTTCCACCCCTGGAATATTTGACTATTGCAATCTTTTCATCAGGGAAGAGCTCCTTCATTCTCTCAGCAAAGGTGAGTTCAACGCCAAAACGGTCTGAATAGGTGTTGGCAGTACCATCACTTACGAAGCCTGCGCCGTGTCCCGGGCGGAGGGTGCTCCATAGTCCGCGGCCGTCAACAGCGGTGTTGTCTCCAACAGTGTTCCCCTGATAGATCATGACGCCTTCAAACTCGCCGGTGAGTCCGGCAGGAAGCTGGGCCACATAACCGTATCCATCCATATTTGACTGGCCCCCAAGGTAATATAAATGATATTCACTTCCCTTTGGGTTACACGACTGAAGCGCTGCAAGAATTACAGAAAGCAGAACAAAGATTATATTTTTCATAGTTAACAGGAATGTTTTGATGGCAGATATAAGTTCTCTAAAAGTAGCCAAAATTTCATTATTTTTATGGTCTGACACACATAATCAATCACTAAATAAGAGAAAGATGGAAGGAATAAAAGGAACCCGTACGGAACAGAATCTCCTGAAGGCATTTGCCGGTGAATCACAGGCAAAAAACCGTTATGAATTTGCTGCCAAGGTGGCAAAGGAAGAGGGCTATGAGCAGATAGCAGCCATTTTCCTTGAGACAGCGCTGCAGGAGCAGCAGCATGCCAAGCGTTTCTTCGGTTATCTTGAAGGAGGCATGGTTGAGATAACCGCTGCTTATCCCGCAGGCAAGACTTTAACCACCGGTGATAACCTCGAGGCAGCCGCTGCCGGTGAGCATGAGGAATGGTCCGAGCTCTATCCGATGTTTGCAAAGGTAGCCGAGGAGGAAGGATTCAAGGAAATTGCCACCTGCTTCAAGGCTATCTCTGCCGCCGAGAAGGTGCACGAGGAGCGTTACAGAAAGCTGCTGGAGAACGTGATGGGCAACAAGGTTTTCGAGCGTGAGGAGAAGGTCTTCTGGTACTGCCGCAAGTGCGGTTATGTACACTTCGGCACGAAGCCGCTGAAGAACTGCCCGGCATGCCTCCATCCGTTCAATTACAGCGAGGTATACGCACAGAACTATTGATCTTTTGCCTGGTGGTATGACCGATGGAGAAGAGATGCTCAGCCTGATTAGAGGCAGGCAGAGTGAGCGGAAATATCTCGACAAGCCCGTCGAGAGGGAAAAGATAGAAAGGATCACCGGGGCGGGAAGGCTGTCGCCCTCAGCCTGCAATGGCCAGCCATGGCATTTCATTGTTGTGGATGAGCCGGCACTGCGTGATGAGGTGGCCGCTGCCACGGAATCGGTTGTTCTGCGAATGAACTCATTCGTCAGGGAGGCTCCGGTGCTGATAGTGGTGGTCCGCGAAAAATCAAATTTTAGCTCACGTGCCGGAGATCTTATCAAACAGAAGGATTATTCCCTGATTGATATCGGGATAGCGACGGCATCAATTGTTTACCAGGCTGCGGCCGAAGGACTTGGGACTTGCATTATCGGATGGGTTGATGATAAGCGGGTCAGAAAGGTTCTGGGCATTCCGGCATCCAGAAAGGTAGAGCTTGTGATTTCTGTGGGATATACAGACAACCGTCTGAGGGACAAATCGCGCAAACCGCCCGAAGAAATTATCACGTATAACAGATATTGACAATTTGTTCACGTACCGCCGGGTCTGAGACCCGGCGCAAATCATCCCAATTTCTCCAACGCCTCCCTTATCCGGCGGACAGCCTCGGTGATGCGGTCGTCTGAGGTGGCGTATGAGATCCTGATGCAGTTGTCGGCGCCGAAGGCTGTCCCGCTGACCATGGCCACCCTGGCTTCCGCCAGGAGGAAGAAGGTCAGGTCATCGGCATTCTTCATCACCCTGCCGTCATAGCTCCTGCCGATAAAATTGGTGATGTCAGGCATGACATAAAATGCGCCCTGCGGCACCCTTACCCTGAGGCCCGGGATCTCGCCCAGCAGCCTGCATATCAGGTCCCTGCGGCGGAGGAATGCCT
>ENA-UPTA01006490-UPTA01006490.1-activated-sludge-metagenome-genome-assembly--contig:-NODE-6490-length-10295-cov-5.791797_pt1 | contig 10295 bp, 7 predicted proteins | sample MGYA00238184_ERZ773361 | MGnify/ENA primary metagenome ERZ773361 (study PRJEB29100, sample SAMN05720205) | activated sludge metagenome | isolation source: anaerobic digester from wastewater...
AACGTCGCATACGGCGAGGACCTGCACGTCGTCACGAGCCACGTATCCTCCCGGAACATACGTCCAAGCCCCGCCCATCAGGTGTCCGGAGCCCTGGCCTCCAAGCCCAACGAATCCCATCCTGATCCGCTCGCTGGCCGGCGTTTTGCCCCCGGCCCCCAGGGCCGAGCCGGCGACGACGTGCGGCACGGCAACTACGGAGGCCGCCGCCCTTAGAAACTCCCTTCGTGTAGATCCTGTCCGATTGACCATAATCAACTCCATTTTGCCTAACGTGATTGTCCCCGTTCGGGGACACAGGGCGATATTGTACCCCCCGACCCACGGCAGATAAAGACCGAGATCAAGACACTACGTCGGCGAGGCGCAACGATGGAATGCCGGAGGCAAATGTCAGGACATTCGCCTCCGGCATGTAATCCTTTCTCCAGACTTCAGACACCCGATGTTACTACTGCTCAAGAGGTCGGCCGAGGGCGATGTCGTCGATGTAGACGATGCCCGTGCCGCCGGCCGTCGGCGACTTGCTGCTGCCGACGCCGATATGCATCTTCTTAACCCGGCTCAGATTCACCCCGGCCAGATCGCCGTACGGGATAATCCACTGACGCCACGTGGGACGCAAGGTGATGGCGTCATCCGAGTTCACGACCGTCGCGCTGCCGCCGGCACTGTCCTCGATCCTCACGTACAGGGGTTCGAGCGAGTTGCCCGCAGGCTGCTCCGCACCGATTTCCGCGACTTGCCACTGTCCGGTCACGTCGCCGCTCATCGAGACATTCGAGAACTCGGCGGCCGTCACTGCGCTGGCGTTGTGACTGGTGACCGCCAAGCCGATAAGGACACTGCTTGCCATCGAGACGTTCACGGGCGCCGTGAATGTCACATCGGTCCAGGTGACGCCGTCGGCCGATTCCTGAGCGGTGAAGACGTTGCCCGCGCGGGTGAGTTTCACCCAGGCCGACGCGACCACGTTGTCGGTCTGCACCTGGCTCATCACATTTCCGGTTTCCGGACGCTGCTGGAACGAGACGCCATAGTCCGGCGTCAAGCAAATGAACGCGTGCTTCGAGCCCGGATGGACGCTCTCGCGGATCATCACACCCGCCTTGGCCCAGCCGTCGGTGCGCACCAGGCTGTCGACGCGGGCCACGATCGAGCCGTTCCCGTTGAGGTTCTTGTAGACGTACCGGAATTCGTCGGCTGTGTCCCAGATGTCCGTGCCGCGGGCGTTCATGATGATCTGACCGCCGGCCAGTTCCTTAAAGCCGGCTGCGGCGCCCCGCAGGTACAGGATCAGCGCGTCCGCCCCGTGGTCGGTCCAGTTCTGAGCGGTCGCGAACTCGCGATCGGTCTCGGAGTAATACGGCGAGGTCGTGTTGTCGTACTGCAGCGGCATGGACTGACTGCCGGTGTGGACGATGGTCCTTTCGCCGAACGTTCCCCCCGCGGCATCGCTGTAGCCGACGTACGAGCCGGTCCCGTTCGTTTCCCCGTCGATCCAGGACTGCCAGATCGTGGTGCCGCCATCGATGTCGTCGTCGTATTTCTCGAAGTCCTCGAATACCGCGGACTCCTGCGTCGTGAAGCTCCAGAGATCGCCCTCGTAAGTCCCGGTTTCACCGACCTCGTTCACCTTCCAGTAGTAGGCCGTCCCAAAGTCCAGGGACCCGGGCGTGTAGCTGTGCTCAGTCAGCGTGGCGGGCGCGACAGCCCCTGCGGCCACGGCATCGGCGTCATCACCGAAATACACTTCGTGCGACTGCGCCTCGCGGCCGGATCGCCAGGCCAAGTCGGCGGTCACAGTGACATCCGTAGCACCATCTGCCGGCTCGGGCTCGCGGGCCTGCACCGGCACGTAGAAGAACCGCACCTCGCTGAGGCTGGCCGACATCGGGTTGCCCCAGGTAGCGTTGATGGTCAGCTTGACATACTTCGCGGCCACTCCACCGAAATCGATCACGATGCCAGGACCGTAGGTCGGCACGCCGGGACCCTGAGCGAACTGGGGGACATCCGGAAACTGCACCCAGGTCTCACCATCTGTCGAGTACTCAATGGCGACGTCCTTTGCCCCGAAGCCCATGTAGCTTTCGATCTGTGAGTTGGCGTTCCACACCCACAGCCCATCGACCTTGTATTCCTTGTCGAAGGTGTACTGAATCCAGGCCGGCACGCCGGTGCTCATCCACATCTGCTTCATGTCGTCGGAGTGCTGATCCTGCACGTTGAGCCCGGAGCCGTCGATTGTCCTGGTTGCGGGCGAGCTGGCCTGCTGCGTGGACGCCTTGACCGTCAGGCTCGTGATCGGATAGGAGAACGGTTCCGTGGTGAAGCTCCAGACGTCGCCTTTGAAGATCGTGGCATCGGGCGTCGCATTGATCTCGTCGACGCGCCAGTAGTACGTCTGGCCGTACTCGGGGCCGGCCGACTCGAACGTCGTGGCCGCTTGTCCCTGGCTGACCAGGACATCCATCGGGTTGCCCCGATCGGCACTATCGACATCCTCGTAGGTCTTGCCCAGGTATACATCATGGGTTCCTGCTGTATCCATCGGGTCCCAACTCAAAACGACATCCTGCGGCACATCCGTGGCTTTGTCCTTCGGACTCGGATTGGAGGCCTTATCTCCCCCGATGCCCTCCATAACGAGTTGAACCTCTTCCGCGGACAGCGACCGGTTGTACATGCAGACTTCGTCCATATCCCCTGAGAAGGTTTGGTCGTAACCGTCGCGTCCTGTCCCTCCCGTCACAGAACCGATGCCCATGTCGGAGTCTTCGCCTCCAGGATAAAAGGCAAAGGCGCCGGACGCCACCTGTACGCCATTGAGGTACAACCTGGCTGTAGCCCCGTCAAAGGTGGCTGCGACGTGCACCCAGGTATCCACGAGCGGACCCAGTGTGTTATTGGGTGAAACGATCGCGACACTTCCCGTCTCCAGGCGGAACGTGCCGCCATTTTCCGGCCTGACCTGGAACTGCCACGGCGTCGTGCTGGGCCAGGCATTTCTCTTGCCGAGCAGACCTTGATAGGTGTTGGTGGAGCCGGACCACCGGATCCACATGGCCAGAGACAGTTGCCCCGTTCCCGCAGCCGGATTCCAGGTCCCCAGCTCGATTCTGCTGTTTGCCGTGCCTGCATTATTGATGCCGCCGCCGATGTATCCGGGCGTAATCCACGTAATGCCACTGTGAAGGGTGCCGTCGTGTCCATTGCCCGACAGATCGTAGGCGACAGTACCGGTCCCTTCGTCAAGTGGGTAGTACCCCACCAAACCAGTCTTGAGGTCGGCATTCGCCACACTTGCGGCCAGCCCCAGCGCCAGGATCAGGGAGGCCATGCAAACAAGGGTCGTTCTCATTGTCGTTCCTCCTCGAAGAAACATGGGTTGCAGCTCTCAGCACTTCACAACACCGGCTCGTACCCCAATTTCCCCCAGACGGCCTGTTGAACACGGTGGAGGTCCGGGTTGCCTGGTTGAACGGGGTCTGCGCCGACCGTCATACTGCCGTAGTCGACCGTCCGCTGATCGCGCCATTTCCAGTACTCGCTGTGCCCGTCGGCGAACGAGAATGAGGTCCCGCCGCCGTGCCGGACAGGGGGCGGGTCCTTGTGGCGATTGTCCGCCGCCAGGATGCCGGGCTGGGTCACCGTCGAGCCCCACCACGACTCTCGCCCGTACGGGACGCTCCAGCTTGCGAGTGTTACCCAGCCCTCGTCGACGAAAACGATTCGCTCGCCTGCCCGGGCGATTCGCATTCTCTTCTTGATGGTGAGCTCCGGCTCGGTGGGCCAGCCGTTCATGGAATCGACGATCGCGTACGTTCGCATCTCGCCGCGAAGCCCGCTCGGGCATTGATACAGGTTGGCCGCTTTGCAGAACGGAAACAGGGCCCCTTCTTCGATGGCTGTGACCTGATCCTCCTGAGTCGTCGCGTCCGAGTAGCCGGCCCAATGGACCCACCCATCCTCTTTGGCCGGGACATTGTTCTCGCCGCTGCGGCCCGTCGAACCGGCCACGATCTTGTCATCGTTCTCGTCGGCGTAGAGAATCCAGGCCACAGTCAATTGCTTGAGGTTGTTCAGGCATGCGGCCCGCTGCCCCTGTTCGCGAGCCCGGTGCAACGCGGGGATCAAAATCGCCATCAAGATGGCGATGATCGCAATGACGACCAGCAACTCGATCAGAGTGAATCCCTTTTCTCGACACATGGCTGCACCTCGTCTTCGGTTCACGTCGTCGATCTCACTCAGGCCGCACGCAACGGTGGCTCTGTCCGATTGCGTGCTGATCTCTTCAGATAATTGGCACAGTATTCCATATCGACAACAATTCCTTGCACAAGTCCACCGTCTTTGTGTATAATTTCACTATTCACAATGGGGCTCCACCGACGAATTGGACGGGAAATCGATGCCGCATACACTCGATTCAAGCTTCAAGACCCGATTGTTACAGTGCCTGAAAGTCAATCCCGACCTGTTTCGGCTCTTCGACTCGCTGCCGGATGTGTGTTTTTTCGCGAAGGACCGCAAGGGCAAATTCATCATGGGCAACCGTGCGTTCCTGGAGAAGCTGGGCCTGAACCAAGAGGAAGACCTGATCGGGAAGGACGATTTCGACTTCTTCCCCGCGCGGCTGGTGCAGCTCTTTCTCCGCGACGACCAGCGTGTGATCCGGACGGGCGAGCCGCTGATCGACCGGGTGGAACTGGTCTCCAACAGCGCCGGGAACATCGACTGGCACATCACGACGAAGGTGCCGCTTGTCTCCCGCCACGGTTTTTGTGTCGGCATCGCCGGGATTACTCGGGTCTTCCGCGAGTCAGTGGAGCAATGGTCCCCGCATCAGGAGTTCGCGGTCGTCGTCGAATACATCAACCGGAATTACAGCCAGCCGATCCGCGTGGAAGAGCTGGCCTCGCTGATGTTCCTGTCCGTCAACCAGTTCGAGAGGAAGTTCAAGCAGGTGTTTCAAATCTCCCCGATCCGGTTTCTCACGGGCTACCGAGTGCACCGCGCCTGCTACGATCTGCTGCACACGGACCACACGATCACGCAGATCGCCATCCGGAACGGGTTCTACGACCACAGCCATTTCATCCGGCACTTCCGGAACGCGATGGGCATGACCCCCAACCAGTACAGGAGATGCTGAGGAGAAACCATGAGCATGCGAAACCGTTTTGAGTTTTGGGTCTTGATGATTTGTGTTTGTTTCGGATTTCGAATTTCGTGCTTCGAAATTCCCGCCCTTGGGGCCTTTCATGCGGGCTTCGCACTCCGCGACGTGACACCAGACGGTATGCTGCCCGTTTCGGGCGGCGTCGGCCCCTCGAACCCGGTCACCCGCAAGATCGGGCAACTGACCGTCCGAGCCCTCGTGCTCGAGAACGGCGGCACACGCGTCGTGATCTGCAGTACGGATTTCCTCGGGTTCCCGGGTGTGCTGTGCGACAAGGTCCGAGCACGGGTCCAGGGCATCCCGAGCGAGAACATCCTCATCGGCGCCACGCACACACACAGCGCCCCCGACTGCTATGGCTTCCCGGATGAGACAGGCAAGACCGACATCGACCTCGCATATCTTGACGGCGTTTGCGCGAAGCTGGCCGATGCAATCAATGAAGCCGCGGGTCATCTCCAGCCGGCCCGCGTGAAGATCGCGACCGGCAAAGTTCGGGGCAAAATCGCGTACAATTACTACGCCGAGCAGTTGTACGATCCGCGATGTCACGTGATTCAGGTTGTGGACGCCGCAGGCAAACCCATAACCACCCTCGTCAACTACGCAAGCCATCCGGAGGTGATCGGGTCAGAGCAAGGCATCATGAGCCCCGATTTCGTCGGTCCGCTCTATGACCGGATCGCCGACCGAGGGGCAGGCCAGGGCATCTTCCTGAACAGCGCCCAGGGCGGCATGGTGACCGCCGACTGCCGAGGCCCGGACGGCAAGGACGTGCGAACGTGGGACGAGTGCGTCCGGATCGGGAACCTCTTGGCCGACGAGGCCCTCCGCATCGTAGCAGACGCCCCGGTCCAGAAGGACCCGACGCTATTCTGCGGCAGCACAACCGTCGAATTCCTGGTCGAGAACGAGATGCTCCGCGCGGTAGTGAAGCTGTCGCCCTTAGGCTTCCACCTGAGCGACAAAGGCACCGTGGCGACACAGATCAACGTCGTGAATCTCGGCAACGCCCAGATGCTCACGATTCCGGGCGAGGCCCTGCCGAACATCGGCTTCTATCTCAAGCGGAAGATGCACGCCGAGCACAACCTGCTCCTCGGCCTGACCAACGACGCCTTCGGCTACATCCTCACCAAGGTCGATTGGAACAGCTTCGACCGCTACAACTACATCACGCGAACCTGCTTAGGCGAAATGACGGGCGAGATCCTGATCGAAAAGTCCCTGACCTTCGTAAACGCCTGCCCACAACCCGCGGCCGCGAAGTAGCGCTGTGGAAGCACGAAGCGACCATTGACAAACCGCCACGAGCCGCTCAGACTGAGACTGATGCTATGATGCACCAGATGATGTGCCAGAAGGAATGAAAACGCGATGGAGGTTGCCTGGACCGACTATTTCAGGTACCGAGCGGCACGGCGAGAATTCGACCTCGACCGGATTGAGGTGCGTTTGTGAATAAGCCCCGTTTGGTGTATTTCGAGAAAGAAGATGTGCTGCATCTGGTCGTCAAGGAAGGACCCGAGGCACAGAGTGTTGAACTGAGCCCCAACATCACGGCGGAATTGAACGACAAAGGAGAGTTGATCGGCATCGAGATACTTCAGGCCAGTTCGTTCCTCCGTGACACGATCCTGGAATCCGCGCAGGCGAAGCTGCTGGCGGTAGACTCCAATGGGCCAGAATCGTGACCCGAGCAGCAGCGTTTCGGTCATTTGTGCTTCGTACTTCGAATTTGTTTCGGATTTCGAGTTTCGTGCTTCGGATGTCCCCGCCTCGGGGTTTCGGATTTGAAAGCTGGTCTTCCGGTTTTTCGCTTGCTTCCCTTGCCCCATTTCGTGATACTTGATGAAGCGGCGACGAAGTCGTTCGCGGTTCTCACGCTCGCCGTCTGTAGGGCAGTTATGCCCATGTGGATGAAGCATCTTTGACGGAACTGGGACGAAGCGGTTGGCAGGAAGCCTAACGTCGTACGATAAACAGGAAGGAGAAGGTATCTGACACAGCTAGTCTTCTCTGGCATGGAGATAGGAGTTGCATAGGAGGCCGACATGGGACTGCGTAGACTGTTTCTCGAGTTGGAGATCGCTAGGCTGACAGGCAAAGGGAGGGTTGGCGCTCTTGGCCGAATCCTTCAATCCAGCGACAATCCTACCATCCTATGTGCGGCGGCTAAGGGGATTCAGACGCTGTGTGCGCAGGAAAAAGACAAGGGACGGATGTGGGCCGCTGCTTGGCGTATAAGGCGTCGCACGGCACCACGCTCAATGTCAATACCTGAATACCGCCAACGACTTGCCGATGCGTTCCAAGATGTCGTCCTGCAAGTCGGAGAGGAGGTGGTACCAGGGCTTGCCAAGGCCTTAAAGAATGGCGATCCCACCGTACGAGACGCGGTCATGGAAGCAATGCGGCTGGCCGCGTGGTTCTTACGCGACCCTCATTCCTCCATGCCACCGAAGGTCTCGTTCGATCGCCCAGAGATTCGATGTCCCAAGAGCTCCGTGGCTTGTGACCGCATGGCCGCCGCGGTAGTCAATGCGCTTGATGAGAAACACATCTCGCTGGAGGACGCAACCTGGCTGCTCAGCGAGATCGGAGGTAGCCCGGGTATCCCCGTACTTTTAAGGGCATTGAGCGAAGAGACCTACATCCGTCGGGCAATACAAGGCCTCGGCAGGACAGGCGACCTGCAGGCCGTCCCAGGACTTCTGGACATGCTAGATGCTTCATGTCACGCAACGAAGATCACGGAACATCAAGACGCGGTGGTAGAAGCACTCAATGCGATCGGTGTTGAGGCATGGCTCGCCGCCTTGCGAGACAGAAGAGCGGTAGTGCGAACAGTGGCCGCAAGACGCCTTGAGGAATGGCAGTGCGTACGAGGTGAGCCAGGGAGTTCGAGAGTCCAGGAAGGAATACCCCTTGTGGGATTGCCGCGCATACCACGGCGGGAACCATGGGAACCAGCCACGGCTGAAGAAAGACTGGACTACTTGATTGCCAAAAGAAAATGGGATGACGTAGTCAAGCTGAGCGGAAACCGCGCGGCCGAGGAGATTCTTGAGCAGCTATTCGGCAACCCAGTGCTTTGGGAGGATCCGGAGCCGGAGGGGACGGATGGCAATCCATTGCAGGATATCTTCCTGGATTATACAGCCATCATTCTGCAAGCGTGCGCCTACCGTTTGGTGCAGCGAGAAAGCGGGTATGACAAAGGAGGACATAGCTGGGAGAAGTGGAGTCACGATACTTCAGATAGCACTGCCGCGGTCAAGCGGTTGTGCGAGATCGACTCAAAGGTCTCAGCGAACATTCTCCATATTATAGTTAGGTGCAAGAGAGATCTGAGTGTGACCGTTGGCTACCATTGCGATTTCACAAGCACAGGGTCGTTGAGCTTTGAGCACGAACGGGAGATGGCCAGGCGCGAGTTGGAGCGAAGAGGTAGTCCACCCTATGATCCGGCGATCTTCCTTGACCCACGAGCGTGGCACCTATGACCATAGACACCGTATACTTTCACATTACGAATGCCTGCAACCTGCACTGCGCGTACTGCTACCGGGACGCCGGTGCACACGACGAGGAAGAAATACCCTACGCGATCGCAGCAGAGACCCTGAGGGAAATCGTTGTACTCAACCCCGCAAGACTCGTGCTTACTGGCGGTGAACCCCTTTTGCGACGAGACCTTCTTCCGCTTGCCCACGAATTCCGTGCCGAACGTGGGACAACACGATTGTGCCTCATGACAAATGGAACGCTTGTAAAGGAGGAGTGCGCCGCGAGTCTTGTCGGATCATTTGATGAGATAAGAGTGAGCATTGATTCTTTTAGAGAGGTAAATGACGTCATGAGGGGCCCTGGGTCATTCGACGGAGCGCTTCATGGTCTTGAGTGCATCATGCGAGCAGGCGGTGATCCCATCGCATACATCACGATTACTCGGATGAACGCCGCGTACACCGAGGAATTCATGGGATTTCTTCTGAGCAGAGGTATCCGTCAGATTCACTTCTCAGCATTGAAACACGCCGGAAGGTCAAACGAACAATACGCGTTCTCGGATTATGAGAAGATCAAGGGAATAATCGAGGGCTTCTGGCAGAAGCGTTTCGGAGTGCGGTTGCAGGCGCAGGTGGAAGAGAATTTCACTTGTGGGGTCGGCAAATTCGTTTCCATAAGTCCAGACGGTTCGGTATATCCTTGCCATGTATTGGAATTCCCTGAGTTCTACTTGGGCAACGTCAAGGAAGAGAGCCTATCATCCCTTTACCGGAACAGTTTCATGATGAAGAGACTGCGGGCCCTAGATATGAGGCGTCTCCCCTGTTATTCCGAGTACCTCGACAGCGCATGCGGTGGCGCTGAGTGCATGGGCGTTCCCGCACGCCAAGAACGATTCAGACTCAAGCTGAAAGAGCTCTGGGGGAAGCCGGGGAATCCGGGAACGCACCCGGGGTGAACTGAAGGTGTCAGGTACATTTTCTCCGCATACTCGCGTAACTCCTTACTGGAAGAGAGCTTGTTCGCACTCCCTGCCTTCTGAATCATCGAGTTCGGACTCTGGCCCCGCCTGAAGGCGGCACTCCGAACGTCAACAGCCCCCCGCCGATATTCACAATGCGACAAACGCAACCGGCAGTTCGATTGGGCCTCGACAGGAGACACATGACCATGCTTGCGGCCACTCGGAGAGTGACGAGACGTTGCCCCGACTCTGTCATTCCTGCCACACCTGCCCTCGACCCCCGATCAGGTCGGGGGCAGGCTCTGATCGGGGGGACAAGCAGGAATCCAGGAACCGCGGGATTAGGCACGTCCCCTGATGTGGATTCCCGCGTTCGCGGGAATAACAGCCCATGGTCCCAATGGACCGCCATCGAATCCTCGTAGGCACGCACATCCCCCCCTGGGCAGGGACATTCTGACTCCGTCGTTGCCTGCGGGCGGAGGGCTTGTTATCCTGGGTGCCTATGAATAAGACTACCTTGACTCTGCTTGTGACTGTCGGCGTGCTGGCCGGAATCGTGTCGGAAACGGCTGTCGCCTGCACCAGCCTGATCGTGACCTCAAAAGCCTCGACCGACGGCTCGGTCTT
>ENA-UPTA01006492-UPTA01006492.1-activated-sludge-metagenome-genome-assembly--contig:-NODE-6492-length-10293-cov-8.141532_pt1 | contig 10293 bp, 9 predicted proteins | sample MGYA00238184_ERZ773361 | MGnify/ENA primary metagenome ERZ773361 (study PRJEB29100, sample SAMN05720205) | activated sludge metagenome | isolation source: anaerobic digester from wastewater...
AATGAAAACTCCTCCATTACAGAAAGGAAGTTCTGCATAGTGCTTACTTCCTCCGTCTGAACAGAAAATAAAAGAATGTTTTCAATATCTTTCTTAGCCCTGTCTATGAATCCAAGCTGAAGGTCAAGTTTGGCGGCATAGTACCAGAACTTCGGAATATCTTCTATATACATCTGTCCGGCAAGAGCATCGTTGAGGGTGACTCTGGCTTCATACTTTTTTTCAGAATAGAGAAGCTGAAGACTATCGCTGAAAAGCTTCCTTGACTTAAGCTCCCGTTCGTTAAGGTCAATACAAAAACAAAGTGCGCTTATGAGTATCAGTAAAATCATTATTATCTGTTTTTTCATTTTTTTAGCTTCCCGGAAAATATCTTTATAAGGTCTGTCTTATTTTCCTGCCCCTTCAAAAGGCGTTTAATATTTTCTCTATGCCTGTAAACAGCCAAAAGAAGAAGAACAAGGCCGTAGACGCCAAGCTTATAATTATAGATAAAGCCTATAAGTACATCCACTCCAAGGGCTACCAGGGATGCAATCGAAACATACTGGGTTATTAGAGTGGCCGGTATCCATACGGCAAAAAAGAACAGCCCAAGCAGCGGACTCATTCCAAAATATGAACCTACAGTGCATGCCACACCCTTTCCACCTTTGAACTTGAGCCATACAGGATAGTTGTGCCCTAAAACAGCAAAAAAACCGGCAAGATAAACTATCCACGAATCCGCCGAATAGATATTTATTGCTACAATTACAGGCACAAAAGCCTTTGCACCGTCTAGAATCATACAAAGAGCACCCATTACAGGACCCATGTTTCTTAATACGTTAGTTCCGCCCACATTTCCGCTTCCGAGTTTTCTTACATCAACTCCCCTGAAAAGCGGAAGAATGTAGCTGAAAGGTATTGAACCGCAGAGATAGCCTATAATAATCCAGAGAATGTACTCTCCCATAAAAACTCACCCCCGGGAAGATTTATTATTACTTTTTAATTGTTTTTCTTCTTTATATATAAACTTTAAAAAAAGCGGAGAACCGGGATATGGATCAATATAATTTCTTATCATATTCCTAAGACTCTGCTGGTAGTTCTTGGGAACTTCATCCTGTGTGGTTACATAGAATGTAAAGACAGGCGGTTTCACACCAACCTGTGTTACAAATGTAAACTTTATTCTCTTTCCACCTCTTACTGGCGGGGGCGTAACCATTAAAAATCTTTCCAGTGCAGCATTAAGAGCACTCGTAGGAATCTGTCTGGTATATGAAGCATACGCTTTGTCTATGGCTGCCATAAGGTCGGCAGATCCTGTCCGCTCAAGACACGAGGTCATAACTACCGGGCTGTAGTCTATAAAGTACAAGTCTTTTTCTATTGCTTTTTTCAGCACTTTCTTATCCCTAAGCTCAGAGGGTGCGGCATCCCATTTGTTTAGAACAATTACCGTCGCCTTGCCCCTGTCTTCTGCAAGTCCTGCAACTTTCTGATCCTGCACCGTTATTCCCTGAGTGGCATCTATAAGCACTGCTACCACATCAGCCTTTTCTATGGACTTTACTGTTCTGACATTTGAAAACATTTCGATTGAACCGTATTCAATTATTGATTTCTTGCGCAGTCCCGCGGTATCAATGAAAAGATAATTCTTATCTTTTATATTTACTCTCTGGTCAACGGGGTCACGGGTTGTGCCGGGGATATCTGAAACCACGGCTTTTTCTGTTCCAAGAAGCATATTGAAAAGTGAAGACTTACCAACATTAGGCCGCCCTATAAGAGCAACTTTTATATCACTGCTGTTTTTTTCTTCCGTACTGTACATAAGATTATAGCCTTTTCCCTCAAGCTTTTCTATTATAGTTTCAAAAAGCTCCTCAAGGTTTTTATTGTGCTCTGCTGAAACCGGTATGGGTTCTCCCAAGCCTAAAGAGTAAAGCTCCGGTTTAACACTGTCTTCATACCTGTCATATCCTTCGGCCTTATTTGCGACCAAAAGAACTTCAACTCCTGCCTTTCTTATAAACTGTGCGGTATGATAATCCTCCGAAGACAGTCCGTTTTTACCGTCTACCACAAAAAGCACAAGATCAGCCTCTTTCACACTGTCAAGAACAGCTTTCTTCTGCTGGGTCTGTATTATATCCGTCGGATTTTCAAATATTCCGCAAGTATCTATAACGGTAAAGGCACGCTCGCAAAAGCGTGCCTCTGCATATACATGATCCCGTGTAACACCGGGAAAATCAAGTACTATAGATTTTTTTTCCCCGATCATCCTGTTAAAAAGTGTTGATTTTCCTACGTTTGGTTTTCCTACAATCAGAACTATCGGACCGGACAAAACTTTTCACCTCAAATAATTTAGTTTTCTTGGTTGACCTGATTCAGAACCTCCTGTGTTTCTTTGTTTTCTCTGTCTCTTAAAAGGTCAACTATACTTATATTCATATTTCCTTTTCTTTCCTCAGTTTCAAAATCAATTTTAAGAACCTTGGCTTCAACTTCATCACCCGGGTTAAGAATAGTCTGTATGCTTTCAACCTTTTCAACGCTTGCATTCTTAACAGAAAGAAATGCTTCAACATCGTACTTGTCTATAAGCACTACAGCACCTGAACCCTGGTATCTTAAAACCTTACCCTTAACCGTATCGCCTTTCTTTACTTCCTGGGAAACCAGCTTCCAAGGATTATCTATAGCCTGTTTTATCGAAAGTTTTATTTTCCTGTTTTCCTTGTCTATATTAAGGACTTTTACTTTTACTTTTTCACTTTCCTTCAAAGCTTCCTGAGGATTGTCCACAAAGTTCCATGAAAGCTCTGACACATGTGCAAAACCCGATATACCCTCTTCAAGCTTAATTATAGCACCGTTTGGCAGAAGTTTTTCAACGTAACCGGTGTATATTTCATTTTCAGAGTACTTATCGTCAATATCTGTCCATGGGTCGCCGATCGCCTGTTTGTAACTTAAGGTAAGCTTCTTGTTCTGAGTATCTACTCCCAGAACTTTCACTTCAATTCTGTCCCCAACTTTTGCAACATCGGAGATTCTTCCCTTTTTTACCCAGAATATTTCAGACTCGTGAATAAGGCCTTCAACTCCTGGCTCAAGCTTTACTGTAAAGCCAAAAGGAAGAATCTGAGTTACAACTGCTCTTACAATACAGTCTACCGGATATTTTTCTTCAATTTTTATCCACGGATCTTCAGTAAGCTGTTTGAGCGAAAGAGATATTTTTCTGTTTTCCTTATCGACTTTAATTATCATTCCCCTTACTTTTGAACCAACTTTCAGAACCGTTTCCAGAGGCATATTTCTGTCCCATGTAGCTTCACTTTTGGGAATAAGAGCTGTAACACTATCGTTTATCCTGACAAATGCGCCAAACTCTTTTATGCTCTCAACAATGCCTTCAACTACCATATTCTCTCTAAGATCCTCATATGCCTTGTTTAGCTTTTCGTCAATAAGGTCTTTTCTAGAAACTGTTATACTTCTGCCCCTTATTCCGATTACTTTAACTTCCACAAGACCTTTGGGCATAGCATCGCCCTGTCTCAGACCGGAAAGTGAACCAGGAAGAAATGATTTGAGGACTCCGTTTACAAAAACATCGTATCCCTTAAGATTCTTAGCCTTAAAGATTACTTTTACAACGTCTCCTTCCTTGATTTCGTTTCTGAGCTTATCAAACATTCCCTGTTTTTCAGAAGCGTGGTTTAAACCCTCTTCATCGTTAGTTTTTACTATTTTTACCGTTACTTCCTCACCGGATTTATATTCAGAAATATCTCTTGTAAGGTCTTCCCTCTTTACAAAAACATCACCGTTGGAACCCTCCAACGCTACCCATATACCGTCTGTATCGCTTTCAAAAACCTTTCCTGTAAAAACTTTTCCTTTTTTGAGCTCGTTAAACTCGTTGTCGTTGAGCATCTGTTCAAAATCGCTCATGTTTTTTCTATCTTCCATGTTAGATAGACCTCCCCTTTATCTTAAGAAAAATTACCACAATCAACCATGTGGACTGCATCTATTATTTTCTCTATTTCCCACAAAGGAGCAGAAGTTCCGCTGAGTACTCCTATTGTTTTTACTTGTGAAAAATCAAGTTTTTTAAGATCCTCTGACGTCTGTATCAGATAACTCCTGCTGCAGCCGCGGCATGCGATATCATAAAGCTTTCTGGTGTTAGAGCTGTTACTGCTGCCTATAATCAACATTAAATCAGCCTTTAATGCTATTTCCGCCGCTTGTTTCTCTCTTTGCACTGTGTGAAAACATATAGTATTCTTAACTATTATATCTGAAAAATCATTTTTTTTGATGATATCGGATAAAAATTCTTTAAAATCCTGCGTATCCATTGTCGTCTGGGATAAAATACATACACGGGACTGCTGAACTATTACCGCTCTGTCAGTAATAACTGCCTTTTCAGGGTCAATACTTCCCAAAAGCCCTATCATTTCGGCGTGGTTTTTCTTACCGAAAGCAATTATATAGTAGCCGCTGTCCTGCATCTTTTTTGCAAACTCTACCATTGCAGATACTATAGGACAGGTCATATCCAACACATGAGCAAAACTGCTGTGTAGAACAGACATATCATGCGATCCTATGCCATGAGCCCTCACTATTACACGGCTCTGCCGGGAATCAACCGGAAGGTTGTTTATATCTTCAAAGTAAGATATACCCTCTTTCTGAAGCTTTCCGACAACCTGGTCGTTATGCACAAGCAACCCATAAATGTAAGTCTTTTTTTCTGATGTATCCAGCATAAGACATTCCTTGTACGCTCTGTTTACCCCGTAACAAAATCCTATTTCATCGGATACGATAACCTTCATACGCTCAACCTCTTATATCCCTAGAATCTACGTACCCGGCAATTATATCGCACACCCGCTCTATCTCCATGCCAGTCGTATCTATTATCACAGCATCGGGGGCAGGTTTAAGCGGAGCTATGCTCCTGCTCGAATCTGCCCTGTCCCTCTGATTTATCTCATTTAGTACATCTTCGAACGAAACATCCTCATTTTTTGCAATTAACTCCCTGTATCGTCTCTCAGCCCTTTCCTGTGGACTTGCCGTGAGAAAAAATTTGTACCGTGCATCTTTTAGCACAACCGTACCGATATCCCTTCCGTCAACAACCATACTGCATTTTTCGGATATACTGCGTATCACGGAGTTCACTTTTTCTCTTACCTGACCTATTCGTGAGACTGCAGAAGCACTTGCTCCAGACTGCGGTTTTCTTATCTGGGCTGATATTACCTCACCGTTTAATATGTAATGTCCATCCGCATAAACTATGCTTATTTCGTCCAGATGACTCTGAATATAAAGAACGTCGGCAAGATCAACACCATTACCCTGAAAATAATAGGCAATCATACGGTACAAAGCCCCGCTGTCAAGATAAAGTATTCCCAGTCTCTTTGATATTTCTTTGGCCACGGTAGACTTTCCCGATCCGGCAGGACCGTCTATTGCTATATGAAACAATTTTTTCATTCTCCTTATTTATAATACCGGTATTTATATTTACGGTTCTGCACTATTTTTTTATCTCTTCTTCGGTATCTACTATTCTTATTATCTTGTCAAGCTTGGTCATTTCAAAGATCTTCTTGACCTGTGGCTGGAGCGAAAAGAGCACCAGCTCCTTTTCAGTCTTTTTTGATTCCTTTATAAGCGATACTATCGAACCCAATCCCGCACTGTCTATATAGGGAACCTCCGAAAGATCAAAGGCCACTATCTTCTTGTCTGTATGAGGCATATGCTCAAGGGTTTTCTGTTTGAAAGTGGCAGAATGATAGGCATCAATGTCTCCGCATACCTTTATTATGAAAGCCACGTCAGAATCTTTAAAACTAATGACAAATTCCATAGTCACAACCTCCTCTTTTATGGATTAAGAGAAATTTTAAGATCTCTCAGCTGTCTTTCTCCTACTATGTTTGGTGCATCCGCCATTATATCCGTTCCCGTAGCCGTCTTGGGGAATGCGATGACTTCTTTTATTGAATCTTCATTGCACATAACCGCTACAAGCCTGTCTAATCCGAGTGCACACCCTGCATGTGGAGGCGGTCCGTATCTAAAAGCATCCAAAAGGAATCCGAACTTCTCGTTGATTTCTTCTTCCGGTAAACCAAGCATTTCAAATACCTTTTTCTGTATATCCTTCCTATGTATTCTGACGCTACCCGAAAGCATCTCATATCCATTTATAACCAGATCATAACATTCTGCTTTTATCTTAAGCGGATCTGTTTTTTCATACATCTCAAGATCACTCAAGTTGGGCATTGTAAAGGGATGATGCTCGGCTTCAAGCTTTTTCTCCTCTTCGTTAAAGGCAAACATCGGAAAATCAACTATCCACATTATATCAAACCCATCAAGCTTTTCAAACTCATCACGTATTATCTGAGACCTCAGCTGACCAAGGATCTTGTTGACAGATCTCTGTTCTCCGGCAACAACAAACATAACGTCGCCACTGTTTATTATACCATCATTTTCAATGCTTTGGAGTTCTTTCTCGGCCATCTTTTTTATGGTTGAGCGAATACCGTCCTTATCCTTTATTATCCATATAAGACCGTTAGCGCCAGCTTTTTTTGCCTGTTCAGTAAACTCATCAAGCTTTTTTCTGGAATATTTTTCAGCTCTGTTTTCGACGGTAAAACCTTTTATCACTCCGCCATTATCGCAGACAGACTTCAGGAAAGCTGCCGATGTACCGGCAAAATATCTGGTGAGATCTTTAAGCTCCATTCCATAACGCGAATCCGGCTTATCGCTTCCGTATCTGTCCATAGCATCAGCATAGGACAAACGCTTGAAAGGAGTTTGTATGTCAACTCCTGCAGCCTGCTTAAACATGTACTTTAAAAGCCCTTCAACAACTGCGAAAATATCTTCTTTGTCCACAAAAGAAGCTTCAATATCTATCTGTGTAAACTCTGGCTGCCTATCAGCCCTGAAATCCTCGTCCCTGAAACATCTTGCAATCTGAAAGTACCTGTCAAATCCGGAAACCATAAGCAACTGCTTAAAAATCTGCGGAGACTGGGGAAGTGCATAAAACAGACCCGGTCTCAATCTGGAAGGCACCAGAAAATCCCTTGCCCCTTCAGGAGTCGATTTGGTAAGAAAAGGTGTTTCTATTTCAAGAAATCCAGTACTGCTCAGATAGTTTCTGGTAGCCTGGGCGACCCTGTGCCTGAGCATAAGATTCTTCTGAAGCTTTTCCTTTCGCAGGTCAAGATATCTGTACTTTAACCTAAGATTTTCATTGGCATCGTCTTCTTTGTTTACATATATTGGGGGAGTCTCTGACTCTGAAAATACCACCAGTTCCTTAGCCATGACCTCTATTTCCCCTGTGCTCATATTTGTGTTTACATCTTTCTCGGGTCTTTTGTTGACTATACCCTTTATTCCTACCGTATATTCATTGCCAAGCTTGAGTGCACTTTCATAAAGCTGCTTATCTGCGGCGGGATCAAAATAAACCTGGGTTTTGCCATACCTATCCCTCACAAGTACAAAAAGCATTCCCCCAAGATCTCTTACTCTGTCTACCCAGCCGTTGAGAACTATCTCCTTTCCTATATCCTGTGAAGACAATTCTCCGCATGTATGTGTTCTTTTAAGCAAAACTGCACCTCCGTATTTGAAGAGTTAAAAAAATTAAATGTGTATTTTAGTGTTAAAAATCCTGTAGAACTTTTATTCACTCTATATATTTTACCATTATTTATGATAAAATAGAAGTTAGATTATAACTAAATTAAAAATCAAACTTATGAAAATCATGGAGGTGTTCATAGTGAAAAAAACCTTATCACTTTTGTTTTTCCTGGTGCTTTTGACAGTTTCAGTGCTTACGGCAGCCACAAAGTTTACCGATGTGCCCATAAACCACTGGGCATATGACGCAGTACAGAGGATTACCTCGATAAAGATACTCGAAGGATATCCAGACAACACTTTTAAAGGAGTATCAACAGTAACCAGATACGAGCTCACCCTTACCGTAGACAGAACCATCAGTTACATTCAGGAGGCTCTCCTGAACCCATTAACCGAAAAAATCAATGAGCTAGACAAAAAAATTAAAAATATTCCCACAACTACTTCCACACCTTCCAAGGATTATTCGGGAGACATTGCTGTTTTAAAATCCGATCTTTCAGAACTGACCAAAAGATTTGACAATATGCAGACGAGTCTCACTGACATCCGTGATCTTAAGAACTCCTATGAGATACTCGGATATACGGTAACCAAAATAAAGGAAGTTGACACAAGACTTACTACCCTTGAATCAAAAGTATCCGGACTTGAATTAAGCAATGCCAACTCCGAAGAACTCTCAAACACAAAGAAAACTGTCGACAGCATTCTGGTACAGTACTCGGAAATGAACAACTCCATTAAATCAGCAAACAGTAAGATATCTGCCCTTGAAACCAAAGTTACTGCACTTGAAAAAAATAATCCAGCAGAAAAATTTTCAGAAAAACTGGCCATGTATGACAGTAAAATTACCCTACTGGAAACCAAGACGGCAACTATCGAAACCAAAATTCTCAATAACGATGCCAAGATGACTTCAATAGACACCAAAATGGCTGGATACGATACCAAGATATCTTCAATTGATTCCAAAGTCTCAGGACATGATACCAAAATATCGTCCCATGACTCCAAGCTCTCAACCATTGAAAAGATAATCGCCGCACATGAAACCAAGTTGAGTTCATACGACTCCAAGTTTACTGCTAATGATTCCAAAATCATTGCATTGGAAGGCGGTTTAAACGCACTTGATGCAAGAATGTCCGCAATTGAAAAAAATACCCTTACCGAAGATATGTCAAAAGTCAAGGATCTACTCACCAATACTAATACCAAGCTTGACGCTAAAGCCGACAAAATAACAGTTAACGCCGTCGAGTCAAGACTCAATACGCTTGAACAGTCTTTCCAGGTATTTGCAGTAAACGGTTCGGAAACAAGCAAGTCCATAGCTGCTATAAAGAACGACATTGCTGCTCTTACCGGAAAGTATGACGAAATGAACAAAAGAGTAATGGATAATACAGCAGCTACAGATTCAAATACCAAAAACATCGAATCCCTTACAGCAAAAACAAACGAAAACAGCGCCAAAACTGATTCTCTCACAGCCAAGCTCGATGAATCAACTCTGAAACTTGATCAGAAAATAGACAGCAAGGTTGCAGAACTCGATTCCAAAATAACCGGAGTAGATACCAAATGGCCAGGAATAAACTTCCTTGACATTCTTCTGTCTGTCGGACTATCTGTCGGTATAGTATATGCTTTAAACTACTTTGGAGTACTTAAATAATCAATGACTGACCAATGCCTTCTGGCTTTATGCCATAAGGCATTGGTTTATTTTTAAGACGTGCGGGGCGTTATATGATAAAAAAGATTTTCTTTTCCTGTGTAACACTTCTGATAGCCTGCCTGATAATATTTCTAGCTCAGAAGGCACTAACCAAAATATCCCGCGGGGAGAAACTGGATCCTATGCAGGTGTACTATATCTGCCAGAAAAACAAGCCGCAAACAGGAAACATTCCTGAAGAACTTATCTTTTCAATCGCCATGACCGAAAGCTCAGGATATATTAAAGCACGTACCGAATACGCTTATGGTCTCACAGGTCTGAGCAGGATAGCCTTGCGGGAAATAAATGCAGAGTTCAAAATGAATATACAGTACAGTGATCTTGAAAATCCAGAAACGGCTGTTATAGCTTCGTATGCATATATGCAGTCGCTCTATAACAGATGGAAAAATATCAACCAGAGTATGGACGATTATACCGTCCTGCAGTTAAGCGTGATTTCGTATGTGTGGGGAATTGGGAACACCCTCAAATGGCTTAATAACACCAACACCTCTAACCGTTATATCGATGAGGCCATTCCACAGGATGCCAAAGACTACCTTTACAACATCAGCTTCTGGTCTTTTTACGGAAAGAAAAATTTTGACTGACTCTAGATTTATGATTTTTTTTGTGATATAATTATGCATTGTTGGAGGCGTGTTCCGAACTGGCTAAGGGGCCGGTCTCGAAAACCGGTGAGGTTTATAGCCTCGTGTGGGTTCGAATCCCACCGCCTCCGCCAACATTACACCATCTATTGAAAAAAAATTCCGTTGATAGATGGTTTTATTTTTTTAAGCTCTAAAGCTTCTTATAGTATCATAGTTTAA
>ENA-UPTA01006494-UPTA01006494.1-activated-sludge-metagenome-genome-assembly--contig:-NODE-6494-length-10292-cov-6.666015_pt1 | contig 10292 bp, 13 predicted proteins | sample MGYA00238184_ERZ773361 | MGnify/ENA primary metagenome ERZ773361 (study PRJEB29100, sample SAMN05720205) | activated sludge metagenome | isolation source: anaerobic digester from wastewater...
GGATGACATCGTCCGTGCCTTTTTGTTTCCGTTTGCCCCGGGCGACGTTGCTGTTTTTAAAAGCCTTCCTTTATCACGAACACCGAACCCTGGCTTGGTTCTGCCCATGCACAATACCCCAGAAGGGTATGGACAAGTCCGCCAATCGCCAAAACAGCGGGATTGCCGCGTAAAAATCCCCGCACATGCTGGCGCAATATTTTATTGTGACCCCAGAAAAAACGGTTCTGAGCAAATGCATCACGAAAAGACTGGCAATAATTCTCGAATGCGGACGGATCATAAAAGTCGTAAGGCGGAATAATCAGAACCGCCGCATTCTCACCGCTTTTGGCAATAAGCCTTTCGTTGAGCAGGGCCAGCGGCGTAACGAATTTATCTGGATCACCCCACCACCCTTGGAGTAATCCCGGATGCAGGCCAAAGCCGTATTCCTCCCGAAATGAAAGAATCAACTTCAGTAACCCTGGAACATCCCGACTTTCTCCCTCTGCGAGTAATTGAAACGGGGCATCCTGAATCATCTTTGTTTCATCTTTCGGTTTCACGACCCCGATAACCGCCGCATAGCCAGGCATTGCCTTTGCAGTTCTCTCAGAAACTTCCAGTGGCCAGCCAATACAGCCGAACAGATCATAATAACATTGACCGTTTTCTGTGTTTTCGTACCAGAACGGCTTTTCAGCTATCGCCTGGTTCGTGATGTGCGCTTGATCAATCCGCGCCTGTCGCAATTCCCACGCCTGTGGGTGAACAACTTTTCTAATTTTATTCATCTGGAAACTCCTTGAAGTTAAGTCCGCCGAAAAAAGAATCGTCGGAGTAAAAAGTTAAACACAAGGCATCGGCACGGTCCGGGGATCGTTTCAAAAGCTCCCGCATTGTGGCCTTTGCCATTACTCGTATCTTTCCACGCTCAACTGAATAGGTAGGTGTTAAAAGCTCTTCAATCAACATCTCATCCGGCGGCAACATAGCCGAAGGATCTGTTCTTAACCATTCCCTGACGGACCACCAAAGCTGATCACGCAAAATATAAAACTCACCCATTTCCGTGCGCTGCGTAGGTGACGAAGCGACTTTAACCGGTACCGCAACGCATTCCTGCCTTTGCATAGCAGGCGAGACACCGGCACCAACGCCCGTGGCATCAACGTTGACACATGAAACATCCCTTGATTGATACTCGATAACGGCACGATCAGAAGTGGCCAAAACATCCAGACCACCCCAGGAAAGCAATCTTTCCATGAATCCACCATAACGAAAACAAAGGACGTTTGAGTCGGTTCCAAATTCTCCGACATCCAGACCAGCAATGGCACAGGCCCCCACAGGCGGAATTTCCCCGTGCATGGATACATAAGCATCCCAGCGTGAACGCGCGGCCGAAACCCATTCGTTTGAAATAAGCTGATTCGTACCTTGTGCCGGATATTCACCCAGAACCATATAAGAGAAAGCCGGTTCGATGATCTTATAAAACCCAGCCTTCAACGGTGAGTATTCAAAACCACTTTGGCTTCTGGCGACCTGCCCAATCAGGAAGGACGGCAATTCAAAACATCCAGAGTCGATGGCCTCGCCACTTGCCAATGGCCGGCACCATTGGTTGATACGGCGGATGGTGGTTTCTCTGGTCACGGCGCCCGGAATTTGGTCTTTCCCTGTAACGACATTCGGATGATTGAAGGCGGACAGCTTAACTATGTTTGCACGTCCATCTCTCTCCATACGATGCACTTCACCGGATTGATGGCGCGGGTTAAACATGATCAGAAGTCTTGCATGGCCACCCGACATACATGATTCGATGCCCCTGTAAACCTCATCGGTAACCGCGTCGCCTTCATCGATGATGAACAGAAGATAAGGGGCGTGTTTTCCCGAAAACTTAGCTTCTCTCTGCGATTCGGAGCCTGACATAGGTATTGTTACGCCTGTAACAAAAGACTTTGCAGAATGCGAAATATGAAGATTTATTACGGTATCCGGTTTGAATAGATCATGGTGTTTTTCTATTACTGAACCGATTTCGCCCCAGAGTAGTTTCCGTAAATTACTTTCCGGAGGCGCAGCGGCTGTGTATACTTGACTATCTGGAAATACTTTATAAAACCACACGGCCACTCTGGCCGCTGCATGGGTTTTGCCTGTTGCGTTCGCACTTCTGGCCACGGTAACCGGATAATCCCTGACGGACTCCATTAAGGTTTTGACGTCTTCCGTAAATGCATCACCCAAAACATTCTGCCCGAAACCAACCGGATCATTTTGATAGGGCTGATAATCCGCTTCAGTCTTGAATTGCATATTAATGGATTTCAACAGATTGTCGTATAGCTCGGCCTTCTTTAAGTCGGCTGATAATACTGTCGCGTACATCAGGACTCACCTCCCCGATAATAGTTAAGACTTCTTTTTGAAATTCTGCGATGGCCTGAATATCATGTAGAGCCTTTAATACGTCAAGCTGTAGGGATAGTTGCCCCCGTATTTCAGCCATGGCCTTTAACGCCAATTCACGTGGATCTTTAAAGCGGTATTCTGTTACTTCCTCTTCTTTCGATCCACGCACTTTAACTTTTCTGACTTGCGACTCTAAGATTTGAAGGGCTTCTTTATCGCCCCGGTTCCATCTCATCAAAAGATCAAGAAGTTCATTCGCATAACCATTAATTTTTTGAAGTTGTTCGACGGCATTTAGATTTTTCTCAACAACCTGATGGGCTCGCTCCAAAGAAACATTTTTCACAACAGAAATATTAAGTTCTTTCTTGGCTTTAGAGATAGCGCCTTCAGTCACCCCAAATACTTGAGCAACTTCCCGCTGGGATTTACCAGCAGTAAGCAGTTGATTTAGTTTTACTCTATCGATTTTTATGCTCGGCATTTAGTAAACTCCATTTCACATTAAGTTAAGTGCTTTCCCTCATCTGTGCGCCCCTGGAACCTCATCAAATCGGGAATATTCCCCATGATAAAAAAGAACCGTTTCACCGCCGGAATTGTAGCGGCTTGCTTCTACTCTGACCAATGTCATCGGATCAAAGGACTCTGTCTGCAATGCCGCGCCGTCCTGTAAGTCTTTTGCTGCGGTAACTTTTCGCGCCCGGTGCATTAAAATCAGATGGTCACAATCCGAGTATATTGAACTACTGTCTTTCAGATCCATTGCCGTCATAATACTATCAGCCTGCATCTTGCGCGGTTGAGCAATCAGGATGACCGGGACTTCCAGTTCTTCAGCGAGAAACTTGAAAGCCTGGACAGCAAGCCCTACTTCCTGAACTTGATTTGTGATTGATCTGCAAAGGAAATGCAGGTGATCGAATACCACAAGCCTTAAACCATAGCGCCGGATTGCCGCCTTGATCGTTTCAATAATGTTTTCCAATGTCGGTTTCTGGTAGCAATAGCCCAAATAAAGCGGCTTGCCTTTGAAGTCAATCCGGGTGCGTTCGATTTCTGCCAAACCGATTTCTTCAGACTTCACGTGACATTGTGTGATCTTCTGAATGATCTTCATCGGCCTCATTTCCAGGCAGAAGAAAAGCGCGGGTATATCCTGAAGGGCATTATAAGAGACTATCTGTAAGGCAAGGGTACTTTTCCCTATCTTTGGCGGTGCGCTCAAGACAATGAGTTCCCCTGGCATGAATCCGGTCTTGATGGTCTTATCCAGCGATGGCCAGCCGGTTCTTAATCCTCTCGCTTGCTCCGGCATCTGGCATTCTTCCTGATACTTCCTCAAACCGTCATCAAAGGTCATAACACCGGCAACATCGAATTGACGGGCATTGTCGGAAACGTAGCGGATAAAGTCGGCAATCGTATTGCCAGCCATGAAGTATTCATTCAGGTCTTTACCGTCTGGTAATATCACGTTAAAGCATCGGTCATATCCTAACCGTCGCGCCACTTCACGCGCACCCTTTTGTCCGGGTTCGTCCGGGTCATAGACAATGATGATTTTTTTAACGTCTTTCAGTTGGTCAATCCATGCAGGGTCAAATGATCCCGCGCCGGTGGTCGTGGCAATAACGTTCTTTTCGCTTTTGTCCCATAATGACAGCGCGTCAATTTCGCCCTCGCAAAGATAAACGTTGCCCTTGTATGTCTCAAGACAATCACTGTTGAACAGAATTGACAGGCAATCTTTAACGCGCCGGAAAGTCTTTTCCGTAGGCGGCAATGATCTTGATTTAATGTTTATCAGCTTGCCTTTTTCATGGTGCGGAATAGTCAACCATTGGCCCCCATCTTTGTCGATTTGCAAGCCGATCTTGAAGGCTTTGACGGTTTCAATACACAGGCCCCGCGTTTCGGTGACATACTTTAAAGCGGGTTCGTTATTTAAAAGCCGTTGGTGCGCCTCTATTGCCTTTTTATCGTCAATGGTAGGGTAGTAACGCTTGCCTTGATCTTCAAAGGCCGGTTTAACGGCTGCCTGTGACTTCTGATATGGCTTGCTAATTTGTGGTCTGTCCTTCTGGTAATCTCCGAAATGCTTTTGTAGGGTGATAAGATTTCCGCGCTCGTTGCACTTATGGCAAAAGAAAGCGCCATCTTGCTGGTCAATGTAAAGATGTCCTTTTGTGTCACCGCAAAAGAAACAATTCAAGACGGCTTGCCCGGATTGGATTTTATAGTCAATGCCTTTGCTCTGAATGTATTCGATAGCTGTCATATTAACGTGAACCCCTGTTCTTGATAAACTTTGTCAAGCAAGCTGCCCGTTCTCTTCATAACCTTGCCGCCGGGTATGTTCGCCACTGGCTTTTGTTGTGCATTGCCCCGGATAATTCCCATTAAATACTTTTCATCTTTCCCCTGTCCGGCATAATCCTTTTCAAGATAAATTCTGATTGCTGCCATGACTTGATCCGCCGGGTATTTGTCCCACTGTTGAAGGATGTTTAGTTTTACACTCTCGGAAATGCGGTTTGTTTTTCTGGTTGATGATATGGATTTGTAACACTGGTTAATTAAATCTCTGTCAGAATATCTTTCTTCCAGTGATTTAATTTCAAAAAAATCTGCCGGGGTTTTTTTATTCTCATGTTCTTTTGTTTTTGTATGTGGCCCTTTGTTGGACATTTGTTTGTCGTTTAGCTGGTCGTTTTCAATTTCCTGTGGTTGGTAAATATGCCAATTAACTATGGTTATAATAGAATATTTGTTGGTCGTTTTGATGGTCAAATTTCCGCAATTTATCAGAAATGCAATGATGGTGCGGATTTCACGCTCTGTCAGTCCGGTTTCTTCCGATGCTTTTCTCCGTCCAAAAATGAATTGGCCCGGTATGAGGTGAACGACCTGTAAGCCGACAATGGCGTCATATTCCTTATGCGTCGCTTTCATCAGACAATATGACCAGAAAGCCCATAGCTTATGATTTTTAATCCAGCCTGCATCAAGACTCTTTCTCCATATGCGCACATATCCCCGATTCATCTTTTCAGACCTCCCGGCAATTGATAGGCTTTCGGATTATCGAACCGCGCCGCCATTAATCTTTGAATTTCGACTTCTGGAAATGGCCATGACAGATTGACCTGTCCTTTTTCATCGGCTAGCTCACAAAGCAAAAGAAACATGTTTGCCGCTGCCGGGTCTTTCCTGAAAATCCGGTCATAATCTCGTTTGAATTTTCGATTTGGTCTGAACATGAGCGTCATCCATCAATCAAGGCCAGCAGACAGTCAATCTCTCTCGATAGCTGCCGGTCAAAGTCTTTGCCGATCTGCTTTTCACGCCACCGCAGCATGAATTTTAAGAAGAGTCTTTCAAGTATTCTCATTGTATTGGTCCTCCACAAGTGACGCCTCTTCCCGCAAGCGACGTGATTCGGCTTCGTGTCGCTCTGCATCCTGTCTGAAAAGGAAAGCCGCTTGATCGTGAAGAAGCGCCTTTCTTTCGATGATTTCCTTTTTTGTCATTGTGTGCCGCCCCCTATGCCGTGAACCGGACTTTTCCCCGTAAATATTCGATCATTGATTCCCTGGTTCGCCCCTTGACTCTGCCGACAAAAACAAAGTCCTTCGGCCCGACGCCTAATGACTCGTCATTTTTCACGGTTCCCGGCGAAATCGGCAACACATCGCGCCAGCCCCGCCAGTTGCTGAAAATAATTGGCGGTAGCTGTGCTGCTATCGCGGCCAAAATCTCTTCACGTTTTTCCTTTTCTTCTTCGGTCATTTCCTGTTTGATCTTCCCCTGCATATTCAAAATTTCTTTGTCCATCTTCAAAGCCTCCGTGAAGGATGATTTTCAAGAGTGTTTCATCCTGATGCCTTCATTCGGGACATAGAGCTACTTTTATGCCATAGCTGTATGTCGTTGTTTTGTTAGATGTATTGTAAATTTGAGATGAAATATTGTGATTGAATACGATGGTAAAAACGATTAAAACATCAAAATGAAGCCAAATTAAGGATTATCAGGGCTTCATCATAGTAGTTACCTTCAAAATGAAGCCTTCTAGTGGTAGGCACTATTGTTATTTAGGTGCTTTTGCTCTCCTAATAATCTGTTGTAGGCTAACTTTATTTTTTCCTGTTGCTTGCTTAAGTTCTTTTTCGTTAGACTTGTATCGGTTTAAATTATACTCTGCGTATTGTTCATTAAATTCTGCCTTAGCCTTATCTAGCGGGAGATTTAATAATGATGACATTGCCGGATAAATTCTGACAGGTTCGTCCTCAATGTCCTTTTCTGTCTTGTAAAGAACGTCTAAGAGATATGGTAAAGTCCCATCATCAAAATATATTTTAAGATAAGAAAGGAATTTTTGAGTCCGTTCATATGTCGCGTCAACTTGAAGCATTTCAATTAACTCGACCATACTTTGGCTATATAATTTTTTACATTCTGCTTCCGCAGTATCACTCATAAGTAAATAGGGTCTGCATCGTTTGTATCCATGTGTCAGGATATACGCCCTACCAATACTATTTCCAATATTATACCCGACTTGGTCTTTCATAATAGCATAATCCCACGCCATGTATTTGTATCTGAATGTTTTACTTTCAAAGATTAACGGTTGTATATATTTATGCCATGTTTCCAATTCACGTCTGTATCTTTCGTAATCAAAGCCAATGCTTTTATGAGGGGCATATTTTATTTCATTCGCCGAAAAGATAGAATCGCCTTTTTCAACAAGAAGTCTCTCGCAATATTTCTTGAGGCTCCGCACATTACTTGGATATTCCCGCTTCAACAAATCATTCAATATTTCCTGTTTTAAAATGCGACCGTCTAAAAAGGTTTTTACGATTATTGGGATGTCCGTTTTTTGCAGTGGTGGGACTGGAAGTAAATGAAATCTTGCTTTCAAATCCTCTCTTATTTGGTCCGGCTTCAGGGTCGCCGCCATAATCAGGGTATGAACATTTTTTATTTCATCATCAGACCCGACAGGTGAAAAGCTATACCCTTCTGCCACTCGCAGGATAGCCGCCTGAAATTCTTTTGAAGCGTCGCCCAGCTCATCCAGGAATAAGATTCCATCTTTACATTTTTGTAGCTTTCCGTCCCTTTTCCTATTCGCGCCAGTAAAGGCACCTTCTATATGACCAAAAATTTCAGACCTGAGCAAGTCTTCCGATAGAGAAGCGCAATTAACGGTCACCTTGTTGCCTTTCCTTGGACTCTCCTTCATAAAAAGTTTGGCGAAAAGCTCCTTCCCGGTGCCGCTTTCGCCGTATAACAAGATGGGTTTATCTTTTATTGCGTATGCTTTTACGAGTTTTTTTAGTGTATCATAGGCTGTACCAATAATTTCATGTTTTTCTGTTCCCAATTTACACGCCCCTCTGCGGTATCCCTATGAATTAAAGCAGGGAAGGCGGATAGGGTTTCCGCTTTTCGGCCCGTCGGCCTATCTCCCGCCTGTCCTTTATAGAAATACCCGATAGTCAGTATTTAAAGCCTCGGCAAAGAGCTTTGCGTTCTTCTTGCCGATGGTTCGCTTGCCATGCTCCATTTCGGAAATATGACGCTGCGTAATGCCGGTTTTAGCCGCAAGTTGAACCTGCGTTAATCCTTCACGGTATCTCATACCCGCCAAAGCTTTTCCGGCAAGTTGTTCTTCTGTGCATTCAGGATAAGCCTCACGCCAGGGAACAGCATCGGACGTTTTTTCAGTGCGTGTCTGTATCATTTTACCCTATCTGAACAAATCGGCATGTGTGCCAGTTCGCTCGAAGATGATCCGGTTTCCTTCAATCCGGTAAATCAAAAGCCAGTCCGGTTCAATATGGCATTCCCGCCGATCTCTAAAATTGCCAATCAGCAGATGGTCTCTGTGTTTACGCTCCAACGGTATTTCGTCAATGAGCTTACGAATGATAGACTTGATGCTTTCGGAATTAGATCCGCGTTTAACCATCAGCTTAAAATCTTTTTCAAAGCGGTTTGTATAAACGGGTATCCGCATCAGACACCCAATCTCTTGAACATATCATCAGCATCTTTGCATTCCACTAATCCCTTGCCATCTTCGCTTTCATGGAAGGCCCTTAGCGTTTCTTCGTTGGGAATCTCTACAGGAAAAGGCAGTCCGCGGCGCAACTTTACTTGACGAAAGAAAATGTTTATCGCCTCTGTGGTTGAAAGCCCCAAGCTTTTAAGGATTTTCTCAACATCTGTTTTTAGTTCCCGTTCTGTCCGGGCGTTTATCATTGCTGTTCGTGCCATATTTTTAACCTCGATTTATTTTTAACTATTGTATGTCATATGCTTTACAATATCAAGGGCTATTTCGGGAAGGGCTATTTCGGGAAGTTCACCATTTGCCCGGCTTTCTTCGATGCTGCCTTAACCTTCATTTCAAAGCCCCGCGTCGCCTCTTGTAATGCGCCGTTTGATAAATGGCTGTATCGTTCAGTCAATGTAATACTGCCATGTCCCAAGAGTTCTTTGAGGACATATAAATCGGTGCCGCCTTCAGCGTGCCAGCTTGCCATTGTATGACGCAAGGAATGAAAGCAAACGCGCTGCCTCGCATCGCTGACATTCTCGTTAAATTTCAATTCCGTTACAATATCCCGAAAGAGGGTAGGGATTTCGTTATAAGGTAATCCTTTCCGTCCGACGAAAACATATTCGTCATTTTTCCCGCGCTTCATTTCGTCAAACATTTTTTTGATTTTCTGTGTCATAAATGCCGCCCGGCCATGTCCTGATTTCGCGTCCAAAATGGTTATAATGCCGCGTTCTGTATCAATGCAACCCCATGTAAGTTTGAATATTTCTGACGCTCTCATGCCCGTATGAAGGCTTAAAAGTGACATTTGATACAGCGTTTCGTCTTTAGCTTGCAAAGCATCTAATAAAGCACCGGCCTCTTTACTGCTAAGGAATCGTTGCCGTCTATTGTCAAATTTGGGAATCTTGACATTCCGGGTAGGGGAATCGCCCGAAACAAATTTGGCGCGTCTTGCATGGTTCCATATCTGCCTTAGTGTTGCCATGACATATTGTGCTGTTCGTGGCGTCTTGCCAGCGTCTAAAAGGCTTTTGACAATTCGGCGAACATTAAATTCTGATAAATCCTTGATTGGCCTTTTCCCGGCAATAGGGTCAATCCAAAGCCGGAAATGTGTTTCTTCATGGTTAAAAGAGTGTTCTTTCTTGTTTATCTTTGCGTCAGGGTAATATGAATCATAGAAATATTTATTTAAAGTAAGGTTTTCTTTTTCAGCTTGCTTTCTGGCCTGCTCAGCCTGTTCGCGTTCCTTTGCAGCCTTTTCGCGCTTTTCCTTCGGTGACATTGGCCCGGCACCTATCTTGACGTTGGTCTTATATTCCCGGAGAAGTTTTAGGCAATAATCTTCAAAGCCCAGGTTCGGTTCTTCCTTGCGTATAGCTTCGGGGATTCCGTCGGACAGCCAGCCGATGCCGTATTCCTTTAATTCACCGTCAAGACGAAAGCGGATTGCATAATAACGATCAAGCCTCTTGCCGTGCTTCCGGGTGTCATGTTCAAAATACCTTAACCCTGTGTGCGCTGTTTTCTTCCATTGCCTTGCCATGATTAACCCCCTTCGTTAATTGGCCGTTTAAAATCGTTCCCACTATATTCCCACTTTTTCCGGTGAAACGATGGTTTCTTTTGTGACGCATCGTGAAGATATAATAACGACGAAAGCCTTGTCTGTCAATGGTTATATAAGCCTGCTATGAAAAAACGTGAAAGATTCTGAAAGTGCTGAAAAACCATAAAAGCGGGACTTAAAATCCCTCGACCCTTGTGGTTGTGAGAGTTCAATTCTCTCCCCAGG
>ENA-UPTA01006497-UPTA01006497.1-activated-sludge-metagenome-genome-assembly--contig:-NODE-6497-length-10290-cov-6.184758_pt1 | contig 10290 bp, 12 predicted proteins | sample MGYA00238184_ERZ773361 | MGnify/ENA primary metagenome ERZ773361 (study PRJEB29100, sample SAMN05720205) | activated sludge metagenome | isolation source: anaerobic digester from wastewater...
GCCTCCTCCGTCGCCTTGCGCGAGGCCGCGCGCGCCACGATCTGCGCAAGCAGGCTCTTCGTGTGCTCCGTGAGCGCCGCGTTCTCGAGATCGATGTCGGCCGCGAGTCCGGTCATGTTGGCCTTCATACCGGCGTAGGCGCTGCCGAGCGAGGTCACCTTGTCGATCGCCTTCTCGAGGTAGTTCCCGTGGTTCTGGAGGAACTCGTTGAACTTCGTGCCGGCGTCGTAGCCGGTCTTGAATGCCCCGCCGATCGCAACGGCCTTGAAGGCGAGGCCGGCGAGCTTCCCGGTGGCGGTGTCGCTGGAGACCTTCAGCTTCTCGAGGATCTCGCCAAACGGGCCAACCGCTCCGGACGCGGCCATCATCCCCTTGGCCACTCCGTCCGTGTTGTCCTTCAGGCCCTTCATGGCGGCGCCCGTACCCTTCGCCTGGGTGCCGAGTTTCGCCTGCTCGCCGGCCGCCGTCCTGGCCGCGTTTCCCGCAGCGTAGGCCGACTTCCGCCACTCCTCGCCGAACTGCTGTGCCGTCTGGCCCGACTTCCGCGCCTCCTCAGAGAGAGACGCGATCGTGGCCTTCGCCCGCGCGGTCTCCTCCCGCATCGCGACGAGCTTCATCGTCCCGGCCTGAATCGATGACTCCATGACGGCCAGCGACTGCCTCATCCCCTCGTCGATCGTCCCGCCCGAAGCCCGAACCTCCTCGAGCTTCGCCTTGTACCTGTCGAGCGCGACCTGGGCCTTCACGAGCCCGCCCTCGAGCTGGGACTCGGACCCGGCGCGCCCCATCTTGTTCAGCGCGGACTCGACGTCGAACGCAGCGGCGGCGATCCCCTTCAGCGTGGGGTTGGACTTCTGCCACTCCGCCTCGGCTTCTTTCCACGCCGCCTTCGACTTCCCCGCCGCCTCAAAGGCCGCGGTCCCGACACCCTTCAGCGACCCCGTGAGGTCAGTCAGCCCCGCGATCGACTCCGCGACCTCAGAGACCGTCTTGACCTTCAGGACGCGTTCGGCCATCAGTTCGCCTCAGCCTCCGCGACAGGGACGGTGGCGACAGACGTGGATATGGCGAGGAGCTCCCTCGAGAGCGTGTCGATTCGCCCGAGCAGGAAGCCAACGGCCATCGCCTGCTCTTCCGTTTCGGCCTCGTTCACGAGCCGAACGACCTCGTCGTAGACCTCCTCGGGACTCAGGGGCATGCAGGCTCCTCGCAGGCGCCCCGGGGTTCACCGGGGCGCCTGCCGTTCGTCAGGTCAGATCGCGTGGAAGGGCCAGGTCTGGGCCGAGATGATCCGGTTCACCGGCATGAAGGCCGAGCCGTCGGGCGGCTGCGCCGCCACGACCTTGATCTTGGCCTTCGTGAGCCCCGGGCCCGTGGCGGGCGCACTGAACGACGCGATCCGGCACCAGGCGTACGTCTGGAAGACGCTCTCGTGGTAGGCCGAGAGCACGCCGGGTGCGCTCGGGATCCGGCCGCCCTTCATCTCGAGAGCGATGGCGAACCGGACGTTGTCGCGCTTCATCCGCTCGATCTCGCGCGTCCGGTATCGGGCGTCGATGTCGAGCTCGATCGAGACGTACCCCGTGACGTCGACGTCCATCGGCCGGAGCGCGGCGTCTCCCGGCTGGTAGGCCGGGCTCCCCTCGCGAGAGAGCTTCAGACTCGCGCTCTCGAACTCGAACTTGCTCTGGACGGAGTCGACCGTCTTGAGGAACTTCACGTGGGCGGGGCCGAAGCGCGGGAGCCGGATGATCCGGCGCGTGTCGCCGGTCGAGGTCGTGTCCCCGACGGACTTCAGCGCGCGCGGGATCAGGCCCTGCGCCCGGATGGTGAACTTGTCCCCGACCGCCAGGAGCCGGACGTCGCCCGGCCAGTAGATCGAGAAGGGCTCCCGGTTCTCGCCCTCGGCCACCCCGAGGTACTCGCCCGTCTGGTCGACCAGCTCGACGAAGGGCTCGTCGTTCGTCCCGCCCAGGATCATCTTCCCGGTGGTGGTGTTGTAGTAGCCGGTCATCGCGGTCCCGGCCCCGCCGTAGGCGGCGGCCCCGATCTTGGCCTTCCAGCCGAACGTCCCGCCCGAAGGCGCGGTGGTGATGTCGACCTCGAGGTCGGTCGTGTACGCGCCCGCGTCTCCGCGCCGGCCCTTCACGACCGGGACGTGCTTGTACGTGCCGGTGTTCCCGACGTTCGCCTCGCCGAGCCCGGCCTCCGTCCAGCCCGTCCCCATCCCCATGGCCTTGCACTTCGCCAGGCCGGAGCCGAGGTCGGAGAACTCGAGGTCGAAGAACCGGATCCCCATCCCGATCTCGGGGCGCGTCCCCCCGCCGGGATACTTGAGCGCCCACATGCTGACCTGGTCGCCCTCGTCCTCGCCGAAGACGAAGTCGTTCTGTGCGCCGGGCGCGCCGGTGAGCCACGTGATCGTGGGCTTGCCGGCGAAGGTGGCCATGATCGGGACGAGCTTCCCGGCCCGGAGGTCGAAGGGCCAGTCGGCCGGAACGGTCTGGAAGCCCGGGATCACGTCGGGGGTCCCGAGGTCGCCCGTGAGCTCGTCCGAGTCGAACTCCCCGTCCTCGCGACCGAAGTAGTTGGCCGGGCTCGCGGAGAGCTGGACGAGCCCGTAGTTGCTCGTGGTCTCGTCGCCGGCCGGGTCGTCGAGGTCGGGCTCGGACCCGATCGCGGTGCTGTCCGTATAGGTCACGACCGTCCGGCCCCAGACGTCCGCGACCGCGACCCACGTGGTCCCGTCGTCCTCGGTCCGCATGACGCGGTAGCCGTAGCAGCCCGTGGCCTCGGCGAGCGCCGTCCAGGACACGTCGACGTCCTGGTTCGACGGCGCGACGGCCGGCGTGGAGATCGTCCCGACGGCGGTCAGGCCGCGCCCTGCGATCCAGGCCTTGAGCCCGTACTTGAGGGCGGCCGAGGTGATGCCGGTCCCGGACCCGAGCACCGTGGTCGGGATGCCGGGCGGCGTGGCCGCCACGGGGAAGGGAAGCGGGGCCCCGGTGTTGTACCCCGGGATCTGCTGCTCGAGTCCCGCCATGAGGATCGTCTGTGCCCCTGTGGCAGTCGTACCCATTTCGTGTCCTCCTCGGCGCTAGGGCGCGCCCGCAGTGACGTTTCCACCGGTCGCCGCTTCGATCAGGATCGGGAAGACGGCGTCGAATTCGTAGAGCAGGAGGTTCCGGCGCGGGACGAGCGCGGGCCCCCGGAGCGAGACATCGAGCGCGGCGTCGGCGTGGTACCGGCCTTCCTCCTCGAGCATCTCGGCCTCGCCCGTGTAGAGCGTCTCGATCGCCTCCCAGACGAGGGACTCCTGGTAGTCGAGGATCGGGGCGAGCTCGTCCCGGAGGTCCGCTTCCGCGACCGTGTCGACCCAGGTCCCGCCGCTCCCGAGGTTGAGCCCCGCGTAGCGGTACTGCCCGTCCTCGGCCGTGGCGCGCCAGATCCGGAACCCGTCGCGCGTCGTGGCCGGGAGGGCCAGGGCGGCGGCGCGATTCGTCGTCGTGACGTGGAGCGGAGCGGACGCCGCGGACTCCCCGTCCTGGTCGGCGTCGGAGATCCGGTACCAGGCGTCGACCGAGGTCGTGGTGACCGGCCCCGTGGCGGCCGTCGGGGCCGCGGGCGGGGTCCGGCGCGCGATCGGGGTCTCGACCGGGAGGAAGATACGGACCGTGACCGGGAGGTTGAGCTCGAGGTCCTCGCCACGCCGGATCGGCTTCACAGCCCGGGCCACGACGCCGAGGAGGGCGCGCCGGATCGGGAGGCTCGCCTCGGAACGCGACAGGACCGTGATCCTGTCGGCGCCGAAGAACGCGAGGAGCCGCGGCCGAGCCGCGAACTTCCCAGCCACGAGCCGCGCGATCTTCGAGGTGGGGGCTTCGGCGTAGAGGCTCAATTCACGTCCTCCACCACGCCCTCGAACCACTCGTCGTAGATGGCGTAGATCTCCTCGACGTGCCCGGCCTTCAGCTCCATGAAGGTCCGGCGGTCGAGGCGCCCGATCCCGCGGTCGTGGAGGAAGCCGTACCACTCGTCGCCGCGCTGGGCGGCGGCGTAGCCCGCCTTCGACCGCGCCTGAATGCCCGACACGAGCGCACCGGACGCGACGAGCGGCTGGCCGCCTCCCGTCGCTGGACGCGCGCCATAGCCCTTGCTCGGGCTCCACGCGTACTTGCGGCGCTCGATCGTCTCGGGCAGGAGAGGGGTGAACTGGCCGGTCCGGATGTTCTCCTGGACGAAGAGAACCATCCGGTCGGCGATGTCCCTCATGACCGCGCTGTCATCCTCGAGACGAGTGGTGACGAGGTCGATCCCTTGGGCGACATTCCCGGACTCGATCGACACTTTGACCGGCCCGAGGTCGATCACCGTCGGGGAGTAGTCGATCCCCGTGGCGTTGCGGTGCACACGCCTCACCACGACGCGAGCCCCTCCCATTCGATCCGGGCCCGGATCGTCCCGGGCTCGTCGGTGTCGATCGCGGCGCCGCTGCAGGTGAGGCGGTGGATTCGGGCGTCTGGGTCGAGGAGACGAGCGGTCCCGTTCAGCCCCGTCCGGATGGCGCGCTCGAGGCGCGCGAGCTCCTCGGTGTGGCCCTCCGCGACCCGGACGATCTCCGTGGAGCGGAAGGCCACGACGGCGTTCGTCTCGGAGGCCTCGAGGCTCAGGGTCAGGGTCGCCTTCGGGAAGTGGGCCGTCCTGGCCTCCGCGTCCGTCTCGAGGCAGAACACGACGCGGTTCCCCCCGACGCCCAGGTCCCGGAGCAACGCGTGCTCCTGGTGCATCCGGAGGAGCGCCTTCCCGATCTCGATCACCGGATCACCGAGAAGTTGACCGACCGCGAGGTCGGATGCTTCAGGAACGCGCGGTCCCGATCGGCGAGGTCGCGCTTTGACTTCACCATCTCGGAGAGCAACGTCCCGCGGTCGTCGGCCGCCATGGCCTGGATAAAGTCGTCGTCCCCGAGCATCCGTTCGAACGCGAGAGACCGGACGGCACGGAAGAGGCTCTCGTCGGGGTCGTTCGAACGCGAGATGACCTCGCCCCAGCGCGAGAGCGCCCGGAGCGCGAGGTCCTGGATGTCGTCGTCCTGGAAGTACGGGGTGCCGTGGTACCGGGCCCAGGGGCCTTTCAGGTAGGGCAGGGCCTCGATCCGGGACCCGAGGCTCACCGCGGCCACGAGGACCGGGGAGATCGCGACCGTCGCGGCTCCCGCCACCACGGCCACGTCAGACCCGACCAGGTCGTGCGTGAAGCTCGCCCCTCCGGACCAGATCACGATTCGGGTCCGGCGTCGGAGGGTCGGGCCGATGAGCCCGCTCACCGCGAGCGTGGAGGCCCCCGCGAGCGCAGCCACGGCCACGACGGCATTCGGCCCCCACTCGCGGCGCTTCTCCTCGACGTCGCTGAGGTACTGGTACCTCAGGGTCGTGATCTGGTCTGCGGTGAGGGGTTCGGTCGGCATCTCAGTGGCGAGGCCCGGGGGCGCGAGCCCCCGGGCCTCTCCTGGTTCAGGCGTTCAGCGGGATCCGCTCGAGGTCGAGCGAGACCGCGAGGTTGGCGATGGCCCCGGTGGAGGCGCCCGTGACGGCGCGCACCGTGTAGAGGACGCCCGGGGCGTGGTAGACGACGGGGGTCCCGCCATCGAGGCAGTCGGCGCTCAGTGCCACGTCGGCACCCGTGAGCTCGATCGGGTCGTCGAGGATCGTGACCCCGGTGGCGTTCGAGGAAGACGCCAGCCCCGGGGCCGTGATGGTCCAGGTGTCCCCGTCCGTGTGGCCGGTGGTGGCGGCCGCGGTGAACGTGACCCCGTCGGAGAGCGCCTGGGCCGAGCCGGTCAGGTTGACGCCGGTCGTCCAGGACCCCCCGTCCTTCCGCCACTGGATCACGTCGGGCGTGCCTTTGGCCGTGATCTCGATCTCGAAGGTCGCGGGGGCCGCGAGGGTGTAGGTGCCACCGACCGTGAGGTCGTCGAGACCGGCCCCGGTGGTCTGGGCGATCGCGAGAGCGAGGGCCGTGTCCGCCACGTTGAGCGTGACGGTCTGGCCGGGATCGTTGTTCGCGATCGAGGCCGCGAGCCTCATCTCGGTCCCGGCGGCCACGGAGAGGTAGACGTCGCGGTGCGTGGTCCCGGTCTCACCGCACTCGATGCCCGAGACCAGGATCTTCCCGGCCGCGGTCTTGTCCACGACCGTGATGGTGGCCGTGGGCCCGAGGGTGGTCTTGCCGGCCGCGTTCCGGAACGCGATCGCGACGAGGTGGGCGCCGTTCGCCACGTCCCCGGCCTCCGCGACGAGCGCGAGGGTCGGGGCGACGGTCGGGGCCGGGAGGGTGGCGAAGACGTCGACCGTGGGGTTGACGCTCGAGACGGCCGTCCTGGCCGAGCAGGAGACGACGACCTTCCTCCGGCGATGCCGGAACCCCTCGACGTGACGCGCCTGGACGGTCGTGTTGGCGACGGAGTCCCCGATCGAGGCCACGGGAGGGAACTCGACGACACGCCCGCCGGCGATCTCCCCCACGTCCTGGTTCTCGATGAAGTAGTCCCCGCCGTAGAGCTGGACTCGCTGGTTGGGCGTGGTCATGCGATACCTCTTTTCGCTGGCCCGGCCGGGTCAGTTGGACAGGAGGACGGAGATCCCGACCTCGCGCGCGGGGTCGGTGGCCTTGACCTCCCAGTTGCCCGGCGTGGCGAGCTCGACGTCGGAGGCGCCCGCCTCGACATCGGCGGGCGTCCCCTTCCAGGACACGCCGTAGATGCCGGCACCGAACGGGAGAGCGTGCGAGATCATGTCCCGGCGGGTCGTGATGTCGTGCCCGTTCTGGACGTCCAGCGCGTCCTGCAGGTAGTAGCAGAGGGCCCCGGACGAAGCAGGATCGAGCGGTAGACCTTCGGGTCCCCCGCCCCGCCCGTGCCCGTGAACCCGAGCGCGTCGAGCTGCATCACGCGCATCCCCTGGTAGACCTCGACCGTCTGCTCGGCCCCGCTGGCGAGCTTCAGGAGCTCGGTCTTGAACTTGGACGCGTCTTCCTTGTACAGGTCGTTGTAGACCTTCGAGGGGAAGAAGGCCACGCCGAGCTCGGAGGAGGCGTCGCCGTTCTTCGCCTTCGCGTCCGCGACAGCGTTGAAGTTCGCCTTCCCGGTCCCCTTCGGGTCGTTCACGGAGTGGACGTTCGTGGCCGCGAGGCAGCCGGTCGCGGGATCCGTGACGCCCTTGATGACGGACGTCATGGTCTCCCGCATCTCGTAGGCCCAGAGCGGGGCGGTCTGGTCGACGATCTCCTGGTTGATGACCTCCCGGTTCTGCTCACCGAGGGCGGCCTTGATGCGCGTGCTGTAGCCGAGGAGGTGCCAGCGCCGCACGATCGGGATCACGATGGACCGCATCGAGACGCCGCCGGGCGTCCGGGCCGTGCTGTTGTCGGGGAACGCGCGGCTCCGGATCATGTTGTTCTGCCGGAGCGTGACGGTGTTGCCCCCCTGCCTCGCGTTCTCGCCATCGTCGAAGACGGCGGCGCCGAACGCGAAGTAGTTGTTCTGGTCGTAGAGCTTCGCCTTCATGACGGCGGAGCAGGCTCCTGGGATGTACAGATCGGCGATGGTCGTAGCTGCCATTGGCTTCCTTTCTTTCTACTTGGTGGGGCGGCTCATGCGCGACGCGTCTGCGCTCTGCATGGCCGCGAATTCCTTCGGGTACTTGCGGCTGTACTCGTCGACCGCCACGGGCCCGAGCTTCACCAGGTCGGAGAAGCTCTTGACGGAACCGAAGCGGGGGTCGGGAGGGGCGCCGTCCGAGGAGGAGCGGCCCATCCCGGGGTTGAGGGAGCCTCCGGCTCCTGAGGCCCCGACGAGGAACCCGTCCTTCTTCAGCTCCTCGATGAGCTCCTTCACCTTGCCGGCGTCCTTGAGGGCGGAGAGCTTCTCGGTCCGGTTCACCTTGAAGTCGACGAAGTCCGGGTCCCCGTCCTTCGGGAGCAGGCCGGCACGGGCCATCTCCCTCGAGAACGAGACCTGGAACTCGAGATCCTTCTGACGACGGTCGGCGGCCTCGGCGGCGGCCTTGCGGTCCGCCTCCTCCTTCCGCTTCAGGACGTCCCGCGGGTCGTCGTTCCCGGCGTCGTCGCCGAGCGCGACCTTCCGGAGGGCGTTGTACCTGGACTCCAGGTCCTTCGCCTTCTCCCTGGTCTTCGCGAGGTCCTTCTCGAGCTGGAGGTTGTGGGTTCGCAGGCGCTCGACTTCGGCGGGATCGGGAGTCCCCTTCCCGTCGCCCGAGCCGCCCTGCGCGCCAGCGCCCTCGTTGCCGGTCCCGCCGGCCCCGCTGCCGCTGCCCTCGCCGCCCTTGCCCTTGTCGTCGTTCGGATCCTTCATGGTCATGTCCCTTTCGCGCTCACCGGCACCGCCGGCTCACGCCTGTCCTCCCGGGGCCGGCACTACCGACCTCAGGTCTGTTGCGTTCTTGGATGCGGCCTCGCGAGCGTCCATGGCCTCACCCTTCTTCACGAGCTCCTCGAGCTCGAGGTTCGAAATCCCGGGGTTGTGCTTGATGACCAGGGTGCGGCGCGACACGAGTCCGGCCTTCAGCTTCTCGATGTCGCTCCGGGTCTCCTCCTCGGTCGTGACGAAGGACCCGTAGTTCGGGATCGAGATCACGGGGTAGGACCCCGTGGGGAAGCGCCGCCGCGGGTTGTTCGCGTCCCACACGATCCGGATCAGCTCGACGAGGCGCTTCAGGCGGCCGCGCGCGAGGGTACGGGTCGCGGCGTGCTTCCCGTTCAGGGCCGCGTTCTCGACCTGCAGCGAGTAGCCCGAGGCCGGGTCGTTGCTCGAGTAGACCGACTTCGGCGAGATCCGGAACGTGGCCGCCACCGTGGCGATCTCGTGGTGGATCGCCCGGATCACCCCGTCGATGATCCCCACGACCTCCGGGCCGTCCCACCGGATCTTGGGCCCGGTGTTCCCGGGGTTCAGCCGGTCGACGGGCTCCTCGAGCGCCTCGGTCCAGTCGTAGGTGATCTCGCGCTTCGTGTCGGTCCCGTCCTCGTCACGCCAGCTCCCGCTCAGGATCGGGACCTTCAGGGCGCCGAAGTGAATCGTGACCGAGAGCTGGGTGTAGAGGCGGTTGACGAACTCCTGCGAGCGGAGGAGCTCCTCCTGCCCGTCCCAGATGAAGAAGTCGTTCGAGGCCACGTGGGTCCGGAACGTGACGAACGGGACGGCGGAGCGACCCGTCGCGGGGTCGAGGACGAGGACCGGGCGTGCGTCCTTCTCGCGACGCTCCTGGCCCCGGTCGGTGTTGTAGACCACGCCCGAGGGCCCGGGGCGGCGGTCACTGAAGTCCCAGCACTGCCACCAGTCCGTGGCCTCCTCGAGGAGGAGGTAGTACCGGTCGGGGCGCGTCTTGCGTTCGTTCCCCTCGGCGTACCCGACGTCGCAGTTGTTCGGCGTCCAGTACCGGACGTCGATCTCACCGTTGTGCCCGTCCCAGTCCACGCCGGCGACGGCGGTCTTGCAGAGCTCCGTCCTGCGGGCGATCGCCGGGACCAGGGCGTCCCACGGCTTCTCCCCCATGCGCTCCGTGGCGATCTCGTCCCAGAGCTCCTGGCCGGCGTCGTCCCACTGGCCGTTCTGGCCCTTCCAGTAGACCCCGACGGGGAGCTGGCCGAGCGTAGAGACGCGGTCGACGAGCAGCCGGAGGATGTTGTGGAAGACGGCGAGCTCCTGGTACTTCCGCCGGATCCGCTCGTTCTTGATGAGCTTCGCGAGGTAGGCCCAGACGTACCCCATCTGGTTCCCCTCGTAGAGCCGGACGAGCTCGGCCGAGACGCGAGTCAGGTCGGAGCGGTCCTCGAGCGCGAGCTCGTAGGCGCTCTGCTGGATCGCGGCGCGCGTGATGTCGTAGACGGCGCTCACGCGACCCCGTATTCGGTCTCGGCCCCGTACGGGGTCATGGACTGGAACAGGACGTCGAACGCGACGGTCGAGGTCTCCGGCATCGTCCCGACGTGGTCGACGCCGGCCGCGGGGAGCTCGATCCGGACGCTCGCGCCCTGCGGCAGCGAGATCGACCAGACCCCGGCCGCGTCCGTCACGGTCGTCAAGGCTTCGATCGAGACCGCCACGCCGCTCCGGACCGACCCCGCGTCGTCGTCCAGCACGCGCGCCCTCACGAGGGCTCGCGCCTTCGCGGCGCCGGCCGCGTCCGTCAGGGTGCCCGAGATCGTGCAGACGGGCGCGGCCATCAGAACCCATCCCTCCGGAACCGATCGGCCATCTGGAGGATCGGCCGC
>ENA-UPTA01006498-UPTA01006498.1-activated-sludge-metagenome-genome-assembly--contig:-NODE-6498-length-10289-cov-48.309752_pt1 | contig 10289 bp, 6 predicted proteins | sample MGYA00238184_ERZ773361 | MGnify/ENA primary metagenome ERZ773361 (study PRJEB29100, sample SAMN05720205) | activated sludge metagenome | isolation source: anaerobic digester from wastewater...
GCCTGGAACCCCGTCAAAAGTGTCCTGACTGACCCCAGAATAGACTTATTTTACACCCATATCCCCATTATCCCTTTTATCAGCGCTTTTTTGCTCTACAGAAAAAGAAAATCAATATTTTCTGAGACGGACCCTACTGTCCTCCCAGGAGCCTTGTTATCGGTTGCTGGGTTAGGCCTGTATTTATTTGCCAATTTGCATAAGATCGCAACCAGCTACTCTGCCACCTTACTGGTATCGTCAGCCATTCTATTCTGGGCAGGTGCTTACCTTGGCTTATTTGGTTTCAGGTCACTAAAGCGAGGCCTCTTCCCGGTTCTTTTTCTTCTTTTGGCCGTTCCAGTCCCGGCCCCGATAATGGATAGAATTGTCCTCCTGATCGCCGGGGCTTCTGTCTATGTCACCAGCGCGCTTTTTACTGTTCTTCAAGTTCCTTTCATCCGAGAAGGAGTTACTTTTTACCTCCCGGCCTTCACCCTGGTCGTTGGACCTGAATGCGCCGGCTGGCGTTCGAGCCTGGCCTTAATCATACTGAGCCTCCTGGCCGGCCATCTATTTCTTAAAAAAGTCTCTAATAAAATCTTGTTAGTCGCCGTGGCCATCCCGCTGATAATAATCAAGAATGGGGTGCGCATCGTTCTCCTCTACTACATTGCCTATTACTTAGATGAGAGATTTATGGAAAGCGGATTTCTTCACCGGTCAGTTGGCTACTTTATGTTCGGTCTAGTACTGTTGTTCATGGGTTTTCTGCTCTGGTCTCTGGAAAAGAAAGAAGCTTCAAGGAAGGCCAGCCCTGAATCGTAAAAGCTTAGAAGTTTAAAGCAATTGCAAATCATTTCTAATTATTATTAACTTAAGGCTATGAAGAAATCTTCCTGGCTGGACAATATCCCCGAAGGCAGGCTGATTTCCCTCGATGTTTATCGGGGATTGGTCATGTTGTTCCTGATTGCTGAAGTCACTGGAATATATGAACTTATGGTAAGTCCGTCCCTCAAAGGAACAGCCCTTTATGCCATCGGCCTCCAATTTCACCACCATCCCTGGCATGGATTAAGATTATGGGATCTGGGCCAGGGGTTGTTCATGTTTATCAGCGGCATTGCTCTGACTTTTTCTTATAACAAACGCTGGTCGCAGGGTGCTTCTCAGAAAAAATGTTTCTGGCAGGCCGTGCAGAGAGCCCTGTTCCTGTTTCTCATCGGCTGGGCACTTTATATAATTTATCCGCCGGAAGGAGCAACCAGCTGGTCTTTTCTCCTTGATATACTTCCAATGCTGGCTTTTGGTAGCCTGGTGGCTTTTTTAATCCTGAAGTGGCCGGCTTGCTGGCAGTTAGCTTTTTCTGGGGGACTTTTAATTATAACTGAGCTCCTTTACCGGCTCTGGCCAGTTTCCGGATTTGACCAGCCGTTTGTCCAGGGCCATAATTTTGGTGCCTACCTGGATCTTAAGCTGTGGGGAAGCAGTTCTCCTGAAGGTTGGGTGACATTCAATATGATTCCGGCTACTGCCTATATTATCTGGGGAGTAATCGCGGGAAACATAATCAGGAGCCAGATACCATCTGCCCGGAAATTGAGAGTTTTTATTCTGGCTGGTTTGGCTGGTATCGTAGCCGGGCTGGCTTTTGATCCGATTACCCCGGTTATAAAGAAAATATCAACCAGCTCCTTTATGCTGATCAGCGGCGGCTTCTGCCTTCTTTTTCTGGCTCTCTCTTATTTCATCGTTGATATATCGAAGAGGCGAAGATGGGCTCTCGTCCCGGTGGCAATCGGTATGAATCCCCTGTTTATCTTCGTTTTTGCCCGTTCCGGCGGAGCCGATTGGTTTATGAATGTTGTCCGGCCTTTTTCCTGGGCAATCCTTGGCTGGGCCGGGAGTGGAGCAGCTGAGACAGGGACCGCCCTGGGCTGTCTGGTTCTGATGTGCGGTCTGTGCCTGGCTTTGTTTAAGAACAGGATATTTTTAAAAATATAGGCAAAAGTCATCGCCTCTTCAGCCAAAAGTCTTATTGACAGCCATCTTGTCAATAATATATATGTTAAATAAGGTAAAACTTTTTGGATCGTCAAGGCTTAAAACGAGGCCACTAGGAATGGAAGAGCCCCGAGTTCAACCTCAGTATAGTTTTTTATTATGGGTACAAATGTTTAATTAACTATGCCAACAAGAGAAGCATATTTTGAAGTTCTTCAATCGGTGAAAGTCCGGCCTTGTCCCCGGCGCTCTATTATAGCTCCCAACCGATTAGAAATTCGCAACGAGGAATTCCTGACTGCTTTTTTAAACTTCAGCTTATCTCGCCCACTTCTCAAATTACGTGAAAAACTCCAGAGTATCACTGGACGAGAAAACATCTTTTTCGCCCCGTCTTGCCGGGCAGCCCTGGCCCAGCTCCTTGCTACACTGCCTCAAAAAGATGTTGTTCTTCCAGCTTATACCTGTCCCGTAGTAAAAAAAGCAGCCATATTAGCCGGTAAAAATATTATTTATGTGGATGTGGCCAAAAACAGTATAAACTCCACTTCACAAGAATTCGCTAAGGAGATTAAATCAGGCAGGATACTAATCCCAACCCATTTATATGGAATTCCTACAGATGTTGAAGCTATCTGCAACCTGGCGAAAACAAAAAGTTGTCTGACGATTGAAGATGCTGCAGCTGCCTTTGGTTCCAGGCGAATGGGGAAAATGCTTGGAACTTTCGGAGATGCAGGGGTAATCAGTTTTGAACAATCAAAAAGGCTTCCTGCTTTTAGGGGAGCTGCTATTATCATTAATAATGAGAAGGCTTTCGACCTTGAAAAGTTAAGAACCTTCAAGCTATTTGACTTGAAATTCCAACTGCCAATGAGCGAAACAGCCAAAGCTGTTCTCTATAATCTGGCCACTGTTCCCTGGATATATGGCCGGCTCACTTTGCCCTTGATTCTAAAAAAATATAGTAAAGCTAATCAACCTCAGCCACAGAATCTTTTTGAGGCTGCCAGGAACAGCCCTTTTTACCTGAGAGGATTTCATCCTTTTCAGGCAGCCTTGATCCTGGCCATGCTAAAACGGTTTGAGAATATTAGAACAAGAATAGGGCAACTCGTCTCTATCTACAGACAGATTCTTAAGGACAGCAATATAAGGACATTTATACCGGCTGATATTGACGAATCTGGTTTACTTAGATTCCCTATCGCTTTCCCAGGCCGCGAACGGCTTGAAATTTTAAGTCAGGCTTTATTGCGAGGGCTTTTCCTCGAAATAAATTATGATCAACCCTTACCAGAAAAGGAAGACTGGAGTAAATTTCCCAATGCCAGGTGGGCGGCTCAAAATGTTATACTTTTGCCGCTTTATGCTAGACTCTGTCCAGAGAAGGCTGCTGTTTTGGCCAAGGAAGTTGTGCAACTATCACATTGAAAGACATAAAGACAGAGAATAGAGTAAGCGCAGATTTACCTTGATATTATTAATAACATTAATTAAGAAGTGATAGACGAGTATATAAAACCCACTGGATATATTTTCCTAAAGTAGTCTTAAACACCAAAAGTTACATTAAACTTTAGTTGAGAAATCAGATAGACTATAATTAGTAATTAGCTGCAATGTCAGATTAGATAATTAAAGGAGTTAAGAGGACATTATCCTCATGTTTTTTAGTTTATAGTGAGATGGATATAAGAATAGTTGACCCTGGCCTCTATCCCCAATGGAATGAATTGATTCTGGATAACTTTGATCCAGATATTTTTCATTCGGCCGAGTGGTGCCAGGTTCTAAAATCAAGTTATAAATTGAGGCCAATCTATTTTGTTGCCTCTGAGGCCAGAAAACCAGTGGCTATAATTCCTCTGGCTGAAGCCAGGAGTTCTCTGACCGGGAACCGTGGTGTTAGTCTTCCCTTTTCTGATTATTGCCATTTTCTGGAAAGCAATGAAGACAGCTGGCATTCGCTCTTAGAGCCCATCTTGACTTATGGCCGGAAGATGAAATGGAAATATTGCGAGTTTAGAAGCCTCAAATTTATCTCGGATGCTACGCCATCCGAAATGTTTTATACTCATGATTTAGATCTGACCAGGCCGACAGATATTCTTTGGACTAACCTTAAAAACAGCTGCCGGCGAAATATCAAAAAAGCTTCCAGAGAAGGAGTTAAAATTAGATTTGATAAGAGCTGGCCAGGCCTCGAGCAGTTTTACCGGCTTCAGGTTATGACAAGAAAGCGGCATGGACTTCCCCCTCAGCCTCTCATTTTTTTTAAAAACCTGTACGAAAACATCATTTCTAAGAATTTAGGTATCATAGCTTCTGCTTATTCTCAGCATAAAATAATTGCTTCCTCTATTTATTTGAACTTTAACCACAAAGCCCTGTTTAAATATGGTGCCTCGGATGCCCGCTATCATCATCTAAGACCAAATAATTTGATGATGTGGGAAGCAATTAACTGGCACAGGGAAAATAACTGCCGGCAAATGAATCTGGGCCGGACAGAAAGGGATAACACTGGCCTTCTGAACTATAAAAGACAATGGGGTGGAAAAGAATATTGCTTAAATTATCACCGGTTTGATTTTGAGATTGGCTCTTATGCTAAGAATATGGAAAGACAGTTGATGGCTTTTTGGCCGTCTCAGCTGGCCAGGTTGCTGCCTGATTGTTTGTTTAAATTCTCTGGGAAAATATTATATAAACATATCAGCTAAGATAGATGGCAATAAATGGATAAGGTAGTTATTTTGTCGAGGGATCAGTTGGAAAATTGGGACAATTTCGTCCAAAGTCATCCCTTTGGGTGGCTGTGCCATCTTTCGAGCTGGCAGCGGGTCTTAAGCAGCTGTGTTCGGATAAAGTTTTGCTACTTTCTGGCCATAGTGGATGAGCCATCAGGAAGAATAGCGGCTGGCCTGCCAGTTTATGAGACGAAATCATTAACTCTGAATAAAAAGCTAATCAGTGCCCCGCTAACTACAATTTTTGATCCTCTGGTTTCCAACCGGGAGCAATTGGCCGTTTTACTCTCCAGGATGTTGAGCTTGCTGAGGAGCACACGCAGTTCAAAACTGGTGATTAAAACTCTACACGCAGGTAAACTCTGGGAGGAGATGGGAGGAACCAAGGATAACAGTTTTCGCTATCACTATCTTGATCTTAGCCACGATCTGGATACTATCTGGAAAAAGGCTCATCGCTCTTGTGTTCGGCAGCATGTGAATAAAGCCGTTCAGAAGGGCGTCGAAGTCAGGCAGGCTGAAGATAAAAAAGACCTTAGTGTTTTTTACCGGTTGTATTCAGCGACCAGAAAACGTCACGGCCTGCCATCCATTCCGTTTTCTTATTTTGAGGCTATCTGGGATATATACCGTCCTCAAAATTGTGTCTATTTTTTGCTGGCCTGCTATAAGCGGTCGGCCATCTGTTCTTTAATGGCCTTTAAATTCAAAGATAAGTTTTCTGCTGAAGCTCTTGGCTGGGATGATCATTTTCGCTGGCTAACGCCATCAGCTATTACTTTCTGGGAAGCAATAAAGCTGGCTAAGCAGCTTGGTTGCCGGCAGTTTGATTTCGGGCGAACTTCACTCAACAATGAGAACTTGATAAGATTTAAGCGGCATTGGGGCTCAGAGGAAATTGAAATGCCTCAATATATATTTGGTTCTGATAAAATAAACTCCCGAGGAAATCCCCAAGATTCATTGGTAAGAAATAGCAGTCTGGCTACTCTCATCAAATGCTGTCCGGATTCCGTTTATAACTTATTCAGCCGGTTTTATTACTATAATTTTGCAGGCTAAGCCATCAACATTTCAAGAATGGCCAACAGGAAGGCCTTCCCCGGACCGATAGATCTTCCAGACTCTTGAATTTTAGCAGGGCAAACTGATAGTATAATAAACAAAGCCAATGAATATTAACTACTATTATTACTATTTTAAGCCTGTTGTCCCTCGCCGGCTGCAGATTTATTTACGCCGGAAAATAGCGCTGGCCAAGAAAAGACTACAAGTCGATATCTGGCCTATACACCCGGAAGCAGCTGATAAGCCCCAAGGCTGGACAGGCTGGCCGGGGGGGAAAAAATTTGCTCTGGTTCTCTCCCACGATGTTGATTCAATTAAAGGCTATAATAAATGCCTCCAGCTGATGAATCTTGAGCTTGAAACCGGCTTTAAATCTACGTTTAATTTTGTGCCTGAGGGTTATGAATGTTCGCCTGAAATCAGGCGTATTCTGACCGTCAATGGCTTCCAGATCGGGCTCCACGGCCTAACTCATGATGGCCGTATTTTCCAGAATAAAAAGAAGTTTAATCAGGCTGTGCCTAAAATCAATGCTTTTCTTCATGACTGGGAGATAAAAGGCTTCTCCTCACCTTCGATGCTGGGTAATCTCGACTGGATTTCCCAGCTCGACATAGATTACGACTGCTCAACTTTTGATACCGACCCCTTTGAACCTCAGGCTAATGATGTGGAGACTATCTTCCCTTTTATAGTTGTAAACAGCAGCCGGACCAGAAGCTTCGTGGAGCTTCCCTATACTCTTCCTCAGGACCACTGCCTTTTTATTATTCTAAAGGAAAAAGACATAGGTCTCTGGCAGAAAAAACTCGACTGGATTGTCAGTCATGGGGGCATGGCCTTACTCAATACTCATCCCGATTATATGAGTTTTAACGGCGAACAGGCAGAAAAGGAAACTTACCCGGCTGATTACTACCGCGATTTCCTCCTTTACATCAAAGAAAAATATGCGGGGCAGTACTGGAATGCTACCCACGCGGAGGTGGCTTCATTCTGGAAAGAAAACATGAGCCACCAGAAATTTTTCATTTCCGGTCCTTATAAGCAATCTGCTCTCAGCCATCTGAAAAAGACCATCTGGATTGACCTTGACAATACTCCTCATGTGCCATTTTTTATTCCAATTAAGAATGAATTAAAAAAGCGCGGTCACCGGGTGATTCTGACCGCCAGAGACGCTTATCAGGTCAAAGAGCTGGCCGAGGAAAATAAGCTTTTTTTCAAGACTATCGGGCGCCATTATGGAAAGAATAAGATTAAAAAGGTTGTTGGCTGGTTGTTAAGGTCGTTTCAGCTAATACCATTTGTTATAAACAATAAACCGGCCGTAGCTCTCTCTCATGGCTCGAGATCTCAGATTTTTATTGCCAACCTGTTTGGGATTCCAACTATTTTAATTGCTGATTATGAATACAGCCGGCCCGCTCCGTTTTCTTCTCCTCGGTGGATAATTGTGCCTGAAGCCTTAAAATCGGCCAAACTGCCTTCAAAAAGAGTCATGACCTATGACGGATTAAAGGAAGATGTCTATGTTCCCTTTTTCACCCCGGATAAATCCATTTTGAAGAGTCTGGGCATTTCGGATAATGAACTGATAATTTCTGTTCGGCCACCAGCTATAGAAGCTCATTATCATAATCCAGCTAGTGAAAAATTGTTTTATGAATTCGTTGATTGGGTCCTGACTGTTTCTCAGGCCAAAATTATCCTCTTGCCGAGAAATAAAAAACAGGAAAACGAAATCAGACATAAAAGACCCCACTGGTTTAAAGATGACCGGGTAAAAATTCCACCTCGGGTTCTAAATGGTCTTAACCTCCTTTATTTTTCTGATCTGGTGGTGAGTGGCGGCGGAACCATGAACCGGGAAGCGGCTTCTCTTGGTATTCCGGTTTATAGCATCTTCCGCGGGCCAATTGGACGGATAGACAAGAAACTGGAAGAAGAAGGACGCCTAACATTGATCTCTTCGCCCGCTGACTTTTCTAAAATCAAACTGGAAAAGCGGGCAAAAACCCTGCCAATTGACCTCAGGGTTCGACCGGCTCTGGAGCAAATTATAAAACACATCGAAAAAATAATCGCTGATGAATTTGACCTGGAAAATGAGACGCAAAATACCTAGATGAGAACAACATTTCCAAAAGATAAAAGTGGCCTCCCCCTAAAACTTATACTCGTGGCTGGGGCCCGTCCAAATTTTATGAAAATCGCTCCTCTTATCAGGGCGATAGACGAGCATAACCGAAGCAGGCGGTCAACCAAAATCAAATTCGGTTTAATTCATACCGGTCAGCATTATGACAGCAATATGTCTGATATCTTTTTCGGGGAGCTGGGCATTCCCGCCCCTGACATCAATCTAGGAGTCGGCTCGGGCTCGCAGGCTGAACAGACGGCCAAAATTATGTTGGCGTTTGAACCAGTCTGCCTGAAGCTTAAGCCAGATTGGGTAGTGGTTGTAGGTGATGTCAATTCGACTTTAGCCTGCTCGCTGGTCGCGGCTAAACTCGGCATCAGGGTGGCCCACGTTGAAGCTGGGCTGAGAAGTTTTGATCGGACCATGCCAGAAGAAATTAACAGAGTGGTAACCGACAGGCTGTCTGACCTGTTATTTACGCCTTCGGCTGATGCTAATTTAAACTTAAGAAAGGAAGGAATCACTAGAAATAAGATAAAATTTGTCGGAAATATCATGATTGATGCCCTCATTTATCAGCTAAGAAACGGAGAAAAAAGCCAGCTGGCTGAACACCTGAATCTGACGCCACGACAGTTTGCCTATATTACACTTCACCGACCATCTAATGTCGATAAGCCAGAAACACTTAAGGCCATCATGAAAAAGCTGGCGAGCCTCTCCCGCCAGATAACAGTTGTCTTCCCCGTCCACCCCCGGACAAGAAAGAACCTGGAAGAAATAAAATTTAAAGCTGAAGCCTTCAAGCAGCTAAAACTGATTGAACCGGTGGGATATAACGATTCGCTCTGGCTGGCTAAAAATGCCTCGCTGGTATTGACCGATTCAGGAGGGCTGCAGGAAGAAACGACATATTTTAAGACGCCCTGTCTGACGCTGCGAGCTAATACCGAAAGACCAATCACGATTAAACTCGGAACCAATAAGCTGACCGACATTAAAAACCTGGACAATGATATAAAGGCTATCCTCAAGGGAAAGACCAGGAAGGGAAGAATTCCCCGATACTGGGATGGGCAAACAGCCAGGCGGATTGTCAGGCATCTGGTTGAGGCTGGGAGCCAAGTCAAGGTGTAAAACATTTTTTGTTTTAGATAAGAAACCTAAAAAAAGAAGGGCTAAATTTGAAGCGACCAGAAGTGCTTAACCGTGAAGAAATAGCAGAAGTAGCTCAAAATCTCTGGGCATATTGTCTCAAGAATGGTTTTTCTGGTTATGACCCTTATGATGCGCTGAACAGCCGGCTTATGAGCAAAGGGCCATGGGCAAAATCAAGATTTTTCCGCCTGGTTGCTACTCAGGGGTTAAAGCGGTTGCCGCTTAACATTAGACCACTTTTACTGATTCCTAAAACTCAAAACCCCAAAGCCCTGGCTATCTTTCTAAAAGCTGCTCTGAAATTGACCTCTGCCGGGATAATCGAAAAGACAGAAATCACAACTTGCCTGATTAAGAGAATCGGTGAGTTGCGTACAGAAGAAGGCAATTATTTTGGCTGGGGATATAGTTTTCCCTGGCAGACCAGAACCATTCTCGTGCCGCTGGGAGCACCCAATCTCGTCTGTACAGTTTTTGTAGCCGATGCCCTGCTTGACGCCTATGACGCTCTGGGCAGTCGAGAGTGCCTGGAAATGGCCACCGTGGCAGTCGAGTATATCTCTAACGAACTTTACTGGTCAGATGAGAAAAGTGCCGGCTTTTGTTACCCACGGCCAGGCCTCAGGGAGCACATTTATAATGCTGATTTGCTGGGAGCGGCGCTGCTGGCCAGAATGGCCGAAGTAAGTGGCCACAAAAAATATCTTGAGCAGGCCCTGGCTGTCGCCAGATACGCGGCCTCATGCCAGAACGAAGATGGCTCCTGGTATTATGGAGAGAGACCAGAGAGCAGGTGGATAGATAATTTTCATACTGGCTATAACTTAATGGCGCTTAATGGCATTAAAAAATACGCTGACACACATGAATTTGATCAAACGATTAAAAGTGGCTTCAACTTTTACCTTAGCAGCTTTTTCCGCCAGGATGGAGCCCCGAAATATTATCATGACCGCGTTTACCCGATTGACAGCCACTGTCTCGCCCAGAGTATAATTACGCTGGAAGCTTTAAAAGACCTTAATAGCAGAGCACATGAAGTTGCATTGGCAGCTCTCGGCTGGGGACTGGAGAATATGTGGAGCAGCAAAGGTTATTTTTATTATCAGCGGAATCGTTTCTACACCAACCGGATTCCCTACATGCGCTGGACCGAGGCCTGGATGCTTCTGGCCCTGAGC
>ENA-UPTA01006500-UPTA01006500.1-activated-sludge-metagenome-genome-assembly--contig:-NODE-6500-length-10289-cov-6.208521_pt1 | contig 10289 bp, 8 predicted proteins | sample MGYA00238184_ERZ773361 | MGnify/ENA primary metagenome ERZ773361 (study PRJEB29100, sample SAMN05720205) | activated sludge metagenome | isolation source: anaerobic digester from wastewater...
CGAGATCGCAAATCATTGTTGTATATTGTTATAGCTAGCAACTTGAGTTAATTAAGCTGATAAAATCGTTGAAAAGAGTTTGGCACAGTGACCCATTATACCCTGCAAAATGAAAGAGAATTTCTGTGTCCAGGAATATAGTCAAATCGGTATCCCATGAACCCAGTTCATTAATATTAGTATTGTACTTGAAACCTGTATATAATACAACTCCTTCTTTTATCGTATTAAGCTTTTGAGTGAATTCGACATTTCGTTTGCCTTTTACAATAAAGGCACTGATGTAGTCAGAATAGTCTTGATTGGTTGATTCTTCAATTATATAAGAGCAGAAGGATTGAACTACTCTTTCCTTTTCATTGTCCGACAATTTGACCTTTTTTTCTTGTTCAATAAATCTGAACAGGTCATTTATAATTACACTATTACTATCTTGGATCTCAGAATGTTTGCCGGTAAGTTTTCCCTTATTTGAAAATGGTGAATGATCAACTATCGTATAAATTCCCTGATACTTTGTAAAAGAGGTTTTAAAGCGGTTCAAAGCACTATTTATAATAGCTTCAGGAATCTTAAAATCATACGTTTCATTTAAAAGATGCGCTATTTCAGTTAGAGTGAATTGATGCTTGCCACAAGATGAAATAGTTTCTCTGAGAAACTCTCCAATTATTGCATAAATATCCTTTTCGCTATTGTAAAGTTCTCTGAACACAGCCAATGAAGCAAGACATCTGCTTTCTTCTTTTATTTCTTTCATCTGGATTTAGGGTTTTTAATACTTTACAATCAATCTGATATGATAATGAATTTATTTTTACAAATTTTTGATCACCAGCTTTCGTTGTTCCTTTAATGGAGATATTCCAACGTTCCCGCGAGTAATTTTGCTTGTTCAATCACTGTATGTACCGCTTTTTCTTGTTTGTCAGGCGGGTAACCGTACTTCCTGAGTATCCTTCTTATATTACGACGTAGTGTAGCCTGAACACTCTCTTTTATTGTCCAGTCTATGGTAGTACTATTCCGGACACTTTGAAGCAATTCTCTTGCTATTGTTCGCAGGATATCGTCACCCAGAACCGACACAGCACTGTCATTAGTTTCCAATGCATCATAAAAGGCAAGCTCCCGGAAATCAAGCCCTAACTGTTCCCCTCTCTTGTCGGCCTCCCTCATCTCCTTTGCGAGGGGGATAAGGAACTGCTCTATGAAAGCAACTGTATCCACCATGCCATTATGGTATTTTTGGATGGCTTCTTCAAGTCTGTCAGAGAACTTTTTCCCCTCGGTCAGGTTGAATTGTAGTCGCTTTCTGATCTCATCCTTCAGCAATCGCCTCAACAACTCTGCCGCCAGGTTCTTGCGTGGCATATTCTTCAGCTCTGCTAGGAACTTATCATCCAGTATCTCAATGTTCGGCTTTTTTAATCCCGCTGCATCAAATACATCAATAACATCATCGGTGGTTATTGCTTTTGAAATGAGCTGTTTGATTGAGGTCTCGAGTTCATCATCAGTCCCAGCTCCCCGACCAGTCACCTTAATGATTCTCGCACTCACAGACTGGAAGAATGCGACATCATCTCTTATAGCTAATGCTTGTTCATTGGGAACCGACAATGCAAACAGCTTGAGTAATTTCTTTACGTTATGGATAAACCTCTCCGCCCCATCATCAAGTGACAGGATATAATCCGCAGCTCCAGGTAAGAACTTGAACTTTTCTTCAGGTGTTGCCAATTTGTGAAATTTTCTGAAGTCAAAATCCCAGAACATTTGTACCAGCACCTCATAAGTCTCCAACATCTTGGCCACTGCCTCTTCCTGGTCAAATGTAGGCTTGCCTTCACCTCCACTTGAAGTATAATCATGTAGTGCCTTTTTAAGGTCCTGGGCGATTCCCAGGTAGTCGACCACCAACCCACCTGCCTTATCCTTAAAGACTCTGTTAACCCTTGCAATTGCCTGCATGAGGGTGTGGCCTCTCATTGGCTTATCTATATACATGGTATGCAGGCATGGAACATCAAAACCGGTGAGCCACATGTCTCGTACGATTACCATATGAAGCTCATCCTCAGGATTCCTCATGCGGTCTCCGATGGCCTTTCTTCTTACCTTGTTCCGGATGTGTTGTTGCCAATTAACGGGGTCGCTGGAGCTACCTGTCATGATCACCTTAATCAGACCTCCTGTATCGTCTTCATTATGCCAGTTTGGTCTGAGATTGACAATAGCATCATAAAGTTCAACACAAATCCGTCTACTCATACAGACGACCATGGCTTTACCTTCGGCAACAGACTCCCGGAGCTCAAAATGGTTAACCAGGTCTTCTGCTATCTTTCTGATCCTTTTTTCATTTCCAACGATTGCCTCCAGCCTCGACCATTTTGATGATATCCGCTGCTTCTCGGTTAGTTCCTGTCCTTCAGTCAGCTCCTCAAATTCCTCGTCGATGGAGACTTTCTCATCCTCCTCGAAGTTCACTTTAGCCAACCTTCCCTCGTAATAGATGCTAACGGTAGCCCCATCCTGAACAGCCTGGTGAATATCATAGACATCGATATAATCGCCGAAGACAGCTTGGGTGTTTCTGTCGGTTGACTCAATCGGGGTGCCTGTAAAACCTATGAATGAAGCACAGGGTAAAGCATCCCTGAGGTGCTTCGCGAAGCCATCAAGGAAATCATACTGGCTACGGTGCGCCTCATCAGCGATTACCACAATATTCTTTCGCAGGCTCAGGGGCTTATTCTTAATAAAATAGGCATCAGGGTTAGGCTCCTCAACCTCGGGGTCAACCATCTCATCCTTGTCCAGGATGGGCATGAACTTCTGTATGGTGGTGAACACTATGCCTCCTGAGGCAACATTAAGCAGACTCCTTAGATGCTTGCGATCCTCAGCCTGAACAGGTGTTTGCCTCAACAACTGGCGACAACCATAGAAAGTATCGAAGAGCTGGTCATCAAGATCATTGCGGTCTGTGAGGACAACTATCGTAGGATTATACAGGGCGAGTATCAGCTTGCCTGTATAGAATACCATGCTGAGACTCTTGCCACTACCTTGAGTATGCCAAATAACTCCTGCTCGCCTGTCGCCATCCGGACCCACAGCTTCCCTTGTCGTTTGTACTGCTTTGTTTACGGCATAATACTGATGATATGCTGCTATCTTCTTTGAGATCTTGTCATTATTAGATTCAAAGACAATAAAGTGCCTAATCAGATCCAATAAAGTGGCCTTCTGTAACATCCCCCGAAACATTACCTCAGCTTGTGGTACAGTAGACTCATCGGTTGTTCTGCCATCACGAGTCTTCCACGGCAAGAATCTCGACCAATCACTCGTGATTGTACCTGATTTTGCTTCCCATCCATCAGAAGCGATTAGTAGGGCATTATATGTGAAGAGAGAGGGTATAACCTCTTTGTAAGTTTGTAGCTGATTAAAGGCGGTCCTAACTGTCGCTCCAGCATCTGTTGGGTTCTTTAATTCAATAACAACAAGTGGTAGGCCATTTATAAATAGTACTATATCAGGCCTCTTGTTGATATTGTTCTCGATAACTGTAAACTGATTAACCGCTAGAAACTCATTGTTTCCGGAGTCTTCAAAGTCTATTAAATGTACATTCCCACCTCGGATTCCATCCGCTGTCCTATACTCAATAGAGATACCATCAGTCATTAATGTGTGGAACAGCTCATTATCATGAACAAGACGGTTTGTGGCAAGTCGAAGAACTTTCTTTACAGCCTCCTCTTTACTCTCATACGGAATCAGAGGATTTAGACGGTCAACAGCATCTTTCAACCTCCTGGAAAGGATGACTTCAGAGTACAGACGTTCCTGGAAGAGCCCTTCAGGCGACAGGTCAGGTCCCGAAAGAATGCCATAACCAAGACTTTCAAGATAATTAAGGCAAATTACTTCTATATCGTTTTCAGTAACGGTGTGCATTTTCCGGATTCTTTATTGTATTATTAGTTTGTGTTATCAAACAAGGATCCTGATAAAAAGAAACTTCTAATCGCAATAATTTATATATCAGATATTTGGCTATTTTTCTTTCTTGTTTTCTTTTTCATTTCTATTTTTTTTTGCCAAATCGTATCTCCGGTAAGTTTTACCACCTTGATGATCAAGGATGCCGTCACGAACCATCTTATACATGCACTTTCTGAGATCATCTATCGGTACATCAGACAGTCTGCTACTAATTTCACCTATCAGACTATGAGGATGCATTTTCAGGTCCTCCTCTATGAGGGCCCTTAATCGATGTGGCTCTATTGTAATGAGTGATGGTTTGATGTTAACTTTTGCGCTTTGAATCAGTTTTGGATTAATCAGGTATTCAGTGCCTTTCCTCTTTCCTCTGGAGATAATTAAATTTTGGGTGATCAAGCCGGATATCCATGGTCTCAATCTTTCATCACTGTTAAGTTGCAATTCCTTCGATAGTTGTGTGGAAAGTATCTTTCGATCTCTGACAATAATTCCCAAAGCGATGACCTCCTTCTGTTTAAGAGGGAAATGCTCTGTAATGAATGAGATAAGTTGCAAGGAGCCTTCGTCCATTATTCCTGATTCCTGGATAACCTTAGTAGAATCATACTCTGAAATGATATCGGGAAATGGTTTACCGAGTCTGCTGTTTACTTCATAGATGAGATCGTATCCTGATCCTTCTCCCTCCATCAGGTTAAGGTCATGCAGGACATTTATCAGATGTGGATTCCTTCTCCGTCTCTGATGGAGAATATTGTTTCTGGTTACTCCAGTAGGTAGTCCTCCCGGGTTTGTTATTTCAAGCCGGTCTTGAAAGACTTCAATAAATATGTCACCTGATATAGAATAGGATTTATGGGCAATAGCATTTACGAGAAGTTCGCGCACAACCTTTTCCGGATAATGCCTGATTGGATCGCGAAACATCCCTTTTGGCAATTCATGGAAATATGTCAGTTCAATAGCCTTTTTCTCGATATCGAGAATCAGGTTCATGGGGTTGAGTGTATAGTCATGCCAGACCTCCTTCCGTATCTTCACGTCATTCTTGTCATATACAATATACTGGACAGATATAGGGTATGACAGCCGTGCGCGTTGCTGAGAAAATCCAAGCCACAGAACACCAAGATTGGTCAAACTATCTCCTTCCAGCATATTATAGTACTCAAGGATCTCAATGTCAGTCTTACTCTTAATGGTGTCACTTACTTTGGTCGAATTTCTGATTTTTGATACGAAAGAGGATGTCTCAACTGGATTAATGTCTCGGGGCCTAATATTTCTGAGAGATACCAGTTCCCATTGAAATGATTCTTTTTCAGTGGCAAGATGACTGATATCTTCGCTTCTCACAGGATTACATTCATCCCCAGTCCTGATGTATATTTTCCCGTCAGAGGTTGTCGCTATCGACTTTTTTGAAGGCGGTATGGTAAGAGTGAAATACTCGGCCCCATTCCGAAGTCTTAAAATTTCTGACGGAAATATGCCTGTATTGAAGCAAAGCTGGCGCAAACGTTTAACAGTCTTGTTGATGATTTCTTGCTCAATTCTTTGACCAGGAGGCGGAAGTCTGGTATTATCCTCAAAGCCAATATAGATTGTTCCACCCTGTGAATTTGCAAGGCAGACACAGGTTCTGGCTAGGTCAGAAAATCCGCTATCTCCTTTTGTTACCTTCTGTAGGCTTTTATAATCAATGATATTGTTTTCGGATTCCATTCACGCAACTCTTATTTTACCGGTCATTAGTTTGGGAAGTAGTTCATTTCGGATATTCTCGACTGTCATTACTTCGTGGCTGTTCAGTCTGATGCGATCAAAAATTGGCCTTACCATTGCACAAAACTGAGTAACTACTGAATGATCAGGGATTAATACTGGCATTTCTTTTATAGTTCTTGAGTTAATGGCTGTTGCAATGGATGAGGTACTTCCAAGCGAGTCAAACCTATAATTAGCAAGATAACAATATAAAAACTCTACCCCAAATGTTGACCTAATCTGTGCAATCGCTTCATTTGATAGCATCTTCTCGGTCGTAATAGATATTCTGCCAACTGTCAATTTGAAGCTCAATATTAAAGTATTCTCGCTAATTTCAGGAATCCGAAATGTAGTCTTAGCCTCTGGAGTTAGATACTCAGATGTGTCCGTTATATAGACTCCAGAAGTGCCCATGTCTTTAATGGATATCCATTTTATATCTTCGGGGTTCTTACTAAACCATTTGTGCTCGTTTCTTGGAGGAGTACGTCCAATCGAAATATTTGCAATGTCAGAAAGCTTTCCTTTTTCCCATCCCTTTGGTAATCCGTCTACTAACTCTCCTTCAAATCCCGGAAACCTGAAATCAACGAACCACTCCTTGAATATAGCCTGGGCAATGGCCTCAAGGGTTTTGTTCATCTGAAGGTTTAACTCTATCTTGTCGTCAAGGGAGGAGAGGATTGAGGCAATTCGAGATTGTTCAGAGATATCTCTGGGTAGGTAAATTACAATTTTTTCAAAGTCCCCTTTATTAACTATTGGCATGGTTGATCCGCTTGTCGCCATAGCTCTTAGTAATTTATACTTTGACAGAAGGGAATAATAAATAAGATCAGGGCTAGCCTTTCCTTCTTTTACTATAATAGAGTTTATCTGTTGGTTAGTGAGGCATGGGACTTTATTCATTGCTACTTTACCCATATCAGAGCCAATACAAGTAACAAGTATTGAATTTAAAGGGAGTATTTTATTCCTAAAAGCAGTTATTCCCTCTTTTGAGATTCCCCTTTCGGCATAATATATATTCTTTATATAATCCTTAAAATCAGTTGGAGTTACGAAAGGAATTACACTCCCAAAATGTTCAGGATTATTGCTTGAGGGAGTTTTCCCTGTAATAACCTCTCCAATATCCTTGATTTTAAACTCTGCCCAACCTGTCGGTACCATTTTCACTTATGGTTTTTGCAGTATGAAGTTATATCCAATGGATGTCAAGTGCTCTTTTATCTCCTCATCAAGTTTCACTGCCTTCTCCATTTGATCTTTAAGTTCCGAAGTAAGTTTCTCCATCCTCTCCTCGAACGACTCCCCATCATCTTCCTCCTCCCTGAAGTCAACATACCTACCTGGGGTAAGGACATAATTGTTCTTCCTTACTTCATCAACCGACGCTGACTTACAAAGGCCGGGAACATCTTTGTAATCTTTCTCCCAATCCTTGCTCCTCCAAGAATGATAGATTGCTCCGAAAGATATGATATCCTCATCACTCAACTCCTTCTGCCTCCTGCTTATCATGGTTCCCTTCTCCCTGGCATCAATGAAAAGGATATGTCCTGATCTGTTCCGGAACCTGCCAATGGTCTTGTCTCTTGCAAGGAACCACAAACATGCAGGTATTTGTGTATTATAAAAGAGTTGCGAGGGTAGGGCAACCATGCAGTCCACCAGGTCATGTTCAATAAGATTCTTTCTGATATCTCCTTCGGTATTTGTATCGCTGCTCATACTTCCATTAGCTAGCACAATACCTGCCGTGCCACCCGGAGCAAGTTTACTGATGAAGTGCTGTAACCAGGCATAGTTTGCATTACCTGAAGGTGGAATGCCAAACTTCCACCTGTGGTCATCTTTCTTTATTGAATAATCGCTTACATTGAAAGGAGGATTGGCAAGTATGTAATCAACCTTGACATCAGGCAGCTTATCATCATGCAGAGTATCTCCGAGTTCTATCTTTGCCTCAATGCCCCTGATGGCAAGATTCATCCTGGCAAGCTTATATGTTGTTGGATTGCTCTCCTGTCCATATATGCTTATCTGTCCCTTTCTGTGTTCATGCATCTCAATAAATCTCTCGCTCTGCACGAACATACCTCCCGATCCGCAACAGCCATCATACACCCGCTTCTGGGCCTCCGGAGCAAGCATTTCAACAAGGAGCTTCACTATGCTCTGAGGTGTATAGAACTGGCCTCCCTTCTTGCCCTCAGCATCAGCAAACTGGCCAAGGAAGTATTCAAATACAAAGCCCAATACATCCTTGCCCTTGCTGCCATTGCTAAGGGTGATAGATCCTATCAGGTCAATAAGCTCACCGAGCTTTGTTTTGTCCAGTGCTGGTCGGGCATAGTCCTTGGGTAGCACTCCCTTGAGCGTTGGATTGTCCTTCTCAATAGCATCCATGGCATCGTCTATGTCTTTGCCAATAGTTGGAAGCTTAGCCCTCCCTTGCAACCATTTCCATCTTGCATGTGGGGGAACATAAAAGACTCTTTCGGCAGTATACTCATCCTTATCCTCAGGGTCAGCTCCGGTTGTACTCTGCTCACTAGTTAGCTTGATGAATAACTCATTGAAAGCATCAGAAATATACTTCAGGAATATGAGGCCAAGTACGACATGCTTGTATTCAGCTGCATCCAAATTGCTACGCAGCTTATCGGCAGCTTGCCAAAGAGTTCTTTCCAATAGGTGATTATAAGTCATAAAAACAGTAGTTTCAAAAACAATATTAAAAGTACAATATCCTCACAACAAAACCAATGAAATCATCCCGGGTAACATTATACAGTTTATGCATAAAAAATCAGAATCATCTCAACAGGATTTGAACCGAAGTGGGAATATGCCAATTAATTCGTTAGGATAACGTCAAGTATACTGTAATATCTTCTTTTACAGAAGATATAGAGACAATCCTTTCATTTGTGTTTGTGTGTTGCTTCACCCCAGAAGCTAAGTGGCAACGCACATATAAATAATGTTATTAATCCAGCTAAAAAACTCTTTGTACCAACTCCAACAACGAAAGCAGCCACAATTGCAAAAATAGCTAAGGCTCCGCCAAAACAACCCCATACGTTTTCGAAGCAACCACCTTCTTCTGTATTACTCATTTTGCGACAGTCTAAGATGTTATTGCTAATATAAAAATAATAACCTCAATATCATTGGAACAGGAAGTTTTTTAAAAAAGCAAAGCAGCACTTCTTTTTGTATTGTCTCGCTGCATGGTGGAGTAATCCACTCTTTGATAAGGGAATGCTGCCAAATCAAAGATAGGGAATAATCTATTTATGTGTCTTATGTAAAATGAGAATTCAAATCCTCAGGGAGTAGTCTTTTTGTTGCATTTCATGAGCATGACAGAAATGGCGATTGACAATCAGGCTTTGAGGCTTCTCTCGATTATCGGAATCATATGCTTTAGCTTTTGGGGCCACTTCGGTTGGTAGTCCTGCGGCGGTGCCAGAATCTCTCCGATCACTGCTTCCTCGGCCATCGGTCTGGTCCTCCCATTCTTCATCAGAAAGTCGATTGTGACCTCGGCCTGCTCCACCTTCTTGGTTAGGCAGTCCTGAAGTTTCTGCTGCTGATACATCTCCACCAAGCTTTCCAGAAGATATTCCTCCATCCACCTGAGACGTACCCAAGCCAGGGGTGTTTGATACGGTTGTATTTCCATTTCTGCTTTATTGATCAGTGAAGTCTTTATAAATATACCATTTCCTTTTCTTATGTATCCGATTAAGACATAGATATAAAGATCTATACTTGCGGAGAGAGAGAATTTTACTTCCGGTGCCATCTGCTATCAATATAATAGCCATCTTTGATTAGTGCTATTAAGCAGATATTCAAATCAACTGAGATAAGAGGGTGGGTGTCTGGGAATCAAAAAAATTCACTCCTTCTTGATCTCGTTAAAATTTATGATTGATTAATAATCAACTCGATGATACCGAAAGACAATAGCAAATTAACAGCTTGGTTGACAAGGTTGGTCAGCTTGAGAGCCGCAGCGAAGGGTACCAACATTTATGATGAGGCATTAGCTCTGAAGGCCGAACTCATGGAGAGGGTTGAGATTAGACAAACCGCGGTTAATCCAGAGAAAAAGCCCATTATGCGGACAAAATAATCTGGAAGATCCATAACATTCGTTCTGGACTTTAATCCTGTGTTGATTACTGAATACTTGAGTACCCTAACGAAGAAATTTGGTACTGCAACAAGAACAAAGTGAAGACGCTTTGTGACACTTCCGAATGGCCGTTGAATGCCCATCCCTTTCCACTCATTGCAGTGCCGTAAAACAATCCTCTCGGGTAAACAGTCCTCGTTGTAATATTACTGTTCCCATCTCTGTGAGACCTTGATTATCTTCCAGATTAATCCAGCTATTGTGTGTGTCGCAAAGTGCACGAAGACATGGACCAATACTTTATAGTTTTGATTTTAAGCAGTATATTTAAGTGAAATTAGAA
>ENA-UPTA01006501-UPTA01006501.1-activated-sludge-metagenome-genome-assembly--contig:-NODE-6501-length-10288-cov-9.281833_pt1 | contig 10288 bp, 11 predicted proteins | sample MGYA00238184_ERZ773361 | MGnify/ENA primary metagenome ERZ773361 (study PRJEB29100, sample SAMN05720205) | activated sludge metagenome | isolation source: anaerobic digester from wastewater...
GCGCTGGGCCTGTTGCTGTGGCGCGGCGGGTGACCGCGGCGTAGCCCCGCCGCGCTGGCTATGATGGCCCCGGACCACAAGGCTTCGTCATGAACAACCACCTGCACCCGCACCAGAAACAGGAACTGGCCGACCTGGCCGTCGCCGCCATGCGCGAGCGCGGGCTGGAGCCGGAGTTTCCCAAGCCCGCCCTTGAGCAGCTCAAGACCATCGACGGCCCGAGCGCCGAAGACGGCGCCGGCATCGTCGACCTGACGGGCCTGCTGTGGTGCTCGATCGACAACGACGATTCGCGCGACCTGGACCAGATCACGGTGAGCGAGGTGCTGGACAACGGCCACGTCAAGATCCTGGTCGCCATCGCCGACGTCGATACGCTGGTCGAAAAAGACACGCCCATCGACCGCCACGCGCAGATCAACACCACCAGCGTCTACACCTCGGCGCGCATCTTCCCGATGCTGCCGGAGAAGCTGAGCACCGACTTCACCTCGCTCAACCCCCATGAAGAGCGCGTGGCCACCGTGACCGAAATGGTGTTTGCGCCCGATGGCGAGATCGTGCGCAGCCACATCACGCGCGCCCGCGTGCACAACAAGGCCAAGCTGGCCTACGACTCGGTCGCCGCCTGGCTCGAAGGCAACGGCCCGCTGCCCGAGGCCGCCGACCGCGTGCCGGGCATGGACGCGCAGCTGCGCACGCAGGATTCGGTGGCGCAGCAGTTGCGCGCGCGGCGGCGCGAGCAGGGCTCGCTCGAATTCCAGACTTTTCAGCCGCGCGCCGAGTTCGACGGCGATCAGGTGGTCGCCATCAAGCAGCAGGTGCAAAACCGCGCGCGCCAGCTGATTGAGGAATTCATGGTGGCGACCAACGGCGTCACCGCGCGCTTTTTGGCCGGCAAGAAGCGTGCCGCCATCCGCCGCGTGGTGAAGTCGCCCGAGCGCTGGGCGCGCATTGCCGAAGTCGCCGCCGAGCGCGGCTGGCAATTGCCGCCCGAACCGAACTCAGCGGCGCTGGAACAATTCCTCGCCGCCGAGCGCAAGCGCGATCCGCTGCGCTTTCCCGACCTTTCGCTCATCATCGTCAAGCTGATGGGCCGCGGCGAATACGTGGTCGAGCGGCCCGGCGGCCCGACCATCGGCCACTTTGGCCTGGCGGTGCGCGACTATTCGCACAGCACGGCGCCCAACCGCCGATACCCCGACCTGATCACCAGCCGCCTGATCAAGTCCGCGCTGGCCGATGCCGCCGCGCCCTACTCGCACACCGAGCTGGAGTTTCTGGCCAACCACTGCACCAAGCAGGAAGACGCCGCCAACAAGGTCGAGCGGCAGTTACGCAAGTCCGAAGCGGCGATGCTGCTCGAATCGCGCATTGGCGACGTGTTTGACGGCGTGGTGACGGGCAGCGCCAACGGCAACCAGTGGGTGCGCATCTTCAACCCGCCGGCCGAAGGCAAGCTGCTGGTGGCGCGCGGGCGTCAGGTCAAGGTGGGCGACAAGGTGCGCGTCAAACTGCTGTCCACCCACGTCGAGCGCGGGTTCATCGACTTCGAGATGATTGGCTGACGAGCGCCACGCGCGTGGGCGTCGTCAGACGCTCACGCGCGGTCGCAGTGGCGGACCGGGCCGCGATGTGGTGGCGGCTTCAGCCAGCCACAGCGCGCTGCGCCTAGCGCGCGCGCACACGGTGGGCAGCGGAATCTGCTGGTAGTCGTCGTTGAACACTTCGAAGCTGATGTCGCCTGCAAAGCCGATGCGGTCGAGCGCGCGGGTCAGGTCCACCAAGGCCGATGTGTGCACGCCCTCGCCCGGAAACACGCGGAAGGTGCGCGCGGTGGTGATGCGGTCTTCAAAGGTCGGCGTGTCCTGCCACATGAAGTCGGACAGTTGCACCAGGTAGATGCGCTCGCCGTCCACCTCGTCCAGCGCGTCGAGCGGCGTGTTGGCGGCGAAGATGTGGAAGGAATCGAGCCCCAGGCCCAGGTTGGGCATGTCGGCGCGACAGACCAGGTCCCATGCGGTGGTGAACTCGTTGACCGTGCGGCCCCACGACAGCCCCTCGTACGCCACCTTGATGCCCAGCGGCAGCGCCAGCATGGCGAGCTTGGCCAGGTCGTCGGCCAGGCGCGCGGGGTCGTCGCTGCCGTGGCGCGAGGTCGAGGAGCACACCAGCAGCACTTCGCTGCCCAGCGCCGCACACATCTCCAGCATGGCCTTGGCGATGTCGACCTTGTAGTCGTGCAGGTGGCCGGGCAGGCCTTCGAAGTCGCGCAGCACCTGAAAACCGGTGGGCCGCAAGCCGCTGGCGCGCACCGCGGCCACGGCGGCCTGCACACCGCCAGGGTGGCCGACCACGTCGCGCGCGCTCAGCATCACCTGGCCGAAGCCGGCATCGCCCATGGCCTGCAGCTTGGCTTCCAGCGGGCCGGCCAGCGTGATGGTGTCCATGCCATAGCTGGCCAGCAAGGGGTGGGCCGGGGCAGCATCGTCGCACACGTTCATGCGTCGGCCTCAGGGCGGATGTGGCGGTCGCGGTGCACCAATTCGAAGGTCACGCCGCCGAGCACCGGCTGGGTGATGGCGCCGCGGTCGTCAGGGTGCAACTCGGTCGCGTCGACAAAGCCGACGCCGCGCGCGCGCAGCAGCGCCACGGCCTCGGCCACGTCGGCCACGCCCAGGCCCAGGCGCTGCAGGCTTTCCTGCTCCTGCAGCTGGTCGCCCACCGATTCCGGCTCGACCAGTTGCCAGAAGAAGCGTCCGCACGGGCTGCGCAGCAGCGTGCCCTTGGGCATGATGCCGAAGCGCTGCGCGTCGGACAGCACCTCGAAAGCGAACAGGCGGCTGAAGTAGGCCAGCCATTCCTCGGTGCGGTAGGCGCCGATGTACTGCACCACGCCGAAATAGTCCATGCCAGCCAGCGCGGGCGGGCGCTGGTGCACGGTGGGAATCGGCGTGAAGTCGATGTCGAACACCGAAAAGTCGCGCCAGCGGTCGACGAAATGAAAGCGCGCGCTGCCCGGCCCGCGAATGGCGGGGATGACGAGTTCCATCGCGCGCGGGTGCGTCGGCACGTCCCACGCGCCCAGGTCCAGGCAACGGCGGTGCGCGCGCTCGGCGTCGTGCACGCGAAATGCCACGGCCGCCAGCACCGGCGCACTGCCCGGCGCCACCTGGCTGACGCGTGCGTCTTCCGGGTGGGCATTGACGACCAGGTTCATGCCCCCCTGGCGGTACAGCAGCACCTCGCGCGAGCGGTGCCGCGCCACGGGCTGAAAGCCCATCGACTCCAGCACCTGCCCCAGCGCCTGCGGCCGGTCGGTCACGTATTCGACGAATTCGATGCCGGCCAGGCCCAGCGGATTGGGGCGGTCGGGCACGGCCTCGCGAGCCAGCGCGGTGGTGGAATCCATGGTGGTCATGACGGGTGGGTGCGGTCGGTCGGCTCAGGCCGGGATAAGCGACACGGCGCGCAGATGCTCCGCCGTGGTTGTAGGGTAGCCGAAGAATTCGAGGTACGCCGGGATCTGCTCGTACAACATGTCAGAGCCGACCTGCACGCGGCAGCCACGTGCGGCCGCAGCAGCCAGAAAAGCGGTCATGCGCGTGCGCATCACCACTTCGCCCACCAACGCGGTGGGCGAAATGCGCGTCACATCCATCGGCAGCGGGTCGCCCTCGTTCATGCCCAGCGGCGTGGCGTTGACCACCAACGCGCAGCCGCCCGGGTCGCGCGTGCCCGGCTGCACCAGCAGCGCCGGGTAGTGCGCGCGCAGGCGATCCGCCAGTTGCTCGCAGGCCGCCGTGTTCAAGTCGAACAGGCGCAACTCTCCCACGCCCGCTGCCGCGAGCGACGCGGCAATGGCAGAACCCACGCCGCCGCTGCCGACCACCAGCGCGCGCGCATTCGTCAGCACCAGCCCCTTGCGCAACACGCCGCGCACGAAGCCCGCGCCGTCGAACATGTCGCCTTCCAATTGCCCATTGTCGCCGCGACGCACGGCATTGCAGGCACCGGCGATCTGCGCGGTCGGTGCCACGCGCGCCAGCTGGCGCAACACACTGACCTTGTGCGGCATGGTGATGAGCGCGCCGCGCACGTTGTCTTGCGCAAACAGCGCCGGCAGCAAGGCGTCGAAATGCTCGGGCCGGCAGGCAAAGGGCACCACGCGCGCATTGATGCCCGCCTGCTCGAACCAGGGGTTGTAGATCAGCGGCGCCTTGAAGGCGTGCGTGGGAAAGCCGATGTGCGCGATCAGCTCCGTATTGCCGTCGATGGGGTGCGGCAGGGCGTTCATGGAAAAAATGTGCCTAAAGCCAGCTTCAGACAAGCGCGGGAAGCTACCAAATAAATAGCAACTCTCGCCTGATCACCGTGGCCTGGGGCCATCGCGTTTACTTTCGTGCCTTGGCGATCTCAGCCTGGAAGGCTTGCAGCGTCTCCTGCCCCACCGCCACCGAATACTTGGCGATGACCGGGCGCAGCTTGTCGCGCAGCTTGGTCATTTCGGGCGCCGGCAACTCCGTCACCTGCATGCCGGCTTTCTTCAACTGGTCCAGCGCAGTGTTGGTGGCCTCGCGCGCGGCCTGGCGCTGCGCGGGCGTGGCCTCGCGCGCGGCGTCGGCAATGATCTTCTTCTCGGCCGGCGAGAAGCTGTCCCACACCTTCTTGCTGATCAGCACCGACTGCGGGTTGTACTGGTGGTGCGTCAGCGTCAGGTGCTTTTGCACCTCGCCAAACTTGTTGGCGAGGATCACGGTGACGGGGTTTTCCTGGCCGTCCAGCGCGCGCGATTCGAGCGCCGCATACACCTCGGGGAAGGCCATCGGCACCGGGTTGGCGTCGAGCGCCTTGACCCAGTCGAGGTTGATCGGATTGGGAATGACGCGCAGCTTCAGCCCGGCGATGTCTTCCACCTTGTGGATGGCGCGCTTGCCGTTGGTCAGGTCGCGAAAGCCCAGTTCCCAGTAGGCCAGGCCGACCAGGCCCTTGTCGCCCAGCTTGTCGTGCATGGCCTTGCCGAAGGGGCCGTCGACCACGGCGTCGGCTTCCTTGCTGTTGGCGAACTGGAACGGGAAGTCGAACACCGCAAATTCCTTCACTTGGCTGGCCAGGATGCCGGAGTTCATCACCACCATTTCCAGCGTGCCGCCCTGCAGCGCCGACACGTTGGCCTGGTCGCCCCCCAGCACGCCGCCGGGAAACAGGTTCACCTTGATCTTGCCGCCCGACTTGGCCTTGACCAGGTCGGCAAACTTTTCCATGCCCGTGACGGTGGGGTGTCCCTTGGGGTTTTGCGTGGCGAGCTTGAGCGTGCGCTCCTTGACGTCCTGCGCGCCGGCCAGACCGGCAGCCGCCAGGGCCACGGCGGCGATCATGCTTTTAAGGAAGAGGCGTTTCATGGGTTGTCTCCAGGACTTGGGTGGGGGTGAATTCAGTAGAACCAGCGCGCGGGCACCATGACGAGCTGCGGGAACAGCACCATCAAAAACATGACGCCGAACTGCGCCAGCATGAACGGCCAGACACCGCGCGTGACCTCGTCCATGCCAACCTTGCCGACGCCGGCCACGGTGTTGAGCACGGTGCCGACCGGCGGCGTGATGAGGCCGATGGCGTTGTTGATGATGAACAGCACGCCAAAATACACCGGGTCGATGCCGGCGGCCTTGACGATGGGCATCAGCACGGGCGTGAGCACCAGGATGGTCGGCGTCATGTCCATGGCGGTGCCGACGACATGACCAGCACCATGATCGCCATCATCAGCAGCATGGGCTTGTCGAGCAGCGGCTGCAGCAGGCCGACGATCTCGTCGGGCAATTGGGCCACGGTGATCATCCAGGCCGAGACCATGGCGGCGGCCACCAGGAACATGATGACGGCGGTGGTCTTGGCGGCGGCCAGGAACAGGTCGTACAGGTCGCTCAGCTTGAGTTCGCGGTACACGACGGTCGAAACGAACAGCGCGTAGACGGCCGCCACCACCGCGGCCTCGGTGGGGGTGAACACACCCATCTTCAGCCCCACCACCACGATCACCGGCAGCACCAGCGCGAAGGTGGCGTCCTTCAGCGCGGCCAGCACTTCGGCGCGGGTCTTGCGCGGCGGGGGCGTCACGTTTTCCTTGCGCGCGACCCACCACCAGGTCACCCACAGCGCCGCGCCCAGCATCAGCCCCGGAAAGATGCCGGCCAGGAACAGCTTGGAGATCGACACGTTGGCCGCCACGCCGAAGATGACGAAGCCGATCGACGGCGGAATGATGGGCGCGATGATGCTTGCCGACGCCAGCAGGCCGGCCGAGCGCGCCTTGTCGTGCCCGGCGGCCTTCATCATGGGCAGCAGCAACGCGGCCAGCGCGGCGGCGTCGGCCACGGCCGAGCCCGACAGCGCCGCCATCAGGATCGCCGCCACGATGGCCACGTAGCCCAGACCGCCGCGCACGTGACCCACCAGCGACATGGCAAACGCCACGATGCGGCGCGATAGGCCGCCAGCGTTCATGATCTCGCCCGCCAGCATGAAAAAAGGCACCGCCAGGAGCGGAAAGCTGTCGGCACCGGTGATGACGTTCTGCGCCAGGATCTGCGCGTCGAACGAACCCAGGTGCCACATCAGCGCCACGCCGCACAGCAGCAGCGAGAACGAAATCGGGATGCCCAGCGCCATCGCGCCCAGCAGTGCACCCAGAAACACGGCAATCGTCATGGTCGGCTCCGGGGTGCGATCAGTGGGGGTTGCCTGTCGGCATGTCTTCGGATTCGCGCACGCCGATCAACTCGTCATCGCGCAGTTGACCGGTGACAAGCCGCCACAGCTCATGCAGCAGGATCACGCCGCAGCCAACGGCGCACACCACGCCCGAGGCGTAGAAAAACAGCCCGACCGAGACTTCCATGGCGGCACTGGTGGTTTCCCAGTTGAGCCGCGCCTGTTCGAGCGAACCCTGGAACAACAGCCAGCAGATGTAGAGCATCAGCAGGTGCCCGGCCAGCAGGCACAGCTTCTTGCCGGCCACCGGCAGGCGGCTGACCAACGCGTCCGTGCCCAGATGACCGCGTTCATTGAGCGCGACGACGGCGCCCAGGAAGGTCATCCACACGAACAGCCAGCGCGACAATTCCTCCGAAATGGCAATACCCGAGTTGAAGGCATAGCGCAACACGACGTTGGCAAACACCAGCACCACCATGACGGCGAGTGCGCCCACCATGAGCACCGCCATCGCGTGACAGGCGCCGTTGATCAGTCTTTTGATCATTGTTTTGTCTCCGGGCCGGAGTATGTACGAACTGGTTAGTTCTCAACCATGCGGGAAAACCCGAATATCTAATGCGGCGTCGATTTTCCGTTGAAGGTCCCGAAGGTCACCGTGCGCGGTGTCTCAGCGCGCCATGCGCCCTGCCCGCCTGATCAGGCCTTGACGTAGCGCACCACCATGTCCACCACCGCTTCGCGCCGTGCGGCGAGGTGCCCGGGACTTTGCATGTCGCGCTTGAAGATGGCCCCGAACGTGTACTGGTTGGCGACGTTGAAGAAGGACAGCGCCGAAATGGAGGCATGGATGTCCAGCGCGTCCAGCCCCGGACGGAAAACGCCTTCGGCCACCCCGCGCTCGTACAGTTCGCGGATGGCGGCAATCGCCGGCACATTCATCTCCTGAATGGTGTGGCTGCGCTGGATGTGCGCCCCGCGCTCGATGTTCTCCGACATCACGATGCGGATGTAATTGGGGTTGCGCTGGTGGTGGTCGAAGGTGAAGGCGACCAGCGTGCGCAAGGCCGTTTCGGGCGCCAGGTCTTCCAGGTGGAGGGCCGCCTCTGTGTGACGCACGCGCTGGTACGACGCCTCGAGCACGGCAAGGTACAGCCCTTCCTTGCTACCGAAATAGTAGTAAATCATGCGCTTGCTGGTGCGCGTCGCCGCCGCTATCTCGTCGATGCGTGCACCCGCAAGTCCCTTTTCACCAAACTCCACCGTGGCCACTTCCAGAATGTTGGCCATGGTTCGCTCGGGGTCGTTCGAGCGCGAGCGCACGTCGCTCGGACGGGCGCCTGGGGCGCCGCCCTGGGCCAAGCGGGAACCTCGGTGGCGCGGTGAATGAACTGGTTCGTTCATCAAGTCAGTATAGCCCGGTGCTTGCCGTCGGTGCCGGGAAACCGGCGGCGCTCTGGCGTTGACGCAGCGGCGCGGGCCGGAGCGTCAGAACCCTGAGCCCGGTTGGGCCAGATACGCCAGTTCGTCCGGGGTGCTGGCGCGCCCCAAAATCGCGTTGCGGTGCGGAAAGCGCCCAAAGCGCCGGATCACGTCCTGGTGCTTGTGCGCATAGTCCAGAGAGCCGTCGAAACCCGGCTTCGGCTGGGCGTCCGGCGCGTCGCGCAGCGCCTGGAACAGCGCCACGCTGCGCGATTGCATGGCAGCGTCTTCGGCGTGTTCCAGCGGCAGGTAGCAGAAGGTGCGCGGCATCGGCGGCACGGCGATATCGTGCCCGCGCGCTATGCCTTCCAGCGCGATGCGCAGCGCACGGTCGTCGCCGGCAAAGCTTTCGGGCTTTCCGCGAAAACTGTTGCGCGTGAACTGGTCCAGCACGATCAGCAACGCCAGGCGCCCTTGCGCCGTGTCGGCCCACGCGTCATGCTGGCCCGCCAGCGCGGCGGCGATGGTGCCGCCAAACCGTTGGCGCAGGTCGGCGTCAAACGCCTCGTTTTTCTGGAACCACGTCGGCTGCGCGCGCTGCAGCGCCGCGCTGTCGACCGGCCACGCGCCCAGCCAGAAGGCGAGCACGTCCTGCGCGTCGGAGGGAAGGGACGAATCATGCATGCGGCCAGCATAAGGGACGCGGGGCAGATTTATGATGGCTGCGCGAGCCGTTCGCCTAGACAAGCAGACCAAACCGAGGAGACCCCGCCCATGATTCGAGACACTTTTACCGGGCCGCGCCTGGCCGGCCTGGCCGCCGCGTGCATGGCCGCCGCCAGCACGCTGGCACAGCCCGCGCCCCCGCCCGATGCGCAGGCGTCCGACCCGGCGCGGCTGGGCTGGATGGCGGGCTCGCCGCCGCCGGCCGATCGCATTGTGCGCAAGGAAGACGGCAGCTTCTACCGCTTTCCGCAGTTTCGCTGGTACTTCTCCCATGCGCGGCAGCTGGGCGGCACCACCAACGTGTCGCGCGGCCTGGGCGCGCCGTCGCCGCTGCCGCGCGCCGAGCGGGCCGACCTCGATGCCGTCACCTTCGTGCCGCTGGGCAAGACCGAGCCCATGACCTGGGGCCAGGCCTTCGACGCCAACTACACCGACGGGGTGGTCGTGCTGCACAAGGGCCGCATCGTGTACGAGCGCTATGCGGGCGTGCTGAAGCCGGAAGGCCAGCACATGGCGCAGTCGCTGACCAAGTCGTTCTTCGGCACCATCGCCGCCGTGCTGGTGGCCGAAAGCCAGCTGGACGAGAACGCCAAGGTCGTGCAATACGTGCCCGAGCTGAAGGACAGCGCCTTCGGTGACGCCACCGTGCGCCAGGTGATGGACATGCGCACCGGGCTGAAGTACAGCGAGAACTACGCCGACCCCCAGGCCGAGATCTGGATGCACCTGCGCGCCGGTGGCGCGCTGCCGCGGCCGCCGGGCTACCAGGGGCCGCAGAGCTTCTATGACTTCCTGAAAACGGTGCAGAAAGAGGGCCAGCACGGCGGCGCGTTTGGCTACAAGACCGTCAACACCGACGTGCTGGGCTGGATCATCCACCGCGCTACCGGCAAGTCGGTGGGGCAGGTACTGTCCGAGCGCATCTGGTCGCGCCTGGGCATGGAGCAGGACGCGTATTTCCTGGTCGATTCGGCGGGCACCGAATTTGCCGGGGCGGGCCTCAACACCGGCCTGCGCGACCTGGCGCGCATGGGCGAGCTGATGCGGCGCGGCGGCCGCTGGGGCGGCCTATTCGGCGGCGAGCAGGTGATTCCGCAGGCGGTGGTCGACGACATCCGCCGCGGCGGCGACCGCGCCGCCTTTGCGCCCGCGGGCTACGCCACCCTGCCCGGGTGGAGCTACCGCAACATGTGGTGGGTGACGCACAACGAGCACGGCGCGTACATGGCGCGCGGCGTGCACGGCCAGGCGATCTACGTCGACCCGACGGCCGAGATGGTGATCGCGCGCTACGCCTCGCACCCCATCGCCGCCAACGCGGGCAACGACGCCACGTCGCTGCCCGCGTACCACGCGCTCGCGAAGTACCTGATGGGCGCGGCGCGCTAGGAGTCTGCGCGGCAGAAGGCGTCGAAGCGAAACG
>ENA-UPTA01006508-UPTA01006508.1-activated-sludge-metagenome-genome-assembly--contig:-NODE-6508-length-10281-cov-4.027088_pt1 | contig 10281 bp, 10 predicted proteins | sample MGYA00238184_ERZ773361 | MGnify/ENA primary metagenome ERZ773361 (study PRJEB29100, sample SAMN05720205) | activated sludge metagenome | isolation source: anaerobic digester from wastewater...
TTCTGGGTCGCGCGCATGGTGATGATGACCCGCCATCTGGGCAAGATTCCCTTCCGGCACGTCTACGTCCACGGCCTGATCCGTGACGCCGAAGGCCAGAAAATGAGCAAGTCGAAGGGCAACGTCCTCGACCCGATCGATCTGATCGACGGTATCGACCTGCCGACGCTGCTCGAGAAACGCACCAGCGGCCTGATGAATCCGAAACAGGCCGAGCAGATCGAAAAGCGCACGCGTACGGAATATCCAAACGGTATCCCGGCTTTCGGCACCGACGCCTTGCGTTTCACCTTCCTGTCGCTGGCCAGCCCGGGACGCGACATCAAATTCGACCTCGGCCGTTGCGAGGGTTACCGGAATTTCTGCAACAAGCTGTGGAATGCCAGCCGCTTCGTGTTGATGCATACCGCCGGCCACGACCTGGCCCTCGACGCCGACTCGCCAGCTACCTGTTCGACACAACTGCGTTTCTCGTTTGCCGATCGCTGGATCGTCAGCGCGTTGCAAAGAACGGAAGCGGCGGTCGCGCAGCACTTTGGCGACTACCGCTTCGATCTGCTCGCGCGGGCGATCTACGAATTTGTCTGGGACGAATTCTGCGACTGGTACGTCGAACTGGCGAAAACGCAATTGCAGAGCGACGACGCTGCCGTGTTGCGCGCCACCCGTCGGACGCTGGCACGCGTTCTCGAAGCCGTTCTGCGCCTGGCACACCCCTTGCTGCCGTTCATCACCGAAGAACTATGGCAAGCGGTCGCCCCGATCGCCGGTCGCAAGACGCACGATTCGATCATGCTCGCCGCTTATCCGCAAGCACAAAACGAGCGCATCGACACCGACAGCGAAACGCGTATCCAGCAACTCAAGGACCTGGCCTACGCCTGCCGCAACCTGCGCGGCGAAATGAATCTGTCGCCGGCCGTGCGTGTGCCGCTGCTGTTACAAGGCGAAAAGACACTGCTCGATAGTTTGGCGCCCTACCTCAAGGCATTGTGCAAGCTGTCGGCAGTGGAAATCGTCGCCGCGCTGCCCAACGATGCGCAGGCGCCGATCGCCATCGTCGGCGAAACGCGTCTGATGCTACAGGTGCAAATCGACCTCGCCGCCGAGGGCGAACGGTTGGATAAGGAAATCGCCCGGCTGCGCGGCGAAATCGGCAAAGCACGGGACAAACTGGCCAACGAGCGTTTCGTCGCCCGCGCGCCAACAGCCGTCGTCGAGCAGGAGAAAAAGCGGCTTGCCGACTTCATCGCCACCCTGGAAAAACTCGAACCGCAACGCCAGCGGCTGCAGGATCGCTTGCCTTCCGGTTAGTTTTTCAAGCAGGCGTCATTGATCGAGGACAACCGGCAGCAGGCCGCGCAGCGCATTGCCGATGTACAGCGGCTCGCCACGTTGTAGATCATCCAGCAACAGCACCTGCTCGACCGCCCGTCCAGCGTCGAGCAGGCTCTGCCGGAAAACCCCCGGCAGCAGACCGCAAGACAGCGGCGGCGTCAGCAATACGCCGTTGCGTTCGAGAAAGACGTTGCTGCGTGCGCCCTGGCAGACTTCGCCCTGTTTGTTCAGGAAAAGGACATCGATGATTGGCGGGCAATCGGCAACGGCAGACAGCGCGCGGTCGAAGAGCGCGCGTGCCGTGGTCTTGTGACGCAGCAGATAGTTGTCTGTTGACAGGGTTTGTTCAGCGAGAATCACGCGCTGGTTGCGCTCATCGCTCGCCGCCCAGGGATCAGTCATCAGTTGAAACGTCCCATCATGGCGCAGCGTCAGACGGACGCGGTGCAAACCATCGGCATGCCGCACGGCTTCGTTCTGCAGTGCCGTGGTGATCCGTGGCAGATCGCAGGCAAAACCTAGGTCACCCGCGGATCGCTCGAGACGGCGAAGATGGCCACTCAACAGCGGATAGACACCCGCGGCGAGTCGCATGGTCTCGATCAGGGCAAAACCAGGGTCGTAAGCGGTCAGGAAACGGGCTTTCAACAGGCACTCGGTGTATTCACGATCCGGATTGGCATCGGCGACGATGCCGCTGCCGACACCGAGCCTGGCTTGCGTCGGTGTATCGAACTCGAGCGTGCGGATGGCAACGTTGAAACGGCAATCGCCGCTCGGCGCCAGCCAGCCGAAAGCACCGGTGTACACGCCGCGCGGCGACTGTTCGAGTTCGGCAATCCGCTGCATGGCGCGCAGTTTCGGCGCACCGGTAATCGAGCCGCACGGGAAAAGCGCACCAAATAGCGCGGGTAGAGAAACTTGCGGCAAGTCGGCGCTCACGGTGGACACCAGTTGCCAGAGCGTCGGATACGCTTCCGCTTCAAACAGGGCATCGACGCGCACCCGGCCCGGTCGCGCCAGTCGCCCGAGATCGTTGCGCAGCAGGTCGACGATCATCACGTTTTCGGCCCGTTCTTTCTCGGAAGCCAGCAAGTCGGCACACATCCGCGCATCCTCTGCCGGCGTCGCACCGCGGCGCGCGGTTCCTTTCATCGGCCGGGTATGCACCCGGTCCCCGCGCCGCTCGAAAAACAGTTCGGGCGAAAACGACAATAGCGTCGTTTGTCCGTCCAGCAGACAGCCGCCGTAGCGCACCGGTTGCCGGGCGCGCAAGGCGGCATACAGAGCCAAGGGATGCCCGTAAACCCGGAAGAGCAAGGGAAAAGTGAGATTGATCTGATAGCAGTCGCCATCGGCGATCCAGCGCTGGATTTGCCGTACCTGCGCGCGGTAAGCCGTCTGATCGAGCGTAGATGTCAGCTCGGCGATGCCAGCCAAGCATTGTTCCTCATCGAGCATCGCCAGGCGGACCGCCAGAAAATCGTCCACCGCCGCATGATCGAGGCGGCGAGCGGCGGTAAACGCCCAGGCTTTGAGAAGTGGACGCCCGGGAAACGTTCTGACCGCCGCCGACGGGTCGAAACAACCGCCAAGCGCGTAATCGGCGGCCACGGCCAGCCAGCAGCCCTGCCGGGCAACGTCAGTCAACTGTGCCAAAACCTGACACGCGTCAGCGGAAGTGTCAAACGAGATCTGGTGGAGATCGGTCAGCAGATACGCGTCACCCGCATCGTCGTCGAACAAGGCGAACGGTTCGCCATCCGCTTCTCTCAAGGTCGGCGCCACCGTCCGTGCATCCGCCGTAATCCCTCTCGGCAGCTACTTGCGCTTAATGTAATACTCAAAAACTCGTTGGACTTCGGAGTAGGACAGCAACTCGTTGCCGGTCTGCTTGGCAAAGGCCTGAAAATCCTTTACCGAACCGGAGTCGGTCGCCAAGACATGCAGAATCTCGCCACTGCTCATTTCGGCCAGCGCCTTTTTGGTACGTAGGATCGGCAACGGGCAACTCAGCCCTTGCACATCCAGTTCTCGGTCGTAATGCATTTTCCCTACCGCGACAAAATGGACCGGCTATTTTAAACGCCATTGCCGCTGCGCTTCTCGCGCAATTCATCAGCCAGCAGCTTGCGCATTTCCCGCAGCTGGGCATCGACGGTCGATTGCTCGAAGAAATTGCCGTCGCCGGCCTGTTGTGCCAGAGTCATCTGCTCGACAGCCGCGCCGAGCTGTCCCTGGCGCAGATAGGCCTCGGCCTGTGCCCGATGCTGTTGCAGACGCTTGCCGGCAGCAGCAAACGTTTTTGCCTGCAACGCGTGCAACTGGGCATCGTTGGCATCGGTGGCCAATTGCGCCGACAGGAAACCGAGTCCTTGATCGTACTGTTTGCCGGCAAGCAAGGCGTCGGCATAGCCGTAAGCCAGTGATTTCGCCTGCGGGAAACGTTGCAGCGCTTCCCGGTAGATGGCAATCGCCCCGGCCGTATCACCGAGTGCGCGCCGGATGTCGGCACGCAACCTGCCAACCAGAGGCGAAGCAGGTTTCAGGACCAGCAAAGCCTCCATTTCGCGCTGCGCCGCGCTCGCCTGCTTGGCCTGCAGCAACGCATAACTCAATCCGTAACGGGTCGCCACCTCCGAGGCGTATTTCTTCTCCCGCAACTGAACGGCCAATTCCTTCGCCTGCTCACCGGGCGCGCCCCCCTGAACGCGCAGCTTGGCACGCACCAGATGGAAATCGAGGCTGTCGGCGACCTGACGGTACGACGCCCCCTGCAAGCGGTTCTGCATATCCGACAAACGTTCGATGGTCAGCGGGTGCGAACGCAGATAGACCGGTGCGTTGTTCTCATAGACCCGCCCGGCCTGATGCAGTCGGCCGAAGAAATCGCCCATGCCGTGCGCATCGAAACCGGCTTGGCTCAGCGTCTGAAAGCCAAGGCGGTCGGCTTCGCGTTCGAAATCGCGACTGTAGGCCAGTTGGGACTGAATCGCACCGGCCTGCGCCGAAGCGATGGTGGCATTGGCAATCTGCGCGTTCGAACGCGCCGCCAGCACGCCCACGGCCATGGCGATCATCATCGCCAGCGAATTCTGTTTCTCACGCGCCAGATTGCGCGCCAGATGATTCTGCTGCACATGCGCAATCTCGTGTGCCAGCACGCCGGCCAGTTCGGATTCCGACTGCGCCGTGAGGAGGGTGCCCGTATTGACGCCGATGAAGCCGCCAAACATGGCGAAGGCATTGATCATGCTGTCGCGCACGGCGAAAAACTGGCAATCGCTGAGCGGATCGCTGCTGGCGGAGACCAAACGACGGCCCAGCCGATTGAGGTAGTCGTTGATGTCGGCATCATCGACATAACTCGGCTCGCGCAAGCGGATTTCGTTCATGATTCGCTCGCCGATCCGGCGTTCGAGTTGCGATGAAAACTCAGCGCGCGCTGCTTCGCCGAGTTCGGGCAGTTCGTCGGCTTGACCGACGGCGCTGAGCGAAAACAGCGCAGCACAGAGCAACGACATGGTCAAGCAGACTGGTGTGCGCATGAGGGCTCCGGCAGCAAGGTACGAAGACAATGCTATGATAATCACAGCCGTCGTTGGCCGTTGTGACCAAGCGTTACGGCGCGACACGCGTGCCGATACATCAATCGATTTGTCCCTTCCAGAATATGTCCAACGAGACGCTCACCCATTTCGATCAACAGGGCCAGGCACAGATGGTCGATGTCGGCGAAAAAGCGGCCACTTTTCGCCGCGCCCGCGCCGGTGGCCGGATAGCGATGCAGGCGGCAACCCTGGCGCTGATCATCGCCGGGACGAGCAAGAAAGGCGATGTGCTCGGCGTGGCGCGCATTGCCGCCATTCAGGCCGCCAAGCACACGGCTGATCTGATCCCTTTATGTCATCCCCTGGCCTTGAGCAAGGTGACAGTCAGTTTCGATATCGATCAGCCGGCCAACGCAGTGCACTGCATTTGCACCGCAGAATGCATCGGACGTACCGGTGTCGAAATGGAAGCGCTGTGCGCTGTCAGCGTCGGACTGCTGACCATTTACGACATGTGCAAAGCCGTCGATCGCGGCATGCGCATCGAAGACCTTCGTCTGCTGGAGAAATCCGGCGGAAAATCGGGACAGTGGGCAAGTGACTGAAGGCAAGAAAACCCTATTTTGTGCGCTGAAACAGCTTGACGACTGACTGAGCTTCACAAAACCATGCCGAATACGCCTTTCGACTTCGACCCGTTACGCCGCAGCCTGCTCGTCGCAGGCTGCTCGAATTGGCTGCTCGCCCCACTGCTGACGACGGTCGGCCTTGTACCGCTCCGCGTACTGGCGGCCGATGTCGGCCGCCTCGCGTTCCAGGCGACCTCTCTGGCGGAAGCGTTGCAGGCCACGGGAGCAAACGGCTCGCTGGAAAGCACAATGATCTTCATCAAAGCCGTCGACATCTCCGAAAATGGCGCGCAAGTACCGATCGAAGTGGTCAGCAATATAGCGGCCAGCCAGCAAATGCTGATTTTCGTCGACAGGAATCCTTTGCCGCTGGCCGCCAAACTGACTTTTGCCAACGGCGCCGTGCCACGGGCGCGGCTGCAGTTGAAAATGGCCGAGACTTCACGCGTCCGGGTCGTGATCAAGGCCGCCGATGGTAAAACTTACCATGCCAGCCGTGAAATCAAAGTGACCATCGGAGGTTGCGGCACGTGAGAGAAAGAGCAAATAATGGCTGAGGCAATCAAGTTACGCGTCACCTGGCAGGGCGATCTGGCCGAGATTCGCATTCTGATGCCGCACCCGATGGAAACCGGTCAACGCAAGGACCCGGAAAGCGGGAAGCCGCTGTCGGCGCATTTTATCGAGTCGTTCAGCGTTACCGCCAATGGGCAAGAACTGGTTCGCGGTCAGTTGAACACGGCGATCGCGCGTAATCCATTGTTTTCTTTTTACGCCAGGGGTGTCAAAGCCGGCGACCGGCTAGCCGTTCTCTGGTCCGACAACAAAGGCGAAAAGCGCAGCGACCAGTTCATACTCCCCGCCGCTTGAAAAGCCGCTTTCCAAGCGCAATTGCGCAGGCGAAAAAAAACCCGCCGAAGGCGGGTACCGAGTTGCTCGTCTGAAACGAATCAGACGCGCGCGATATTCGAAGCTTGCTTGCCTTTCGGACCCTGCGTCACGTCGAAAGAAACTTTTTCGCCCTCTTTGAGGGTCTTGAAACCACCCATGCTGATCGCGGAAAAATGAGCGAAGAGATCTTCACTGCCGTCATCGGGCGTAATGAAGCCGAATCCCTTAGCGTCATTGAACCATTTCACAGTACCAGTTGCCATAATGCCACTTCCTTGAAAAAAGACTAAACCCGGGCAAACCCCGACGCGCATGCTTCTAAGACACTACTATTCGAATGGACAATCGAACTTTCTCGGCCCCCCTCGACAGCCTGACTCAAAGCATGGAGCCTTTTTACGGCATAAGGCAGGGGGCGTCAAGCATTTTGTGTTTACCAATAGTCTGCACGTTGAACATTGCGGTCAAACATCCGTCTGGTATTGCGCAAGCAAGAAGAGTGTTTAGAATTGAATGATGGCAACGAAGCATCAGAATCACTCCTTACTGGAAGCGCAGCGCTCACAGGTCACCCCTCCGCCACTGTACAAGGTCCTCCTGTTGAACGACGATTTCACACCCATGGACTTCGTGATCGTCGTCTTGCAACGCTTTTTTGGCATGGATAGAGAAAACGCAACGCGAATCATGCTCCAAGTACATACTGAGGGCCGAGGGATCTGTGGGATTTACCCCCGCGATATCGCCAATACCAAAGTTGAACAAGTTACAGCTTTTGCACGGAACAGCCAGCATCCCCTGGCGTGCGTCATGGAGAAACACTGAATGATTGCCCAGGAACTCGAAGTCAGCTTGCATATGGCCTTTGTCGACGCACGGCAAAAACGCCACGAATTCATCACTGTCGAACACTTGCTGCTTGCCTTGGTCGACAATCCATCGGCCGCCGAGGCCTTGCGTGCCTGCGGTGCGCAGATCGAGCAATTGCGCAACGACCTGAACCGTTTCATCGCCGAGCATACGCCGACTGTCGCCGGCGAGGATGAGATCGATACGCAGCCAACGCTCGGCTTCCAGCGGGTAATCCAGCGCGCGATCCTGCACGTGCAATCGTCAGGCCGCAAGGAAGTCAATGGGGCCAACGTACTGGTGGCCATCTTTGGCGAGAAAGACTCGCATGCGGTTTATTACCTGCAAAAGCAGGGAGTCACCCGGCTGGACGTCGTCAATTTCATTTCGCACGGCATCAGCAAGATCCCGCAGAGCAACCAGCGCGCCGAAACCGAAGGCGACATCGACAACGATCAGACCGGCGCTGCCGGTCCGCTCGACAGCTATACCATCAATCTCAACGCCCTCGCGTTGCAAGGCAAGATCGACCCGCTGATCGGCCGCGACCGTGAGCTTGAAAGGGTGATCCAGACGCTTTGCCGGCGGCGCAAAAACAATCCTTTGCTGGTCGGCGAAGCAGGCGTCGGCAAAACGGCCATCGCTGAGGGCTTAGCGAGACGGATCGTCGAATCAGACATTCCGGAAGTTCTCTCCAAAGCCAACGTTTACTGCCTGGACATGGGTTCATTGCTGGCCGGAACCAAGTATCGAGGCGACTTCGAACAGCGCCTGAAAGCAGTACTCAAGCAGTTGAGCGAAAATCCGCACGCCATTCTGTTCATCGACGAAATCCACACCCTGATCGGTGCCGGATCAGCATCGGGAGGCACACTGGACGCGTCGAACCTGCTTAAGCCGGCTCTGTCGACCGGGCAGCTGAAGTGCATCGGTGCGACGACCTACAACGAGTATCGGGGCATCTTTGAAAAAGACCATGCCTTATCGCGGCGCTTCCAGAAAATCGACGTCAGTGAACCGTCGACAGCCGAAGCCATCGAAATTCTCAAAGGCTTGAAGTCGCGCTTTGAATCGCATCACGGCATCAAATATTCTGCCGCGGCGTTGACGTCAGCCGTCGAATTGTCGGTTCGCTTCATCCCCGACCGCCACCTACCCGACAAAGCGATCGACGTCATCGACGAAGCCGGCGCGGCACAACGCATCCTGCCAAAGTCGAAGCAGAAACGGCTGATCGGCAAACTGGACATCGAAGAAATTGTCGCCAAGATTGCGCGCGTACCGTCTACGCACGTCAGCACCGACGACAGGAACAGCCTGAAAAACCTCGACCGCGACCTCAAAGCCGTCGTTTTCGGCCAGGACGAGGCCATCGACGCGCTGGCGCGGGCAATCAAGATGGCGCGCTCCGGCCTGGGCAATCCGACCAAACCCATCGGCAGCTTTCTCTTCTCGGGACCGACCGGCGTCGGCAAAACCGAAGTCGCCAAGCAGCTGGCCTATTGCCTGGGCATCGAACTGGTCCGTTTCGACATGTCGGAGTACATGGAACGGCACGCCGTATCACGCCTGATCGGCGCCCCGCCTGGCTACGTCGGTTTCGATCAGGGCGGCTTGCTAACCGAAGCGATCGTCAAGAAGCCTTACAGCGTCCTATTGCTTGACGAAATCGAAAAAGCGCATCCAGACATCTACAACATTCTCCTGCAGGTCATGGATCACGGTACGCTGACCGACAACAACGGCCGCAAGGCCGATTTCCGCAACGTGATCATCATCATGACCACCAACGCCGGCCAGGAAGCGATTCAGAAATCGAGCATGGGCTTCACATCCAACCGTCAGGCAGGAGACGAGATAGTTGAAATCAAGCGCTTGTTCACCCCCGAATTCCGTAACCGGCTTGATGCCACCATCTCATTCAAATCACTCGACCATCCGTCCGTGTTGCGTGTGGTCGACAAGTTCCTGATGCAACTTGAAGTACAATTGCATGAAAAGAAAGTTGAAGCAGTGTTCACCCAGGAACTGAAAGCGCATCTCGCCACCCGTGGCTTCGATCCGCTGATGGGCGCCCGGCCAATGGCACGCCTGATACAGGACAGCATCCGAGCCGCCCTCGCCGACGAGTTACTTTTCGGACGCTTGGTCAATGGCGGCCATATTACCGTCGACGTCGATCAGGATGAAAAGATCAAACTGATTTTCGAGGAAGAATCGGCCGTCGTCGCCTGAACTCCAGCGGCAATAAATTAAAGGACCTCCGATGAGTTTCAAGACTCCTGATCTGCTCGACGAACACGAAGGCCTGGTACATGATGGCCATGTCCGGGTCGTCGCACCGCAGTTTCAGATGTATGGCGCCAGAAAAGCGTTCAGCGGACAGATCGTCACTCTGAAGATATTCGAGGACAACTCGCTGGTGCGCGAGCTGTTCTCGGAAAACGGCCAATCGAAGGTACTGGTCGTCGACGGTGGCGGCTCTCTGCGCTGTGCACTGGTCGGCGATCAGCTGGCCGTACTGGCACAGCGCAATGGCTGGGAAGGCGTGCTGGTCAATGGCTGCATCCGTGATTCGGAAGATATAGGACAGATCGATATCGGCGTCCGGGCGCTCAACACCCACCCGTTGAAAAGCGTCAAAAAGGGCGTTGGCGACCGAAATCTCGTCGTCACTTTCAGCGGCGTTTCTTTCAAACCCGGCGAATGGCTGTATGCCGACGCCGACGGCATCGTCGTCAGCGACCGACCGTTGCTTTGATACACGCCATAGCTGCCATTTATATCAAGATCGATTAAGATCCGTTTTCGTTGGTCAATGATTGATTTGACCCGCGCAGGAATGCCGCTGCAATCAAAAAATTTCAGCTATTGCCATGCGCGGCATGGAGAGGTCGTTTCACTTGCCTGTCCAGCAGCGATCATGGCTTCCTGAAACACGGATCAACACTTGAACGCACCCATTGATCTGCTGAAAGCGATCCGTAGCGGCCGCCTCAATGCGGTCAAAGCGGCGCTGGACT
>ENA-UPTA01006509-UPTA01006509.1-activated-sludge-metagenome-genome-assembly--contig:-NODE-6509-length-10278-cov-7.805928_pt1 | contig 10278 bp, 10 predicted proteins | sample MGYA00238184_ERZ773361 | MGnify/ENA primary metagenome ERZ773361 (study PRJEB29100, sample SAMN05720205) | activated sludge metagenome | isolation source: anaerobic digester from wastewater...
TTGATCTTCAGTGTTCCTCTAAAATCCGCTCCAGGTAGTTTTTTACCGACCGCCGCTTCTGGATCGTCCGCGGCAGGCAGTCGGTCATGAGCGAACAACTCTCGCACCGCTTTTCGTAGACGGGCGGAGGAGTCCGGCCAGAGGTAATGAGCTCGTGCGCCCGGCGGGCCGTTTCCTCTGTTTCCCGCCGCAGGGCTTCATCAAAGGCAACATCGAGGCGACGTCGGGTCTGGCCGTAGAAGAACGCCCCTGCCGGGATGTCGACGGAGAGCATCTCCTCCAAACAGATCGCCTGGGCGCAGAGTTGGACCTTGTCGCAGTCGTTCGCCTTGGGCTTGCCCCGCTTGTACTCGACCGGGAAAGGGCGCCACGTGCCGTCCGCCTGCCTGTGGAACTCGACGACGTCGGCCTTGCCGATCAGCCCCAGGCGAAGCGACCGGAGCGACACGCCACGCTCAATCCTGACATTGCCCCGGGATTCGCCGCCCTCGTCATGGACCCGCTCGTGCATGATCCGGCCCTCTGCAGTGCGTCCGCTCTCCTGCCAGGTCTGCTCTACATGGATCAAGGCGCACTGCCGCTCACAGAACGCCATGTGCTGCAAAGCGGAAAGCTGGATCAGGTCTTCAGGACCGTACATAAAACCTCTTTTTGTTATTCAATATCTGCCATCTCCTTGCGCTTGTCTTCCAAAAAGCGCTGGAGGTCTTCCCGCAAAATCTTTCGGCCGCAGACCGAGAAACTCGAAGACATAGGGGTCATGGATGGCGAGCTTGGGCTCGGCCTGTTCGGCCACCGCATGCGCCCGTGCGGCGACCTTCTCCTTATCGTCCGAGAAGCCTGCACGTTCGTAATACAACGTAGCGATCTGGCGCTTGAGCGCCCGCACCGACCAGTTTCCCCGGATGCACTCGATCTCATAGAAGGCGCGTTTGAGGGGGTCGTCGATCTCCAGCAGCAGCTCGATATGGCTGTAAGAAAGTCGATTCAAAATTAGTTTTCCCGAAAGTGGCGACAGCGTTGCCACACTGGGAACCGTTGATTGTGGCGACGCTGTCGCCACAATGTTCGGATCAGATGGTAAATCTTGGATCAGTTCTGTCTGAGATTGTGGGAGATCTTCCAGGATTTGCGGATAAAGCCTGTAGAAGTCACGGTACCGGTATAGACGACTGCGGTTGCAATTGGGAATCCCGATTTCTTTGAGGCGGCGCGCGAGCAATTCGAAAAGACGTTCCCCGTAGTCTGCCCGATCCAGCCCCTTTAGCTCATACTCATGAATATAAGCGCCGATCAGCCAATTGCGGCTCGTCAACGCCACATTGACTGCCTTGGCGGCGGCGCCTTGTGTCCGCAAGTGGACATTGGCAATGGCCTCCACCAATGCGGCAAAATTTGCTACGCTCAGCGCCGTTTTCGGCTTGGCAGGTTTTCGCGGCATCTGTCGGCCCTCCTCTATTACCCTCATTGCCCCATCAGCGAGAGTTATCCGGAAATTCCGGATAACTGGTTGCGGCACAAGTTCTACCCCGGCAAAGATGTTTTTGATGTGTTCATTGATGGTCCGAATATCTTTCTGGAACAGCTCCACCATCAGCCTTTGAGTAAGCCAGACGGTTTAGAACTGGCGGAAACACGATCTCCGCCATTCGGCACATCCGTCTTAAAAACCGTCAATTTCTTGTGGTTTTAGGCCATCCAAATTAGTAGCAAAAGAGTGGCTTCCATCAGCATTTACAGTAAGTGTTTTATGCACTTTCGCAGACGAGTATTGCCCTACCTTGCCGGGTTTATGCTCCCACCATATAACTTTCCGCACGGCCATACTCCCTTCAGGGCGCGCAGAGGAGGCATCATTTTCAAAAAGTCTTGGAAGTATGGCTTTGATAATCGCTGCATCCTCATCGGTAAAGCCCGTGCGTTCGGCCAGTTGAGGATTCATGCTCCCATAAGTGACATAAACGCCACTGTCGACACGATGCTTCATACCCATAGTGTCTGAACCTCGCTTATTATCTTTGGTTTCTTCTGCATTGACACTTTTGGTTATCTGAGTGCTTGAAACACTCACGGGTTTGACACTGAAGGCGGATTGAATGGTAACCGGGCCTCGAATACCTCTCGACACGCCGGTATCGCCTTCAGATTCGGTTTCAGCTTTTTTCTTTCCTTTTTTATCGGTCTTGAAGGCAAATAACTGCCCAAAGGCTCTAACATCAATCCAGGCTTCGCAGGCTTTCTTAACAATTGCATCACTCCCTAGGTCTTTCCCAAGCTCAGCTTCAGCCCGCGACTTCAGACTTTTGAAATCATCGTATTTCCGGTCGTCGGATTGGACAAAAACACCGTGCCCTTTTTCCTTCCCTTCCTTTTTCAGTTCAACATATCGTTCCATCATGCGGTCCCGGATCTTCCGTTTGAGACACACATCGGTAATTTCACCAAGCCCGTCATAGTCAGTACGGGGGCGGTTCCCATTTAACGGATCTCCGTTAGGATTTGCATTCTTTACACTCATAGTAACTGCGAAATCGATTTTCTTGCTTAGCGTAGCCATATGCATTTCTCCTTCCATAATTGGATTATTCTTCGGAATCTATTTCCTCCTGATCTTCTGCATCGTTGGCCGAATTCAACACCCATTGACCTTTTTCCCGTTTATGTTCATTCAGCCATTTCCGCTGGCAATGGTAAGCCAACAAAAATTCTCCGCTCAATCGACTATCCTGCTTGAATTCGTCACCCTGAAACTGGCAGCAGATTGAGTCAATCAGCTCCATATAGCCCCTGAGCAGGCCGGGCGCTTTTGCATTGAGACGGGATTTATACGGAGCAAGACCTATCTCAATTGTAAGCCATGTTGAAAATGGTCTGTCGGCGAACCTCTGCATCAGACGTGCCGCAGTGGTTTCCCGCCCTTCATTGGCGAAATAAAGCGCCATAGACTCAATTTTTTCAGCTACCGCAAGTAATCTTCCATAAAGATAGTCCCGAGAACTTCTGTCTTCTTCAAGAGCCATGCTGTACCCCCTTTCATCGTAAGATCCTTTAAAAAGCGAACACGCTATCCCCAAGCACTTTTCAAATTCCGGCTGTTTCCCATCTTTTCCCCGCTTGAAACCAGTCCGATTCGAGACCCTACGGACACACTGCTCGACCAAATCGCGTGGAACCGGTCTGCCATCGATTATTGAAGGCATGAGCCTTTCCACGGTTGCATTGAGAAGTTTGATACCGTTTTTACCCTCGACTTTGTTGCCATATGCGCACCATGCGATGTCTTTTGGCGCCGGCGCACCTTTAAAAATGATCTGCTTCTTTTTATCTTCTCTGTCTCTGCCGTAATTTTGAAGCCATGCAAAATTGGAATGCCACTTTTCAATGCGTTCCAGAAATTCTGACCCGGTCAGTTCCCGATAAAATGTTATCGCCATGCGGCCCGGTGTTGCAGAATCTAGACCCATGACAACAATATCTTCCGTGTCGGAAATACTGGCCTTGTAACCGGCAAGTTTCTTATTGAAACGAATCGCAAAAGATTGCCCGACATCTCCTGATACAGAGGTGGCAGTTTCATCCGCCTGAAACTCCTCACCAAGGAAATCCCATGAGTTTGCGCAGGGGTCGGGTATTGGTTTCCCATTTGTTGCCCATGTAACAAAAACTTGATCACCACTGCGAAATGCCTGCTTACGGCCGATGAGCCAACGAAGAGCGCTATGAGCCTTTTGTGTTACTTCTGAAGAGACAGAAACTACTTCATTAGCCGACTCAAATCTGCCGAGAAAGGTAAAACCACTATTGTCATTCGATGAGATAAGTTTAGCTCCGTCACGCCCACTCCGAAGTTTAGCAGGATGTTTTTGGGCAATTTCTGTTTCTGGTTTGCCTGTGACGTAGCAAAAACCTTTTATGGAATCGAATAAACTTAAATACTGGCTCCATGCGTCAAAAAGAGTTTTGTCTTTCCACGTTTCCGAACAAAGAGCATCTACGGATTCAACTTTCCAGCGTACAAATACCTTTGCTTGATCCTTTATCCCTTTATCATCAAACGAAAGCAGTTTAATGATAGGTGGCAGGGTATCGGATTCAACTATTATTGGTGATGGCTTTTCATTTGTCGCGGTAACTTTTACTTTTTTCTTATCGTCCGTTTTTTCAATAATCGCTAATTTTCCATCTTTTTCAAAAAGCAACTTGGCTTTCAGCAAATCTTGGACAAGGATTTTTTTTGAAACATAGTCATAAACGGCTTTGACTTTTTCATGGCCTAATTCTGCATTAGCCCAAGGTTCCAACTGCTTAATGTAATCGACAAAATAAGATTGGCGATCTCCATATTTCTCATAATCGCCAGCACAATACTGAAGCGAATCACAGAGTGGATGTGGAGCAATTCCACTGGTTCTCCCTGTTAATGACTTTTCAGTTACTGGAATAAGTGTCTTGGCGTCATTTTTGTCAACCAAGGATGCTCTCCTAAAATTGCCACCCTTGTCTAGCACAACCTCAATATGCGCATTTTGAACGGAATATCCGACAGGGCACAGCTCATCAATGTCTGTAATGTGCTCATTCCCAGTGCATGCGTCATAAGTCTCGTACAATTTCTGTATCCAACTCATTCCGTCACCTCCAATACCTCAGCTTCGAGACAGACTGATTTAACGTTTTCTGTTCCGAAGCTTTTCGCTTTCATTGGCCGGACCAATTTTTTGTATTTGCAGTCTTCCGGCCGTTCGAAATTCAGAAATCCTTTTCTCAAAACTGGATACCAGAATCTTGCATACAGGTCGCTTCCTCCTATTTCATCGGGATAATCGAACCCGTGGAAAATCAGACCGTAGGCAATTTCTTCGTCATTGTCATAGGCGCCTTTGCCTTCGCCAAATGCACAGGGTCCCACATAGCCTTGACAGTCGCGGGTGCCAAGGAATATATCCTGACGTCCGCCACGTTCAAGCATCCGCTTGGCAATGGCAAAGTGCTTTCCATCAATACGATCTTTTTCCAATGCCGTATGGTGTTCATTCCACTCAAAATGAGCCCTCACCTGATACTCTACATCGTAAAGGAATGTATAAATCGCAAGCGTATTCCCACCATTGCTATACTCAAGCGGCTTTGTTCCTTTGGTCTGCGTGCGAATCCGTCTGATCACACGCACCGCGTCCACCACCCAGATAATCGTTGGTTTCCAGTAGATGGATTTACAAACACCTTTCAGCGCCTCGTAAGTCGGCAGATGATACGAACACTTTTCCCCTCCGATTTTGGTAATCGGATCGGTGAACAGCGCAAAGCGCCCCCATAGTTTGAATTCAATGGTGTTCTTAGGCAAGGTATTCATCTCTGAATTGCTCCTCCTTTTCTACCGGTTCCAAGGACAAGCCGGTTGTCTTGCTGTAGTACTGATAATCAAGGTAAAATATCTCCGTCCCTTGCTGGACTGGCTGAAGTGCATTTTTCTGGTCCAACCTCTCAAATTCATACGGAAACAGGTTAACAGAGTATTGCTGCGCCTTTTTTATGAGCGCGTATTGCTTTTCCAGTTCGAATGTAGAACAGAGTTGGTTGACCAGATCTTTTCCTTCCTCGCCATAACGAACTATGACGCTTCGAGTGGGTGCATCGATCGATTTAAATAATTTGGCTGCCGTCATAAACGACTGACGAAGATTTATAGCAGGCAACGCCTTGCGCGACCGCCGAAAATCAGCAACAGCATTATCGTTTGTGGACAGTAAATTTAGAAGCGTATCACTGCGATTTGTATTGACAGGATAATCCATGACATTTTTTCGCTCATAGAAATAATTCTGGTAGTACCATTCGATCATCTCAGGGCTGATGATGTCGCCGCCGTACTTCAGCGGATCAGCCTGATAGTCATCGAGGACACGATTCGATTTTTCTTTGCCCACGGCAATATCCTTCAGGTAGTTAAGATTCTCTTCCAACGGATTAACAACGAAGACGTTTCCGAAATCCCGGCTGCCGTTTCGGTTGCAACGGCCCGCCGCCTGCGTGATGGAATCAAGCCCTGCAAGCATGCGGATAAGGGACTGAAAATCTACATCCACGCCCGCCTCGATAAGCTGTGTGCTGATACAAAGGATTGGTTCATTGTCAGAAAGCCGCTGACGAATCGTTTTGAGCTCTCCCTTTCGATGCGCCGGACACATTCCCGTGCTCAAGTGGAAAACCTCAAGTCCATCCTTTCTTGTTTCTTCGAAGAGCACTCGGGCGGCTTTCTTCGTATTGACCACGACAAGACAGCTCCCGTTTTCCTTGAACTGACCAACCGCCAATGCCGCTATCTCGGGATAAGCCCATCCCGTCGATTTACGGCAATCGTGAACATGAACTCTTTTCAGATCATCGAAAAGCTTGTTCACATCTGGCATAAGTTCATTCTCTTTTGAAAGTTTAAGCGCGCCCTTCTTTTCGTTGACGGAGCCCAAAAGAGGCTGAGTGGCGGTGCACAGAACAACCGTACTCTCACAGTGATTGACCAAGAAATTGATCGCATTGTTGAAAAGATGGACACATTTTATCGGGAGGGTCTGAATTTCATCGAAAACAATGACAGCCTTTGCCAACTGGTGCATCCTTCTTGCGCCGCGTGTCCCTGCGCCGAAAAGCGCCTCAAGGAATTGGACCATCGTGGTATAGACGACCGGCGCGTCCCAATTTTCGGTCAGGAGCTTTTCTTTCCAGCTTTGCGCATCAGCCCCGATGTTCGAATGGTGCTCAAGAACAATTTTGCCCATATCTTCAGGACAATGTTCCGGTTCCAGGATTTCCCGCACGACCTGAGCGTTCTGATCGATGATTGTCGTAAAAGGGATGACGTATAAGATTCTGTGCATGCCATGCTCTTTTGCGTGGTGCAACGCAAAACGGAGGCTGGCGAGCGTCTTCCCGCCTCCAGTAGGAACGGTCAGCGTGAATAATCCTTTATGTCTTGTTGCGGCGTGAAGACAACCGATAGACACTTCTTTACGAATTCCATCAATTTGACTTCCGCTGCCAAATGTTTCATATTTTTTTTCAAGTCGCTCGATCAATTCACTCCACGGTTTGTAGTTCCCCTGAAGACGGTATCTCGCGGTTCTTGGTTTTTCCGAATCGGCCGTGTCCTGACGATCAGCGTCAATAAGGGCACTGAACAAAAACCTCGCAAGCAGCCCGAAGTGGAATTGAGCAACCACCGAAAGCGGGCTTTGCTCTGAAGACGCAAGTAGAATATTCCGGCACATTTTTTCAAACGGCTTTGTGAAGGACTTGTCCGCCAGAATGCCACTTATTCTTTCCAGGATGTTCTTGTCGGCGTTTTGAGCGCATTCACTCCAATGCGTCTTGATGGCATCCTTCGATATCCGCCTGGAATATGAATCCCAGGTCCCTTTGTCGTCAGTCGTTAAACAGTTGATCAGCCCTGAATGATGCGAAACCAAACAAAGGGAGAGAAACTCGCCCAGAATTCTATGAGCATTGGATGAACCGATTTGGTTTAAAAGAAACTGGCTGCCTGCTGTAGAATGATCAATCCGGCCTTTTTTCCCCGTCGGGTCTTCAAAATCTTCATCATCATCCGGATTGAACTGCGGTTCGTCTTTCTTTATCGAGTCTGTAATGTATTTTTGAAACTCTGCGCTGTATTTTCCAAAGTCGTGAAGAAGTCCCAATAGCTCGCAGTAATCTCCCATCCCAATTTTTTCGCCAGAAATCTGGGCAAGTTCCGCAACACTTTCAAGGTGTTCGTGAAGTTCCTGATTTTTGTGGGCTATATATTTTGGCACGCGTTAGTTCTCCCTCATCTCTAGATCAGCGATCATACTGGTAGATCTTGACTTGGAAAGTACGATTGCCCGCATGTCACTGGTCAGTTTCCGTAAAGGCATAGGGCCTGTAGCGTTGACCGTCCCACGTTGAGGTGCCATTTTGACACCTCGAGTGGTCGAATTCATTTCTGACAATGTCGTACTGTCCCTTGCACATCATAAAATTGATTCCTCGAACAGCTTCCGTCAACTTTCTCTAAACCTCCTGCCACAGGCTTACCAGCACACGCTCCCAGGGTTCGGCTTTCGGATCGATTTCTGCAATTTCGGCACAGAGGCGCACGTCTTGGTCTGCGATGAGCGCGGGCGAATAGTTGCAGGTGCGGGGCACATAACCGATCTGACGCCCTTCTTTTGTGAAGATCGCGATGGCCAGCGGATCGTGCGGATTGTTGGGCTCTCGCCGCAAAACCAGCGCCTCGCTTTCTTTGAGCGTCCGGAATACATCCGGTTTCATTCCCTCATGATATTGAAAGCCGGCGATAAAGAATTCGGCGAGCAGAACCCGCCGCGGCTTTTCCAGTGCAGAGGCCGGTATTTTCAAAAAGGGGAAGAAAGGCGCCAATCCAAAAAATTTCAGGAATTTTCTTCGTTCCATTTTGAAGTCTCCTGTACGCGCATCTTTGCATTGGCTCGTTCCTTTTGAGACCATCGCTTTGATTTGCGCGAAGCGGCAAGCTTCATCGCCACGTCCCAGGCTTCGCCGGCCTTCCGGAAGCGTTCTTCGAAGCCCTTATCCAGCAATTGCTCTTCGAGATAACGATCAAAGTTCGTTTTCTTTTTCATGACGATGCCTTCCCATCCGTTCCGATGACGTGGCGGGGCGGGTTCGTTCCCAACGAGGGAGGAACCGTCGGCGTCCGTCGATCATGGGATTTCTCCTTTCTGGCATGTCGGGCGACCAGAATACCACCCGTGGTGGGACAGATAGCGTCCCACCGGTCCAATCAGTGAAAAAAATTTGTCTCCCTATAACCTCTGGGCCGACCGTTCGGCGACTGCGAGAGAGGACGTAGCTTCCGGAAGCATCCGGCGGAGAGGTCGAGACGCCTCTGCCTCCTCCTCGTAGAGTTCGCTCATTCGGGCGATCTCACCGCGGATCCATTCCCGCAACGCATCCGGTTCCAGGACCTCCACGTCCGCACCGAACTGAAGGACCTTGAGGCGGATCTCCCGCAGGTCCGCCACGGGCAGATGCAATTCCAGGCCGCCGTCGGGCAGGGGGACGATGCGCTGCTTTTCGTGCCACAGTTGATTCCGGATCCAGCGCGCCCGTTCCGCGCAGAAGCGCAGTCGAACACGGACGATCCGGTTCCCCTGGAATATCCCGTAGGCCCCTTCCAATTGAGGTCGCCAGGATTCCGGTGGTCGAGGGGCGAAGGTCTCAGGAGAAGGCTGGGCGGTCTCCATGCGGGAGAGATAGAATTTGCGCCAGGCCTTGGCCTTTCGGCACCAGGCCAGCAGGACCCAGCTCCCGCTGTAATGCTGAAGATGGTGGGGTTCGACGGTGCGCTCGGTCATGCCGGGGGCGCGGGGCGATCGATAACGGATCACCAAAAGACGGTTCTGCGTCAGGGTGGCAAGGACGGGGCGGAAGATTGTTTCCTCCACGGGGGAATGGCCGCTCCAGACGGCCGAGAAGAGATCGTCCAGGCGGGCGGGGGAGAGACGGCGATCCGCTACGGCGGAGAAAAGCGTTGCGGTGAAGGCCTCCAGATCGCAGTCGAGGTGACCGCCCCCGGCCCGGAGGAGATGACGGGACAACAGGAGTGCCAAAAGCTGATTTTCAGTAGCATGAAGGGGTGGAAGGCGGTAGGCGTCTTCAGTGTAACGGTAGCCGTGTTGGGCAGGGTCGTATTCCAAGGGTGCATCCAGGCGATCGCGGAGGAAGGCGATGTCACGCTGGGCGGTCTTGCGGCAGAGCTCGAAGCGTTCGGCCAGGCGCTCCGCGTTGGGATACTGTCCCTTGCGTATCTGGGTGTCGAACCAAAGATATCGTTCGAGAATCGGATGCTGGGCCATCTTCCCTCCTCGCCCGGGGTGAAGAACCCCACAGAAAAGCGTTTGATCGGTCCGTTGTGTCTGCCGTCCGGTGTTGTCCGGACGCCCGTTAGACGGTGCGGCTGCGCAGCGCGCGCGAAAAAAGGGCGGGGCTTCCCGCCTGCCGATCGATCGTTTCTTGAATCAGGGAAATGGATGAAGCGCCCCACGGGGGGACGCCCCTTCATAGGCACCGATTTTCGGGATTGTCAAATAAGAATTTCATGGGAGATGAAAATATATGCCCGCGGAGGAACAAGCCGCGTTTCCGGCCATCCTTCAAAACGGGCATATCATCTGATTCAGGGATTCGGCGCGTGCGCGGAGGCCCGACGCTCCAGGAGCATCTCGATGAAGGCGTCGATACGGGTCTGGAAGGGGGCGAAGG
>ENA-UPTA01006512-UPTA01006512.1-activated-sludge-metagenome-genome-assembly--contig:-NODE-6512-length-10276-cov-8.606594_pt1 | contig 10276 bp, 10 predicted proteins | sample MGYA00238184_ERZ773361 | MGnify/ENA primary metagenome ERZ773361 (study PRJEB29100, sample SAMN05720205) | activated sludge metagenome | isolation source: anaerobic digester from wastewater...
CATCGAAATGTTTCTGGCTTATCTGATAATTCTGGCACCACTGGCAATTAAAATTGCAGCCGAGAGTGCCTAATGAATAAGTGAACGAACCCTGCAGAAACCTGTTGAGCGGTTTTTTTTCGACAGGATCGATGTTCAGCGCTACAGGATGACCGTAAACAAGATTTACAAGCTCGCCGTCCTCATTTTTATTAGCTCCGCAAAAACCTTTTCCGCCCTCTTTCAGAACACAGGTTCTTTCGCACAGCAGGCATTTTATAGCTCCGGATTCGGTTTTACGGTAGTATTCAGGCTGAAAGAATTCCATATTTTATGCTTTTTCAAATTTAAAGTTGACATTTGCTTTCAGATGCGAGAACAGAAATTTCGCGTCCGTTTCCATTGGTATTTCTAAGGTAAAAATATAATGAGGAACGTTGAGCTTATTGTTTACAGTCAGGTTCTTAATCTTCACGCGAACGAATTTCGCGTCCGGTCTCGCTTCAAGGTCTTTATAAGTACCTCTGTTCTGATCATCCTCTTCTTCGGCTCCCCAGAAATAGAGGTCCATGTTCATTACCGTCTGGTCGCCGAAGTTGACCGATCTGAACGGCATCGGCTGAATATTAAGTAAAGTCGATGATATTGATGAGTTGAATTTTGTAACGGAATCATAATCTATTTCGGAAGATTCCAGTTTTAATCTGTAAACGCCCTCTCTAGTTTTTACGCCGTCCACTTTTTTTGTATTGACACCTGCCGATACGCTGGTGATGATCCCTCCGAACATTTCATTGAGCATAATAATTTCCTTTATTCAAATTTACCGAATTTTAACAGATACCCCCGGACGAATTTAATCAGGTCGCCGTCCATGACAGCGTTTACGTTTCCGGTTTCGATCCCTGTCCTGTGGTCTTTTACAAGGTTGTAGGGCTGAAAAGTATAAGTCCTGATCTGGCTTCCCCACGAAATGTCTTTCTTTGCGTCCTCGATCTGGGCAAGCTTTTCCTTCTCTTCATCGAGCTTTTTCTGATAGAGCCTCGCTTTGAGCATCTTCATCGCAGTCTCTTTATTGAACGTCTGCGATCTTTCGTTCTGCGACTGCGCGACTATTCCCGTCGGGATGTGCGTGATCCTGACTGCCGAGTCGGTTTTGTTCACATGCTGACCTCCGGCTCCTGAAGATCTGTAGGTGTCGATCCTGAGCTCAGAAGGATCGATCGTGATCTCTATGTCATCTGCTTCGGGAAGCACATACACCGAAGCGAATGATGTATGTCTTTTATGCGCCGCGTCGAAAGGCGATATCCTGATGAGCCTGTGAACACCCGTTTCCGACTTTAAGAACCCGTATGCGAATTCTCCCTTCACTTCCACAGTAACCGATTTTATTCCGACCGTATCTCCGGGTATAAAATCCACCTGCTCCCATTGAAAACCCATAATATCGAAGAACCTCGTGAACATCCTGAGAAGCATATTCGCCCAGTCTGAAGCTTCAGTACCTCCGGAACCTGCGTGGATCGTGAAGAGGCAGTCTTTTTTATCCTCGGGAGCTGAAAGCATTCCTCTCAGTTCCAGTTCCTCGACTGTCTTTTTATACTCCTCAAAGCATGCTTTTATCTCGGAAACGATCTCTTTATTCTCGGTTTCGTCTTCACTCAGCATGTCGAACAGATCTGATATATCTTTCTGCAGGGCCGATGCTTTACCTGCTGATTCTATCCAGTACTTTTTTTTCGATATCTCCGAAAAAACCGCCTGGGATTTCTGCTTGTCGGAATAAAAACCTTCCTTTAATGTTTCCTCTTCGAGCTTTGCGATGTCTGATCTGAATTTATCCAGATCAAAGATACTCCCTGATGTGATCGTATTTCGAATTTATTCCTGCTAGTTCTTCTTTTATTTCATCAAGCATTTATATGATTCTCCATTATTTTTCTATTATTACGAAAGCGGCGGCGGTCTCTTTTATGTGCGTGATAGTCACCAGAGTGTTCACGAATCCGATGTCTTTTGCATGGACAGCCGCTTTTCCTGTAAGCCTGACAGACGGTTTCCCGAGGCTGTCGTTAACTATTTCGATCTCATTAAAAGCCAGTCCGTTCCTCCAGCCCGTTCCCAGAGCCTTGAAATAGGCTTCTTTGGCAGCGAACCTTCCCGCATAGCTCTCGAATCTATTCTTTTTTGATTCGCAGTACACGATCTCGTCAGGGCTGAATATTTTTTCTTTAAATCCGCCGATCTTCTCTATGCTGTTTTTAACTCTCGTCACCTCGATCAGATCCGCGCCTATGCCGTAGATCATTCGAATTTCAACTCCGTTACAAGGATTTTCGGGAAAAGTTTTGTATAGGTATTGCCGAGATCGTCCTGCCATACCATTTTAGATGCTGAAAAAGGTTTTTTATGATCCGTATCGAAAACCAAAAGTCCCGTCGCGAATCTGTCGGGATTTATTTTCATGCTTTCGAGAAGTCCCTTATAGTTTCCTTTTTTAGCCGCGACGACATCGAATTTGTATGACTTTTCTTCGGTGTCATAAAGTGTGAACTGCGCAGGCGACAGAACGACGTCCCGATTGGAATTATTATGGAACCTTATCCTGAAAGCCGTATATCCGTTCAGGCTGTTGAAGAAGACCTCCAGATATCTTATATCGTAAGGATTGGTTTTAATGTTCTGCGATAAAAGATGCTCAAGAAGGTTCATTTTAAGCTGTTCCGCTTCAGGTATAACCATAATGTCAATTGAAAGCATAAGATTTTTGTAGCTTTCAGTCAAAAGAGTCAGGTTCCGTCTTTCTTTCGACCATGAATTGAAATCCACCTGAGCCAGGTCGAAATATCTCTGCGCCTCTTCCTTTTTCAATGTGTTGAGGATCGCTTTTCCCGCCTCGTTATTTTCTGACAGCCCGACAGCCTTACGTATGAGCGAAACACCCTTCTCATACTTTTTCTTTAGGTCGACGCTGCCCTCTTTGTCGCCTGTCTTTATCAGCTTTGAACCGAGAAGCACAAGAATGTCGGCGTATTCATCCTTTATTTCAGGATTGTTCTCATCAGAATAAATGATCCCCCGCTCAATGTTCCTTTCAGCCTCCTCGAGGTTATTGTCCTCAATATTCCTAGTGGCGTTCGTAAAATACAGCTTTGTGATCTTGTTCCGTAAAGATGTGTTCTTATAATCTTTAGACAGATCTTCTTTCAGGATTATAATAGCCTTGTCGTAATCGCCTTTCTGAATGAGCATATCAGCGCTTTCGCTGCATGAAATAATAATAAATGCAGCTATTATTAATAATGAATAATTAATTTTTTTCAGTTTCATTTCCTATTCAAATAAAATTTCTATTTCGCTTCTTACCACTCTGTCCAGATCAGACTGCTTAATATCCTCAAAAATAAAATTGATCTTTGAAGAGGGAGTTATACCGAACGCAGCGTTCGCGGGACCTCTTGGGGTTAAAGGGAATGGAAGTATCTTCGTATGCCTGAAAGCGCCGTTCGAAAAATCGCTTTTAGGTATTGAATACTCTGATTTTGCAACAAGTTCGCCTTTTTCATCGTAAAGGCTTAATACGACTGACTGTCTTAGAATAAAATCCCTGAAATCTTTTGATTCTTTATCGCTCTGGCTGAAAAAGAACCTGCCCATGTCCGTAAAATACGGATTGCCCTTTCTCTTTTTTATTTCTTTGATCAGATTGTTCTTATATGATTTTTTTAGTTTGAGCGTATATGTGGCAATTGCGTTATAAAGGTTTGGAGTATCTTCGTCAGCAGGCTTTTTTTCAAGATTGACGAAAGTAAATATATAGCCGTTCACCAGAAGTTCTCTTGCTATCTTCTCGATCTCGCTGTCCTTGTCTGACACGGCTTTCGACACGAATTCGCAAGGTTTTCCGAGAGCTCCGGATTTGTCGAATTCTTCGGACTGCGTTGTAACCTCATCATAGATCTGTGCGAATACCGGATAGTCATCAAATTTATCTTTAATGGCTTCAAGCTCGTCTATAAGCGAGTAATACTTATCCGGCTCATCAGTCTCGAAAAGCTTTTCTGATTCATAAGAGAATTTTAAATATTTATAGAACATCGTTTCGTCGTCGTCCACAGGAAAGATATTTTTCGTGTTTTGCTCAACTCCTAAGGAATTGATGATCTCTTTTGTCGCCTGATGGAAAAAAGCGAGAAGCGCCTGTTTGTTGCCCTTAAGTTCCGCTTTCATCACAAGTTTTCTTTTTTCCCTCGAATACACCTCAATGTTCATGTAAAAGGTCTTGCCTTTGTAATTCACGGACCCGTAGATCGCCTCGTCAAGGTACATATTTTCGTAACTTTCAAAATATTCTTTACATGCGAGAAAGAAGTTCTTTTGCTTAAGAAGTTCATAATCCAGCCCTTCGGCTTTATCGTCCGCGAATTCGAATTTCGCATCTTCGAGGTTCTGGCGCAGGAACTGAACGAACGCCCGGGTAATGAATTCCGTCTTAGGGTCCTTGTCCTGAAATCCGATCATTACCAGTTTGACCGGAAAAACGAGATTTACCGTCGCCGTAAGCAATAGTATGATAATGATTCTGTTTGTTTTCATGACCGCGCCTTCTTTTTCATTCAGACGTTATTATAAGTAATGTGAATATAATAAAAATATACAGATAAGTAAAGTTCAGTTTTTCCAAATATGGTAGTAATTGAATATTCTGTCTATCGAGTATCCGTTCTTTTCATAGAAAGAGCAGGCGGCTTTATTTCTCAACTGGGTTGCGACTTCCATAACGTTTCTGTCTCTTGAAATAGCGAAATTTTCTGATGCGCATATAAGTTTTGACCCGATGCCTTTTCCCTGAGCTTTATAATCGGCGGCCAGAAGTCCGATCTCTCCGCGGTCTTCGATTATTTTAACCGTGATCATTCCCAGAATTTCATTATTTTCTGAGTAAACAAGAACGGAGTCGGCTATGTTTTTTTTTGCGGATTTTTCGATCCATATCCTGTATAATTTTTCATAACTTCCGTAAGGCAGCATCGGATCAAGCCTGAACCTTGAATATTTTCCGCTCTCCAGAGCAATTTCATAAAGTTTCGGGTCGACAGTTCTATCGTTGTATTCAACGACCGATTCATTTTTTTCATGCAGAAATTCAAGGGTTTTTCTGAATATCACTTTCTGATCTATTAAATTCTTCTGAAATATTTCTTTTTTATCAATTTTATCGGGAATTACCAGATATATAAGATCAGTTCCTTCCGAGAGGGCGGAATTAACGGAAGATTCGATGGCTTTTTTATCGTAAGAATCAACATCGATCTTAGCTATTTTTATGCCGAAGAATTCAGTGTCCCAAGGAAGAAATATAGTTTTCATTTTTTAAAAACCAGAAATTTTTTTAATACGAAAGTTATAATAGATACGGAAAATACAGTTATGAATTTAGCGGCGACGTACCACATTTCCGCTCTTTCCACCAGAAACAGAAGAAATGCGCTGTCTAGAGCCAGAGATAAAACCGCGATTATATAAAATAAAAAAACTTCTTTCAGAAGAGTGAACCGACCTCTTAAAAAAACGTATCTGATGCTCAGCAGATAATTTATAGCTGAAACCAGAATAAATGAAACTACATTCGCCGGGACAAGTTCAAGATGCAGTTTTCTGTAAAACAGCCACAGGAAAAAAATACTGAAGCAGAATGAAATTATTCCTACGATGAAAAAAACAGAATACTGCCTCCAGACGGTGCTCTGATTTTTTTCCAGATCGAGATATGATCCGACCGGGTTATCCATTAATGTTCCTGAAGAGGAATTTTAAATATGTAAAACCGGTTTTGAGGATCTTCATTTTAGATTTTCCTTTCCTTTTACCTGAATAAAGCTTCATGGGAATTTCAATGATCGCGGCTTTGCATCTTATTGCTTTAATAAGTATTTCTACCATGCAGATAAAGCCGGGTTCATTTATTATAGTGCCGTATTTATTTTTTATGCATTTGATCAATGAAGGTTTATACACTCTGTAGAAGGAGCTTAGAGTGAGAACCTTCAGATCGAAAACCACTCTGAGCATGCTGTTAGCTATAAACGAAAGAATCCGCCTCCATAAAGTGGTTTCTTCAAAACCTCCGCCCTGTGCGTATGGAGAGGCGAGAACAAGGTCGTATCCGAGTTTGGCGTTCGCGATCATGCTGCCGAGAATGTTAATATCGGAAGTATTGTCGGCTTCGACAGTTACAACAAAGTCGATGTCATTTATGTTTTGGGCTAAAAGATATTCGAAACCGAGATTAAAGGAATCGCCCGGGCCCTTATTACATGTTTTTGTTATTATGTGCAGTTCATCTTCTTTAAAGTGTTTTCTAATAGTATCTATTGTGGAATCTTTTGAACAGTCATCTATGAAAACGAAGAATTTTTTTTCTTCGGGAACGGAAGATCTCAAGTTCCGGGAAAGCTCTTCGATGTTGGGGGCCTCGTTATAAACAGGAATAACAAAATAAAGCATTACCGGTTTTTCCTTTCAGACTTTACGAATTTAAGTAATTCTTTTACTATCATTTCTGAGGCTTTTCCTTTTCCATAAAAATCGTGATCTGCGGGATTGAACGGTTTTTTCTTAAGCATATTATTCATGTTCTTAAGTATGGTTTTCAGATCATATCCGCTTACCGCATTGAACCCGTTCTTCTCAAGTTCCACCCATTCGGATTCGTTCCTTAAGGTAACGCAGTGTTTACCTGCCCAGAAAGCTTCCTTCTGAAGACCGCCGCTGTCGGTGGCTACAAGTCTGCATTTATAAAGCAGATACAGCATTTCCCGGTAGCTTACCGGAGGTATGATGATCAGGCTGCCGTCCGAAATTTGGATCTTGTATTTTTTTAATTTCTCCTGAGTTCCCGGATGAAGAGCGAGCACAACAGGTAGCGGCGAATTTCTGAATGCCGATATGCAGTTTTTCAGTATTTCGGGATCGTTCGTCGTTTCCGGCCTGTGAAGCGTGGCTAGAATGAATTTTCCAGGCAGTCCGATCTCAGGTTTTTTCATTCTCTTTTTGTTAAAAAGGTACGAATCGTACATTACGTCGCCGGACAGAACTATCTTTGAACTGAAATTATCGAAGCCTTCAGCTTTAAGATTATTAACGGCTGTTTCAGTTGGCGCGAACAGGAGCGAACTTATCCTGTCCGTCAGTATCCTGTTTATCTCTTCCGGCATTTTATTGTTGAATGACCTGAGTCCGGCTTCGACATGTGCCGCCGGAATATGAAGTTTGACAGCGGATATCGCGCCAGCGAGCGTGGAATTGGTGTCGCCGTAAAGAAGAACAATATCAGGTTTAAGTTTAATAAAAAGCTGTTCCAGTTTTTCTATCATACGTCCGACCATAGCTCCGTGAGAAAGAGACGATATTCCGAGATTATATTCCGGTTCCGGGATATCGAGTTCTTCAAAAAAAACTCCGCTCATTCCGTGATCGTAATGCTGACCGGTATGAATAACAGTCTCTTCAATTTTATCTGCATACTTCGTTCTTATTATCCTGCTTATGCAGGCGGCTTTTACAAACTGCGGTCTGGCTCCGATGACGGTTGCTATTCTGATCTTATTATCCAAGTATCTTCCTCTGCCACTCAATGGTTTTACTAAGACCTTCTTCAAGAGTGTACTTCGGTTCGAATCCGAAGAATTTCTTCAGTTTTGATATATCCGGAACTCTTCTCATAACATCCTCGTATTTACCGAAGGACGCATAAGGTATATACTTAAGTTTGGGATAAGAATCTTTGCCGTTCACAAGCTTCCATATCAGTTCGGCGAGTCCAAGTATCGATATCTCTTCTTCGGGATTAGATCCTGTATTAAATATTTCATTGTCTGACTTCGGATCTTCTACGAAGCGGACAAGCGCTTCAACAGTATCGTCAATATAGGTGAAAGTCCTGGTCTGGCTTCCGTCACCGTGGATCTCGATCTCTTCATCATTGAAAGCCTTCGTTATAAAACCCGACTGCGGACCGCCCCACCACGTAAGATTGTGATTCGGACCGTAAGAACCGAAGAACCTGCCGATAGTGTATCTGATGCCGTACTCTTCATGATTGGCTATAATGTACTGCTCGCCGTAGATCTTTGATGAAGCGTAAGCCCATCTCTTAATTGTCGTCGATCCTAAAACAAGATCAGATTCTTCATTGAACGGTACATGGGGATTTTTGCCGTAAACATCCGAAGTGGACGCGAAAATAATTTTCGACTTATCCAGAATGCATTTCTGAACTATGTTCCTGAGCATGAGATAATTTTCATCAAGTGTACGAAGCGCATTGGTATATCTGGGTATCTTCTGAGAGGCAAGATGAACGATAACATCTGAATGAAAATCTTTAAGTATAAGCGGATTCGCGATATCGCCGAACACGAACTGAAAAGACGGATGATTTCTTATTTCTTCGATATTTCTTTCAAGACCGTAGCTGAGATTGTCGATGCCGATGACCGAATGGCCTCTGTTCAATAGAGCTTTCGACAGGTTCGACCCTATAAATCCCGCCGCGCCCGTAATAATTATCTTCATGGCAGACTGTCCTTAAAATTTACTTCATGTTTACGATAAGCAATAAACATCGCGTTTTCAAATATTCTTTTAAAATTATTTTGAGCTATATACTCATTATAGAATTTGTAATAATGTGCGGTCTGACGCTCGAATCCGTCCTTTTTCCAGTGATCCGCATTTTGAGGCAGCGGCCACAACTGTCCGCGGGGTGACTGTACAGGAACGACAATAACGTCAGGTACAGCTTCTATCACTTCCTTTTTAAGCTGCTCGAAACCGAGGATAACATCGTGCGTTTCCGAAATTATGGGCTTAACGTCCAGAAGATAATAGAACATCGGCATAGCAACAAATATAGTTTTTGAAGATTTGAAACTTTCTTTTTTTGCGAATTCTAAGAATCCATCAACGACCTCGACTCTTTCTTTAAATGAATATATCCCGGAAAGTTCGGGAGATCTGAACTCAGTATTCAAATAAGGTGAAGGAAGGTCGCGGTATGGGGAATAGCTGTTAAATATTTGAAGCGCGGTTCCTATGATAATGAATACAGGCAAAATGGGCTTTGTATCAAATTTTTCTGCAGCGCAGGAAAATGAAGCGGAAAGCGTGTAAGCAGTGAAACCGAGAAACCCCAGAGAAAAAGCCCCTGCATAAAATCCCGTTCCGGAACCTAAAAACGAAAGAGCGAAAATTGAAAAAAAAATGTAATATTTAAAACCGGCATATTCATCCGGCTTGGTCAGATATAAGGTCAGCGCAGTTTGAATTAAAACGAAAACAGAAATCAGCTTGAGATAACTTTCGCCGGGATTTTGATAAATAAAGAAATATAAAAGTACGGCGGAAGCTAAAATCAGCACGAATTTGAATTTATTCAACTTTTTAACATAAAAAGATAAGGTTGCAAGAATTATTAAAGGCGCCATTGTAAAATTGATCACGGACATTAGATCTTTAAAATAGATTTTTAACAGATTTGAATAAGAATAGTTCAGGCTGGAATTAACTGTAGATGTTCCGAAAAAATAAGAGAACATATCCGCAACAGATAATCGTCCGTGATCATAAACAAGAGTACCCGCACTACCGGAAAATGCAAGGATAATAAAACCGGCGGTAATTATAGAAAAAAGAGATATGTAAAAATAAACAGATGATATTAATTTCGTTTTTTTGGCGCAGAGAAATATAAAATAGATAAGCATGAATGGGATAATCAGAAAGTATGTAAATTTCAGATGGACTGAAAATCCTGCAAAAATTCCGCTCAGGATAAGATATGTGCGGGAGAGTTTTTCTGTTTTATGGAATTTAATCAAGAACAGGAATGAAAGCATTGATGTATAAACAGGAAGATAATAATAATTTACCGAAGAATAGATAATGAAAGTTTTATTGAATAGAAGAAATGCGGCGAGAATAGAAACAACTGCTATCTTGTTTTCAAAGAATTCTTTCAGAATCAGATACGCTAACACTCCGAAACATGGAATGAAGATCAGAAAAAATATCCTGGCCCATAAAAGCGACGGCACATTATTAAGATTCAGCCATAATCCGTTTATGTAAGATGAACCCCAGATAAGATCTGAATTCCCTGAAAAGTCTCCGTGCAAAATTCCCCATGATTTTGCCAGCTGCCAGCCCTCATCTGTCAGGTCGAAGCCAAGATTATAAAACGGAAGTAGAATAATAAAGAACATTATCCAGATCGATACGGGATAAAGAACTT
>ENA-UPTA01006515-UPTA01006515.1-activated-sludge-metagenome-genome-assembly--contig:-NODE-6515-length-10275-cov-7.237769_pt1 | contig 10275 bp, 10 predicted proteins | sample MGYA00238184_ERZ773361 | MGnify/ENA primary metagenome ERZ773361 (study PRJEB29100, sample SAMN05720205) | activated sludge metagenome | isolation source: anaerobic digester from wastewater...
TCAGCACCACGAACGAGGCTCCCAGGCCCCAGTTCTTGTTGCCCAGCCCGTTGGTGTCGGTGGGCAGCTGAACCACCGGGCCGACCCCCCAGATCAGGCCCTTGGGCGCGGCCGGGGACAGGAAAGCGGTGAAGGTGGTGTCGCCAAATCCATTGCTTCGGTCGTCGCCTGGGAACATGGCCGGCTGCGAGATCACCGGCACGATGGTGCGGGTGATGATGTTCCACTCCGGGTTGACCGAGACCGGGATCACCGGCTGAATGTTCAGGATGTTCTGGTTGCCCTTGAGCGGGCCGGTGTTGAGGTTGGTGTTGTTCTGGAACGGCACGCTGACCAGGTTCCCCACCGGATTCTGCGCCAGCTTGGCCAGTTCTTCGGCGCTCAGTTCGGCCCTCGCAGGCCCTCCCAGTGCGGCAGCGACTGTCGCGAAGAGCCAAACATACGGTCGACAACGATTCTTCATGAAACCCTCCAAAAAATCCCTGAGACTCAGTATCGAATTGATAGCTGACAATGGCCATTTGACGCTGGGCAGTAGCCAGAATACCTGGAATGCCGCCGTTTTTCGCCGGGTCAGTTCAGCGCATCGTCCTTGAAGAACCGGGTGCCGGTGGCCGTGATCTGGGCAGCGAGGCCGGTGTCGGTGATCTGGTAGACGAACACGCCCGGCGCCACCGACACGGCGCCGTTGAACATGCCGCCCTCGCCGCCCGCCGCGGCCGCCAGTGAACCCGAGGCACCGAACTCCCAACCCTGGTTGATGAAATTCTGCAAGGCGCTCTGGGTTTCGAACACAAAGATCAGCCGGGTGCGCGCAATGCCAATCCCCAGACCCGCCTGGACACCGATCATGCGCATGAAGGTTTGGCGATGGGTGCGGTTGTTGACCACCATGCCACGGCCCTGGCGACCGCCGGCAAACAGCAGCTTGATGCCGGTGGCGCTGAAGACACCATAGCCGGCCGCATGGTCGATGGCGTAACGGGCCGAGGGCTGGAACTCGTACAGGGTCGCCAGCGCGTCTTGCGTGGCCTCCCGGATCTCGTTACGGGTCTGGATCACCGCCGATTCATCCTGGGCGTAGGCACCGAGGGACAGCGCCATCAACAACGTGAGCAGCGCGGCGTGAATCAATCGTGAGACTGTGAGCATGGGAGAACTCCTGAAAAAAGATCACTATAGAAAACCGAACGGCCAGGTGGAGGCTCTCGCCTCCAGCTGGCCGCCGGCGTGTTCGAAAAAGTCCAGATCAGGGCCGGCTGGCCGCCATGATGACGATCTCGACGCGGCGGTTCTTCGCGCGGCCCTCGGCGGTGTCGTTGCTGGCCACGGGACGGGAATCACCAAAGCCTTGCGCCGAGATGGTATTGGCCGGAACGCCCTTGGACACCAGGAAGCGCAGCACATCGGTGGCGCGGGCCGACGACAACTCCCAGTTGGACGGGAAACGCGCCTTCAGGTGCGGGCCGATCGGCACGTTGTCGGTGAAGCCTTCCACCACGATCTGCTGGCCTTGCAGCTTGCTCAGCGAAGGGGCGATCTTGGCCAGGGCGGCTTCACCCTTCGGGCTCAGCGTCCAGCCACCCTCGGCGAACAACACCTCGTTGACCATCGTGACCTTGAGCTGGTTCTGCAGCTGCGTGATCTGCGCCTGATCGCTGGCCAGCTCACCCCGGAGCTGCTGATTGAGCGCGTCGAGCTGCTGGTTTGCGGTGTTGAGTGTGTTGGCCTTGGCCACTTCGGTGTTGTAGGTCTGCTGCGAGACGCAGCCTGCGGCGAGCACGGTGGCGCACAGGACCGCGGCAATCTGATATTTCATCTCTTTCCTCCTGATAGAGCGGTAGGCATAACTTGGGTTGTCACGACGCGTGAGAGAGTCCGACGTCTGATGCAAATCGAGACTGACGTGACCGACGCTCAAGATCGCCGCAGGTTCGGGAGTGCCACGCCAAACGTCTCCCTGTGGCCGCCCGCCTAAGGCTTCTGGACCACATAGACCAGGTTGTTCCCCTGGAATGATGCCCGGTAGTAGTTGCCACCACAGAGGTAATACTCGATGCCGCTGATGGGCGCGGAGACGCAACCCGCCGGCAACTGGGCGACCACGGTGCCAATAGGCAGGGGCGCACCAGCAGGCGGTGGAGGAGGCGGCGCGTCCGCCTTGGCAGCTGCGGACGATTGGGCGGCGGCATTGGCTGCCGCAGCCGTGGTGGCAACCGCGGCTGTGGTGGCGACAGCAGCGGTCGCCACCACCGCCTCGGTTTCCCGATAGGCCGTGCGCCGGGCCACACCGGCGTAGCTGACCGGCGTCAACGGGCGGCCGACGATGGCCCGGGCGTCGCCCACCAGGCCGATGCGAACCGGCGATGACGGAAGCATTTCGACGATGGCCAGCAGCAAGGTGGAGGCGAGGACGAGTTTTGAGGCAGATAGCTTCATGGGATTCTCCTTCGGGCTCAGCGCGCCGGATTGGGGGGCAGGAACTCAACCGCCTTGGCACCAACCGGCGGGACGAAGCGGAACTTGCTGGCCGCAATCGTGGGCTGGGTGTTCACATCCAACACCTGCAGGGTGAACTGCGGGGCACCAACGACCCCTTTCGATGTGATCACGTAGCGGCAGGGCAGCGGTTTGGCGCCCTCGTGCACCCAGAGCTGCCAGTCGACCTCGGCGCCCCGGTACGCCAGGTGGTGGCAGCGCTGGCCGCCCACGGCGACCAGCCCGAGGTAGACCCCTGACTTCACATCCTGCATCAGCCGGTCGTAGGCGCGGGTGTCGATCAGGTCAGCGCCGGGCGCGACCACGTCGAGCTTGGTCTGGGCAAACTCCAGCATCGCGTCGATGGTGGCGGGTGCGGGAACCGTTGCGTAATGCTTGGTGCCCGGGTTGAACAGCGTCAGCGTCTTGCCGTCGTAGTAAAACGACTGGTCGACAATGTCACCCCGGCGCTCGGCCATGAGTTTGTTCGGGCGCGAGACCGTAAGGGCGGCCGGGGCGACGAACTGGATTTTCTGCCCCTCGGTGGTCACCACCTCAAGGCTGTTCTCGGTGCGCAGGCTGAATTGCTTGAGCCCGGCCAGGTAGGTGGTCATGGCGCGCAGCACAGTGTCGGCTTTGGCATCGACACCGGCGGGCTGGGCCCATACGCTCTGGGCCAGGCACGCGCCGGCCAGTGCGGCACCGGCCAGGAGGGATCGGGAAGGGAAGCGTTTCATCATGGTTCCTGGTTGAGTCGTGCGCGCGGCACAGGTTGCTTCAGCGACGAACGCCCACGCGGTTGGCGCCCCCGTTTTGGTTGGTTGCGCTCACCCCCGGCGCACCCACATTTCCAGCAGCGCCGGGCTGATTGATCCCGGGGTCACGTACTCCGACGCCTGGCGCGCCAACGCCAACGCCGGGTGCAACGCCTACCCCCGGGGCGCCCACGCCCGGTGTGGCCGCAGCGGCCGGGCGCTCCACACAGCCCTTGGGCACGCCCACGGTCTTGCAGTACACGACGGCGCTGGCCGGGGTTGCGAGAAAGGCGGCGCCGAGCGCCAAAATGGACATCAAACGGATCATTTCGGACTCCTTCATGCGTGAAGTAAGTATTAGTCTGTAAAGCGGGTTGCGGGTTCTTGCGCCGATGGCGAGGTCAGTCCTTGGCCTTCATCGCGGCCTGCAGCCTGGCGATATCCGCCGGCGACAGCTGCGGCCGGTCAAGCTTGACCGTCAGCTTATTCAGCTTCGCGGTCAGCGCGAACGGCGGCTTGTAGTCGGCGTCGTTCACGCCGGTCAGCGTGTCGGAGCCGATGTCGAAGCTCTCGTCCCACTGCAGGATCATCGGCAGCGTCTTTTCCATCTTCTTGGTGTCGACCACCTTGCCGTCGACCTTGAGCGTGCCCACGCCCGACCGCCCCACGCCGCTGAAGTCGTTGAAAGCCAGCGTGCCGGCACCCAGGCCGTCGTACTTGAAATCGAATTCGACGGTATGACGCCCTGGGGTCAGCGCCTCGGCGCCCTCCCACTTCAACCGCTCCAGATCGACCAGGTTCCACAGGAACACCGGCTTACCCTTGAGCAGGTAGAAGCCATAGCCGCCGAAGCGCCCGCCGGAGGTCAGGATCATGCCCTCGGCGCCACCGGCGGGCACCTCGATGTCGGCGGTGATGGTGTACGAGGTGTTCAGCAGCAGCGGCGAATCCCCCTGCGGCAGGCCGATCATCGGGCGGGTGTAGACAAATTCGCTGCGCCCGGCGGTGATGTTGGGCCGCGGAGCGACCAGGCGCGAGGCCACCGAGGCATCCATCGGGAACACCTGGTATTTCTTCGCTTCAGCAATGAATTTGGCTTTCATTTCCTTGACCTTGGCCGGGTACTTGGCCGCCAGGTCGGTGGTCTGGCTGAAGTCCTCGTTCAGGTTGTACAGCTCCAGCACCTGGTTGTTCAGCGGGTCGGGGTTGGCCGGGCCGAAGGCGTCCCACGGCGCACGGTTCACCTTGGTGCTGAGGAACCAGCCGTCGTCGTACAGCGCCCACTGGCCCATCATCTCGGAGTACTGCGTCTTGTGCCGTTGCGGCGCCTTGGCATTCTTCGCGTCGAAGGTGTAGGCGAAGCTGGTGCCCTCGATCGGCGCTTGCTTGATGCCGTCCACCATCAACGGCGCCTTGATACCGGCGGCCTCCAGGATGGTCGGCACCACGTCGATGACGTGCGTGAACTGCTCGCGCAAGCCGCCCTTGTCCTTGATGCGCGCCGGCCACGAAACCACCATGTTCTGGTTGATGCCGCCCAGCGCCGAGGCGTTCTGCTTGAACCACGAGAAGGGCGTGTCGAAGGCCCACGACCAGCCGGCCGACATGTGGTTGTAGGTCATCTCCGTGCCCCAGACGTCGTACCACTTCATCTGGACCTCGGCGGGCAGCTTGTTCAGGCCGTTGAAGAAAGCCACCTCGTTCGGCGTTCCCAGCGGCCCGCCTTCGGCGCTGGTGCCGTTGTCGCCGTTGATGTAGATGACGAGCGTGTTGTCCAGGCGGCCCAGGTTCTCGAAATGCTGGATGACGCGACCGATCTCATAGTCGCTGTACATCGCGTAGGCAGCGAAGACCTCGACCTGGCGGATGAAGAGCTTTTTCTCGTCGGCACTCAGCTTGCTCCACGGCGTGAGCAACTGCTCCGGCCAAGGCGCGAGCTTGGTGTTGCGGGGAATCACACCCATGCGCTTCTGGTTCTCGAAGATGCGCTCACGGACCTTCTCGTAGCCGTCGTCGAAGAGCTTCATGGCCCGCACCTTGTCGACCCATTCCTGGGTCGGGTGGTGCGGCGCATGCGTCGCACCGGGCGCGTACTTGATGAACAGCGGCTTGCCCGGCTGGATCTGGTGCATGCGGGTCATGTAGTCGATCGCGTCGTCGGCCATCGCGGTGACCAGGTTCCAGGTGCCCTTGGGCTTGCCGTCGAACGGGAAGATCTGCGTCGTGTTGCGGAACAGGTTGGGCTGCCACTGGTTGGCATCGCCGCCCATGAAGCCGTAGAAGTACTCGAAGCCCATGCCGGTCGGCCACTGGTCGAAGGGGCCCACCTGGCTGGCGGCGAAGGCCGGCGTGTTGTGGTTCTTGCCGAACCACGAAGTCGCGTAACCGTTGTCGCGCAGCATGCGGCCGATGGTGGCCTTGTCCTTGGCGATGATGCTGTTGTAACCGGGGAAGCCCGTGGCCTGCTCGGAGATCACACCGTTGCCGGCCGAATGGTGGTTGCGGCCGGTGATCAGCGCGGCGCGCGTGGGCGAGCACAGCGCGGTGGAAAACATGCGGTTGTAGCGCAGGCCTTCGGCGGCGAGCTTGTCCATGGTCGGCGTCGGGATCACGCCGCCGAAGGTGCTGGGCACGCCGAAGCCGGCGTCGTCGGTAATGATCAACAGCACGTTGGGCGCGCCCTTGGGCGGCACCACACGCGGCGCCCACCAAGGCTTGGACTGGAGGGCGCCGTTCTTGATGACGCCGCCAAATTTCGGATCGGGCGCGGGCAGCTGCTTGTTGCTGACCGTCGTCGTGGCGCTGGGGCTGCCGGGCACGCCTGTGGTTTGCTGTTGCGCCAGGACCAGGCCGCAGCCCAGACCCGCCGCGGCGCCGACCAGCCAGCAGGCCAGTGTGCGTACATGCTTGTTCATGATCGATTTCCTCCGGTTGGGTCCGAAACGGGGCCTTTTGGTGAAGCCGAAAGTTTTCACCAACCGGCGCAATCTAGCACCGAACAATGCCCCTGGTTTGACATCACGCGCCGATAAATTGATACTTTACGACACACCGTGTAGATGTCCTGAACAAAAGCCCAGCCATGAACATCCCGCTTGAACTTCGCCTTCCGCGACCGGGCATGATCCGCGCGGCTCCCCTGCTGGCGCTGCCGGACGTGATGCGCGAGCTGGGCGCCGACCTGGCGCCGCTCGCCCAAGCCATGGGCCTTTCCAGCCGGGTTTTCGAAGATCCCGAGGAACCCGTCGCGTACCAGACGCTGTGTGCCCTGCTGGCGGCCTGCTGCCGCGCCAGTGCCTGCCCCCACCTCGGTCTGCTGGTTGGTCAGCGCAGCGGCCTGGAGGCGCTGGGCGCGCTGGGCTACCTGGTGCAGAACGCACCCGACGTGCGCACCGCGCTCGACGCGTTGATTGGCCACATGGACGTGCACGACCGGGGCGCCGCGCCGGCGCTGGAACTGCATGGCGACCTGGCCTTGCTGCGATATGACATCTACCGGCCCGACGCCGACGGCTCGGGGTCGGTCAGCGACGCGGCGATGGCAATCGGTTACAACGCCCTGCTACGGCTCTGCGGGCCGGACTGGAAGCCTTTGGAGGTGCATTTTCGCCATGCGCCGTCAGCCAACGTCCGCCCGTGGCGGCAGTTCTTTCAGGTGCCGGTGGTGTTCAACGCCGAGCGCACGGCGCTGGTCTTCCGGCGCCACTGGCTGGCGGCGCGGGTGCCCGGTGCCGATGCCCAACTGCACCGCCATTTCGGGGCCTACGTCGCCAGTCTGGGGAAACGCCTCCAGGGCAACTGGGAGGATAAGGTCTTTGCCGCCATCCAGCGGCTGGTACTGGGCAACCGCTGCTCGCTGCATGAACTGGCCCGCGCGCTGGCGATGCACCCCCGCGCCCTCGAGCGGCGGCCGAAGGAAGGGGGCACCTGCTTTCGGGCCCTGCAGAACCGGGCCCGCCACGTGATGGCCCGCGAACTGCTGCGCGACACCACCGGCGATGTGGCCGCCATCGCTACGCAGCTCGGCTACGGCAGCGCCAGCGCCTTCGTGCGCGCTTTTGCCAGGCTCGAGGGCACTCCCCCGGCGGCCTGGCGCAAGGCGACGCGAAGCACGGCCGCGCCGTTTGATGCGTCGCCGCTGCGCACCGCGTCAAAGGGCTGACCGCCCGCAAGTCCGCGGAGTCAGCGCTTGTCCGCGTGGGCGCCAGGGGCGGATTCGGCCGATTCGGGCCCCTTTTGACGACCCGCCAGGAAGCCCAGCCGGATACGGTGCTCGCGCAGCGCGAGCAGCTGCTGCTCCTGAAAGTCCTGGGCCAGCGTCATCATCACGCCGGTGGACCAGGCAAAGCCGAGCAGCCCCGCGCTGGCGATCATGGCCTCGAGCAGCCGCCAATGCCGGGGCAGGTTGAGCGCGCTGCCCACCGTGGTGTATTGAAGACCGGTGAAATAGATCGCGGTGCTGAAATTGGGAAAACAGTTCTTGAACTGCAGAAAGGCCGACCACATCAGGATTTCGAGGATGTGGACAGCCATGATCATCCAGCTGCCCAGGATGATTGCGCCCAGCCCGGCGCGAAAGGAGTTGGTCGGGCCCAGGTGCGGCTTGGCCCGGCTGACCAGGTGCAGCGTCAGCACCATGCCCAGGCCGTGGATGACCAGGCTGACCGCCATCAGCACGCAACCCCAGAGGACCTCCTCGAACCGGGTGACGTAGGTGATGGAGTCGACCGTTTCAATCATCGGTGGTGCGCGGCAGGACCAGGCGGTACGAGGTTCGGTGCCCGGCGACGGTCGCCGGCAGGCGCGACACTAGCAGCGCACACGCCGGATGGCAAGCGAACCTCGCGCTCCATGGTCTCGCAGAGACTCCTGAATTGATAGCTGCCCGTGGCCATCCGACGATGGGATCAGGCCCGTTTCACCCTGAAAACGGGCAAAAAAAGCCGCCTCGGCGGGCCCGGGAACCTGAAAACCGTCGCCTGTGGCCCCCGACGGTCGCGGCGCCGCGGCCCGTTCAGCTTTGCAGGGCTTTCCACATCTCCAGGTCGCGCTCGGCGGTCCAGATGCGGGGGTTCTTGATGCCGCTGGCTTCGTCGTAGGCGCGGCTTACGTCGAAGGGCAGGCAGTGCTCGTAGATGAAAACGTGGCCGAACACCGGGTCCATGCTCTTGCGGGTGTGGGCCATGGCGGCCTTGAGGTCCATGCCGGCGGCGGCGGCTTCCTTGCCGGCGGCGAACAGGGTCTCGACCCAGCGTTTGGTGTAGTCCAGTGCCTTGTTGACGTCGGCGGCGCCTTTCATGGCTTCGCCGCGGCCGGGCACGATGGCTTCAGCGCCCAGGGCGCGCAGGGCTTCCAGCGTGGCCGGCCATTCCTGCAGCTGGGCGTCGCCGGTGTAGACGCCGGCCTCAAATTCGACCAGGTCGCCGCTGAACAGCACTTTTTCTTCTTCCACCCAGGCGATGGTGTCGCCGCGGGTGTGGCCGGCGCCGGGGCTCCAGATCTGCACCTTCACGCCGCCCAGGTCGACCGTGAGTTTGCCCGGCAGTTCGCCCTTGAACGGGTCGCCGCCGCCGATGACCAGGGTGGGCCAGGTCAGGCCGGGGATGCTGTCGGCGCCACGGAACAGGCGCGGGAAGCGCTCCATCTCGCTTTTCATGTCCTGCGCGCCACGCTCGACGATCAGCTCGTACGTGCCCTGGCTGGCGATGATTTCGCTGGCGCCTTCGGCGAAGTAGGCACTCGCACCCAGCACGCGCACCGCGTGGTAGTGGGTCAGCAGCACGTATTTGATGGGTTTGTCGGAGACGGTGCGGATCTTGGCGATCAGGTCGCGCGCCATGGCCGGCGTGGCGGTGGCGTCGCTGACCAGGATGTAGTTGTCGCCGATGATGACGCCGGAATTCGGGTCACCCTCGGCGGTGTAGGCCCAACAGTGGGCGCTGAGCTGCTCGAAGGTGATCTTTTTGTCGTCCAGGTCGGCCTGGGAGGCAAAGGCTTTGGTCATCGGGGTCTCCGGAGGTACACGTGTCGAATGGGGTCTGGATTTTACCTAAACGAAACGAATTACGCTTAGTTAAATCGCCGCACGTGAATCGGAATCGCCGAGGCCGCGGTCCAGGAAACCGATCACGTCTTCGGCGAAATCGTCGTAGCTCATCCGCCCGCCGGGTCGCAGCCAGGTGAAGGTCCAGTTGATCATGCCGAACAGCATCATCGTGACGGCGGTCTGGTTCTGCGCGTCCAGGCGGCCGGGGTAGGCGCGCCGCAGCGCGCGGGTCACGGCGGCCACCACGTCACGCTGGCGGTTCAGGATCAGCTCGCGCGGCGACTCGCCCAGGCGCGCATCCACCTCGGCGCTGAGGAATTTGGTGTCGTGCAGCAGGGACACGTGGCGCTCGGCCGAGGTCTGGTATTCGTGCAGGAAAGCGCGGATCAGTTCGTGCAGGGCGGCGCGGTCGTCGAGGTTGCGGCGTTGCGCCGTGGCCTGCACCTGCCCGATGATGGCCAGCAGCTTTTGGGTGTAGCGGTCGAGCACGTCGAACAGGATCGCGTCCTTGCTCTGGTAATAGTGGTACAGCCGCGCCTTGCTGGTGCCGCAGGCGGCGGCGATGTCGTTCATCGTGGCCACCGGAAAACTCTGGCGCGCAAAGCACTGGGCGGCCGTGTCCAGGATCTGGTCGCGTTTGATGTCGTGCGTGGCGGACTTGGGGCGGGCCATGATTTGCATTATCGTGTCGACCATGTCCGCCGCCACCCGTGGTTTCGCCGAACACTGCTGCGAACTGCTCGCTGCCGTCGGCCCCTGTGTGGCCCGACGCATGTTTGGCGGCTGGGGCATCTCCACCGATGGCCTGACACTGGCGATCATTGCCGATCTCGGCGGGGGCGAACGCCTGTACCTCAAGGCGGACGACGACACCCGCGCCCGCTTCGAGGCCGCCGGCTGCCAGCGCTTTGTCTATGCGGCCAAAGGCAAACCGATGGCGATGAACTACTACACCGCGCCCGAGGACGCCATGGACGCCGCCCATGCCATGGCGCC
>ENA-UPTA01006516-UPTA01006516.1-activated-sludge-metagenome-genome-assembly--contig:-NODE-6516-length-10275-cov-6.346282_pt1 | contig 10275 bp, 10 predicted proteins | sample MGYA00238184_ERZ773361 | MGnify/ENA primary metagenome ERZ773361 (study PRJEB29100, sample SAMN05720205) | activated sludge metagenome | isolation source: anaerobic digester from wastewater...
ATAAAGAAGAAGATATACTTTCCTTTTCTGTTCAAAGCTGCTGTTAATGATTTTTTCTTTAAGCTCAGCCATTAGTCTTTCTGTAAAGTTATTAATAAGCTTTAGCTTTTCTTTATTATAGAACATTTCAGATTCAAAAAAACCTTTCTTTTCAATAGCACTTACAGTTTCTTGTTCATTTAAATATATTTCATATGATTCTTTTTGAACATCTTTTTCAAATTTTTTTTCCAAGTCAGCTATCTTTTTTTCGTACTGTTTTTTTAAAGCTTCTTCGTCTGTGCGAAACTTTGTTTGTATAAGATTAAGAAGTTTCTGAACTTTCTCATCCGTCTGTATCATTTATTTTCACTCCAATAGCATTCTCTACATGGGATGTAATGAAATTTTTATCTCCACGCCATCCATGTCTGTCTGGAATAATAAATATAAGAGGTATTTTTCCTGAAAGTTTATGGATTTTGATTTCTTCCTTAATAAAAGATTGTACTAGCTCTGTGATAAGGAGTACCCCAATATCTTTGTCCTTTACAATATCCGAGAAAGCTTTTAAAGCCTCCGGTGCGCTGTGTACAATAACTCCTTCAACTCCTGCAAGATTCATTCCAACATGAGTATCGATGTTATCGCTTAGTAAAAAGTACTTCATACTATACCTTTCCCAGAATCATTATTGCTATTATTAGTCCATATATAGCTATTCCTTCCGCCAAACCAACGTATAGGATTGATCTGCCAAAAAGTTCCGGTTTTTCACTTATGGCTCCCATTGCTGCAGAGCCAACAGCAGCTACTGCAATTGCAGCACCTATCGAAGATGCCGATACGGCTACTGCTGCAGCCAAAAACGCCATAGAGGAACCAGAAGATAACGAAGCCGTCTGAACCGTTTGTTCCTGTGAGAATCCTGTTGCAGGAAAAAGAAGAAAAGCCGACATAAAAACAGCGAAAAAGAAAGCTGTAATGTTGATTTTAAGCATTAATCTGCCGATCTTTTTTGCAATATGCGGTTTTTTTCCAAAGAAGATACCAGTTCCTACCGTAAAAAGAAAAACGCATAAAACCGTTATCAGACTAACCATACCCCACCTCCGATGAGAGTTATAGTTTGTATCTGTCAGGATTAAAAAATCTTCCATTTCCGTTATAGAATCTCGAAAAGTATTCATACATCTGAAGCCGTAGAGCCTGAATAAAAACAATAACGCCTTCAAGGACGATTATAAGGATATTGCCTAATACAAGAACTAAAAAAGAGAGTCCTTTATTTTGAGTCATTTGAGACATCATATAAAACGCCATAAAAAGCCCTGCATGATTGATGGCAAAAGCTCCAAGGCGTATAAATGAAAGTGTATTTGTAAGATACGATATCAGCACCTCGAAAAGTTCAAAAAATCCTTGAATGAAGCGCATCAAAAATGACCCTTCTCCAAAAATAATTTCTTTAAGTAAAATCATAAATACAAATACTCCGGCAGGATAGATAAGAAAATACAAAAACTTTCCTGTCATAAAAAAATATACGGCAGCCCATAAAATGATAATGTAAAGTCCAAATCCGCTTATGCCGTTAGGATCAAACACAGCTTCTTTTGCTTTTCCTATAATAAACATGTTAACTGTGTGAGTAAGCATGGCTGTAATTATAATTACAAAACCTATTACGATAGATGTAACCAAGAAGTAATTGATGTTATCCATCGGCCTTTTCCATAAAGCGGGTATGATATCTTCAAATCCAAAAAAACTTCCATACAAAAACCCAAAAAACACAGAAGATAAACCTGCACTCCCTATAACAAAAAAAATACTATTTTTTTTCAACAAGTAAAGTATAAATCCACAGAATGCCAAAACAATTCCGTGTCCTATATCTCCGAACATCATTCCGTAAAAAACAAGGAAAAGAACGGAAGTAAAAATTGTAGGGTCTATCTCATTACTCTTAGGTATTCCGAACATCGTCACAAGAGTTTCAAAATGTTTGAAAAACCAAGGATTATTAAGTTTGGTCGGGCATTCTTCAGTGCATGAAGATCTAAGAACTATAAACAAGTCTTCCTGCTTTTGTTTTTCTAAAAGCTTTTCATATGTTTTCTGTGTAGTCCAGCCTGAGATAACAAAAAAATTGTTGTTAAGGAAGCATTTTTCATGTAGAACATTATGAATATTTTTTAGTACAAAGATATAGTCAAAATAACTGTATATAAATCGTCTTTTTTCGTAAAAAATTTTTTTAATTTCAAGCTGTAAAATTTTTATTTCGTACTCGATGGTTCGTAATTTATCCCAGTATTCCCAGGATATCTGTGAAGCAGTGCCGTTAATAGACAGTTCAAGAGTTATCTGCAAAAAATTTCCTATTGAAATAATTTTTTCTATATTTTGTTCACATTCGTATACTATGAAAAGCCACATAAATTCTTTTTCTTCAAGCAGATCTAAAACTATTACATTTTCTTTTTCAAGGCTATCCACAAATCTTTGATAATAGATTTTTGATATTTTGCCTATAGTATAGGAAAGGTAATGAAAGTTTTCCAGTTCAGCCAGGTCAATGCTTAGTTTATCTAGGCTATGCATAAGGTCCAAATTCTTTTTGATATCTTCCTTAAGTTTTTGCATGCTCTGTATTTCTTTTTTAATAGTCGATATACTCATGGAAAGTTCCTGTGTGAACTCTGATATCTCCTGCGTATCAAGAACAGTCGGAAAGACAATCTTTTCTATCTTTGGTTCGGGGTGTTTTTCTGCTTCATTGAATATATATGTGAATGTTTGATATATTTCCTCATATGGATTTTCATCCATTTGATAAAGCTCTCTGATAACTTTTTCAGTTAGAAAAAACTCTGCAGATGCACTTTGAAATTCTCCACTATCGAGCAACTGTTTTAAGATACTCTCAATATTGTTCTTATCCGAAATCAGTGTAACAGGATAAATTTTTTCGTGCATTTCACACTCCATTGATTAAATATCTTACGGCCTTTTGGGGTTGTATACCATATCGCACACTTTCGATTACCGTAACAAGATCTCTGTACTCATACTCTCTAAGATAGATATAAGCAGTGAATATATCAAAGCCGTTGTCGAGTTTTTTAAGTGTTTTTTTTGCATATGCAAGAAGAATTCTTTCATCGGCTCTGTCAATGTTTTGAGCAAAAAGATCATTTTTGATATTTATAAAATACTGTGAACCATCGTGTTCTGTTAAAAAATCAAAAAACTCCTTTTCATTAGTCATATTGAGTAGAATGTGAATATCGGGTATCTCTGATATTTCTTTTATAGGAAGAAGAAAGTTTTTAGTTTCATTCACAGAAAGTCCAAAGAGAAATCTGCATCTATATATACTGGATATATCAAGAAATTTACATTGCATAAAAAAAATTTTTTTTAAAAAATCTGCATACTTACCAAGATTTTTTATAAGCTTGAAAAGTCTTGTATAATACCAGATATCAAGAGCATTAGTCAGTATAAAAAGTTTTTTTGTCTTCAAATAATTATCATAAACAGCTTTGATAATAGTGTAGTATGGAGTTTTTTTCAAAAATTCCATAAATTCATCAAAAGTCTCATTTTTTACTAAAGAAGAAAGTTCATAATTTTTATGAAAAACCGGGAATAAAATTGATTCTTTTTCTAACGGAAAACGTTTTGAGTGAAGCCATCCAAAAATAATTTTTATGTTTTCAAGTTCATATCTGTCTATTACGAAGCTTATAAATTCTTTTGCTTTCTCAGGAACATAAAAATAAAGGTTCTCAAGATCAGAACAAAGAGATTTTTTGAGCAACAGTTCCAGATCTTTTCTGTGTATAGAGTTAAAAGTTGTTTTGCTAAGAAATTTTCCATAATGGGTCTTATGCTTTAAATAGGTGAAAAGGTCATCTATTGATGAAAGTTGCATCATATTCTCATAATCTTTTCTTGAAAGAAGATTTGACATTAAAGCTCTTGATTTAGTCATCAGAAAAGGATACTTCATTTTCCATCATCTAAAAATTTATTCAATATCGTATTAATAAACTCTTCCCTTTCATCCCACATCTTTTCAAGCTTACTTTTAAGAATATTTATTTTATTAACCGCCGAAGCCATTTCTTCTGCAGCTTTGGCTTGTGCAGCTTTCTCCATTTCCTTTGCCTGAATACTGACCAAAGCCAACTTCTCATCTTTTTCAGATTGAAGTTTTTTCCAAAGGTTATTATACTGTTCTTCAAACTTTTGAGTAACAGCCTTAAGATCTTCTTTCGCGTTTTTTTCGCTTTCAAGGAGCGTTCTAAGTACTTGGTCGGCATTCATACTCGTATCCTCCTTTTTACTATAAATTATACAACGTAACTATAATAAAAGGCAAATGCAATTTTTTATTTACAAAAAATATTGATCATTAAATATTATCAACAATAAAAAAAATCCTGAAAAAATTCAGGATTATATGAAAATACTGTTCTTTCTTGAAGATAATGTATACTTATTTTTGTCTTAGTTTATCAATTGCTTCCTCAACAGTTGATACAAAAAAGAAATCCTTTCCTTTGTTGCTTTCGTAAATGAAGTCTTTGAGTGGCTTACTGGTATATTTAGAATAATCTCCCACTATTGCGATTTTTATCTTATAATTGCTGTATTTTTGAAGAATATCTCCTGCAAGGCGCGAACTTAAAATAAAAAAATCACGGATGACCAACTCTTTTCTGATAATTATTCTGCTGCAGTCATATTCATACAAAATATTTACTGCAAGATCCAGAGCAGACTGAACATCTTTTATTAAGATATCTTCGTTTTCAACCATTGCTATATTGATTCCATCTGACTTTATAATACTGATTTTCATTCATATCTCCCTTATCTATGGCTTAAATAGATTTTTCGAATTACTTACCGTTCCTGGCTTTTTCTTTATAAAGTTCCTGGTCAGCAGCGATAAGTATTTGAGAAACATTTTCGTATAAAGCCAGCTCTATAATGCTTGCGCTTATTCCGGTTGTTTTCTCATAGAAAGATACATACTCTTTAAATTCTTTTTTAAGACATTCAAGCTTTTCAACCAATGCTGTCCTGGTCCCATAGTATATTACAGCAAACTCGTCGCCGCCCCACCTGCTCACAATATTTCTGCCCTGACCTAGAAATTTCCTTAAAAAATCTGACAGTTTTTTTAATACCTCATCACCAATGATATGTCCGCATCTGTCATTTACTTTCTTGAAATAATCAAGATCCAGAAGAACAAGAAATATTTCTTCTTTTCTGTTTCTCATAGCTTCTTCCATCTCTCCGTTGAACATTCTTCTGTTATATAGTCCCGTAAGCTCGTCAAATTTCGCGTAGTCATCGAGTTTTATGTTAACGGCTTCATACTCGCGTGCGAATCTCAAAATTATCATAAATGAAGCAAACAACAATAACGGTATCTGAATCATTCTGTCCGTGAACTGCGCATTGGCAGAATAAGCTGTAATCAAATGAGGAAAATAAAATTCAACGGCATGTAAGATCATGAAAATACCTATGAGAGAAAATATCAGAAAAAAACGTTTCCATCCGCTGAAAAGGTAAGTAACTGTTATAAGAAGAAGAAAAGCGTAGCCGATAGCGTTATTGTTGCTTCCGCCAGAGTCCAAGAAAGCAAATGGAAAAAAAATCCATATGAGAAAGAAAAAAAATCCGAACATGAATACTTTAGTATAGTTTTTGTTTTTTGAAAAAAAATAAGAAGTTACGGTAGTAAGAAATAGTGCAATCCATTTAAGATTTGGCCAAAAAGGAAAAGATGAAAGATAGTTGCCTATAATACATATAACAGATAAAAGTGCACCAACAAATAAAATTGACCGATAAAGGCGCATTTTGATATCATATTGATTCATATTCACCCCGAAAGAATAATTTATGGATATGACTCTGCCGTAAATAATAAAGACGCAGGCAATGTATATGCAACTGCGTCCTAATGGTGGAGGCGGCGGGAGTTGAACCCGCGTCCGAAGAGTGATTAAGACAAGCTTCTCCGAGCACAGCCTGTATTTTGATTTTGGATTACGAACTCCTGCAGGCAGGATCTCTCATCCTATCTTTCTTTGATGTCCCAATCAGTCCGAAAGAAAAAACTGACAGGTAAGGGCCTTTTTAGACACGCCCTAGCAGTTAATCAAGCCCAAGGTTAATCTGCAGGACGGCTGTTAGATTAAACTAAGCAGCAAATGCGTAATTTTCTTCTGCGTTTCTTCTTTGTCATTTTGTTAACGGGCTAATGACTTCCCCGGCTCGCTACTTGTAATAGCCAAACCCCGTCGAATCCGGTACGCCCCCCTTTTCAAGGGCATTATATTCTATCATACAATGATTCAAAAAGTCAAGTTGTGCATTTCCTGAGGAAAACTTTGTAATTCTTTTCTTATACTTTCTATAAACTCTATATAAGACATATCCTCATACTCGTAAAGCTTCTTAATATACTTTGTCCTTTTGAGTTTAATCTCTTCAAGTGCTTTGTTCATATCTTCCGTGCTTTTCTTACGAATAACAATATTTTTGCTGATTTTTGTCCAGATCCAAAAAATCGGCACCAACAGTACAAGAAAACTTAAATTGATAAAAAAAATAACCACGGTAGCTGCAACAATTGAAAAAAATCCTAAAAGTACAATATTATTAACAGCTACTTTTTTTTCAATACATCCATTTAGACTTTCTATCATCTTAGGATATACAGTATTAAAGAACTCGACTTCCATAAAGCTATCCCAATTTTTTTTAGGAGGATTATTTATTTTCTTCATAAAATCTATAACCTCTCTTGCCTGTTTTTTTAACAGAGTACATGGCAGTATCGGCTTTTCGTATAAGTTCTTCGCTGTTATCACCATCTTTCGGGAAAACAGATATTCCTAAAGAGATACCTATAGTACTTTCAATATCACCTATATAGAAAGGCTTTGAGAAAATATCAATGATTTTAGCCGCAACATTAGAAGCACCTTCTATGCTCGATATGTTTCTGAGTATAATAGTGAATTCATCCCCTCCCATTCGGGCAACTATATCAGACTTTCGGACACTGCTGAGAAGACGTTGCGCAGTAATGACGAGGATTCTGTCTCCGGCTTCATGACCGTAAGAATCATTATAGTATTTAAAGTTATCAAGGTCTATAAAGAAGAGCGCAAAGCTCTTTTTGTCACGGCGGTGTTGTATAATGCTCTGTGAAAACCTTTCGAAGAATAGCTCCCTGTTTGGAAGCCCGGTAAGTTTATCGTAATGTGCCATTTTAAACATTTTTTCCTCAAGCTCTTTTCTTTTGGTTATATTAATGTGAGTTCCGCACATTCTCAGAGGTTTTTCTGAATGATCTCTTTCTACTATCTTTCCTTTGCTCTGAATCCATGTCCATTTTCCTGATCTGTTAAGAACTCTGTACTCGCACTCAAAAAAGTCAGACTGTCCCTGAACATGGGAGTTAAGCCGTTCGTTGAAATTTTTTATATCATCAAAATGAATTGACTTTTCCCATTCGGTTATAGTACTTTTAGCTTGCTGATGTTCTTGTGTTCCTACTAGCCTATGCCATCTTTCATTTACTATTATCCTTCCGGAAGGAATATCCCAGTCCCATATTGCCATTTCTGAACCGTAAAGAACCATTTCAAGCCTTTGTTTACTGTCCAGTATTATGCGTTCTGATTCTTTTCGCTCGGTTATGTCAAGGGCAACAGTGAATATATTGCTGTTATTCCTTGTACATCTAAACTCCAGACATTTTAAGCTTTGATCTTTACAACGGTAGCCGGTCTCAAAGGTGATTACTTTATCAGAAGCTACTGCTTCATTAATTTTTTCTTTAATGACAGGTACATCTTTCTCATAAGCAAAATCCCATAAATGCATATTTTTAAGATCTTTTGGTTCATATCCCAAAACAACTTTCCATTGGATGTTGTTTTTTACGAAAACGCCGTTCTTGTCTGTTATACAAAAAAGGTCTGGGGATAGATTAAAGAAATTTTCTACCTCCATAGCTTTTTCTTCTACCTCTTTCTGAATACTTTTATAATGGGTAATATCTTTTATTGAAGCTAGAATAACGTCTCTTTTTGAAAAACTTAGTTTGGTCAGAAATACTTCGACCGGGAATGTAAAGCCGTCTTCCGGCCTTTTGGCAGTCCACTCAAAAGTTTTTGGTTTACCGAGGATGACATCAGCCCATATTCCGTCCAACAGATCTAAGCTGTTGGTATAAGAAGAAAGATCGTCTTTTATCGAAAGCGCAAATGCCCTTTCTTCATCTGTTTTAAACATTGAAAGGAACTGCTTATTGACTGCAAGTATTTTTCCATGAAGATCGTGTATAATCATAGCTTCCTGAACGTTGTTAAAAAGTTCAAGAAAACTTTTCGAAAGGATTATTTTGTTTTTTAGTTTGGTATCTTTAGTATCTCCTTGGAGAGGCTTCTTAACTTTTTTTTGCGTCATAAGGCTATCCCTTTTAGCTGGAAGGATTATCAACCAACTACGGTAACTTTATTCCTTCCCTCATTTTTTGATACATATAAAGCATTATCGGCCTTTTCAATAAGATGGTTTATGTCTTGCAGAGCTGTGATCCTTGAAAAAGCTACTCCGAGAGAGACGGTAACATATTTGCCTATCGGAGAGTATTGATGAACAATACCAAGATCATACACTGCCTGTTTGATTCTATCTGCGGTTTTAATAAAATTCTGTCTGTCATTATTGTAAGAAATGATCAGGAACTCCTCTCCGCCGAATCTAACAGTAAAATCGGAATTATTTTCGACTATATTTTTGATAACTCCGGCAATCTTTTTTAATACCTCATCACCTTTAAGGTGTCCGTAGTTGTCGTTGTATAGTTTAAAAAAGTCTATATCAATCATTATGGCTGAAAGATCAATGCTTTTCCCAGTGTTGGTTTTTAATAAATTATCCAAAAATTCATTTAAGCCACGTCTGTTATCAAGACCTGTGAGCTCATCCTTTATAGAAAGATCTGCAAGCTTTTTATTGAGCTCATAAAGTTTCTTGTTTATCATAGCGTTAAGCTCATACTGGGTCTGAAGAACAATATTGGTTTTTTCGAGTTCTCTGTTTACTGTAAAATTCCTATAGAAGTTTACGTACAGCATTCTGCAAACAATCCATGCGAGAAAACAAAAAACACTTATGTTAACATAATGACCTATGAGAATGTCGGTATTGGGCTGAAAGAAGGGAAGACCTGTTAAAAGAACAATAAGTGCACCTATATAAACAAAAAAAGATTTTAAGCCTGACATATAAAAAGTTATAGCGCAGACCGCCACGTTTACCACAAATGTGGTTATCTGTCCATAAAGCCTCTGGTCAAGCATGGTTATTGCCAGTCCCCAGCCTATCATGAAAAATACATAACCAAGTTGAAAACCGCTCATAATCTTCATAGATGATTCTGTCCACTTGATTTTTAAAAATTTTTTTTTGGTCATAAACACAAAAAACATATTAACTGTGAACATACTTATATACATTAACAGATAGGTAATAAAATCGTATGATGTATCAACATGTCTAAAATAAGATATAAGATTTATAGTTATCAGAATACTTTCAAAGAACATTACAGCATATCCTAGAATTACGCTTCTATGAAAATTTTCTTTAAGCAGCTGAACAGTAAACTCTTTTTTTGTGTCATCGGGAAACACAGTTTTCTTAAATAGATCCTTTAGCATAAAACAACTCCAAAATAAATAAGTATAGTCTTACTCATAAATGAGTGAGGTTACTCATTTATGAGATAGGTTACTTATTCATATTATACATTACAGAATGTAACTTTTAGTAGTTTTAAAGTTGCTTATGTGAAAGCAGTTTTTCTCCGCCTATTTTAATTGCTATTGCCCCCAGTGGAGCAGTAATCATTATAGCCAGTACGGCAACAGCCAGTATCAGATCACCGTTTTCTACTCCTGCTGAAAGAGGAATGGCACCTATGGCTGCCTGAACGGTTGCTTTGGGAGTATAGGAAAGTATACAGAATAGCTTTTCTTTTAAATTAAGATTGGTTCCCACAACAGAAAAATAAACCCCAAGACTCCTTGCCAGCAGACCTGCAAGGATTATGACCAGACCATTTAACCCGGAGTTGAATGCAAGACTAATGTTAACCTGTGCCCCGACGAGAACGAACAAAAGTATTTCAGCAAAAACCCATATTTTATTGAATCTTTGGGAAAGTCTGACTGCAACAGCTGG
>ENA-UPTA01006517-UPTA01006517.1-activated-sludge-metagenome-genome-assembly--contig:-NODE-6517-length-10274-cov-8.210686_pt1 | contig 10274 bp, 9 predicted proteins | sample MGYA00238184_ERZ773361 | MGnify/ENA primary metagenome ERZ773361 (study PRJEB29100, sample SAMN05720205) | activated sludge metagenome | isolation source: anaerobic digester from wastewater...
TCAGCGGCCGTTGAACGCGCGCAGCCGCTGCGTGATGAGTTCGTCGGCCTCGCGCATGATGCGGTCGATGAGCTCCTTGCAGGTGGGCACGTCGTGGATCAGGCCGGCGACCATGCCGCAGCTCCAGGCGCCCGACTCCATGTCGCCCTCGAGCATCACCTTCGGATAGATGCCCGCGACCTGGTCGTGGATGTCGTCGATCGTGAGTGCGGCGCCCTTGGCGCGCTCGATCTCCATGATCCGCTTGACGCCTTCGTTCATCAGCACGCGCTCGGTGTTGCGCAGCGAGCGCATGATCAGCCGCGTGTCGAGCTCCGACGCCTTCACGATCGCCTGCTTCACGTTCTCGTGCACCGGCGCCTCCTTGGTGGCGATGAACCGGGTGCCCATGTTCATGCCCTCGGCGCCCAGCGCCAGCGCCGCCACCAGGCTGCGGCCGTCGGCCATGCCGCCCGAGGCCACGAACGGGATCTTCAGCTCCTCGGCCGCGCGCGGCAGCAGGATGAAGTTGGGGATGTCGTCCTCGCCGGGGTGACCGCCGCACTCGAAGCCGTCGACGCTGATCGCGTCGCAGCCGATCGACTCGGCCTTCAGCGAGTGGCGCACCGACGTGCACTTGTGGATGACCTTGATGCCGGCCGCCTTCATCTGCGGCATGTACTTCTCGGGGCTGCGGCCGGCCGTCTCGACCGCCTTCACGCCGCCTTCGATGATCGCCTGGATGTACTCGGGGTAGGGCGGGGCGGAGAACGTCGGCAGGAAGGTCAGGTTCACGCCGAACGGCTTGTCGGTCATCTCGCGGCAGCGCGCGATCTCCTTGGCCAGCAGCTCGGGCGTCTTCTGGGTGAGCCCGGTGATGATGCCCAGGCCGCCGGCGTTCGACACCGCCGCCGCCAGCTCGGCGAAGCCGACGAAATGCATGCCGCCCTGGATGATGGGGTGCTCGATGCCGAACAGTTCGGTGATGCGGGTCTTCATGTCGGTTCCTTGCAGGGAGAGTTGAGGGATGTCGGCGACTATAACCGCCGCGTCGCGCCGGGTGAACGCGCAGGAGGGCGCGTGCTCAGCCGGGAGGATCGACCAGGTAGCGCTGCACCAGAAGATCGCGCGCACTGCGCCCGACGCCGAGCTTCTCGAGATAGCGCTCCATGCCGCCGTGGTCGGTGTCGACGGCGTGCAGCGCGGCCTCGAGGAACTCCGCCTGCACGCGCCAAAGCACGTCGAGCACCTCCTGCGGCGCGTCCGTCTGGCTGGTCGTGTGCTGACGTCGGTACAGCGCGTTGGTGAGCAGGAAGTCCTCCATCACCACGGGACGCGGCACCTCCAGCGCCGACAGCAGCAGCGCGGCGGCGAAGCCGGTGCGGTCCTTGCCGGCCGTGCAGTGGAAGACCAGCGGCGCGTCGTCGTCGAGCACGTGCTCGAAGAACTCCGCGTAGCGGTGCGCGTTGTCGTTGACGAACGCGCGGTAGGTCTGCTGCATCAGCGCGACCGCGTCGCGGGCGGTCAGCGTCTGGCCCGCGTCGAGCAGCGCGCGCATGTTCTGCACCACCGTCGGCTCGATCGGCAGCGCATGCTGCCGCACGCCCGGCACCGCGTACGCGGTGGCTTCCCGCTCGGCCACCCCGCGGAAATCGAGCGCACGCGACAGGCCGAACTCGCCCAGCGTCTTCACGTCCTCGGGGGTGAGCCCGGCGAGGTGATCCGACCGGAACAGGCGCCGCCAGCGCACCATGCGGCCGTCACGGCCGCGGTAGCCGCCGAGGTCGCGGAAATTGGTGGCACCGGACAGGTTCAGGGATCGGCTGGGAGCGTTCATCGCAGCGGCGTCGGCGTGGAGACGCCCGATGATATCCGGCGAGGCGCCGGCCGTCGTACCATCGTCGCACCGCGCACCCGAACGCCCCCTGGAGACACCGTGCACATCACCGACCTGTTCTTCCGCGGCTACCGCATGCACCCGGACCGGCTCGCCCTGTCGGGCGACGGCGGCGACTTCACCTGGCGGCAGACGTTTGCGCTGACCAATCGCATCGGGCGGCGGCTGCGCGACGACGGCTTCGGCCCCGGCGACCGCTTCGCGGTCCTGAGCCCGAACACCGGACGCGCGTTCATCGCGATGCTGGGCGGCATGCGCGCGGGCGTCGCCTGGTGCAACCTGAACATGAAGGCGGCCGTGCCGGACATCCTGCACATCCTGGCCGCCGGCCGCTGCAACCTGCTGTTCTTCCACGAATCGGCGGCGCACATGCTCGACGAGATCCGCGCGGCCGTGCCCACGCTGCGCGCGGTCGTCTGCATCGGCGGCAGCGACCCGCGGTTCCCAAGCCTCGAGGACTGGCTGGGCGACGTGTCCGACGCGCCGCTCGACTTCCGGGTGCCCGAGACCACCCAGGGCTTCCAGGGCGCCACCGGCGGCACCACCGGCCGATCGAAGCTGACGGTGGCCTCCAACCGGTTCATGGTCACCGGCGTGATGGCGTGGGCCACCTGCCTGCACTTCGACGCGCCGCCGGTGAACCTGGCCGTCGCTCCGATCACGCACGCCGGCGGCTTCGTGGCGCTGGGCATGGGGCAGTTCGCGGGCACCACGATCATGATGTCCACGCCGGACGTGGGCACGATGATCGACCTGATCGAGCGGCATCGCGTCACCTGCCTGTTCCTGCCGCCCACGCTGATCTACATGCTGCTGGCGCACCCCAGGACGGCCACCGCCGACTTCTCGTCGCTGCGCTACCTGATCGCCGCCGCGTCGCCGTTCGCGCCGGAGAAGATCGTCGAAGCGGTCGAGCGGCTCGGCCCCGTCGTGTGCCAGGCGTTCGGCCAGACCGAGTCGGGCTTTCCGACGACCTTCATGTCGCCGGCCGAGATGGCGGCTGCCGTGCGCGACCCGGCCCTGCGCCATCGCCTGGTGTCGTGCGGCCGCCCGACCGTGATCGTCGAGGCGATGGAGATCATGGACGAGGAGGGGCGCATCCTGGACGCGGGCGAGACCGGCGAGGTCGTGCTGCGCGGTCCGACGATGATGGACCGCTATCTCGACGACGAGGCGGCCACCGCCGAGATCCAGAAGTTCGGCTGGCACCACACGGGCGACATCGGCCGCCGCGACGAGGACGGCTACTTCTACATCACCGACCGCAAGCGCGACCTGATCATCTCCGGCGGTTTCAACATCTTCCCCTTCGAGGTCGAGAGCGCGCTGATGCAGCATGCCGCGGTGCAGGACTGCGCGGTGATCGGCGTGCCCGACGACAAGTGGGGCGAGGCGGTGAAGGCCTGCGTGCAGCTCAAGCCCGGCGCCGCGGCGGACGAGACCACCCTGATCGACTGGTGCAAGACCCGGATCGGCTCGATGAAGGCGCCCAAGTCGGTCGACTTCGTGGACAACCTGCCGCGCAGCCCGGTTGGCAAGGTGCTCAAGCGGGACCTGCGCGCCCCGTACTGGGCGGACCGCACCCGCGGCGTGGGCTGACGATGGCCGCGGCGGATCCGTTCGACCTCGAACGCTTCGTGACCGCGCAGGCGCCGGTGCACGCCACGGTGCTGGCCGAGCTCGCCGGAGGCCGCAAGGCGAGCCACTGGATGTGGTTCGTGTTCCCGCAGCTCGCCGTGCTCGGGCGCAGCGGCAGGGCCCGGTTCTACGGCATCGCGTCGCTGGACGAGGCGCGCGCGTACTGGGCGCATCCGGTGCTGGGGCCGCGGCTGGCCGAATGCACGCGGCGCGTGCTCGCGGTGCGCGACCGTTCGCTGCACGCGATCTTCGGCGCGCCCGACGACCTCAAGTTCCGCTCGTGCATGACGCTGTTCGCGCACGCCGCGCCCGACGCACCGCTGTTCCGCGAGGCGCTGGACCGGTTCTGCGACGGCCTCGAAGACCCGGCCACGGTCGCCGCGCTCAGTCCACCCGGATGTTCGCCGCGCGGATGACACCGCCCCACTTGTCGCGCTCGGCGACCACGAAGCGCGCCAGTTCGGCGCCGGTGGCGGTCTGCGGCTCGACGCCGAGCTGAAGCAGCTTCTGGCGCGTCTCGGGCAGCGCCATCACCTTCGACACCTCGCCGGCCAGCACGCGCACCACCTCGGCCGGCGTGCCCTTCGGCGCGTACAGCACGTTCCACCCGGTGAGCTCGTAGCCGCGCACGCCCTGCTCGGCGACCGAACGCACGCCCGGCATCAGCTCCCCCGAGGTCGCCGACGTGACGGCCAGCGCCTTGAGCTTGCCGGCGGCGACCGTCGTGCGCAGCGACGCGATCGTGTCGACCATGTACTCCACCTGCCCGCCGATCAGGTCGGAGATGGCCTGCGCGCTGCCCTTGTACGCGACGCCGAACAGCGGCGCACCCGCCTTCTGCTTGAACAGCTCGAGGGTTGCGCGCGACGTGGTCGTGGTGAACGCGACGTTGATCGCATCCGGCCGCGCCTTCGCTGCGGCGATCAGCTTGTCGACCGAGTCGACCGGATTGGCGGGCCCGGTGACGATGGCCAGCGGCAGGATGCCGATCAGCGCCACCGGCTCGAAGTCGGCGAGCGGATCGAAGCCCGGGCTCGCGAAGAGGAAGGGCGCGGCCGCGTGCGTGCCGTTGGTGCCCATCAGCAGCGTGTAGCCGTCGGCCGGCGCACGCGCCACCGCCTGCGTGCCGATGTTGCCCGCCGCGCCGGGGCGGTTGTCGACAACGAAGTTCTGCCCCATGCCGCGCGACAGCTGCTCGGCCACGTAGCGCGTGACCAGGTCGGTGCCCTGGCCGGCGGGGTAGGGCACGACCACACGCACCGGCCGGCTGGGATAGGGCTGCGCGCCGAGGCCCGCCGCGGTCAGCATCAGGGTGCAGGCGGCCAGCAGGCGGGTCAGGAATCGGTTCATCGGGAGGTCTCCTCGGCGTCCCAAAATCTTATGGTAGAACCACGCGACCCGGATCGACCACGTCCATCACAACACCACCACAACACCACCACGAGAGGAGTCCCATGCACGGCATGCTGCGTTCGATGCTGTTCGTCCCCGCCGACAGCGAGCGGAAACTGGCCAAGGGCGCTGCGGGCGCCGCCGATGCGCTGGTGCTCGATCTGGAGGATTCGGTCGTGCCCGAGCGCCGCCCGTTCGCGCGCGGCCTGGTGCGCGCCTACCTCGACGGGCGCGGCGCATCGCCGCGACAGCAGACCTGGGTCCGCGTGAACCCGCTCGACACGCCGGAGTCGCTGGCCGACCTGGCCGCCGTGATCGGCGGCGCGCCCGACGGCATCCTGCTGCCCAAGACGCGGACGGCCGACGACGCCGTGCGCCTGGGCCACTACCTGACGGCGCTCGAGCAGCGCGACGGCGTCACGCTGGGCGCCACGCGCATCATCGCCGTGTCGACCGAGACGCCGATGGGCGTGCTCACGCTGCAGGGCTTCGCCGGCAGCACCCCCCGTCTGGCGGGCCTGACCTGGGGCGCCGAAGACCTGCCGGCGGCGATCGGCGCCAGCACCAACCGCGACGACTCGGGCGAATTCGCGTTCACCTACCGGCTGGCGCGTTCCCTGTGCCTGCTGGCCGCACACGCGGCCGGGGTGCAGGCGATCGACACGGTGGCGACCGACTTCCGCGACTCGGAGGGCCTGAAGCGCGAAGTGCGCGCCGCACGGCGTGAAGGCTTCACCGGCAAGCTCGCCATCCACCCCGACCAGGTCGATCCGATCAACGCCGGCTTCACCCCCGACGAGGAGGAGCTGCGGCACGCGCAGGCGGTGATCGACGCGTTCGCCGCCAACCCCGGCGCCGGCACGATCCAGCTCGACGGCAAGATGCTCGACCGGCCGCACCTCACGCAGGCCCAGCGCGTGCTCGCGATGCGGCGCTGAGCGCAGGCCGAAGGCCCGCCCGCGAGCGCGCCCGTCGCACGCCCGGCGTACGCCGGGTGCGCGCCGAATCCGCGCCGAATCCTCACCGGGCGGCGCTCACCAGCACGCCTGGATCAGCGCCAGCAGCATGTCGCGCTCGCGGACGAATTCGCGCCTCGGGTCCGCGTTGAAGTTCTTCAGCGAGCGCTCGACGATCTGCGGCAGGGCCTCGCGCGGGATGCCCAGCGCCGACACGCGCACCGGCATCCCCACCGACCCGAACACGCGCTCGAGTTCGGCCGCCGCCCGGGCCGGCGCGGCGTCGAGGGCGTCCCCGTCGTGCCAGACGCCCAGGCCCTGCGCGATCATCGCCAGCGCCTGCGGATCGCGCGGGCCGAGCGCGCGGAACACGGCCGGGGTGACGGCGGTGTTGGCCTCGCCCTGTCCGACGTGCGGATGCGCCTGGAAGATCGCCGTGGCGAACGCGTAGGTGACCCGCGTCACCCACAGACCGCCGGTGAACGAGCCGCCGACGTCGGCGTCGCGGTTCTGCAGGAACGCCGCCGCGCAGGCCGCGATGCGCGGTGTCGGGTCGGTCGCGTCGTCGAGCCGCTGCAGCGCGAACTGCGACAGCCGGAACGCCTGCAGCCGGTCGCCTTCGGACAGCGGCGACAGGCGCGGCGCGCCCAGGTTGACCATCGAGCGCCAGTACACCGAGGCGGCGGTGGTGCGCACCAGCGACTGCGGCGCCGTCATCAGGGCATCCGAATCCCAGAAGAGCGCGACCGGCCGGGTCTTCGGATCGAAGAACTCCATGCGGTGATCGCGGTCGGGGTCCTTCACCGCCGATCCGGCGCGGTTCTGGGCGCTCGTCGCCGCCGTCAGCACGTTGATGATCGGCACCTTCGGTGCGAGCAGCTTGGGACTGATCGCAGGCGCGTCGGGCGGGTACTGCGTGATCAGCTCGTCCACGGGGCGCGTCTCGGCCATCAGGATGGCCACCACGCGGGTGCCCTGCGTGACGCTGCCCGCGCCCACGCTGACGAGCAGATCGGCGCCTGCGGCCCGGGCCGCGTCGGCGGCACGCGTCACCGCGGAGAGCGAGGTGTCCTTGTCCATCTCGTCGAACACGCCGGCGCACGCGTCGCCCAGGATCGCGCGGATGCGCGCGACCAGGTTCAGCGTGCGGGACACGGTGCGTCCGCACACGATGAAGGCGCGCCGTGCGCCCAGGCGCCGGACCTCCGCCGGCAGGTTGGCCAGCGCGTCCTGGCCGCTGTACAGGCGCAGCGGATAGCTGACGGCGCGGAAGTCGTTGTCGTAGATCGGTTCGAGGCTCACGGGGGTTCCTGATCGGTGTCCGTTCAGCGGTCGGGCAACTGCAGCACGGCGCGCGCCAGGATGTTGCGCTGGACCTCGCTCGAGCCGCCGTAGATGGTGGTGGGCCGCGACGCGAAGTACTGGTTGGCCACGTGCACCGCACGCTGCGCTTCGATCGCCAGCGGCGCGTCGAGCGTCGCGTCCTCGCCGGCCACGTCCAGCAGGGTGTCGGTCACGCGCTGCGTGGCCTCGCTCACCCACAGCTTGAGCATCGACACCTCGGCGCCGAGCTCGCCGCCGCGCCGCAGCACTTCGGCCATGCGCACGAACAGCGCGCCGAGGTCCTCCACGTCGAGCCACAGGGCATCGAAGCGGGCGCGGGTCGCCGGGTCGTCGAAGCGCCCGCGCGACTGCAGCAGGTCGCGCAGCAGCTGCAACGGGTACTTCGCCAGGCGCGGGCTGCCGATCATGATGCGCTCGGAGCCCAGCAGCGCCTTGGCCATCGTCCAGCCGCGGTTGAGTTCGCCCACCAGGTTGGCCGCCGGCACGCGCACGTTGTCGAAGAACGTCTCGCAGAACTCGGATTCGCCGGTCAGGTTGCGGATCGGTCGCACGGTGATGCCGGGCGTGCGCATGTCCACCAGCAGGAAGCTGATGCCGTTCTGCTTCTTCGCGTTGGGGTCGGTGCGCACGAGCAGGAAGATCCAGTCGGCCTCGTGCGCGAACGAGGTCCAGATCTTCTGCCCGTTGACGACGAAGGTGTCGCCTTCCAGCACGGCCGAGGTGCGCAGCCCGGCCAGGTCGGATCCGGCGCCGGGTTCCGAGTAGCCCTGGCACCAGCGACGCGTGCCGGCCAGGATGGGCGGCAGATGGGTGCGCCGCTGCTCCTCGGTGCCGTAGCGCAGCAGCAGGGGCCCCAGCATCGTCACCCCCATGTTGGGCGCGAGGAAGATGCCGTGCCGGTCGAAGGCATCGGCCATGCGGATCTGGTCGTAGGCCGACAGGCCCATGCCGCCATGCTCCTTCGGCCAGCCGGGCGCCATCCAGCCCCGCTCGGCCAGCGCACGCTGCCACGAGGCGGTCTGCGCCAGGCTCAGGCGGGCCGGGGGGAACTTCCACTCGGGCGGGAAGTGCTCGGCGACGAACGCATCGACCTCGGCTTCGAGGGACTCGGCCGCGGGGTGTGCCGTTTGGTGTGCCGTACCGGGCGCCGTGCCCTGCGCCGCGTCGGCGCCGGCACCGGCGTGCGCGAGCGCACCGTGGCGACGCCGGTGCTCGGCCGCATTGCCGAGCCAGGCGGCCAGGACCATCGCACGCTTCAGGAACAGACCGACGTTGCATTCGTCGGTGTAGGCGATGCCGCCGTGCAGCTGCACCGCGCCCTTCGTGACCACCAGCGCGGCCTCCGAGCAGCGCGCCTTGACCTGGCTGGCCAGGCGCGCACGCTCGGCCGGATCGTCGGTGGCATCGAAGCGGGCCGCCGCCTGCCGCAGCACGGCGCGCGACATCTCGACCTGCACCAGCAGGTCCACCGCGCGATGCTGCACCGCCTGGAAGGCGCCGACCGGCTGGTCGAACTGCTTGCGCACGCGCACGTACTCGACGGTGATCGACAGCACACGTGCCATCAGCCCGACGAGCTCGGCACCGACCGCCAGGCGCGCCTCGTCGAGCGCCGCGTCGAGCCGTGCGGCCGCGTCGCCGCCCGCGCACAGCACCGCGTCGTCGGCCACGCGCACCCCCGTCAGCGTCAGCGTGCTCCACGTGCCGCCGTCGATGCGGTCGTGCACGTCGATCGACAGGCCGGCCGCATCGCGCGGCAACAGGAACAGGCCCGTGCCGCGCTCGGTCTGCGCGCTGACGACGAATGCATCGGCGCTGTCCCCGTTCGGCACGAACGCCTTGGCGCCGTCGAGCAGGGTGGCGCCGTCGGCGCGCCGCGCCTGCGTGGCGCGGCCGGCCGCCTCCTGCCAGGCCAGCGCCGGCAGCCAGGACCCATCCGCCAGGCGCGGCAGCCACTGCGCCTTCAGCGCCGCGTTGTCGGCCCGCACCAGCACGCCCGCCGCCAGCACGGCCGCCGCGGTGAGCGGCTCGGGCGCGAGCGACCCGCCGAACTCCTCGAGCAGCAGGGTCATCTGCGCATGGGTGAGGGCGGTGCCGCCCAGGTCCTCGGGCAGGCGTCCGCCCAGCCAACCCATCTCGGCCAGCGTGCGCCAGGCCTGCGCTTCGTGCCCCGGCCGCTGGCCGCGCAGGGCGCGCACGCGCTTGAGTTCCGGATCGCGACGGCAATAGGCGCTCGCCGCGTCCTGCACCATGCGCTCGTCGTCGGTCAGGGCATCGAGATGGGATCGCAGATCGATCATGAGGTCTCCAAGGTCTTCGGGATGTTCCGGTGTGTTGTGCGCGTTCCGTCAGGCGAGGTTCGCCGGGGGCGTGGCGACGGCGCTCTGCGGGTCGGTCTGCGGCGCGCCCCGAGTCAGCGCCAGGGGCACCACGCCGGCCCACACCGGCCAGGCGAGGTCGTCCGCGTCGTCCTTCGCGCCCCAGGCGCGGATCTTGGCCGAGGCCTCGTCCAGCGGCAGCCGCAGCACGGTGGTGGCGTTCAGCTCCTTCGTGGTGGCGGGCCGAAGCTGCGCCCAGCGGCCGGGCGCGAGCTTCTCGATGAACGCCTCGAGGTGGCGCAGCTTGTCGGCGCGCGCCTCGACCGGCTCGAACTGCCCATAGGCGACGACGGCGCGGTAGTTCATCGAGTGGTTGAAGCCCGAGCGCGCCATCACCAGGCCGTCGATCAGGCTCACCGTCACACACGCCTGGCCGGCGGCGAGCGCCTTCATCATCCGCGACGCCTTCGCGCCGTGCACGTAGAGGTGGTCGCCCTCGCGCCAGTGCGCGGTCGTCATCGCATGCACCGAGCCTTCCCACTGGAATGCGATCGAGCACGACAGGGCTTCGTCGAGGATGGCCGCGACCGTCGCGGCATCGTAGTGGGCCCGGTCCGGGAGACGGCGCACGCGGGTGCGCGGCGACGGGGCGAGGTGGCGGTTGCTGGTCATGAACGCTCCGGGGTCGTGTGGGCGCGGTCGAGGCGACCGCGCATCGGGAACTCTACCTGTCGGGGGTGGGGTGCGCGG
>ENA-UPTA01006520-UPTA01006520.1-activated-sludge-metagenome-genome-assembly--contig:-NODE-6520-length-10272-cov-12.253010_pt1 | contig 10272 bp, 9 predicted proteins | sample MGYA00238184_ERZ773361 | MGnify/ENA primary metagenome ERZ773361 (study PRJEB29100, sample SAMN05720205) | activated sludge metagenome | isolation source: anaerobic digester from wastewater...
CGGCATCTTGATCTTGAGTGGACAATCCTTGATCATGACCAATGGAAAAATCTACTTGCTAGGATTCATCAGCGCCTTTAACAAAGCTTTGTCCGGAGGGGGATTTGGACCGCTTGTTGCGGGAGGCCAGCTCGTTTTCCGCGACCGGTCCGAAAAAGGGGCCATTGGTTCCACCGACTTTGCCGAGGCCCCGATCTGTCTATTCAGCTTTTTTCTCTGGATTTTCTACAAAGGCCTTCCCCCTATTGATTTATTTCTGCCACTTTGCGCGGGTTCGGCTATTGGCGGTTTCATCGGACCTAAATGCCTGAGCATGATAAAATCCACGGAGAAGTTGAAAAAACTATTGGGCGCCATAGTTTTGCTGGAAGGAAGCTTGGTCCTTTACAAGGTTTGGATCAAATAAAATACAGCCACAAGCAAAACATGAAATCATACAAACTGTCATATTTGCAGAACCTCGAATCGGAATCGATCTACATCATGCGCGAGGTTGCAGCCGAGTTCAAAAAACCCGTCATGCTCTATTCCGTCGGCAAGGATTCGAGTGTAATGGTAAGATTGGCCCAAAAGGCCTTCTATCCGGGCAAGCTCCCGTTTCCGCTGATGCATATCGATACGGGGTACAAATTTCCCGAGATGTATGCCTTCAGGGAGGAGTTCTGTCAGCGGATCGGGGCGGAGCTGATCATTGAGCGAAATGAGGCTATGATCGCACAAAACTGCCACCCGCTTGAGACCGGCGTCGATAAATGCTGCAGCTATTTGAAGACCGGCGCGCTAATTACGGCGATTCGCAAGCACGGATTTGATGCAGCCTTCGGCGGGGCAAGACGGGAAGAAGAAAAGTCTCGTGCCAAAGAACGTATTTTTTCCCTGCGAGACGTCCACGGCCAATGGAATCCGAAAAACCAGCGTCCGGAAGTCTGGGATTTGTACAACACCCGCATCAACGAGGGAGAAACTGTGCGTATCTTTCCGCTCAGCAACTGGACGGAACAGGATATCTGGGAATACATCAAACAGGAAAATATTCCCGTTGTGCCGATTTATTATGCCCGCGAACGCGATGTCGTCGTCCGCAACGGGATTCTCATTCCCCTGGCCGCCTGTTCTAATGGTAATCGTAAAGATGGAATGGACGCTGCCACAGAAAAAACGCAGCGGGTCATGTGCCGTTTCCGTTCGCTGGGCTGCATCCCTTGCACCGGGGCCATTTCCTCTACGGCGACCACAGTTGATGAGATTATCGGCGAAGTCCGGGCCGCAAGAAAATCGGAGCGGGAGAACCGCGTGATCGACCTAACCAGCGACAGTTCGATGGAACAAAAAAAGCGTGAAGGGTATTTCTGATGCCGCATAGTGAAAAAGCACTCTTACGCTTCACGACGACAGGCAGTGTTGATGACGGAAAGTCCACACTGATCGGCAGACTCCTTTACGAGACGAAATCCGTCTATGATGACCAGTTTGCCGCGATTGAACGGGCCTCCCTGCGCAAGGGGTTTAAGGACGTTGATCTTGCCTATCTCTTGGACGGATTGGCTGCGGAGCGTGAGCAGGGCATCACGATCGATGTAGCCTACCGCTACTTTGAAACCCGCAAAAGAAAATTCATCATCGCCGATACGCCCGGGCATATCCAGTATACGCGCAACATGGTCACCGGCGCGTCCAAGGCCGATTGCGCCATTATCCTCATCGACGCCCGCAACGGAGTCCTCACCCAGTCCAAAAGGCACGGCTTCATCCTTTCCCTGCTGCAAATTCCCCACCTGATCGTGGCGGTCAATAAAATGGACCTTGTCGGTTATGCAGAGGACGTCTATGCCGGTATTGTTGATGCGTATCAAGACTATTCGCAAAAATTGGACATCCATGATGTCATCTTTATCCCCGTGTCGGCCTTGAAGGGCGATAATATCGTGGAAAAAAGTGAACGCATGCCCTGGTATGACGGCACTACCCTACTCCACTACCTCGAAAATATCCATATTGCCGCTGACCGGAACCTCGTGGACTTTCGCTTTCCCGTCCAGTATGTGATTCGCCCCCATCAGGATTTCCGCGGTTTTTCCGGTAAAATTGTCTCCGGAACGATTGCCCCGGGAGAAGAAATCGTTGTCCTGCCTTCCAGAAAGACGGCCGTGGTCAAATCAATCACAACCTATGACGGCGCTCTGCCGGAGGCATTCGCCCCCCAATCGGTCGTTCTGACATTTGACCGCGAGATCGACGTCAGCCGGGGCGATATGATTGTCCGGACGAAGAACCTGCCGCAGGTGGAATCCCGCCTGGAAGCGATCCTCTGCTGGATGGATGAAACACCCCTGTCGATGACGATTGCCTACATCCTGAAACATACGACCCGGCAGGTCCGGGCCTTGATCAAAAAAATCGTCTATAAAATTGATATCGATACGCTACATCGGGTACCGGCAGACACCTTGTTGCAAAACGAAATAGGCCGAGTGGAAATCGATGTTGCTGCCCCCATTTTTTTTGATCCGTATCCGATCAACCACGCTACGGGTAGCCTTATCCTGATCGATCCGCTAACCAACCACACCGTCGCCGTCGGAATGATCCGAAACGCCTGCCGGGAGAACCTGCCAACAATCGATCAGTCCCTGGCAAACGGCGCCGGAAAAGAATATAATGCCCAAAAATCTCCGAATACGGTTTGGAGTAGCTGGAACATCCCCCGCGCAACAAGAGAGGAGCACAGCGGCCATAAGGCTGCTGTGCTTTGGCTCACAGGATATTCAGGGGCAGGAAAATCAACAATCGGCAGTCTTTTGGAAAACAAACTATTCGAGGCTGGTTGCCGAACGATGCTCCTTGACGGGGATCAGTTGCGGCAGGGCCTGTGCAGGGATTTGGGCTTTTCCGAACCCGATCGACGGGAAAATATCCGCCGGGCGGGTGAAGTCGCCAAGCTTTTCTTTGAAGCGGGTCACATTGTTATCTGCACTTTCATCTCCCCGTTCGAGAGGGACAGGTCTTTTGTCCGGTCCCTCTTTCCGGAAAAGAGCTTTTTTGAAATTCATGTTCAGTGCGACCTGACAACCTGCATCCAGCGCGATCCCCATGGCCTTTATAAAAAAGCCTTAACAGGAGAAATTGCCGAATTTACTGGCGTCAGTTCACCATACGAAGCGCCGCTGAATCCGGAAATCGTCGTGGAAACGGAGCAGTGGAAAGCACAGCAGATCGTCAATGAACTTTTGGAGCGGTTGAAACAGGAAAACATTATTTCACTTGTAATACCCCAATAGACAGGTTATTGGGGAACATAGTCACCAAATTAAGGAAAATAGAGGTGCTATTATGATTAGGCGAAGTTATAATCATTGAATAACCACTTTCATAAGGAGCAGACATGAAAAAAAGTATATCAACAGAAAGTATCGTCTGTCAGATTGAGGATATCGTCGCCAGTGATATTGACGACGAAAAGGTCATGATGAGTATCGAAAAAGGCCAATACTACGGCCTCGATCCTGTCGGCAGCCGAATATGGGATCTGATGGACAAACCTGTCGCGGTGAGCGCTTTAATCGCTCAGCTTCTCTCGAAATACGATGTGGACCGGGAGACCTGCGAGCGTGACGTTTTGGCATTTCTGGAAGAACTCCGGGAAGACGGGATATTGCAGGTAACCGGCTAACCTGGTCCGATAAAATGTCTGTAAAAAAGCTTTTTGACTTTGCCCGCCAGTATGTCCTAGGCCGCCACCTGCCACATGGCGTGGTCTGCTGGCGCTACTTGTCGCCTTATCCGTCCCCGCAGATGCGCGTTCACCGACAGTTGTGGCTACTGTCAAGGCCGTCTAAAATGCCTCTTGCCCTTTTTTTCCTGATTGAACTATTTTTGTGGTTGCGGTGGGTTTTATTTGCGGGCTTTTGCGCAACCTGGCGCGCGGTGCATTACCGTGGAGAGACCATCCGCAAACATGAAGGACTTTCCCGGATATCGCAGATGACGAAAATATTATCCATAAGCCTAGGTTACTGCATGCCGCCTGCGGAGATTTATGCCTTCGGTCTATACAAAAGTTCATCAAAGCGCGACGTCTTAAGCTACATCTTCACGCATGAACTGCCAGCTTTTCATTTATGGCGTAACGCAAAACGGGCAGAAACCCTGAAAGCCTCTCAAGTATTGCAGGACAAATACGAAACGGCAAAGCTCCTGGGGACCAAGGGCATCCCCATGTCACCGCTTCTGGCAATGGTTCCAAGAGGCGCCGCTTTTGATGCGAAGGTTTTTCTGCAAGACCATCCCCGAATTTTCCTTAAACCCCGTCATGGCTCCCGCAGTCAGGATGCCTTTATCATCGAAATAAAAAACGGGCAGGGCCGGATAGCCATTTATGCTGTTAAAAACGGCTGTCAGGCCCAACCGGCAACGCAGGAGCAACTGTGTCAAGCCATGCAGAGAGATGACTTCCTTGTTCAGCCATTTCTGAATAATCATGACTCTTTTTCCGCTTTAACCCCCGCAATGGATGTTGTAACCATGCGCGTTATCACGGAATATCATCCCCGTTCCGGAATCTCCTGTTACAGCGCGACTATTGAGATCCCCCATGATTCCGATCCTGTCCAATATGGCCACATCATCCTGCCCATCGATCTGGCATCCGGCAGACCCAATCCATTTCCCGATGTTCATCTGCCCGTGGAAGTTCAGGCGCGTTATGGCGCAATTCATCAAAGAATGGGCGGATTTATCATTCCTTTTTGGGAGGACATCTACAAAAGCGCGCTCCACGCGCATGAATGCTTTCCGGATATTTACGCCATTGCTTGGGACTATGTGGCCACTCCGAAGGGGCCTTATCTTCTGGAGGGCAACACCGGCTGGGGAACCAGAACGCCGCAGATGATTTCCGGCGGACTGTTGCTAAATATCAATTCATAGGATTAAACAAGAATATGTTTTTCTTCTACTATAAAAGAAATGACACGCAAACAACCCTTCCGATTGATCCGCAATCTATTATTCAGCGGCTTGCTCCCTATAGTCTTCCGGATAAAAGCGGTTTTTTGGCAGATGACGGAAAAAGCCTGCTCATTCAATGCGTCCATTGGAATACGCCTCAATCCCGATTCGAGAAAGTACCGTTTCACCACGCGCCAAGCGGGATGGATGCGGCGGCCTGGGGCAGACTGGATAACCGCGAAGAACTGGCCCAAAAACTAGCCATCATCCCGCGGAACTTGAAAGCATTGAGCGACACGGAGCTGATTTTATTCAGTTACCTGAAATGGCAGGAGAACTGTGTTGATCACCTGATCGGAGATTTTGTTTTTGTCATCCATGATCGCCAAAGGCAGAAGGTTTTTTGCAGGCGCGATCACATGGGTGTGCGTCCCTTGTATTATTTCATATCCTCTGATGTTTTCGTCTGCGCCACAAGTCTTGCCGCCCTCCTGGGGCTGGAAGACGTACCGATCCGTATCCGGCAGCAATGGGTGGTTGAATACCTGCTCCATCTTTCTATGAGTTTTGACGAAACCCCGTATGAAGGCATTAAAAAACTGCCCCCGGCCCATTGCCAGACAATTACCGAGCAAAGCACACAATTGCGGCAGTATTTTCAACTGTCCGCTACACCGGAGCTGAAGTTGAAAGATTCCCGCGAATATGTGGATGCCTATCGCAATGTGCTGGAAGAATCCATCCGGTGTCGTCTGATTTCCGATTACGACATTGGTTCCGAATTAAGCGGAGGAGTTGATTCATCAACCATCACCGCTTTTGCCGCAAAATTCCTTGGCGACAATCTGCCCCGCTTGCACACGTTTGCCTTTGCCTTTGCGGAGTATGAACCGCGCTATATCCAGTCGGTGATTGATCATTGCCGCCTGCCGAATAACCATATCATCAGCGAGCGCAGCCAAAACCATCAGGAAACCATGCAGCGCTCGCTGGACCTACTGGGCTACCCTGTGGAGCACGGTAACGCAACGTTTCATGAACCGTTTTACCAACTGGCGGAAAAGCTGAATGTCCACACGCTGATGTCCGGCTTCGGTGGCGATGAATTCGGCACGACAATTCACGGCTATCTGATTCCCATGGAAATGATTGTCCAGCGGCGATATCGGGCGCTTTTCCATACCTTGCAGGGAAATGCGCTCTTGCGCTTTTTACGGATGACCAAACTGGAATGGCGGCGGCATAGCACGCAAAATTTCCAGACTCCCGAATTCAATCCGCGCTTTTACAAAGCATGGCAAGAGCGCTGGCCCCATCAGATTGTCCGGGATGATCTGGTCAAACGCTACCATCTTCAAGAGCGATATTTCGACACCGCCCGCTTTGATGCCGGATATACCGACCTCAAACAATTCACCTTGGAGAAACGCTGGATGCCCTTTGTGCCGACGCGCATGGACAACTGCACAATCATGGCGGCGGGCCGCAAAATTGAATACAGCTGGCCGCTTCTGGACGTCCGTCTGGTGAAACTGTTTTTATCCATTCCGTCTGAAGAAAACTTTTATCGCGGCATGGGCCGCTACCTGCACCGCCGGGCCATCGACGGCGTTGTTCCTCAAATGGTCGCCTGGAAACAGGGCAAATACATGGGACCGCGTAATCCCGATGGCCTGCCGGATGTTGCCGGAGAACTTATTGCCCTTTCGGAACTCCACCCGGCAGTCAAAGATTATGTGGACATGAAGAAATTGGAGCAACAATGCAAAAAATGGCCGAGTTTACAGAACAAAGAAATGACAGATGGTCGCAAATTTCAGTTGACAAGAAATATCCATGCCGTGAAACAAATCGACGCGTAGATGAAACATATTGAGAGATTCTCCACCTGATTAAAAAAATGGCGGGAGGTAAGCAGTTTATTTGAGCAAACAATATGTGAAAGAGTGAAAACCCCGGACCTAGAAAGGCATTGACAAACACGTATAATGAAGGTAGAAAAACTTAAACAAGACAATAGTATACATCAACTATTTTAGAAGATGCACAGTCTACATACAATACAAAGGTAAGTACATGGATTCAACACTCGCAAAAAACCAGGAAGTTAGCGCTAGCAACGCTGTGCCCGTTATGCAGGAAGCATCGGAATCGGACAGTAGACAGTGGACCCGACCATCAATACGACACATCAACACAATAGACACCGAAGGTAAGAAATATTACCACGTTATAGAGGGCTCGATCTCATTGGGACCTTCGTAGCAAAATTGCACACCAGCTAGCAAAAAATGTGCATTCTCGTTCAATTCTTACATCCCAATAGTACGGCTTTCTTGTGGGCGGTCGAGGCAACTGGGCGTTTTTATGAATGTCGAGCCATATTTTAACCCATACCCAATAGCGTTTCCATCCTCCTTTTCTGCATACCAGGCTGTCCAACCCGCCCCACAGCCAGCACCACCACTTTTCCCCTCCTTTATCCAATCCGGACTTTGACATAAATAATATTTTCCGATATATGCCACCCCAAATTTAAGGTCAGGTCCTGATGAATAAAACATATTATATTTTCGGTCTCAACATTGAATCCGCCATCCCTTTACCGGCTGCACCTGTTTCCCAATCAATGGATGGCCCTGCTCCGGATGTGATCATTGAATTTGGCGACACCCCTGAGAAACTGGCAAAACCCAAAATTAAAGGGGTGCGCTATCAGTCCGCACCCGGCGAGTTTCTACTGCGCGTGGACGGCGTTGCCAGCTATTATATCCAGGAAGGCCGCCGCATCACGATCCAGCCCGAACCCGGCGTACAGGAGGAAAGCATCCTGATCTTTTTGATGGGCTCGGCCATAGGCGCACTTCTTCATCAGCGCAAGATTCTGGTGCTGCATGCCGGAGCCATCGCGGTGAAAAATCAGAGCGTCATTTTTGCCGGCCACTCCGGCATCGGTAAATCCACACTGGCCGCCGGTTTCCATCAACGCGGCTACCCCTTTCTGGCGGATGATGTCTGCGCCATTGCGGTCACGGACGGGAAACCGACGGTGATTCCCGGATTTCCCCGCCTGAAATTATGGGCCGATGTTCTGAAAAAACTGGATACCGATAAAAATCAGCTCCAAAGTATCCGGTGGACACAGGGAATGGAAAAATATTTTCTACCCGTGGCGCCAGGTCACGATCAACCGGTTCCCTTAACGTCCGTGTTTATTCTGAGGAGCTCCAACAACAAAAAAATAATAGAAATTGAAACATTGCAGAAATCCGAGAAAATCAATCCCCTTATCACCAATACTTACCGGATGCGTTTTCTGGAAGGCCTGGGCGGGAAAATTGATCATTTCCAACAATGTGCGGCCGTCGCGGCAAAAACATCTGTGTATCGGGTGGTGCGCCCCTCAACAGGCTTTCTGCTCGAAGAGCTCATGAACAAACTGGAGGAGAAATTTCAATGAAACGGGGCATCATCTGGCTGGCCTCCTATCCCAAGTCCGGCAATACCTGGTTTCGGGTTTTTCTGACCAATCTGCTGCAAAACGGGAATGTGCCTGCCAACATCAATGATTTGGAAAAAACGCCCATCGCCAGCGCCCGGGGCATTTTTGACGAAGAGATGGGTTTCGAAGCCGCCGATCTGACTGCCGATGAAATCGACCGTCTGCGCCCCGAGCTTTACACCCATCTGGCCCAAAACGCCGAAGAACAGCTTTTTATGAAAATTCACGACGCCTATACCAATGTCACGGAAGGTTTGCCTTTAATTCCGCAGGCCGCCACGGACAGCGCGCTTTATTTCATCCGCAATCCGCTGGATGTGGCTGTTTCATTTGCTCATCACAGCGGCTGGAATTATGACAAATCAGTGGAAAAGATGGCCGATGCCTCTTTTGCCTTTTGCAGCAAATCAGACCGGCTGCACAGTCAGTTGAGACAAAAGCTCCTCACCTGGAGTGAACATGTTTTAAGCTGGGTGGATCGCGCGCTGTTTCCGGTTTGTGTGTTGCGTTATGAAGACATGAAATCAAACCCGCTGGACACATTTTCCCGCGCCGCCCGCTTTGCGCGGTTGATGAACACACCGGAACAAATTCAAAAAGCCGTGGACTTCAGTTCTTTTGACAAAGTACAAGATCAGGAAAAAGCTGAAGGATTTCAGGAAAAAAGTCCATCCGCCGCCGCCTTTTTCCGCAAGGGCAAAATCGGCTCGTGGCGCGAGGAACTGACAGAGGGACAAGCACAACAAATTGTCCGTGATCATCAGGAGGTCATGCGCCGTTTCGGTTATCTGAACGACAAAGGGGAAATTGTTTTCTAATGAAAAGGGAAACCTGGCTGCCTTGATAAAATCCTTTAAAAATACAGTTGCCAAATGGCGGCGGCGCACCCGAACCGAACGGATGCTGCTTTTGGAAGCTTTTCTGTTTCTCGGACTGGCGCGCCTGGGGGTGCTGATCCTGCCATTCCGTTGGCTGGCCAAATCGCTGGGACAACATAGGCGCGAAGATCAAACAGATTTACAGCCTGAGGATCTGAAGCTTGCCCGGATGATCGGTGGATCTGTGCGCTCGGCGGTAAACTACACGCCCTGGGAAAGCGTCTGCCTGCCGCAGGCCGTGGCGGCCAAGTGGATGCTCCAGCGCCGGCGCATTCCCGGCACGGTTTATCTGGGCGTGATGAAAGACGGGAATAAACCGGAAAAACTGGCGGCCCATGCCTGGATTCGTTCGGGACGTGTTATTCTCACGGGAGCCAAAGGCCACCAGCAATATACCGTGGTCTCAACGTTTTCCTGAAAACGAAAAACGTTATCACGCTTTGATCTGGGGAATGTCATTGATCACTGAAACAGTATTGATACAGAAGCACAATAGCGAAATCGGCAATATTTGCATTGAATGCGGCTTGTGCTGCGATGGCAGCATGTTCAATAAAGCCAGAATGGACAAACAGGATGATCCAGCATTTTTAAAACAGATGGGCGTTGAATCTTTCACGGTTGACGATAAGCCTTTTTTTCAACTGCCCTGCAGAGCCCAAAAGGGAAAGCGGTGCAGCCTTTATCATGATGAAAGACGATTTAAAGTTTGCAGAACATTCAATTGCAAGCTGCTGAAACAATATCTTTCCGCCGAAATATCCAGCCCTGCCGCTCTGGATATCATCATGGAGGTCAGGATGCGCAGGGAGAGGATAAAAGCATTTTCCGAAATGCTTCATGCCGACCTCAACGTTTGTGACCCATCCATTATTTCTTTTCTCAGGGAATTATATCGAAGTGGAAAAGTGGAAGACCCCGCTTTCAGAAGATCCTATGGAAAAC
>ENA-UPTA01006523-UPTA01006523.1-activated-sludge-metagenome-genome-assembly--contig:-NODE-6523-length-10271-cov-7.063528_pt1 | contig 10271 bp, 9 predicted proteins | sample MGYA00238184_ERZ773361 | MGnify/ENA primary metagenome ERZ773361 (study PRJEB29100, sample SAMN05720205) | activated sludge metagenome | isolation source: anaerobic digester from wastewater...
CGATGCTCCTCCCCTCCTTGGCGGACCACGTGTACGTGATAGGTCCGCGGCATCCCCTTGCGGAAGAACAGCCTCTCGGGATTGCCGATGGGAACGTGGACGTACCCCAATCTCGTCAGAACGACCTCCACATCCTCCAGGCGAAGGTCGTCTACCGCGACCAGTATGTCGATGACCGGCTTGGCCCGGATCCCGGGGATCGCCGTGCTGCCGATATGCTCGATCGATCTGGCCAAAGGACCCAGGCTCTCCACCAGGGAAGCTTTCTCCGCCTCGAAAAGGACCTTCCACGCCGGGTCGTGGTCCTTCAGCACCACGAGGTCCATCCCGTTCCCCGGCATTCCTTCTGTCACTATCCCAAGACCTCCCCCAGCGCTCCTTGGGGAAGGGGATGAATTGAGATATTCTTAAATATCATGGTCGGCATGAAGTCCATCCGTGTCAAATAACAACACGGGTGAGAGGACATCATTGCTTTTGCCATCGCTCACTGCGGTTGTTATTTTGTGAAAGAGGAGGTCTAGCGACCGTCCTCCTTGATCGGAAATGAGGGATTAGCGTATGAAAGGTGCCAAGGCCGTATTGGAACTGCTTGAAGGACAGGGGGTCGACGTCATGTTCGGTTATCCGGGCGGGGTCACCATCCCGTTGTACGATGAGCTTCTCGATTCCAGCATCCATCACGTCCTGGTCCGTCACGAGCAGTGCGCGGCGCACATGGCCGACGGCTACTCCCGCACCACCTCCAAGACCGGGGTGTGCCTGGCCACCTCCGGACCGGGGGCCACCAACCTGGTCACCGGCGTGGCCACGGCCTACGCCGACTCGTCCCCCATGATGGTCCTCACCGGCCAGGTGGCCACCGCGGCCATCGGCAACAACGCCTTCCAGGAGGCGGACATCTTCAGCCTGATGATGCCTATCACCAAGCACAACTACCGGGTGCTGAAGCCAGGCGACCTGCCCGAGGCGATCAAGCGCGGCATGGGCATCGCCAACAGCGGACGGAAGGGCCCGGTGCACATCGACCTGCCGGTGGACGTGCTGAGAGGGGAGATAGATCCAGCCAAGCTGCAGGAGAACTTCCCGGTGCCATCGCCCTACGAGGACCTCTCGAGCGTGCTAGACGCGGTCAAGATGCTGAGGGACGCCGAGCGTCCCGTATTGCTCGTGGGCGGCGGGGCCAGATGGTCCAACGCCTCCAGCGAGGTGCTGAGATTGGCCGAGATGCTGGTCGCTCCGGTGGTCACCACCATAATGGCCAAGGCCATAATCCCCGAGGACCATCCCATGTCCTTCGGCATGCTGGGCATGCACGGGCGGGAATGCTCCCGCAAAGCGCTCCTGGAAGCGGACGTGATATTCGCCATCGGCGCCCGGTTCTCCGACCGCACCATCGGCTACGACAGCGAGGTGCCCAAGGAGACCAAGGTGATCCATCTGGACATCGATCCCATGGAATCGGGCAAGAACCCCCGCACCAAGGTGCGCCTGGTCGGCGACGCCAAGAAGGGCCTGCAGATGATCATCAGGGCCTTAGGCCGCATCAACAAGGGCGAGACCGCTTGGAGCCGCCGAGTGAAAGAGCTATACGACGGTTGCGAGTGCAACATCGACATCGACGAGGACCCGGTGAAACCGCAGAAGGCCATATGGGAGCTGAGGAAGGCTCTGGCCTCCGACGCCTTCGTGGTCACGGAGGTCGGGCAGAACCAGATGTGGGCGGCGCATTTCATGCGCCTTAAGCACCCTAACCAGTTCGTGACCTCCGGTGGAATGGGCACCATGGGCTTCGGCTTCCCCGCCTCCATCGGCGTCAAGTACGCCCACCGCGACAAGCAGGTGGTGGACATCGCCGGCGACGGCAGCTTCCAGATGGTGTTCCAGGAACTGGCCACGGCCATGAGCGAGGACCTGCCGGTGGTGGTGTGCCTGCTCAACAACGGCTGGCTCGGAATGGTCAAGCAGTGGCAGAAGCTGATGTGGAACCGGCGCTACTGCGGCACCGAGCTGAGGAACAATCCGGACTTCGTGAAGCTGGCGGAGGCGTTCGGGGCCGGCGGCATGACCGTCACCAGGTCCAGCGAGCTGGCCGAGGGCTTCAAGACCGCCCTTTCCTCCGACGTGCCCTTCGTGCTGGACATACGGACCGACCCGGAGGAGGACATGCTCCCGATGGTGCCTGGAGGCGTCAGCAGCCTGGACGGAACGATACGCAACCGCTGCCGCTGGAACCAACAGTCCCGATAGATTCGAACATTGTAAATAATGAGGAAAAAATGCGTGAAAGCGTTGAATGGTGATCTCATGGCAAGGATATATCACGAGTCAGACGCCGACCTCAACGTCCTGAAGGGCAAGAAGGTCGCGGTAATCGGTTTCGGAAGCCAGGGAAAGGCGCAGGCCCTCTGCCTGCACGACAGCGGATTGGACGTCACTGTCGGAGTGCGCAAGGACGGCAAGTCCTGGGTGGACGCCAAGAAGAACGGCCTCAAGGTCGATACCGTGGCCGGCGCGGTGAAGGGCGCCGACGTGGTCATGGTGCTCATACCCGACGAGGTGCAGGGCGATGTGTACGCCGCTGAAATTGCGCCCAACCTCAAGAAGGGCGCGGCCCTGGAGTTCGCCCACGGCTTCGCCATAACCTTCGGGACGATCAAGCCTCCCAAGACGGTCGACGTGATCATGATGGCCCCCAAGGCGCCTGGTCCGATGGAACGCAAGGTATACCTCGAGGGGTTCGGGGTGCCGGCCTTGATCGCGGTGCACCAGGACCACACCGGAAAGGCGAAGTCCATCGCCCTGGCTCTGGCCAAGGGTCTGGGCTCCACCAAGGCCGGGGTGCTGGAGACCGATTTCCGGGAGGAGGCCACCTCCGACCTGTTCGGGGAGCAGGCCGTGCTGTGCGGCGGGGTCACCGCCCTCATCAACGCCGGCTTCCAGACCCTGGTCAAGAGGGGCTACCAGCCGGAGATAGCCTATTTCGAGTGCCTTCACGAGGTGAAGCTCATCGTGGACCTCATCTACTCCGGAGGCATGATGAACATGTGGAGGAGCGTCTCGAACACCGCGGAGTTCGGAGGCTTGACCACCCGGGACCTGGTGATAAACGAAGAGAGCAAGGCGGCCATGGAGAAGATGCTGGACCGCATATGCTCCGGGGAGTTCGCCAAGGAGTGGCTGGACGACGCCAAGAAGGGCATGCCCAGGATGAAGGCGCTGGAGAAGGCCGAGGGCGAGAGCCAGGTCGAGAAGGTGGGCACCGAGATACGCGCCCTCTTCGAGAGCAAGAAGTAAGGAAAACATTTTCACCTTTCCACCCTTTCCCTCACCGGGGAAAGGGCATGGACCGTATTCTGTTGCGCACCCGCTACGAGCGATGGGAGATCGAGCTGAACGACACCCTGGCCGCCTACAAGCTTTACGGGGCGTTGCCTCTGGAGCGTGAGATCAACGTCTGGGGCGGGGAGCTCTACTTCTCCGTACCCGTGGAGTGCGAGCTGGAGAACGGCAGGAAGATAATGGAGGTGGGCGAGGTGGCCTTCTGGCCGGAGGGGAACGCCTTCTGCGTGTTCTTCGGAAGGACCCCGGCGTCCACCACCTCCCAGCCCGAGGCTTACTCGAAGGTCACCCCGATAGGCCGGGTGCTGGGCGACGTCAGCACCATGAGCGACCTGTCGGACCGCACCAGGGTGACCCTGGAACCGCTGGAATGATCACTCGCTGCCTACGATGTCCAGCCCATCGAACCTCACCGAGGGGATGATGCAGTTGCGGTGCACCGCGACATCGTTGCCTACGGCGCCCACGCGCTTCAGCGCCTGGTAGAAGTTGCCCACCAGCAGACACTGGTCGACGTGCCCGACCACCGAACCGTCGCGGATCAGCTTGGCGCAGCGCACCTCCAACGCGAAGCCGCCGGTGACGCTGTTCACGTCCGGGGCGGCCAGCTTCTCGACGATCACCCCCTCCTTGACGTCCGAGATCATGTCCTCCACGCTCTGGGTCCCGGGTTTCCAGGCCAGGTTGACCGGCATGGTCGCCCCGCCCCTGCGGTATAGGTTCAGAGCGTCCGAGGGGTCCCGGCGGATATAGTTGCCGGTGGCGGCCGCCTTGCCCATCTGGGCGTGGTAGCTGTCGTAGAGCAGCGTCCTCAGGACCCCGCGCTCCACCAAGGGCTTCTCCCTGGTGGGCGTCCCCTCGTCGTCATACCGCCCGGACAGGGCGGAACGGGGGTCCCAGGGCTGGTCCCGGAGGTTGACTAGCTCGTTCCCGACCTCCTTGTTCACCAGCTCCGCCCACGGCGAGCGATGGCGCAGGGCGTTCTCCCCGTCCAGGGAATAGCCCACGGAGGCGAGCAGCATCTCGGCCAGCTCGTCCGGCGGAAGTATGACCGAGCCGGTCATCTTGCCCTTGAAGTGTTCGGCGCCCTGGGCGTTCCTGGCCTTCTGGCGCAGACGGTCTCCCATGGCCTGGGTGTCCAGCCCGGAAAGGCCCGAGGAATAGTAACAATCGCAGCCTTCGCCCGGCTCCGGCCCTTTGGTCATGGAGGTGAAGTGAGCGTAGGCCATGGTGCCCAGCTCCCGGAAGGTGGCGCCGTTGCTGTTGGCCAGGGCCCTTTCCACCAGGGCCACTCGGAGCAGCCCGCGGGGGACCTTGACCTCCTCGCCGGCCGCCCTGACGATCTCCTCCACCTTCTCCTTCAGATATCCGGTGGTGGCCGAGGCCGCGTCCTCCTGCCGGACGTCGACGAAGCCCGCGGGCTGCGAGAATCCGGGGAAGCGCTTGAAATAGGGGTCCGGCCGGGAGAGCTTGGCGAGGGCGACCGCCTTCGCCCCGCACTCCTCCAGGTCCCGGGTGGTGTGGAAGGTGGACGAGGATTGCCCCATCTTGCCGTTCAGCAGCACGCGGACGGAGATCCCCTGGTCCAGCTTCTCCTCCAGGTTCTTGACCCGGTCGTCATCGATATAGGCGGTGAGCGATCTCACCCGTACCAGATAGGACTCCACCTCCTTCGCGCCCTCCTCCAGGACCTTGTGGACCGATTTCTTGGATATCCTTTCGAGGTCCATTCAGTCGCCTCCCAGAACGATCTTGAAACGGCAATGCGGACCGCCCGAGGAAACCGGGACCCAGTCCTCGATGCCCTTGCCGCAGGAGCCCCCGTCCAGCTCCACCTTGTCGCCGACGGCGTCCCCGGTCCTCAAGATCTCCAGGGCGTTGCCGGTGAGGGTGAACGAGCGCAGCAGCTTGGTGACCCTTCCGTTCTCGATCAGGTAACCCCGCAAGGCCTTGGCCTCGAAGCCGCCGCCCACCGGGTCCTCCATGCCGCTGATCATGCGGTCGGTGAGAACGCCGAACTTCACATCGGCGATCATCTCCTCCAGGTTCTGATCGCCCTTCTCGAAGAAGGTGTTGGTCATGCGCACCCAGACCCGGCGGTCGTAGCTCTGCGCCCGCCCATTGCCGGTCGGTTTCACACCCATCTCCGCCGCGGTCTCCAAGGACTGCATGTATCCCTGGTACACCCCGTCCTTGATGATCACTGTCCGGGACGAAGGCGTTCCTTCGTCATCGAAAGGAACGCTCCCCCTCGCCTCGGGCACGGTGCCATCATCGACCATGGTGATGAGCGGCGATCCGACCTGCTTGCCGACCATGTCGGTGAGGAACGAACGCCTCTTCACGATCTCGTCCGCTTCCGAAGCGTGCCCCATCACCTCATGGGCCAGAAGTCCGGATATGGCGGGGTCGGTGATGCAGGTGAGCAATCCCGAGGGGGCCTTCTCGGCGGCGAGCATCTTCAGCGATTCCTTGCCCACCTCCCTGCCGAAGGCCTCCAGATCGGTTTCCCTCACCACCTCGTATCCTAGTCCGCCGCCCTTGATGTCGTAGAAGAACTCGGTGCGCCCGGCCTCGGAGGCCACGGCCTGCACCATGATGGTCGTCCGAACCTCCTCCCAGCTGAGCTGCCGTCCGTGGCTGTTCACCAGGGAGTTCTGGCGGACCTCCTCGCGCAGCACGGAGTTGGTGTTGACTATCCTGGCGTCCACCTTCTGCGCCCGGTCCATATCGAGCACGGCCTGCACCTTCTCCTCCATGGGCACCTGGGAGGGATGGAGCTTGACCTTGGCCTTCAGTTCGACCTTGGCCTCGCCGGTGTCCGGGATGGGCCTGCCCATAGCGTTACCGGCCAGGGCGTTCCTGGCCGCCTTCACCGCCGCCTCCAGGATCACGTCCTTGGACGCGTCCACCGTCGTGGCGTAGCCCCAGGAGCCCTTCTTCCGGGCCCTCAGGCATACCCCTCTTATCCGGTCCTCGGATATTCGCCGGACCGAGGCGTCCACCACCGCAATGCCGTTGGTGGTGATGGTCTGGTACCGGGCGTCGCAGAAGTCCGCTCCCTCCGCCCGCATTCGTTCGACGGCGAGCTGCAGATCGTCCATCATTGGACCACCCTCATCCTCTTGTCCGCGTCAGTGAGCATCTCGTAACCGTCCTCGGTGATCAGAACGTCATCCTCTATGCGCACCCCGCCCTGCCCGCGAATGTAGACCCCCGGTTCGACCGTGAGCACCATCCCCACCTTCAATGGGAAATCGTGATTGGGGGCCATCCGCCCGCCGTCGTGGACGGACAGGCCGAGACCGTGCCCGGTGGAGTGGACCATCAGCCCCTTGAACTCGCTGGCCTCGATGACCGCCCTCGCCGCCGCGTCCACGGCCATTCCGTTCACTCCCGCTCTAATCACCTTCAGGGCGGCCTGCTGAGCCTCGGCGACCACCTGGTACATCCTCCTCTGCCAGTCCTTGGGCTCGCCGAAGAAGAAGGTGCGGGTGATGTCCGAGCAGTATCCCTCCACCTTGCAACCGAAGTCGAATAGCGCGGTGTCCCCCACGCTCAGTGAGATATCCTCCGCCCCATGATGCGGCTCGGCGGAGCTAGCCCCGAAGGAAGCGTTGGTGCCGAAGGCGGCGCCCGAGGCGCCCATCTTGGTCATGCGGTAGTCGAGCTCCGCCGCCGCCTCGTACTCCTTCATCCCCTTGCGGAGGATCGAGGGTATCTCGTCGGCCACCCGGGAGGCTATGGCGCAGGCCTTTCGCATCCTGCCCACCTCCTCCGCGTCCTTGATCAGGCGGGAGGCTTCCAGTCCCCGGCTGACATCGATGAGCTCGGCGTTCGCCGCCAGCCTCTGGACCTCCAGATAGTTGGAGTGCACGATGCCCAGGCCGTTGACGCCGACCTTACGGAACCCCTTCATCAGGCCGGTGGCCACGTCCTTTCGTTCCTGAGAGGTTCGGTAAGTGAGCACCTCGGCCTTGCCGCCGCGGGCGGAGGTCTCCTCCAGGGCCGAGGTGATGATGGTGGAACGACCGTCAGGCGTTATCACGCCCAGACATCCTTCGAAAAGCCCGGCCCGGGTGCCGGTGACGTACGGGAACGCCACGTCCAGAAGCGGTTCCTCGCCGTTCATGATCACGATGGCATCCAGGTCGCTCGGGCAATTGGAGAATATCCACTTAACTCGCTCCTTCATCCCTATCACGAGGCCCGGAAGGGAATTGGCGGTATTTAGGAAATCCCTAGATGCCTATCCAAACGTTGCCGGCGATGCGCCTTATGGCGGCGATGGCGGAGAGGGCCGCCAGATAGCTGGTGGCCGGGTTGGACGGGAAGGGCAGGTTGTCCGTTTCGCAGACGATGTGGCCGAACTCACCCTTGACCTCCAGGCGATGGGTGTTGCAGTCGCACAGGGGGTCGCACACCAGCTTTACCTTGGTCTTGTCCAGCCCAATCCCGATCAGGGATATGGTTGCGGAAACGTTCACATTCTTCGGGAAGTTCTGAACGGCCTCCCTGGCCGGTCCCTCGAAGAGCACGGTCTTCTTCTTGAGCGCGTTGACGTCGATGCCCTTGGATTTCAGGTACTCGTTATCATGGAAGCTCTTAGGCCCCTTGGTGGAGGTGAGCTCCACGCTGTGTATTACGTCGGCGGAGGCGGAATGCAGTCCGTCGGTGCCGCAGATGGCCCCGGACGGCACGTAAAGTCGGCCGCCCTTGCGCTTGGCCACGTTGAAGCACCTCTCCCTCGTGTCATCGTCGGCGAAGGCGCCCACGCTCATCACCAGAACGTCCACTCCCATGCCCAAGACGATGGGCACGTAGTGCTGCACGGCCTCCTGCGAGGCGGCCTCCACCACCAGGTCGACGTTCTTGAGATGGGCCTTGATGCTCTCGTCGGTGGGGGATATGAACTTGGCCTTCTTGCACCGGGCGGCGATCTTCCTCGCCCGGTCCTCGTTCTTGTCGGTTATATAGAATATATCGAACTCTTCCATTTCCTGGATGGCCTCGGCCAGAGTGGTCCCGATGGCCCCGCTACCGATGATGAGGAGTCGCATCGGCGCTTAATCGCCAAACCCTGATATAACCTTGTCCCCCCGCCCCAGCACGCGGTCGGACGCGGGTGGCGGGCGTGATATTTTAAACGGCATCACGCATCACACAGCCATGAAGTACCGCACCCTGGACCACACCGCGGACGTGATGGTGGAGGCCTTCGGCGACTCCCTGGAGGAATGCTTCGCCAACGCCGCCTACGCCCTGACGGACCAGATGGTGGACGCCTCGAAGGTCAAGGCGCGGGAGGAGCGGAAGATAGTGGTGGAGGGCCACGACCACGAGTCGATGCTCTACAACTTCCTGTCGGAGATGCTCTTCGTGTTCGACGTCACGGGGATGGTGTTCTCCAAGTTCTCCGTCACCTTCTCTGGCTGCGAGGTGCACTGCCGGGCCTGGGGGGAGAAGTACGATGCGCGGAGGCACGACCCCAAGAAGGAGATCAAGGCGATAACCTATCACATGATGGCCGTCGACCCGGTGCGGCCTCTGGTCCGGGTCGTTTTCGATATCTAAAGAGGAATCGTTACCTAGATAAGGGGACCTTCCGTTATGCCGACTCGAACGGAGGTGAGCTGAACGGAGTTCGATATCATGGACGAGGCGTTCCCCTTCGAAGGGAAGATCCTGGTCTCCGACCTGCAGGGGCCGGTCACCGCCAACGACAACGCCCGCGAGCTCACCTCGGCCATCGTGGAGAACGGGGACCGGTTCTTCCAGGCCGTCCGGAGGTACGAGAGGGCGCTATCCAGCGTTACGCGCAAGGAGGGGGTCAAGCCCGGCGACACCCTGCGCCTCATACTGCCCTTCCTCAAGGCCTACGGCGCCACGGATTCCTCTTTGTTGCGCTTCTCCAGGGAGAGCATGCGCGTCGTTCCAGGGGCGGACAAGGCCATGCGCTTCGCGCAGGAGCTGATGTCCAGCTTCATCGTGAGCACCAGCTACGAGCATTACATGGGCGCCGCCTGCGACCTGATCGGTTTCCCCTTCGAGAACACCTTCTGCACCCGCCTGAGCATGGACATGCTGGAGATGGAGGACTGGGAGGTGGAGACGCTGCAGAACCTGGCCAGGGAGATCGTGCGGCTGCCGCTCCTGGAGGTTCCGGACGGCGCTAGCGGCGTCAGGGACCTGGGCCCGGACGACCGGCTGGTCCTGCGCCGCCTGGACGAGATCTTCTGGACCGAGATGACCGATCTTTCCTCGTATCAGCTGGTCAGCCAGGTCAACCCGGTGGGCGGGGACGAAAAGGCGACCTCGGTGGTGGAGATATGCAAGCGGATGAGCGTGCCCCTGGAGGACTGCATGTACGTGGGCGACGGGGAAACCGACGCCAGGATATTGCAGGTGGTCAAGAGGAGCGGCGGTCTCGCCGTGGCCTTCAACGGCAATCTCCCGGCATTGAGGGAGGCGGAGGTGGGGGTGGTCTCCGATAACGCCATCGTCACCTCCATATTGGCCGAGCTGTTCTACCGCGGCGGCCGTGACGGAGCGCTGGAGGTCCTGGAGGATTGGTCCCTGGAGGGGCTTCGCGGGAACGGGGGGGTGCATGAATATCTGCTGCGGGAGTTCGCTCGGACCTTCCCCTCAGGGATGCCGACGGTACGACGCCTGGACAAGGGATCGTTACCGTTCATCCACAAGGAGAGCGTCGGCATGCGCGAGGTCGTCCGCGGCTACGCGGACATTTGACCATCTGAATGGTCTCTGTCGCACCGGGGACGATACGTTAAAATACGCTCGGTTGCGTCCCTAGGAACATGTCTTCTCTGCTGGTCAGATTATCGCGGCCCCGCCATCCCCGTGTCGGCCAGGCCATAATCCCCGACCCTGAGATGATGGACTATTTCTTCGAGGAGTACCAGCTGGGG